>Ga0310696_10007552_pt1 | contig 12752 bp, 13 predicted proteins | sample AusTroGonzalo_MG_4_FD_203885 | JGI IMG/M metagenome (GOLD analysis project Ga0310696, IMG submission 203885) | Bovine rumen microbial communities from tropical cattle in Woodstock, Queensland, Australia - Gonzalo_02 (v2) (version 2) | ecosystem: Host-associated > Mammals > Digestive system >... | reverse complement strand
AGGTTGTTCAAATATTTTCATAACCGTCTTTTCTATGTACGGATAAATAACAGCTTGTGACATAGCTATTATTTCAAACACAAACCATCCTGTTAAACTCCAACCGTATCCAGGTATTGCATAATACTTATAAAATTGCCATAGCGACTGAGGCAACTCCAACGCACTTGTTGGTTTTTTAATTTTTAAACTCATTTTTAATCCCTTTTATATTACATATATAAAATCTGTTTTGGCAATCAATCAATCGACAGATTGCTTGGTTAAAAAGTTTTAAAAACTAAACGCAAACATATTCATTGGAAAAATCTCCCAAAGGTTAATGTTGCAACATTACATTATGGAAAATATTTTGTCAAGAACATTTATCTAAATCTAGTATAAGCAGGCCGCATTTTTTGGTATATTCAATTGCATAATGTAATACAGAATTGCCTGCTTCGTCTATCATATTTATGTTTGGACAAGATTTCGCGATTTCGTTTTGTTCTTCTGCTGTGGCGGTATCACGCAACGCACACCAAAATGCCCAAACAGCTTCTGAGTCTGCATTACGCAATACCCGATCATATTGTAAAGCATCAACAAGAAATTGTCTCATTTTTATACTTTTTATCGTTTGTTAGTATAAACAAAATATTATTATTGTCAAGTTTTTAGCTTAGCACGAAAAATATAATTATGTGTTTTATTTTACAATGTCATGGAAAATTGTGGCTGGTAATGTGCCACCTGTTATTTTAGAAGACATAGGGGTAAAATCGTCTTTGCCAACCCATACCCCCATTACATAATCTGGTGTAGCACCTACAAACCAAGCGTCTCTGTTATTATTGCTGGTCCCAGTTTTACCACCAAATACATTTTTAGCATATGCTTTGCGACCTGTTCCATTAACAATAACATCGTATAATAACTGTTTCATATATTCCACGGTTTTATCAGACAATATTGTTATTTCATCAGACGGATTACGTTCATAAATCACATTACCTTTCGCATCTTTGATTTTTGTAATAGAATAGGGTCTAACAGACTTACCATCATTCCAAATTACTGAATATATTGTGGTTAAATCCAATAAATTCATTTCTGATGCACCCAACACAGTAGAATATTCACGTTTTAATTTATTTCCGACCCCCAAACGCGAAGCCATATTCAACACTGCATCTATACCATATTCTTTGGTTAATTTTAATGGTACAGAATTAACACTTTTCGCAAAAGCAGTTGCCAAAGTAATTCCACCATAATAATGATCATTGTAATTTTTTGGGTTGTAATCACCAATTGCAAAAGGGGAATCATTTACATAAGATTCTGGGGTCATACCATGTTCTAGTGCAACCAGATATACTACTGGTTTAAAAGCAGAACCAGGCTGACGTAATGCTAAAACACGATTAAATTGACTGACTTGATAATCATCACCACCTGTCATAGCTTGTATCGCACCATCACGTGCCAAAGCCACTATTGCACCTTGATATTCGCCAATTTTATCGGATAAAGTTGCGGCAACTCGTGCTTGTATATGTGTATCCAAAGTAGTATAAACATATAAATCTTGTTCTATGTTTCCAATTCTCGATTCTATTTCATCCATTACAAAATCAGTCCAATAGCGATATATATTTTTATCTGATTTTGGGCTTGCTGGTTTTAATTCTTTGGCTGCATTTTGTGCTATATCCAGTGTTATATAACCTTGTTTTACCATTTCAACCAGAACTGTGCGCGCACGCTGAATATTACGTTCTGGGTTTTTCAGCGGACTGTATGTCGTTGGTGCTTTTAACATGGCTGCGATTTGTGCAGCTTGTGCCACAGTCATTTTATTTGCGCTATGACCGAACAGCAAACTGGATGCTGCATCTATGCCGCGAAGCCCCCCAACCAAGGATATTCTATTCATATACAAATCAAGAATTTGATTTTTTGTAAATCTGTTTTCCAACCAATAAGACAAAATTAACTCTTGAACTTTTCTTGAAACTTTTTTATCACGTGATAGAAAAATATTTTTTGCCGTTTGCTGTGTTATAGTAGAACCACCAGCCGCAAATTTACCACGAAACAAATTTACAAACATTGCACGCAAAGTCCCACGATAAGATAGTGCGCCGTGTTTATAAAAATTTTTATCTTCTATTGCTAAAATCGCCTGATATACGTGGGGCGGTAAATTATCTATAGATACAGGAACTCCCATAATTCGACCAGAAGAACGAATTTCTGCGCCGTTTTTATCTAGAAATATTATCGCTGGTTCGCGTGTTTCATGCAAAATAGAATCCAAAGATGGCATTTTCAAAAACACAAATAAAACATACAGACCAATCACGGCCAGTCCAATTAAACAAACATTAAAAACAAAAGAAAAAACATAAGACCCAAAAGACCGTTTGGTTTCTGTTTTTTTGCTATTTTTACGAATATTATTTTGTTGCATAATCGCCCTCCCACGACTATTTAATCGCAGTTTCAAAATCTGATTCAGACCAAATCGTGATTCCTAATTTTTCGGCATCAGTTAATTTAGAACCGGCTGATGCCCCTGCAATAACTATATCAGTCTTTGCAGATACACTAGATTGTGGTTTTGCACCAAAACGTTCCAGAATTTCTTTTGCTTCATCACGTGTATATTTTTCCAGTGTTCCAGTTAAAACAACACGTTTGCCATTTAATAAATTATTTTCAATAACAGCCATTTCTGGATTTTTAATATTGATATGTTTTAACAGATTATCCAGTGCGGACATGGCATGAAAATCTGAAAAAAACGAAACTATTTCACGTGCCATAATTTCACCGATGCCATCAATCTGCGTCAAACGCTCAGTCGTTGCTTCACGAAGTTTTTCCAACGATTTAAATTCTTTGGCCAATATTTTTGCGGTCACTTCACCAACATCTGGAATACCAATTGCATAAATCAGACGATATAAATCTACATTACGAGCACGATTGATAGAATCTGCCAAATTAGACACAGATTTATTCCCAAACCCATCCAAAGCGCGCATTTCATCACCGTGTTTTTCAATCAATGTAAATATGTCAGCAGCTTGTCTTATCCATCCCACACGTGTAAATAATTCTATTTGTCTTTCGCCCAAACCTTCTATATCAAAAGCGTGTCTTGAAACAAAATGTTCTAATTCACCGCGTATTTGAGCCGGACAAGATAAAGAATTTACACATCTGCGTGCAACTGCGCCATTTTCTTGAACAACTGCACCACCACACACAGGACACACGTCCGGAAAAACAAAAGGCATTGTATTTTTACCATTTTCTGCAACACCAACAATTTGTGGGATTACATCGCCAGCCCTTTGAACAATAACTTTGTCACCGACATGAACATCAAGTCGTGCAATTTCATCTGCATTATGTAATGTAGCCCTAGAAACAACTACACCACCAATATTTATTGGCTCTAATTCTGCCACAGGTGTTAAAACCCCTGTGCGTCCAACCTGAATAGTGATATCGTTTAATGTTGTTATTCCACGTGCCGCAGGAAATTTATAAGCAATTTCCCATCGTGGGCTGTTTGCACGTGACCCCATTTTTTCTTGGATATCCACAAAATCTACCTTAATAACTAAACCGTCTATATCAAAAGGTATTTTATCCCTTTGCAACATTACTTCGTTATACCAAGATTGAATTTCATCAACAGAAGTCGCACTTTTTGCCCACTGTTTAGTCGTTTTGAAACCCCACGATTCTAATTTTTCAAAATATTCTGATTGTGTTTGCCAAGTACGCTGTGATAATTCACCATACGTATAACCAAACGCGCTAAGTTTTCTGGACGCAGTAATTTTTGGATTTAATTGACGAAGCGAGCCAGCTGCTGCATTTCGTGGATTTGCAAATTTTTTATCTGAGATTTCATTCAAAGCAATAAACTCAGCACGCGCCATATATACCTCACCACGCACTTCTATTATCTCAGGAAAATCACCCGATAATTTTTGTGGAATATCAGAAATAGTTTTTAAATTTTCAGTAATGTCTTCACCCATAGTACCACTACCACGTGTAAGCCCCCGAACAAAAACACCATTTTCATAACGGGCGGAAAAAGACAAACCATCAACCTTTAATTCAATAAACACGTGTTCATCAGACAATTTATTAAACCAATCAGATAATTCTGATTTATTAAAAATGTCAGATATAGATAGCATAGGGATTTTATGTTGATATGATTTAAATTTATCAGAAACAGCAGCGCCCACATGTGTAGAATATCCATTTATTGCCAATTCGGGATATTCTGATTCAATTTCCAAAACACGCTCTTTGGCAGTGTCATACGTGGCATCATCAACAACAGGCGCATCATTTTGATGATAAGCGATATCCCACATATTTAATTTTTTCATTAAATCTGCATGTTCTGAACGAATAAAAAGGTCTGCAACTTTTGCCATATACGAATTATAGAAAATCCATGATTTTTGTGCAAGGGTTTAATATAAATCCATATTTCGTAAATTCATTGTTGTACAGAACTAAATAAAGCAGCCCGCATAACAGGTCTATTTTTAAAACGACCAACACACCTTTGGGCACAACCACTATTTACACATTCTGATAAACTAGTATAATCATTGGATACTCCATTATTACTAAGCCATTCAGAAACCACAGGATATACTAATTTACACCAACAAAATCTGCCTGTTTGTTCGCCACCTTTGACGGGTTGCCCGTTTTCAACTAAATTTTTTTTTATTCCGAAAAATCTTGTATCATACTGACTACTTAAACATGCAGAAACCCCATGATACGTGACATGCGTATATGGTGCCCGCCATGTAGCTTGGTAATTGTCATAAGAATAATCGCCATCATATGTTGCATCGCCTTGCGAACCAATACTGGGATCTAAAATGACTGGTATAATCCCATTATTTTCATCTTCTACACATGCATCCACAGCAAATGCGGGATTTTGGAACAATATACACATGAATAACAATATAAATTTATAAACTTTTAGCATGTAAAATGTCCCATACTTCTGATATTTTCCGATACATAGATTCTTCCACAAAGGGACGTTTTCGGACGAAATGTAAAATGATAAAAATTAAGAAAAATAAAAAATAAATAAAAATGGTTGTATGTCAATAAATCCGTATCATACAGAATATTTTATATAAAAATTAAAAAATGTAAAAATTTATAAAAAAATATGTTGATTTAAACGTCCCTTTAAATCGCAAGGGTTGGTGGCAGAATACCCGCCATGGGCGGAGAATAAAAACATAAAAGTATTTTGTTTGATATAATAATATTGTGTTTTTGTGAAAAAAATGATACAATTCAAAATCAAAGGAATAAAGTTCGCAGACATAAGCACAGGTAAAGAGAAACAAAAATGTTCAAACACGCTGAAAGCCGCAGAACTCTGCACACACACAACTAAAACGCTGCCTGGCATTTTTGTTGTTTATTAACATTATTCCAGATTTTGCTGCTTCGGATTGTTATACTCTTGGGAAAGACGGCAATAATAAAGATGTTGTTATATGTGGCTATCCTGATAATTGGGACTCTACAGCTGGTACTTGTAGCAGTTTAACTAATACGACTGTAAATAATGTAGTGGCTACTGCAGCAAAGAAAAATCTTTTTGAGGACAGTAGCAAGGTTGTATGTGCAAAATGTCCGGATAGTGGTGATACGCAAGGTGCTTCTAAGTATTATGATATACAAGCAGGTGAAAATACTGTATCAGAATGGAGTGAATTATATACTATTACAGATTGTCAAAAAAATAAACTGGAAGATGAAACAGGGACTTTTGAATTAACTGATGGGGGTGCTTGTTTTTACAGTGGGGAATAATTTATATTTGTGGCAAATAATATATTATCGTGTTCAAATTGTGATACCACAACAAAACAAAAAAACACCACCGTAGGTGGTCTTTTTTATTTTGGTCGGAGTGGCGGGATTGGCTTGGTCAAAGACCTGTGCCGCATTCGTTAGCACTCAAACTTCGCTATTGCTCGTTTTCGCTTACTCATAGTCGAACCCGAAATTGCGTTGCAATTTATCGTGTTCAAATCGTGATACCACAACAAAACAAAAAACACCACCGTAGGTGGTCTTTTTTATTTTGGTCGGAGTGGCGGGATTCGAACCCGCGACCTTTTGCCCCCCAGACAAACACGCTACCAGACTGCGCTACACCCCGAAACAGACCATATAATATACGAATTTTTTATAAAATACAAATAAAAAACTGTTCATGAAATTTCAAGTATTTTTATCGCCTAGGAAAACATTTTTTTGCAAAAAATAAATATTTATTTATGTTTAATATGACTGTCAATATTATATTTAATGTAGGAGATAAACATGAAAAAGATATTATTAGGTTCAACCTTGTTATTAACCGGATGTAATAGTTGCTATAGTACTGCCCATTCTGATGTTTATTTAACAACGTCTGCGGGCATAGAACAAAAAATAGGCGAAATTTCTTTTGCTGATACACCATCTGGGTTGCGTGTAAATGTTGATTTAAAAGATTTACCATCAGGCGAACATGGTTTTCATATTCATGAAAATCCAGATTGTGGAGCTTCTGTTGATGCCCAAGGAATTTTACAGCCTGCATTAAAGGCGGGCGGACATTATGACCCACACAAAACTGGACATCATCTTGGACCAAATCATTCTGATGGTCATAAAGGGGATTTACCCGTTTTAAACGTTTCTTCTGACGGGACGGTTAAAACATCTTTCACAGTCAAAAACTTAAAAGTTAAAGAAATTAAAAATCGCTCTGTTATGATTCATGCCTCTGGCGATAATTACAAAGACGAACCGTTGCCGTTGGGTGGTGGTGGTGCGCGTATTGCCTGTGGCGTGATTAAGTAAGATTTTTGTTTTTGTTATCATGATATGGTGGAAAATTGAAAAGGTAGAACGAATATTAAATATTGAAAAATGAAACATATTGGAATATAGTCATGATATACAAAATATACAAAGGTGAAAAAATGAGTAAATACGAGGATAAAGTTGAGCAATTTAGTAGGGCTATGAATTTACCTGTAAATGTGCCATTTAGTGCAGATTTATTGGCATTACGTAAGAGATTGTTACAAGAAGAAATTGATGAATTGTTCGTTGAATTAGATTCTGCCATAGCTTTAACACAAAAAGGTGAGGCTGTTCCCCAAGAATTATTTGAAAATATTTGTAAAGAAACAGCTGATGTACAATATGTTTTATCGGGATTCAGCGTTTCTTTTGGGGTTCCAATTGAACAGGCCTTTGATTTGACACATGAAAGTAATATGTCAAAACTTGGTCTGGATGGGAAACCTATTTTTCGTGAAGATGGAAAAATTATGAAAGGCCCAAATTATCATAAACCTGATTTGCATTCTTTAAAACAGAAAGTGGAAGGAGATATAAAGCATTGAAACCTGCGACCCCTTGCACCCCATGCAAGTACTCTAACAGACTGGGTTGTGGGGATTACACAGACCGAATATGACAAAAAACGTACAGATATAGAAAAGGAAATATTTGATATACAAACGAAACAAAAATCACACATCGGTGCCGATAATACCTTTGTAAGCACCATAGAATCAGTGTTTTTGGTTGTTTCAAAAGCGGGTGAATTATTTAAAAGTTCGAAAGTTGAACAAAAACGTGCATTATTAAATTTATTACTTTCGAACTGCACGTTAAAAGGCGGAACCCTGCGGTATTCCTTGAATAAACCCTTTGATATGCTGGTAAATTTGACCACAAATGAAAAGTGGTCGTGCTTAATAATCAATTTGCGAACTATTAAATATGATGATTTAAGGAAAAAAATAAGTAAATTTTTTATCGTATTTGATAATGTTGTAGATTCATATTTGTGATAATATTTTCTGCTTCATCAAAATGGCGACATAAATCTTTTGCTCGGTGGGCATCGTCACTTATTAAAACAGGGATATTGGCACTCTGTACCATTTGCATAATGCGACTTGATGGGTAGGGTTCGTAGCAATCAGGTTTATAAAAAGAGGTGTTTATTTCAATAGCTATTTTTGATTTATTCACTTTTTCAATTACTTTGTTTTCGTATTCTGCCCAATAATCTTCGCACCCCAATCTAACTTTTTTGGGCAAATCAAGGTGTGCCATCCAGCTAAATAAACCGGACTGTGCGGCGTTTGCAAGATTTGTCCAATATTTTTTTAATAAAACATCTGTGGTTGATGTATCTGCTTTAGCCCAGTCGTGGGTATTTAATATAGTATCACCATATTCAATAAAATGTGCAGAACCAATAATATAATCAGGTTGTAAAATTTTAATTGTTTGTTCAAATTTATTACGCCAAATCGGATTATCAAAAAAATCAACTTCCATACCCTTTAAAATTCGAACTGCTGGATATTGTTCTCTTAAAACATCAATTTCTGAATAATGCGATATAAAACGATTTAATGCTGTTTGGAAGTTTTCTGCATAAATATTGCTATATCCCCCATGTAAAGCAAATTCATACATTTTTGATTTTTTTATTAAGGGATGCACAATAAAATGGTTTGAAAAGCCTATTGTATGCAAGCCTAGTTGTTTTGCTGTTTCAATCATAGTAATAATAGAATCTTGTCCATCAAATCCGATTGTGTGCGTATGTAAAGTATATTTTTGTTTCATATTGTCTTTGATAAATGTTGTTTATTTAGTAGAATTATATAACACCAATAATATTTTTCAATATTTTGTAAAAAATTCAAGAATAGGGTAAAAATAGCACTTTTGAAAACATAACTTTTGAACTCGGTGTAAGTATTAGAAAACGAAAGAAAAACCGCTCTTAACGAACGGTTTGAACTCTCTGGTCGGGGGGCAGGGGCGAAAGATTCTCTTGGGCAAAGCCCTGCGTGGCGATCGTAACGATTTTTGTTGTGCTGGTGCTTGTAAAATCTGCTTCTTGTCGAACCTAACAACTTCGTTGTTGACATATCAAACTTTGAGACCCACAATCCTTGGCCTATTTGGTTTTTTTCGGTATTCTTGATTTTGTGATTGATAATATTTAATAATTTGTATCAGTTATTCTTCTAACGTATTTTCAGTGCTGAAAATATCATAAAAACTTTGAATAAAAATATTATTTTTTTAATACAATTATTTTAATCGACCACTTTTCCGTTGCGAATTATGCAATATTTGAATTCACGATGTTTGATGTGTTCTGGAATAAATTGAGGAACTAAATTGGTATTTTTTAATTCATCAAAGTCAATCCATTTTTCAGTGAATCTGTCGTTGTCGCCACATTTAAAGCCGTCTCGGTGTATCAGTTCAGAATCGTCTGATAATATCAATCTGTATATAAACAAATGTTCATGACAGGGTATTTTATCCCACATAAAGAAGTTTTCGCAGATAAAATTCAATTTCAAAGAATCTTGGTCAGATACTTTATAGCATAATTCTTCGGATATTTCACGTAAAACGGCCTGCATAGAATTTTCGCCAAAATGAATTCGACCGCCAATCAGCCAGTGATTATTGCCTTCGGTTTGAACCAGTAGTTTATCAGCATGTTCAACCAGTACAGCGACACGCACATTAAATTTTCCAAAATCGCCATCAAATGTTAAATCTTTCATATACCCGCCTTTTTTATCGTTTGTATTTTTATTATACATTTTTGGGGTATAAAAAGCAATTAGATAACATATATAAATGCATGTATTGTGTTCGTTGACATTCTGGCACATCCTTTCGCCCTTTTTAGAGAAAATTAAAATCGGCATAAAAGCCGATTTAAATTTTCTGGTCGGGCTTAATAACCAATTTGCGAACTGAGATTTTGAAGATTGGGGGAGAAATTAAAAGATATTTAAGTATTGAAAAAAATAAAACAGTATTTTAATATATGAATACAGTCAAAAAGGTGGAAAATGAAAAATGTATTGCTTTTAGTTTCTATATTTATTTGTATCTTTATGCCAACTTTGTCCCATTCAGAAACAATAGATCAATATTGGAGTACAATAACAGAAAAACAATTATTAATAGATATAAAAAATGGCGAATTATTAAATTATAAAACAAATCCTTATATTAGTGATGCAATCGTATTTGCTGCAAAAAACACACATAATCCAAACATTCTGAATATGCTTGTTAGTGCTGGAGAAAATATAAACTCAAATAAAACTGGATGGAACCCTTTAATTACTGCTAGCGCTTTCAATCATGACCCAAATATCATTAATACTTTAATAAAATTAGGGGCAGATGTTAATTATAAAACACCAGAAGGAACAACCGCTTTATATACAGCTTGTTTAGAAAAAAATATAAACGCGGTTACAATTTTATTAAATTATACAAAAAAATTAAATTTTGCTGAGCAAAGTGCATGTTCTGAAATGCTTTTTGGTGGAATAAATAATACTTATGTAATCGAAGTTGCTTACAATGATGAATTATTTATAATAAATGGCGAAAAATTTTCTGCCCAAACATATTGCTATTCTTGGGATGGTTTTGATGTTGGTGATAATGTAGTGTTTTTGGAGGGATCGCCTTTTGGAGCATGTGCCACAGCAATTATCGCTAATCTAGAAACAGGGAATACATGCGAATTGTGGTGCGAATAACCCTCATGAAAAGAAATGGGAAAAACGTGTTCGCAAAAACATAAAATTAAAAAATTTTTATCATAAAAATATGTAGGGCGAAAGATTCCCTCGACACTTTGTGTCTGCGGGTCAATCGTGACGATTTCGCTGCGCTGGCGCTTGCAAAATCTACTGCTTGTCGAACCTGACAACTTCGTTGTGATGTATCAAACCTTGAGACCCGCACTGGGTTAAATAAAAAATACCGCATAAAAGCGGTCTTTTTTATTTAATCTGGTCGGGGCGAAAGGATTCGAACCTTCGACACCTTGGTCCCAAACCAAGTACTCTACCAGACTGAGCTACACCCCGAAAACGACTACTATTATAACCATATTTTTATAAATTGCAAATATATTTTGTATAATTTTCAAACGCGCTGAAATTGTTTGACAAGGTTTTTTATTCGGTTATTCTGTTATAAAAGGACAGGTGGGTTAACAAAACAAACAAAAACCAAAGAGGTTTGATATGATACAGACACCGCAGTTCGTTTTCGATAAGACAAGATTTATACAAGCTCTTGATAAGGTTCCTGATTTCAACAGAAGTTTATTTGATTGTGTTGCTGGAATTAAAAAAGAAACCAACATAGAGAAAATGGTTTTTCAAGATATAGAAATGGTCATACATGATACAAAAAGATTTGCCGCACAATGGTTGGCGAAAAAACATCCGGCTGATATGGTTGAAAGTAGAATATATTTATGCCAAGTACTCTTTTTTATAAAGAGAGATTTAAATTCTTTGCAAGCATCAGAATTTATCAATTTATGGAAAGCAATATATTTATTGTTTCCGCACAAAGATAGACCTGTGGATTCAAAGGCTGCGTTTGCGCTGTTTGGTGATTTGCCAACAATATTGCCAGATGAAAAAGCACGGTATCATGCGTTGCATGCATTTGCATATAATGCCGGTTTAACACAAGATGCTGATAAAAAGCGTGCCTTGACGGTGCTATCAAAAAACGAAAACGCTACAATCGCTGATTTGAAGAATTTGATGGTTATGCGTAGTGATATGGATGATAAATTGTCTGCTGATATTATTCAAAAAGTACAACACGAAATAGAGGTGTTGAATAATTTGCCAGCCGCAGAACGCGATAATCATTTGTCTGATGATGGTGTGTTGACCCGTCACGAAGCTGCTTTAAAGAATTTGTGTTCAGAAGGAAAAGAAGCGGCATGTATTTTAAGGCATTTTAATGCACGGAAGGCTATCGATGCGCAACGTGATTTTGATGGTATCATCAAAGAACTCGATCACAAAAAAGAAGTTGTTGATTTAAAACCTGGTGAAAAAATGCCAGACATAAACGATTTATCACAGTTTCCACATTATGCAGCTTTGTTAAAACAGGTCAAAGAAGAAGAAAAAATAAAGGGTGCTTGATTCATCAATTTTCAATTGAATTAAAAAACTTCTTACGACTATTTAGTTGTTCCTTTGCGACGTAAGAGCAATTACAGGCACATTGTTTGATACAGGTTTCTAATGAACCAAGTGAATTGGCATAGACAAATGAAGAAATCACAGGGTGTTTTATTCCACAAAAACAATGTTCTCCGTTTTGTTCCCCACCCATAACCCTTACACCATCTACAAAATCCACGATAGTCGCTTTAAATGCACTTAAACATGCAGGCAGACCGCTGATTTTACCGTATGATGTTTGTACCGACCATTCGGTTTGATAATTGCAAGTGTCTGGATTACGACTGGATGGGGTAACAGTGGCATCTAAGACAATTGCCACAGTATCATTTGATACACATAATTCTTTGGCAGGAGCAGAGTTTGCCAACATTATGCACAAAAAAGCGAACAAATTGCGATAATATTTCATGTAAAATTTTCCCATATTTCTGATATTTTCCGATACATAAATTCTTCCACAAAGGGACGTTTTCGGACGAAATGTAAAATGATAAAATTAAAGAAAAATAAAAAATAAATAAAAATCGCTGTATGTCACAGAATCTGCACAACACAATATATTTTATATAAAAATTAAAAAATGTAAAAATTTACAAAAAAATATGTTGATTTAAA
>Ga0310696_10007551_pt1 | contig 12752 bp, 13 predicted proteins | sample AusTroGonzalo_MG_4_FD_203885 | JGI IMG/M metagenome (GOLD analysis project Ga0310696, IMG submission 203885) | Bovine rumen microbial communities from tropical cattle in Woodstock, Queensland, Australia - Gonzalo_02 (v2) (version 2) | ecosystem: Host-associated > Mammals > Digestive system >... | reverse complement strand
ATCTATGACGACGTAGAGGAAAAGTCTCAGGAATCCTATACCAACGGCGTTCGCGGTGCCCAGATCATTATCCAGAAGCAGTCGGGCTACAACACCGTGGAGGTAATCAAGAAGGTCAAGGAAACCCTTGCGCACCTTAAGAGGGACCTGCCGTCGGATATCAAGATTACCACGGTTGTGGATAACTCGGACAATATCCTGCGTACTATCGGCTCCCTTAAGGAAACCATCCTTATCACCTTCCTGGTGGTTATGCTGGTGGTGTTCCTGTTCCTGGGAAGGCTCAAGGGTACCCTCATCGTGGTGCTGTCCATTCCTATCGCCCTGCTGGCATCGCTGCTGTATCTGTTTGCCACCGGCAACACGCTCAATATCATTTCTATGAGTGCTCTGTCCATTGCCATAGGTATGGTTGTGGACGATGCCATTGTGGTCTTGGAGAACGTTACGTCGCACCTGGAAAGGGGAGAAAAACCCAAGGAAGCGGCAGTACATGGCACGGCCGAGGTGGGTATTTCCGTTATCGCATCCACCCTCACCATGCTGTGCGTGTTCCTGCCCCTTACCATGATTTCGGGTATGGCAGGTATCATGTTCCGTCAGCTGGGCTGGATTGTTTCCATCATCATGATTGTGTCCACAACGGCGGCCCTTACCCTGGTTCCCATGCTGTGCTCGCAGCTCATGGACAACAACCAGAACACAGGTAAGTTCTTCCTGCTAATCTTCGGCCCTGTTAACAAGGCGCTGGACGGCCTGTCAAGCGGCTATTCCCGCTTCATCGCCTGGTGCATGAGGCACAAAAAGATTATTCTGCTTGTCGCGCTGGTCATTTTTGCGGTGGTCATCGGCCTTTATGCTCCCAAGATGAAGACGGAATTCTTCCCCAATGCCGATACCGGCCGTATCCGTGCAACGGTGGAACTGCCCATCGGTACAGCGCAGGACGTCACACGTGAGGTGGCCGAACGTATTTATGCGAAGCTACTGGAAGATATCCCGGAGATAAAGATTCTTAGCTACAGCTTCGGTCAGGCCGATTCGGAGAACGCCTTTGCATCAATGCAGCAGAACGGTACTTACCTTATTTCCATGAACATCAACGTGGGTTCAATGGAAGACCGTAAGCGTTCTGTATCAGATATTTCCGATATCATAAGGGCCGACCTTAAAATGTTCCCGGAACTGAACCGCTTCAACGTTACCGAAGGCGGCATGGGTATGGGCGGCCGTGCATCGGTTGTGCTGGAAATCTACGGCTACGATTTTGCCGAGACAGAGGCAGCGGCCCGCGACATGCGTGCCCGCATGATGGCCAGCGGCCTGTTCACCCAGGCAATTCTGTCCCGAGACCAGTACACGCCCGAATATGAGGTGGACTTCGACAGGGAAAAACTGGCACTGAACGGCCTTAATTCGGCAACAGCCGCCGCTGCGGTATCGGCCGCAATGTCCGGTTCGGTGGCATCCTATTACCGTGAGGACGGTGAGGAATACAACATCCGCGTGCGTTACGCCCCGGAATTCCGTACCAGCATAGAAGACCTGGAGAACATCGTTGTCACCAACGCCCAGGGCGTTTCCCTTAAGGTTAAAGACCTTGGAAGCATAGTGGAAAGCAAGGTTCCGCCCACCATCCAGCGTAAGAACAGAGACCGTTATATCTCGGTAACCGGCGTTATGGCAAAAGGCCATGCCCTGTCGGACGGTGTGGAATGGACTCAGGCCGATCTTGAAGCCAATCCGCTGCCTCACGGCCTTACATGGCAAATTGGCGGCGACTACGAGGAGCAGCAAAAGATGTTCGGCGACATGATTCTGCTGGCGTTGCTCATTATCATCCTTGTGTACATGGTGATGGCTTCCCAGTTCGAGAGCTTCATGGGTCCGTTCGTTATCATGTTCTCTATCCCGTTCGCCTTTGTGGGCGTTGCCCTTGGCAACATGGTATCAGGCCTGGCTATCGGCATGATGTCGGCCGTGGGTATCATTATCCTGCTGGGTATTGTGGTTAAGAACGGTATTGTGCTCATAGACTACACCATACTGCTGCAGGAGCGCGGCATGGGCGTGCGTGAGGCAACCGTTACAGCAGCCCGAAGCCGTATGCGTCCTATCCTCATGACCACCCTCACCACCGTGCTGGGTATGCTCCCCATGGCCCTGGGCAGGGGAGAAGGCTCCGAAATGTGGAACGGCCTTGGTGTTACCGTAGCCTGGGGCTTGAGCGTGTCCACCCTAATCACCCTTGTGATTATCCCCGTACTGTACTGCGGCTTAACCGAACATAAAGCAAAACGCAAAGCAAAGAAGGCATGAAAGCAATATTTATAGCATATAATCAGGCATACAATCAGGAGATTGTTCAGCTTTTGGAGGGCCTTGGACAAAGGGGTTACACCGTTTGGGAAGAGATTGGCGGCAGGGGAGGCGTTGATGGCCTGCCTCACCTTGGAAACCATGCCTGGCCCACACAGAACCATGCACTTCTTAGCGTGGTGGAAGACACTCTGGCTCCCAAAATTATGGCCGCCCTGCGTGAAACCGACTCGGCCAATCACGACCTTGGTCTTCGCGCCTACGTAATTCCCGTAGAGGAAGCACTTTAACTTTTTTACTATATTTGTAAGATAAAACACATTACACTTATGAAAGTAGCTACAAATACCAATTTCGAAGAACTGCTGCAAGACAGCAAACTGGTCATTGCCGACTTCTGGGCAACATGGTGCGGTCCCTGCCGCATGCTTTCCCCCATCCTGGACGAAGTAGAGGCCGAAATGGCCAAGGATATCACCGTCGTAAAGGTTAACGTGGACGATGCCGACGAAATTGCAGCCCAGTACCGTATCATGAGCATCCCCACCCTGCTTTTCTTCAAGGATGGCCAGGTTGTGGACAAAACCGTTGGCGCTATGCCCAAGAACGCATTGGTGGATAAGATTAAAGCAAATCTGTAATACCTATGAAAAAACTCATTCTCACCATCGCACTGGCCCTTGCAACCTTCACTGCAGCCAATGCACAGTTTGGTATTGTGGGCGGTTATACCATGTCCAATTCCAAACTCAATTCCGAGATCTTCAAACCCGTTAATGCCAGTGCCTGGCACGCAGGTGTAGCCTATAAGATTGAATTGGGACCTCTGTTTACCCTGCAGCCCGCTCTGGTTTACCAGGCAAAAGGCTCAACCATTCAATCGGAAAGATTGGGATCTATCCAAACCAATACCGGTTACGTAGAACTTGAGGTTGGTGCCCAGCTTGGAATTGACCTGCTTGCATTCCGTCCGTTCATACTCCTGGAGCCTTTTGTAGGTTATGGCGTATATACTGGTGATAAATATGGAAGTGATCTAAACGAGTATTTGAACAACGCCAAGAATAAGTTTGAATTTGGCTTTGGCGTTGGTGGCGGTGTAGAGATCTTTGACCATGTGCAGCTGTCAGTTCAGTGGTTCATGAACGTTGGCAAACTGTACAAAGAGGATGCTCTGAAAACAGGCACTATTATGGATGTGTTTTCGGACTATAATTTCCTCAAGGACGTTAAGAACTATCAGGGTTTAAAGGTTAGCGTTGGCATCTTCTTCTAATGGAGAAGCAGGTGGTAATCTTCTGTGCTTCAAGCCAGACAATTGACCCGAAGTACAATAAGGCGGCACGTGAGGTGGCCCGCGGCCTGCACAGGAAGGGATACGGCATAGTATCCGGCGGTGGGAAGGTGGGCACCATGGGTGCCATCACCGACGAATCGGTCCTTTGCGGCGGTAAGCATACCGCCGTTCTGCCCCGTTTCATGGCAGGCCTGGAGAATACAGGCGTAAGCAGTGTCCTCTGGACAGATACCATGTCGGCCCGCAAAGAGCTTATGAGGGCAAATACCGTTGCCGCCATTGCGCTGCCGGGAGGTATCGGCACGCTTGACGAACTTATGGAAACCCATACCCTGCGTAAGCTCAAAAAGTACAACGGACCCATTTACGTCCTTAATCTGGACGGCTTTTACAACCCTCTCAAGGCTCTTCTGGACCATTACGTCCAAACGGAGATGACCGCCAAGGCCGATATAGACCTTATAAAATTTGTAGATACACCTCAAGACCTGCTGGAGAATTTCGAATAGTGACAGTGCAGCAGATTCATAAGTTTCTGGAGCCGGATCTGGCCCGGGTGGAGTCGCATATCAGTGCGGCTCTTCGCTCGGATATAGGCCTTCTGGATTCCACCAACCGTAAACTGCTGGAAAAGCCGGGCAAAATGCTGCGCCCCATGCTGGCGCTGCTGGTTGCCGGTGCTGCCGGTACTGTCACGGAAGACACCGTCCGTTTTGCTGCAGCGGCCGAGCTTTTGCACAATGCAACCCTCCTGCACGACGATGTTGTGGACGGCGCCACCGAGCGCCGCGGCCTGCCAACAGTGGCAAAACTGCTTGGCGGCGGCCCGGCGGTGTTAATCGGCGACTACTGGCTTGTAAAGTGCATGGATGAGATACTTAGCGCCGGGCGGGAAAGCGAGAGGGTGCTAAGGATATTCTCCCAGACTCTAAGCCACCTTACGGAAGGGGAGCTTCTGCAAATGGAAAAGGCCGGCGACGGGCTTACCACCCAGGCCGATTACCTTAGGATAATCTACGGCAAAACCGCCTCGCTGTTCGAGGCCACGGCTCTGGCCGGGGCAATTTCGGCCGGCGCTTCGGCCCAGGTTACAGAGCAGATGGGCCGCTTTGCAAAGCTTCTTGGAACCGCTTTCCAGATAAAGGACGACATACTGGATTACGGCGAAGCATCGCTTGGAAAGCCGGTGGGAATAGACCTGAAGGAGCAGAAAATAACCCAGCCGCTGCTGTGCGTGCTGGAAAAACTGCCGGCCGATGAGCAGGCGTCCGTACGACGGAAGGTGGCCGGAATCCTTGACCATCCGGAGTATGCCGATGAAGTCCGCGCACTTGTGCTTGAGAATGATGGTCCCGCCCTTGCCGGCAAGGTGATGGACGGCTATATTGCCGATGCCGTTTCATGTCTGTCGGTGTTGCCTCAATCGGCCGCAAAAGAGGCCCTCACGGCCCTGGCGGAGCATGTTGGCACGCGTGAAAAATGATGAAAGTATATGGTAATACGGAGGTTGTGGCCGCTCTTCACAATATGGTGGAAAGCGGGCACGTTCCGCATGCCATGCTGTTTCATCAGGACGACGGCGGCGGCGCTTTTCCGCTTGTGCTAAACTTCCTGGAAGAGCTGTACGGCGGCAATCCGCGCGTGCAAAAGCTTATCCATCCCGACATTCACTTTGTTTTTCCTGTGGCGGGGCCGGATAAGCCGGTGTCGCTGCAGTTTATCGGCCCGTTCAGGGAACTTTTGCTGGATAATCCGTATTTTTTTGAGAATGAGTTATATACGGCTATCGGCATAGAGGGGAAGCAGGCCGGTATTTCTGTTCATGAAGCCCGCAGCATACTGGACAGGCTGTCGCTTAGCGCCGTTGAGGGCGGATACCGTACGGTGGTAATGTATCTGCCGGAAAAGATGAATGTTCAGGCGGCAAATGCGCTGCTTAAGATGGTGGAGGAGCCGCCGCAGAACACGCTGTTTTTACTTATTACCCATGCGCCGGAAAAGGTGCTTGTAACCATTTCTTCGCGCTGCCTGCACATGCGCGTGCAGCCTTTGGCCCCGGAGGCCGAGATGGAGGTTCATGCCAGGGAAGCCGCCGGCAACACGGCCCTGGTAGACCTTTTCCACGACCTTCTGGAAGCCATTGTGGCCCGCGACATGCTAAAAGCCATCGAAACCGGCGAGGCAGTGGCCGACCTCAAGGTGCGTGAGCAGCAGAAATCCTTCTGCCGCCTTGCCTCGGAGGACCTGCGTCGCATCTTCATGCTTCAGAAGATGCCCCAGCTGGCGCACGTGCCGGAAGACGACCGTGATTTTTATGTCCGGATGTCATCGGCCCTTAAACCTACCTTCCCGCGCCGCGCCCTTAGCGTCATGGACCGCGCCCTGATGCTGATTGAGCGCAACGTTAACCAGAAAATTCTCTTCACCGATATGGTGAATCAAATATATATGCTATGAACGATTACTCTAGCGAAACCATACAGTTCGACTGTTTCCGCGGATGTACCATTGTGCTTGACGAGGAAACGGGAGACCGCGAAATAAAATACAGGCAGGGCTGCTGTAAGCTTGAGGTTTACGACACTCTCAAGGGCATAGCCCAGGAGCAGTTCGACAATTACTTCGAGGTTCGCTTCAAGAATACCCGTAAAGGGATTTACGTGAATGCATCGGGCCAAAGCATAAAGACCGGAGACCTTGTGGTTGTAGAAGCAGCCAACGGCCACGACCTTGGCGTAGTTACCCTGGAAGGCCCCATTGTGGGCCGGCAGATGAAGTGCAAGGGCGTGGATCCGGAAAAGCAGGAGCTTAAGAAAATCTACCGCAAAGCGCGTCCCTTCGACATTCAGCGCTGGCAGGACGCCATTGCCCGCGAGCAGGAAACCATGATCCGTGCAAGGGTGCTGGCAAACAACCTGGGCCTGGAAATGAAAATTGGCGACGTGGAGTTCCAGGGCGACGGAACCAAAGCCATCTTCTACTACATTGCCGATGGCCGAGTGGACTTCCGTCAGCTGATCAAAGATTTTGCCGAGGAGTTCCATATTCGCGTAGAGATGAAGCAGATTGGCGCCCGTCAGGAGGCCGGTCTCATCGGCGGTCTTGGCGTCTGTGGCCGCGAGCTGTGCTGCGCCAACTATATAACTGATTTCAAGTCAATTACAACTGGTGCCGCACGTATTCAGGACTTGTCGCTTAATCCGCAGAAGCTGGCAGGGCAGTGCGGCAAACTAAAGTGTTGTCTGAACTACGAGGTTGCAGCCTATCTGGATGCTCAGTCAAGGATACCAAAAGTGCCGGAACCGCTTGAGTTTGAGGATGGTCAGGCCTGGCTGGTGAAAACCGATATCCTGGCCGAGACGCTCTATTTCTCCTACGAGAAAGGTTCCCTGGCGCAGGTGTTCCCCCTGTCGGCCGATGAAGTTCGGGAGGTGCAGGCCATGAACCGCCGCGGCGAAAGGCCGGAAACGCTCCGTCAGGAAGACGTTTCGGCCCCCGAATTCGTAAGCGCCGTAGGCGACGATGCCATCAACCGCTTCGATCCCGAAAAGAAAAAGCGCAAGCGCAAAAAGAATAAGAAAAAAGCGCCCAAGGCCGATTAGCCCCCCACGGCCGAAAAAAATTTATTTTTCGTGCAGTAGCTCGAAAAACCAAATTTTCTTTCGGCCATCGCAAGCCGACGCACGTGAGAAAATTTTTATTCATATTTTCATTTGTTCTACTGGCAGTTGGGTGCCGGGAGCCACGGTCGTTGGAGAGGTTTATCAAGGGGGAGGGGCCTTACAGGTTCATTGTGGATATGTCGGATACAACGGCGGTGTACGACTTTGACTTTTATACGCGTATTGATACTCACAGGGCCGATTTGCCGGTGGAGACGGCCATTGATGCGTGCTGGATGTCGCCGTCGGGCGATGAACTCACCGAAACGGTTTACCTGCCCATTGCCCGTGAAGTGTATGCCCCGTACCGTGCCGGCCTGCGTCCCTCCGAGCCCGGTGTCTGGATCCTCACCGTTACCTTCCCGAATCCCCCCAAAGGCCTAACCGGCCTGGGGCTTGTTTCCAGAAAAAATCCAATGGTAGAATAATCTCCCACGGCCGAAAAAAATTTATTTTTTGTGCAGTTGCCCAAAAAACCAAATTTTCTTTCGACCATCGCAAAGCCAACGCACGTTTATATGGGTCACGGAAAATTAAAGAAATTTGCAGAGAACCAGACGTTTCGGTGCTTGTTGCAGCCGGATGCGTCGGCTGTTTTGGATAAGGTGCCTGGTTCCAAGGAACTTAGGGTGAGGGATCATGCAATAAAGGGGAACTGGGGAAAGGAGATGTTTGGCAATGACAACCCTATTGTATTGGAACTGGGTTGCGGGAAGGGGGATTATACCATTGCGCTGGCGCTCAGGCATCCGGAGGTGAATTACATTGGGGTTGACATTAAGGGCGCAAGGCTTTGGAAGGGGGCCAAGTATGCCACTGAGAATGCGATGCACAATGTGGCGTTTCTGAGAACGCGCATCGAATTCATCGATGCTTTCTTCGGCCCGGGAGAGGTGTCGGAGATTTGGCTCACATTCTCGGACCCGCAGCTTCGCGGCAGCGAGAATGCAAGGCTCTCTTCGCCGCTGTTCCTGGAGCGTTATCGGCATTTTCTAAAGCCCGGCGGCACAGTGCATCTAAAGACCGATTCCCGCTATCTGTATGAATACACCCAGGCAGTATGCCGGGTCAATGACCTTACTGTAAGTTTCTCTGAAACAGATATTTACTCTTCTCCTACTTCTGCGCCTGCAGAGGTAACTCAGGTGCAGACATTCTACGAGAAGATGTTCCTGGATATGGGGCTGCCTATCACCTACATGGCATTTTGCATAGACCATATCGGCCCTTATCTTTACCCTGGTGATGCCTTTGACCACCACTACTGGCTGGAGTTCGAAGGCCCCCGCCGCAGCTTCTCCCACCAGCCCGCCCCACGAGTATAGGAAAAACGAATGTTTTTCGCTATATTTGTAGGACTATGGCTAAACTGATTTATACAATGGGTGAAGTGGCGCAGGAGCTGGGGGAGAATGCATCGGCTGTGCGCTACTGGAGCAATTATTTTGAGAAGTTCATCAAGCCCCAGCGTAACGCTAAGGGCAACCGGCTTTATCATCCGGAAGACATCGAGACCCTAAGGCAAATCCAGTTCCTGCTCAAGAACCAGGGACTTACGCTGGAGGGTACCAAGCAGCGTCTTACAGAGGACCGCCGCAGCGTGGACAAACGCGTAAAAGCGCTTAACTCTCTTAAGGAAATCCGTGCACAGCTTGTTGCAGTAAAGAAAGCGTTATGAAAGTAGGCGATATCACCGGCGCCCTGGAGGTGTTCGCGCCTCTGCGCATCCAGGAACAGTGGGACAACAGCGGACTGCTCATCGGCAGTCCGGAAGACCAGGTGCACGGCGTTCTGGTGGGCTTCGACTGCACCCCGGAACTCATAGAAGAAGCCGTAGAAAAAGGCTGCGACATGGTGGTAACCCATCATCCGCTAATTTTCCAGGGCATCAAGCGTATCAATGCCAACGACCCTGTTGGCGCAGCGGTAATGTGCGCCGTGAAAAAAGGCGTGGCAGTATATGCCGCCCACACGACGGCCGATAAAGTGATAGCCGGAGTTAGCGGCGCCATGGCCCGCAGGCTGGAGCTTAAGAACGTGGAAATTATGGTTCCGGAAGAGGACGGCACCGTTGGCCTTGGCTGCATTGGCAACTTCCCGGAGCCCATGACCGGCACGCAGGCTCTCAAGTATGTAAAAGACAAATTCGGCCTAAAAATCATCCGCAGTTCCAAGCCTCTGGAAACGCCCATCAAAAAGGTGGCGCTCCTTGGCGGCAGCGGCGGCAGCGAAATTCCCCTTGCAAGGTCCAAAGGCGCTCAGCTGTACATTACTGCCGATGTGTCGTACCACAATTTCTTCACCCCGGACGGCTTCATGGTAATGGATATCGGCCATTTTGAGAGCGAAGTAGAGATTGTGGACATTTTCTTGGCTCAGATACGGAAAAATTTTCCTACCTTTGCAAGCTACAAAAGTGCCGTACTGGACAGGAGCAACCCTGTCCACTACTTTGGGTTGTAAAATGTAAATCGATTTATAATTTTTATGGCAAGTACCAAAAAAACCACCGCCGCCAAGATAGTGGAGGCTCCCATTGACAACAGGGAAACTTTTGTGTCCCTGCAAAAGAGTTTCGCCGATTCCGACATGCCCGTAGAGGAAAAGCTCAAAACCCTGTACGAGCTTCAGGCCGCGGATTCAGAAATTGACAAGATTATCCAGCTAAGGGGCGAACTTCCCGCCGAGGTAGAGGCCCTGGAAGAAGAGATTGCAACGCTCAAGGAGCGCAGCGCCGCCATATCGGCCGTTGTGGACCAGTACAACCGCAATATCGCCGATGCAAAACTGTCAATTGCCGAGCACGAGAGCAAAGTAGAAAAATATCAGCGCCAGCTGGAAAGCATCCAGAACTCCCGCGAATACGATTCTCTGGAAAAGGAGATAGAGAACGAGAAACTTCTCCTTGCAATCAGCGAAAAAACCATCACCGACACCCGCGTGGAAATTGGCAACGCCAAGGCCGAACTTGACGAAATCAAGGACCGCCTGGCCATCCGTCAGGAAGACCTCAAGGCCAAAAAGGAAGAGCTGGAGAACATTGTAGAAGAAACCGCAAAGGAAGAAGCTGTGCTTAGGGATCGCCGCAATCAGTGCGCCGCCAAGATTGACAGCCGCACCATGAGCGCCTACGAGCGCATCCGCGCCAGCGTGCACAACCACCTGGCCGTTGTGGGCATCTTCAACGGCGACTCCTGCGGAGGATGCTTCAACACCATCACTCCCCAGCGCCGCATAGAGATTGCCAGCAACCGCAAACTGGTTATCTGCGAGCACTGCGGCCGCATCATCATCAATCCGGATTTCGAAAAATAGTCCCTACCCATGCCGGACACCAACCGCAAAAAGCAGCGCCAGGAGCCTCTGAACCTTGAGACACTGATGGGAAACAAACCCCCTCAGGCCCTTGACGTAGAGGAAGCAGTGCTTGGCGCAATGCTGGTAGAGCCCTCCACCATAGACGAATCTATGGAAGAGCTCACCGCCTCCAGCTTCTACGATCCCAAGAACCGCATGATCTTCGAAGCCATGTCGGAACTGGTGAACGAGCATGCAAGCATAGACCTTGTGACCGTAAGTGAGAAACTGCGGTCCAAGGGCAATCTGGAGGCAATAGGCGGTCCTGTAGTGCTTGCTGGCCTGTCTCAGAACATCGGCGCAGCTGCACACATTGAGTATTACATCAAGATACTCAAACAAAAGGCCATACAGAGGGACCTCATTACCGCTTCCTACGATATCCTCAAACAGTCGTTTGATGAATCCACCAACGTGGACGACCTCATCGACAACGCCCAGACCAAGGTTTACGCCGCTATCCGAAACAACGTAAAGCGCGATTTCCACGATATCGGCTCGGTAATCAATTCGGTCCTTAGCAAGCTGGAGGATATGCAGGGCGCAACCGGTCTTTCCGGCGTTCCGTCGGGCTATCCCACCATAGACCGCATCACTCAGGGCTGGCAAAACAGTGACCTCATTATCCTAGCCGCCCGTCCGTCTGTGGGTAAAACCGCTTTTGCCCTTAACATTGCCCGCAACGCCGCCGTAGAGGAAAACATGCCAGTAGCGGTATTTTCCCTGGAAATGAGTGCCGATCAGCTTGCAAAGCGCCTGATCACAACGGAAAGCGGTCTGTCCGGCGAAAAAATCAAAGGCGGCGTAAAGCTGGAACCCTATGAATGGGTTCAGCTGGAGGATACCCTCAGGCGCCTGGTGAAAGCCCCCCTGTACATAGACGACACCCCCGGCATTCCGGTAGTGGAATTCCGCACCAAGGCAAAGCGTCTGGTAAAACAAAAGGGCGTGCGTCTTATTGTTGTGGACTACCTGCAGCTTATGCAGGGCCCCGTGGAGCTCAGGGGCCTGCGTGAACAGGAAGTTGCCGCCATCTCCCGTACCCTCAAGGCCACGGCCAAAGAGCTGGAAATCCCCATCATAGCCCTGTCCCAGCTGTCCCGAAACGCTGTCCAGCGCACCGGCGGCACCGGCAAGCCCCAGCTCAGCGACCTTCGCGAATCCGGTTCAATCGAGCAGGATGCCGATATGGTAATCTTCATCCACAGACCGGACTTCGTGGGCATGAGCGACAACCCGGAAGACAAAGAAAAAGCATATATTATCATCGCAAAACACCGCAATGGCGAGGTTTGTGATATAGAAATGAAGTACAAGGCCAATCAGGTCAAGTTCGTGGAACCGGACCAGAGCCTTGACGTGTACGCCCAAAGAGGTCCCGTGGCCAGCGCGGCCAACGAACCTGCCCCGGGCGGCACAGACTACAATTTTGACTCACAAGACCAGTTTTAACCATGCGTTGTAAACTTGCAATCTTAGCCATTTTTGTTTCCCTTTCGGCCTTTGGCCAGCAAAGGGGATGCATTCCCACAACAGACAATTATCCCTTCAAGGCAGGGGAGAAGCTAGACCTTAGCCTTGTGTACAAATGGGGCGCAGTGAACACGGAAGTAGCCGTGGCAACTGTAACCCTGGACTCCCTGTCGTACAACGGCATTCCCGCCTATCATACCAACTTCAAAGTAAAATCGGCCCCCTTCTTCGACCTGTTCTTCAAGATGAGGGAAGATTTCCACAGCTGGTTTTCGGCCGAAGGACTCCGTCCACTAAAATTCACCAGGGACACCTACGAAGGCGGTTATACGGCCACCAATCATTACATCTATGACTGGGACGCCAACGTTATTCATGCCGATGTAAACTTCTCTACCCGCGGCGACGAGCATTACGAAATTCCCCTCCATCCCTGCGCCTACGACCTTCCGGCCTTAATTTTCTACCTCAGGTCCATGGATCTTAGCCGCATGCGGGCCGGGGACAAGTATCACCTGAGTTTCGCAATAGACGACTCGGTGTTCGATATTGTTCTCACCTTCCATGGCAGGGAAAAACTGAATGTGCGCAGGAAAGGCCGCATGAACTCTCTTCTTTTCACCTGTACGGTGGTTTCGGGCGCC
>Ga0310696_10007550_pt1 | contig 12753 bp, 17 predicted proteins | sample AusTroGonzalo_MG_4_FD_203885 | JGI IMG/M metagenome (GOLD analysis project Ga0310696, IMG submission 203885) | Bovine rumen microbial communities from tropical cattle in Woodstock, Queensland, Australia - Gonzalo_02 (v2) (version 2) | ecosystem: Host-associated > Mammals > Digestive system >... | reverse complement strand
GCTCCGGCGACGGCTACGGCCGCGGCTACGGCGACGGCCTCGGCTCCGGCTCCGGCGACGGCTACGGCTCCGGCTACGGCTACGGCTCCGGCGACGGCTACGGCTACGGCGACGGCGACGGCTACGGCGACGGCTACGGCTACGGCATCAAGGAATACAACGGCCAAAAGGTCTATATGATCGACGACGTGCCCACCATCATCGACCGGGTGCGCGGCGACTACGCCAAAGGCTCCATCCTTCACGACGACCTCTCCCTCTCCCCGTGCTACGTCGCCCGCGTCGGCAACTCCTTCGCCCACGGCGACACCTTGCACCAGGCCCTCGCAGACGCGACGGCAAAGGAGCTGGAGGACCAGCCTATCGAGGAAAGGATAGCCCGCTTCGTGGCGGAGTTCCCGGACCCCGACAAGGCCGTCCCCTTCAAGTCCCTCTACACCTGGCACCACGTCCTCACCGGCTCCTGCACGATGGGCCGGGACGAGTTCACGCGGTCGCACTCTCTCGACACGGCGAAAGACTACACGCCGCGCTACTTCATAGAGATCACCGCCCACGCCTACGGCGGCGAGGCCATCCGCCAGCTCGCCGAAAGCTACGGGATCAAGATTGAATAGGCCGGGGGCCTCCGGGCCCCCTTTACCAAACCACGAAAGTATGGATGCTATAACACTGAACAGACAGCAGCGCGCCGTGTATAACTTCTTGAAAGAGCACAGCGCCGGACAAACCCGCCTCCAGATCGCCTACGGCACCGGGATCGTTTACTTCATCGAATTCGTAACACTCAAATAACAAACTTATGCCAGACAATACCAACTCCAAAGCGCACAACACCCTCGGTGTGATCGTCGCTGTCCTGATCATCCTGGGCTGCATTGGCGGCATCATCTATACCGCCATGACGCGCGGCCTGTAAGTGAAACCCTTAAAACAAACAGATATGAACAATCCCAAACACATCACCCGGCCCGGGAAGCCTGAGCCGATGACCAAGGAGCAGATCGAGCTCCAGACTATGCGCGCATTCATGCAGAAGCGCGAATCCGTTGCGCATTCTATCCTCGCTGGCGTGACCGCAAACCGGCGTATGTCGCCCAAGCGGGCGTCGAAGTATGCCGTGGCTACGGCCGACGAGTTCCTGAAGATCCTCTACGCCAGCAGCTCGCCTGCGGGCAACGCCGGTAAGGAGGCGGCGGAGCAATAGTATGAAACAGAAGTAAACGCAAGCGAAAAAGGCCCGCAGGGGCACTTCGTTTCTTGGGAGAATCCGACACGCGCCGCAATCGGAGGATCGCCGCGAAAAACGACTGGCTCTCCAGTCGGTCCGGATCTTCCGCAATACCTACGGTGAACGCGTCATCCGCGTGCAAAGGATCCGGAAGAAAGAGACGGATCAGTTTGGAAACCCGCGGTACAAATTCGTCCTGCATTCGGCAAACGTCTAGGCGTATGTTACACCAAGAATCAGTATTCCAGCGCAACTGCGTGGCCTGGTTCCGCCTGCAGTACCCGGCCCTCGCCACGATGCTCTTTGCTGTCCCCAACGGCGGCGCACGCACGAAGATTGAGGCGGCGATTATGAAAGGGGAAGGAGTGACGGCCGGCGTGGCCGACCTCCTCCTCCTGGTGCCGCGCGGCGGCTTCGCGTCCCTCTGCATCGAACTAAAGACGCAGACGGGCCGCCAGGCCCCCTCGCAGAAAGCGTGGCAGAAAGCGGCGGAAAAGGCCGGTAACCGCTACGTCGTCTGTCGGTCCTTTGAGGACTTCCAGGCCCAGATCCGCGGCTACCTCGCCCAGGCCGACGCCCAGCAGATACAGGTCGCGGGCCGCGTCCTCGTCGATAAGGTGGAAGCCTACCTGCGGCAAGGGTGCCACCGCGCCGAACTGATCGTGTCAAAGGAAGATTTCAAACGCCTCCTCAAATGACAACCACCAGGCAGATAGCCGACGCCCTGGCGAAAGAGCGGCGCGTGGAGACTATGGTCCAGAACATAGCCCACGCCCGCTATCTTTCGCAGGACCTCCTCGACCTCTGCCAGATGATCTATGTATTGATCCTCTCCTACGACGCCGAGAAGATAGTAGACCTGTGGGAACACAACCAGATCAACTTCTTCCTGGCACGGGTGATCCGCACCAACCTTTTCAGTCCGCGCAGCCCCTACGCCGCACAGATAACACGATTCCGTCAAAGATCCAACCCGCTACCGAACAATGGATGACTTGCGCGACATAGTGCGTGATTTCCGAGAGATCGCCCCGGACTACGCCCCCAACCCGGACGCCCTTTTCAATGAGGAGGACGACCGGATCCGACGGCTCAAAGCCGTTATAGCCGACGCCCTGGAGCCCTGGGAGCGGAACGTCATCATCCTCTACGCCGACTGCGGGAGCCTGCGCAAGCTCGGCAAGCGCCTCGGCCTCTCGCACTCGTCCGTGCGCCGCGTCGTGGACGAGATCAAAGCGAAGATCCTGGACGCCTACTTTGCGCTGGTCGCCAAAGAAGTCAAACAAGAATTGAGAAACAAATGACTATCTACCTACAACTCCTACTGCTGGCGATCGTCGTCGTGTACGTCGTCGATCAGTCCGGATTTACGACGTCCTGGCGGCACGCCCTGGCCCGGCGCCTGGGCTACGCCGACGAGACCGAGCTGCGCCCCCTGCCGCCCTTTGACTGCGGCAAGTGCGCGACGTGGTGGGCCTGCGTGATCTACGCCGCATGCGTCGGCGAGCTATCCCTGCTGACACTCGTCGCCAGCGCCGCCCTCTCCATGCTCTCGGACACCATAGGTGCCCTGATGCTATTTATACATGAAAGCCTCGGCTATGTAATTGACAAAATAACACCACGATTATGAACTACACGCAAGAACAATTCCAGGCGCTCGCCCCCTATGCGGACAATTTCCGCACCGCCATTGAGGGGGAGTGGTCGCGACGCATCCCCGTGGACGGGCAGAAGCTCATTCGCAAGACCTACGAGGACGCCACCAAGACCCGCATCCCGTTCAACTCCGGTTGTCAGCTCTGCCTGCTCAACCTGCTAAAACGCGCCGGCCGCCTCTGGTATGCCGACAAGAAAGAGATCGAGGCCTCCCAGGCCGCCCCGAAGATCGACGTGCCCGGCTTTGAGCACGTCCTCGTCCACGAAAGCAACGTCCCCGCCGAGCCCGAGCAAGCACCCGCGCCCGAAGCGCCCCAGGACGGCGCAGAAAAGGGCCAGAAATCGCCGCGAAAGCCCGGCAAGGGTAACGGGACCGGAAGATCGAACAAGGGCCGGAAATCGGCTCAAAAAAGTGCCATGAAGAAATAACGCGCCGCCAAAGCGGCAAGCGGCCCTAGGAAGCCCAGCCGGGGCATATCCCGCCCCGGCACTTCCGGCCGCAAAAAAGACAACCGACATGAAGAAAGAACGCATACAGGCAAAGGTCGCCAATCTAGAACTGAACGAGGGACAGCTAGACTGGCTCCCGAAGAATCCGCGCCAATGGTCGCAGGAGGACATCGAAAAGACGAAAGCCTCGCTGGTCCTGGATCCAGACTTCCAGGAGGATAACCCGATCAAGGTCGTACCGCTGGGAAAGGGCAAGCTGCTCGTCTTTGCGGGCAATCTCCGCACCACCGCCGCCCGGGCACTCAACTGGAAAACCTTTGAGGCGATCCGATACACGCCCGAGAACGAGGAGGACCAGCAGACGATCCTGCGCCGCGCTATCCTCGACAACGGCTCGTTCGGCGCCTGGGACTACGATGCCCTGGCGAATGAGTGGGACGCCCTGCCGCTCACCGATTGGGGTGTGCCGGCGTGGAATGCCCCGGATGACCCCGGCATGGATATGGGCGTCGGCAACGTAACAGACACGCAGCAGAAATACGCCCGCGTCTGTGGCTATCAGATCCCTATGACAGAAATCGAAGAAGCGCGCATGAAAGCCGCAATCGAGGCATACGTCGAGGAAAACGGCTTGACGATCGGCTTCTTCTCAAAACTTCTCGACGATGCACAACAACCGACTGACGAAGATTAGGCTGGATAGCATTGCTCCAGCGGACTACAACCCGCGCGTATTGAGCGACGAAGCGGCCGAGAGGCTGAAAGAATCGCTCCAGAAGCTCGGCGTGGTCAAGGCGATCATCGTGAACGGCGACAATCACGTGATCGTGGCCGGGCACCAGCGCACAAAGACGATGCGGGCAATAGGCATCGTAGAGTGCCCCGCTTTTCTCATTCACGGCGTAAGCAAACAGGATGAAGTCCGCTTCAACCAGTTCCACAACCGCTGCGAATATGAATTTTCGGCTGACAGCCCGCGGGTCGTGATCACGTCCGAGCTCAAGCCGGGCTGGAATCTCGTCGCCAACAGCGACATTCGCATCGAGAGCAAAGGGGCGAAAGCTGGCGAGAACAATATCCTGGCCGACCTGCTCATAAAGTACGGCTCCTTTGGGAACAGCATTGCGACCCTGGACGGCAACGTCTTTGTATCGGGCGGCTATGCCCTGGCGACCAAGCTCTGCGGCCTGGACCTCTACGTCTATGCCGTGGACGACGAACAAGCGAAGCTCTGCCGCTTCTATTTCAGCAAGGAGTACGGCAAATACAGCTACGACAATATCAAGCGGGAGACTTTCGTCCAGGGCCTCGCCCAGCTCCACCGGCTCCCGACCGAGGGAAAAGAGAAGAAATCCGCCCTCTATACGAAGCGGATCATCCCCGCCCTGGGCACGAAGCTAAAGGGCCTCTCGATGCTTGATTTCGGCGCCGGGAAGTTCGACTACGCGAAGCTGCTCCAAAGCAAGGGCGTAGATATTGACTACCTCGACCCGTACCATTGCCTGCGGACCGGCGTCATCGACGCAAAGGGAAACCGCCAGCGTTTCCTGGACGTCTGCGAGCGCATCCGCTCCCGCGGCCTCTACGACGTCGTGATCTGCGATTCGGTCCTCAATTCAGTAGACACCCCGGAAGCACGTAAAAGCGTGATATTGACTTGCTTTGCACTTGTTAAAGACGGAGGTTTTTTGTATATTAGCGGTAGAATGGAACCAAAAAGCGAAAAAAACGCTACTGGATTGCGGAAACAACGCCGGAAAACCATGTACTTCTTGGTCGACGACGGGTTCACAGCCTCGATGCGAGACGGCCATTGGTTTTTCCAGAAGTTCGACACCGACAAACAGATCCAGGACATCTGCCAGCTTCTAGGCAAGGGCCGCGTGTTCAAAGAGGGCACCTCCTGGCAGATCGAGGCGACGAAAGTAAACCGGCCGGATCTGCTCGACGACATAATCCGCGCGCTTCGCTTCGAATGGGACATGCCTCTCCCCGTCGGCTCCTACGGTCTATCACAAGAAATCGAAAACGCTTACAGATATGCAATATCCAACTATTGAAACCTTTTCAACCAGTCAGCACTTCCGCTATTTGTGGCTCAAATACGTGGAGGGCTTCGACCTTTCCGTCCATTGCGCAAGATGCCTGCGCGGAAAGTACAGCGCTCGTGTGAACGCTGGGACCATACGGGCCTACGAACTTCGCCTGAATGAGGCGGAGGCCCGGTACTTCTACCTCTGCGGCGTGACTTCGCCTTACTGCTGGAACGATAACCTCCACGTGGCGTTTCGATTCAAACCCGGCGCCGTCCTGACGTTCAACGAGAAAGGGACGCGCATCATCATCCGGAACGCCGAGCGGATCGAGATAAAGCGGCAGGAAAGCTACGCCCTCTCCGAACACGGGAACGACCCGGCTTACAACACGTGCAGAAACTGGCGCTTTGCCTACCAGATGACGCACACAAACCCCTGATACAATGGCAAAGTTTGAGAAAGGAAACCCGATTGGGACGCAAACCCGGTTTAGCGGGGCAGTTGCGGGCGAAATGCAGGCGAGATCCGCCGCGTCCCGCAAGGAAAACCACACCCTGCGCGAGGTCCTGATGAAAGCGCTCCAGGAGGACGCCGGCAACGGTATGACCAGAATGGAAGCGCTCGCCCGGAAAACCCTTTCCAACCACTTCAACGGAAAGCTGACGCTGAAAGACCTGCGCAATCTCTCGGCGATCCTCGGCGAGGACACGTTGAATATCAAAACCGAGGGAGGCCCGGTGCAGATCGTGGTCGGCACCCAGGAAGCCGCCGAGGGGCTGCAACACGCCCTGCGGACGGGCGGCCAGCCCGCGAAACCCGCCAGCGAAGAATAATGAAAACGACGACGACATTCGACAAGAACTGCGCCGCGCTGCGCTTCTCTCCCCGGTACATAGACAATCGGGGCGGCGCGCGCTCTGGCAAGACCATTGCCGAAATGCAGATCATGTCGCTTCTCGCCAACAACGACACGTCGCCAACGATCACCACTATCGCATCCGACACCTTGCCGCACTTGAAGCTCGGCGCGGTCCGAGACTTCAAATTCGCTCTGCAGGACATGGGCATCTGGAATGAGCACCGGTGGAACAAATCCGAGTGCTTCTATACATTCCCGACGGGATCTATCATTGAGTTCATGGGGATCAGCGAGACGCCGGACAAAGCGCTGGGCCCGGCCCGTCACCGGTTGGTCCTCAACGAGGCAAACCTGCTGGAGTGGGACATAGTGCGGCAGATGCTGGCCCGTACTTCCGGGCTGGTGATGTACGACTACAACCCGGCCGCCCCGTTCTGGGGGACCGAGGAAATCCCGAAGCGTGACCGCTACCAGCTCGTGCACACCACCTACAAAGACAACCAGCACATACCCGACGAGGTGCGCCGAGAGATCGAGGCGAACAAGGGGTCCGGCAACTGGTGGCGCGTATACGGCCTCGGCGAGATAGGCGTCATAGAGGGCCAGGTGTTCGATTTCAAGGTCGTGAATGATATGCCCGATCCTGCGGGCTACGTCGAGACTTGGGGCATGGATTTTGGATTCACGCACGACCCTACGACCCTTATCCGGTGCCTGGTGCATACCGGCCGCCGGGAGATCTACGCCGATCAGCTTCTTTGGCAGGTCGGAATGACAAACCCGGAAATCGCCGCCGCGCTGAAAGACCTGGGCATACAACGCAGGGGAGGCGGGCCCACCGTCTGGGCGGATTCGGCTGAGCCAAAGAGTATCGCGGAGGTGGCCGGCCATGGCCTCGACGTCCAGGCGTGCGACAAGCGCGTCGCCGTGCATGAGCAGCTGCAATCGCTTCGCGGCTGGACGATCTATGTCACCCGACGATCCTCTAACCTGCTCGACGAGGGCCGCAAATACCTCTACAAGCAATACCCCGACGGCACCTTTTCCAAGGAGCCGATCGACTTCTTTAACCACGGCATCGACGCCCTGCGCTACGCCGTAAATGCCTACGTCGGCCAGTCATCCGGCCAGTACGTCATTGGATTCAACAGACACTAGAGATATGCAGACAACCAACATCATCGACAGCTTCGCCGCGCTCCCCGTGGGAACGTGGATCCAGATTCTCGCCGTGAACGAGGACGCGGCCCGCGACGACGTGGAGAAGCAGGTCGGCACCATTGCGCTGCTGACCAACCTCACGGAGCGCCAGGTCCTCAACCTCCCGCTCGCCGAATACGGCGTCCTGGCACGGAAAGCCGAGTTCCTGGGCGTCGTCCCCGAGCGCATCCCACGCGCCGCCAACAGCTACAAAGCCGGGCCGTTCACCTTGCGTCCGGCGCTGGACCTGCGGAAGATCACCGCCGCGCAGTATATCGACTTCCAGGGCTTCATCCAGCAGGGAGAGAAAGCGCTGGTCGAGCTCCTTTCCGTCGCCCTGGTCCCCAAAGGGGCGCAGTATAACGACGGCTCCTACGATATAGCCGAGGTCCAGGATGCAATTCGAAACGAGATAAGCGTCGAGCAGGCGCTGTCGCTCGCCTCTTTTTTCGTGACCAGGTTAGCCAGATTAATTCGCAGTTCGCGAATCTCCTTGTCCCGGCTGGCCAAGACGGGAACGGACAAGGAGAAGATAGCGACGCTGGAGGAGAAAGTGGCGAAGCTTCGGACAGCGCTGGGAGCTCTTTCCAGGACCGCTGGGGCTGGATCGCAAACGTCGACCGGGCATCGGAGACAAAGCGCTGCTCCTGGGACGAAATCTTGACAATCTCGGCCCTGGAGTTCCTGAACGTCCTGTCCTATCGAAAGGAGCGCGACGCCAGGGACGCCGAGGCTATCCGGCAATGGCAGAAAACGCATTGATATGGCTGATCTGATCAACTTCGACAACCTGCGCGCCGTCCTGGAGGACTATGGGCGCGCCGTTGCTGCGCGTTATAAGGAAAACCTTGTCCGGGACGGGCGGCCCGCGTCCGGCGCCCTGGAGCGCAGCATCACCACCCGTGTACGGACAGAACGCGGGGAGTTCATCGTGGAAATGGACCTGGAGAATTACTGGAAGTACATCGAGTACGGCACGCCAGGCCGCAGCCCGGAAGCGAAGATGTTCGACCCGACGCGGAAGTTCCCGCCGGTGAACAAGCTGTTGGATTGGGTGCGGATAAAGCCCGTGATCCCGCGCCCAGACGACAAGGGCAAGATACCTACCCCGGAACAGCTAGCCCGCCAGATCGCCGGCAAGATCTTCTGGTACGGCACCGAGGGGAAGCCGTCGCTGGGCGACGCCATGCGCGACGTCACGGAAGAATGGCGCGAGCGCATCCAGGAAGCCCTCGGCCACGACCTGGAATACTATATCCGCAAGGTCCTTTCCGGGGAGTGACACAAAACCGGTACCAGCGCTATTTATGAGCGAGTGAAACAGGTTATCTCATAGGATTCCACAGCATCTATTATCTATTAAGCGTTAAACAGCAACCCCGCACGCCGAGACGGTCTGCGGGGTTTCGCGTACACTTCGGCCGCTGCTGCTATTTACGGGCAGAAACCAGCAAACTATACCGCCATGCCATTCGCACCTATCTGGAAAGACCGCCTCGTCAAGCTCGCCACGTCCGGCGCCTACGCAGACTACGAAATCCGTCTTGACAGCACTTCCGGCGCGCTCCTTTACTCGGGGCGCTCATACCCGCGCCCGGGGCAGACCGACATCTACGCCCGGATCAATGACGTGTGCGCCAGCTACCTCGGCGCCACGCTCCCGGACTTCGCCAACCGCTTCACGTCGATGCGCGTCTCGGCGACGTTCGTCGTCAAGGTCGGCAACACGCAGAAAGACAAGGTCACTTTCGTGAATGACTGGTCCTACGATCCCAGCAAGGCGTGGTCGTCCAGCAAGTGCCTCTCGGATCCCGTCGTCCCGGACCTGGACCCCCGCCAAGTGCTTTTCTTCTCCGTCCTCTCCGGGGCAACGTCCGTCAGCGTGACGCTCACCTACATAGACGGCACCACGGCAACCGTGGCCGTTCCGGTCGCTTTCACGGCCGACTTCAACGACGATTTCAACGGCGATTTCGCGCAGGTGAACGATCCCAGCAAGAGCGGCACCGCAATCCTCGACCTCTCGGCTTTCTCCGGCCTGCGTTCCGTGACGTTCCTGGGGATCACGCTGCCGGTACGCCCCAGCGGCTGCGCCCGCTATGTCGCGGCCTACGTGAATGCCTACGGCGGCTGGGACACGCTGATCCTGGACGGCGAGCCCTCACGGACGGATGCGCTGGTACGTCACACCACCGACGTGGACTATGACAATGCCGACGGCTCGGCCCGCGGCCGACGTGACTACGCCATAGACGTGACGCCGACCTGGACGCTGCGCACCGGCATCCTCTCCGACGATCAAAGCCTGCGGATGCACCACTTACTCGCCAGCACGGAAGTGTACCTGCAGGATCTCTCCGACGGGACGTTCTACCCCGTCGTACTCACCGACACCGAGGCGCCGCGCAAGACGTTCAAGTCCAACGGCCGCCAGGTGAACACCTACGCTTTCACCGCGCAGCTCGCGCAGCAACGCATCCGCCGATAATGAGACGAATCAATCTATACCTCGCAGGCCAGGCCGCCGACCTCTCGGACGACGGCTTCGTGCTGATGAACTACGCCGTTACAGCCCTCACCGATCCCGCCGTCGTGAAGAATTCGTGGTCGCAGTCCGTCTCCCTCCCGCGCACGGCGCGCAACGCTCGCATCCTGGGCTCGGCGTTCCGCGTAGACCGCGTAAATGGGGCCGGATTTAATCCTAGAATCCGTGCCCCTTTCCAGATATTCGACGCATCGGGAGAGCTCCTAGAATCGGGCTATTTCAAGCTGGAGGACGTGGCCGGCGCCCAGGCGTCCGGCACGTACAGCATCACGCTCTACGGCGGCCTCGGCTCCCTGCTCTACGGTCTATCCTATGACGCCAACGGCGACGCGCTGACGCTGGCCGATCTGGACTACCTGGAGACGGGGAACCCGGACACGGAACTAGACTTCACGATCAACCGCTCGGCGCTCCTTACAGCGTGGCAGGACCTCGCGGGCGGCCAGGCTACGATGTTCAACGTTGTGAACTTCGCCCCGGCTTACAACGGCTTCCCGGCGAACTTCGCCGCGGACAAATGCCTCTTTGACCTGGAGGCCTACGAATACGAAGCGGCGGGCCAGACGGTGGCCTCGCTCGCAAAGCAATACACGGAGCGGGAAATGGCCGATTTCCGTTCCTACCTCCAGCGCCCTGTGCTGCGCGTCTCGGCGGTCCTGGACGCCCTTGTCCGGGCCGCAGCGGATCTCGGCTACACCCTGGACCTCTCCGGCTGGGATTATGCCGGCAACACGTTCGCAAAGGACACGTGGATGACGCTGCCGATGCTCAAAGACAAGCGGAGCGGCGACACCGTCACCAAAGCCGACCTGCTGGGCGGCACCATGTCCCCGGCGGCGTTCCTGCTCGCTATCGTAAAGACGTTCGGGCTGGTGATCACCTGCAACCACAAGGCCGTCTCCGTCGTCAAGCGCGACGACTTCTACCTGAATGAGAAGATCGACCTCACGGACCGCGTGGCGACCGATAAGGACTACAACGTGGCGCCGCTGGCCATGGAGGCGAAGTGGTATGAGTTCAGCAGCGAGGACGGCGGCGATTTTGCCGCGCTCTATAAGGAGCGCTACGGGCGCCAGTACGGCTCCCAGCGCATCAACACCGGCTATGATTTCGACAGCTCCGTAAAACAGGTTGCTACCGGCATCCCGTTCCGGGGGGCGGCGCAGTCGTGCGAGCTCTCGGCGGCGTTCCGGCACGCCCAGGCGATCGTGTCGCGTTCCGGATCTCCGTCATACAACCGCGATATACCGGCGCCGTTCCTGGACGGCGGCACATACAACGTCCCCGACGGCAACGGCGGCCAGGAGGCCAAGCCGCTGACAACCGGCGTCTTTACATTTACCTGGTGGAACGCCGCACACAACGGCTATGACGAAGTGGACCTGCCGCAGCTCCACGGGCCCGACAACAAGGCCCTGGACGGCTCGGGCGTCCTGCTGTTCTATATCGACCAGCCCACCGTCACGGCGGCGCGCGTCTCCGACGATCACGCCGATATGGGCGAGAAGCCCTGCTGGAACTGCTCGTCCGTGAACACGACGGCGATCAGCGTCCTCCCGCGCTTCTCCCGCTTTCTCCTGGACCTGCTCGGCCAGGTGGAGACGTCGCTGGATTGGGGCGTCGCCCGGGAGCTCAACGTCCCGGGGCTGTCCTATGCCGGCGCATACGTCGGGATCTATGGCAACTTCTGGCGCGCCTACCTCTCCGACCGCCTGGATGAAAATACCAAAGTGCTGCGGTGCCGCGTCTTTCTGGACGGGCTGCCGGCCGGCGTCGAACTGCTGCGCCGCTTCTACTGGTACCGCGGCTCGCTGTGGGCGCTGTCTGCCGTGAATAACTATTCGCTGACCACCTCCGACCCGGCAGAGTGTGAGTTTATCCAGGTCCGGGACATCACCGCTTACACTAACGGACAAATCTGATATGGCCACCGAAACGAAAGAACTGATCCGCATCCCTATCGAAGAAGTGCGAAACCTCGGCGAGCTGCGCGATAATATCAAGCTGCTCAAGAAAGAGCTGGACGGGCTAGAAGTGGGCTCCGAGGAATATAACGACACCCTCAAAGAGCTCCAGGTAAACCAGGCAGCGCTAAAGAACGCCATGCACGCCACTACCGTGGAGGGCAAGGCCGAGGCCACGACGATGACCGACATATCCAAAGCCGCGAAAGGCATGGGCACGTCGTACAATGCGCTCGTCAAGCGCATGGCCGATCTTACGCAGGAGTTCCGCTCCACCGAGAACGTCATGCGGCGGACCGCGCTGGCAAAGGAGATCAAGGACATCAACGAGGAGCTAAAGCGCATGGACGCCTCGCGGGGCATCTACTCGCGCAACGTCGGCGACTACTTCAACCAGATTTTCCCGGGCCTGCAGAAAGTCAATGACGGCCTGCACCTCGTCGGGAAACAGCCGATCCTCGGACTGATCACCTTGCTCGCCCCGGTGATTGTCAAGATAGCCGACGGGCTGAAAGAGAATGAGACGGCGCTGGGCGCAATCGACAAACTCCTTACAGCCCTGGAGCCCGTGGCGGATTTCTTCGCCGGGATACTGGAGACGATCGCGGGCTGGCTCGGCCAGGCCGTGGATTGGCTTGTCAGCCTCGGCAAAAACTCCAGCGTGACGTTCAGCAAGATCGTGGCCGGGGCGACCGGCGTCGGCAACGCTATCCTCCAGTTCCTGCTCACGCCGATCCGCAACGTCATCGACGCGGCAAAGGGCATCGGGGAGGTATTCAAGAAGATCTTCCAGGGCGACTTCAAGGGCG
>Ga0310696_10007549_pt1 | contig 12753 bp, 14 predicted proteins | sample AusTroGonzalo_MG_4_FD_203885 | JGI IMG/M metagenome (GOLD analysis project Ga0310696, IMG submission 203885) | Bovine rumen microbial communities from tropical cattle in Woodstock, Queensland, Australia - Gonzalo_02 (v2) (version 2) | ecosystem: Host-associated > Mammals > Digestive system >... | reverse complement strand
CCATCGCTTTCGACCCCTCTTTCACAGGTGAGAGCAGCGGTGAGCCGCGTCGCACGGCATCGCCTGACATCAACACTGAGGACTTCATGGCCGCCGTCGATTTTCTCAGCAATCAACCCAATGTCGATCCTGAGCGTATCGGCATCATCGGCATCTGTGGATGGGGCGGCATGGCACTCAATACTGCCGCTGCCGACCCACGCATCAAGGCTTCCGTGGCCAGCACGATGTACAATATGAGCCGCGTGAACGCCAAAGGCTATTTCGACCAGCAGGACAACGAGGAGAACCGCTACCGGATGCGCAAAGCCGTGGCAGAGCAACGCACCAAGGATTTTGCCTCGGGAGAGTATCCCCGTATGGGTGGCGTGGCCGACGTGACCGACGACATGCCGCAGTTTCTCAAAGACTACTACGACTACTACCGCACCCCACGCGGCTACCATGAGCGCAGCGGCAACAGCACCGACGGATGGAATATCAGCGGCGGTGCCGCACTGCTCAACATGCCCATCATGACCTACATCAACGAGATCCGCAACGCCGTCCTCATCATGCACGGCGAGAATGCCCACAGCTGCTATATGGGTCGCGACGCCTTTGAGCAGATGACTGGCGTGAAGCCCAATGAGACAGGCAGCACCGTTGTCGGCAACAAGGAGATGCTGATTATCCCAGGAGCCGTCCATTGCGACCTCTACGACGGTGGCGAGGGCAATTATATCCCGTTTGATAAGCTGGAGCAATTCTTCCACGAAAACCTGAAATAAGCAGACTTCAAGGCCGGATTGAATGTATGGATAAAGCACCTGAATTATGAACAAACTATTATCTCTAATGCTGACACTTTCACTGGTCTTTGCCACCACGGGCTGCGCCAAAGCGGACGAACCAGAAAACACAGACGGAACAACTACTATTGTGGTGACCATCGGCGACAAGACTTTTGAGGCCTCGGTCGATAACACTCCGACGGGTGAGGCATTCCTTGCCCTGCTGCCGATGACGCTTCAGATGAACGATTTGAACGGCAACGAGAAGTACGGTTACCTCTCCACCAACCTACCGACCAATACTTATGTGCCAGGAACCATCTATGCAGGCGACCTGCTTTTGTACGGCAACAACTGCTTGGTGCTTTTCTACGAGACTTTCAGCAGTGGCTACAGCTATTCCCGCATCGGGCGCATCATCGACCCTTCGGGATTGGAAGAGGCCGTCGGCAGCGGCAATGTCACTGTGTCGTTTGCCGTGAGCCATCCAACGGGTTTGGAAGAAAGGCAGTCAGAGACACTACAAGGTCAGGCTTACAATTTGCTTGGGCAGCCCGTGCCTGAGAATTATCATGGTTTCGTGATTCGTAACGGGAAAAAGGTCTTTCAACAATAAAACAAGCAATGGTTTAGCCAAACAGACTATCATTCTGTGACCGCCGCAAGGGTTTCGCTCCTTTGCGGCGGTACTTGTTTTAGGGTTTGGCTTTTTTAGGCACCATGCTCGTCATATTGCAAAAAATGCGTAGTTTTGCATTGGAAACCAATCGAGAATCTTAGACCATGACACAGGAGAACAAGGACATATTGCTTCAACTGTTCAAACGTTACGACGAGTTGGGCATCTCCTCGCAGATAGACTATGACAAGTTCTATCTGTACTCCATCATTGTGCATTCCACCGCCATCGAGGGCAGCACGGTGACCGAGGTTGAGGCACGGCTTCTCTTCGACGAGGGCATTACCTCCGGCAAGCGCACCGTGGTTGAGCAGATGATGAACCTTGATCTCAAGGTGGCATACGAATACGGCAGGGAGTGGATCAAGCGGCATGAACCCGTCACCGTCGATTGGCTCATAGAACTGGCTTCCAAGGTGATGGCCCGTACAGGCAGTGAATACCACTCCATGGGCGGCGATTTCTCAGCAGCCAAAGGTGAGTTGCGTAAGTTGAATGTCACTGCCGGACTGGGAGGCAAGTCGTACATGTCCTATCTCAAGGTGCCGGAGCGACTGGCTGCCTTCTGCAAAGAGCTGAACAAACGCCGCAAGACCATCGACCCCTCAGACATCTGCGCTGTCTATGACCTTAGCTTCTGGGCGCACTACGAGTTGGTGACCATCCATCCCTGGGCTGATGGGAATGGGCGTACCAGTCGCCTTTTGATGAACCTGCTCCAGATGGAGTTCGGTGTGCTACCCGTCAAGGTGCAGAAAGAGGATAAAGCCACTTATATCCAAGCACTTATCGACACACGGGAGAAGGAGGACATTGGCATTTTCCAGGATTGCATGGCCGAGTTGCATGCACAACACCTAAAGACGGATATCGACCAATATCTCAAATCTATTTCAGAGAAAATGGTCGATAAAACGGTTTTAAAGCAGAAAATGGTCGATAAATGGTCGATAAAGCCTAGTTTAGCCGAGAAACTGGTCGATGTTCTTGAATACGTGGCCGATAAAGACGAATTCACCACTGAAACCATCGTCAGTCATTTTGGTTTCACTGCCACTACGGCCAAGCGTTATTTGCGCCAGCTTACCGAATTCGGCTTTTTGGAGGCGCACGGAGGCAACCGCAACCGCAGCTATCGCTTCAAGGATCTTAGTTGTAAATAGAATCTGTATCAAGATCTATATTGTTACTTAAAGAATGTGGTGTAAAAATCTGTAATTAAATGGAAAATAAAGCTAACATAAAGTTGTACATAGCGACCGTAACTAATTGATAATCAAGGCGCGTCACCATCTTCCACGAGGATGAATATTGATTAGAATATAAACTTAAATGGAAACATAAGTTAACCTAAATTTGAACATAGTTTAGTACGTTTTTTCAGGAAGAACAGTACTAGAGAAAAATCTTTGTAAAGTATTGGTAATGAGTGTATTCCATTTTTAGGCCAGGTTAACTTATTTTTTCATCAAATTTCACGGAATTCCGTCTGTTTACACGGGTTCCCGGTGATTTTGTGCCGCAACAATCTTCCCTGCGTAAAGCGCCTCTTTTTCGGCGTTTTTTCACCCTGAATTTACTATGTTATCACTTGGAAGAAACATAATGTTGGCCGAGTTTATGGGTAAACTTTAGGTAAACAAACATGGATTTAGGTGCTTAATATGTAATGTATTTTATTGAAAATTAGTATGTTGTGATGAAAATGAATTAACATCTGAACAAAGTCTGCCACCGCTTGATGAAGACCTCCACCAAAGCCCTCATCAACGACACGGTCATCTATGAACTCAAGCCCTACCTTGCTGAAACCGACCTCACCGTAGAGGAAATTCTTCCGAAACCCTACGGGGCAATCCATGATGGGGTTTCGAAAGAAACTGAGGTGAAGAAAGAATTGCACCTAGGAATGAAACAACAAATCTTATTCGTGCACAATCACCAGACGTTGCGTCATTCCTTTGCTTGTCTTGATGAAGTATATGCCTTCTTGATATTGGCCGGTCGGGATGATCAGTTCAGATCCCTCGGAAATGAAGGTATCGACCTTTTGGCCCAAGGCGTTGTAAATGCTTACCACGCCAAGGTTTTCGCCTCGGAGGGTTACGCAATCATTGGCAGGATTGGGGAACATTACCAGTGTCGCATTACATTCATCAAGGCCTACAGTTGATTCATAGATGATGTTGACTTCAAAGTCACCCATCGAGGTGCTGACATACAGTTTTCCCTCGAAAGACTCCCTAACAGGCAGGTCGACATAGACTTCCACAATGGCAGTTTGTCCTGCCGCAACCGTCATACCTTCGGTGACATCTTGTCCCTCATGCATGCAGTGCATTGCAAAGATCGGGTCGGCGGTGAATGCGTTGACGGTTACGTCATCAGCGGTCTTGTTGGAAATGGTCAGCTGACCAGGCTGGTAGGTCTCACCATCGTTATAGATAAGCAAGGTTTGCGGGTTGACGGTCAGTGTGCCCGTGCAGTCATGAGGTTGAAGGCCGTGTTGTTGCATAGCATTGACCACATCTTGCGCCGAGAAAGGATAGAGGTCCAGCAGTCCTTGGATCGGGATGCTGCGATCGGGCATGATAAGCACAAGCGTGGGGCAAGCTTGGATGCCATATAGTTCGAAAACCTCGTTGCCGCCACCATCCCTTCCCACTGTGGGAAATTCAACACCGTATTGGTTCGCCCATTGCTGGCAGACAGCGTCACTGTCGATATAAGAAATCTCGATGTAGAACACGTCGTGCATGTTGCAGCCCATCTGGGTATAAGACCCAGTGATGTAGGGCGAAATGGTTTGGCATTGACCGCAAGTATAAAAGAAAAAGTCAATGAAGACGGCCTGACCCCGATCGAGGATTTCAAAGAGATTGTAGGTTTGTCCGTGACAGTCGGTGACGGTGAAATCGACTGCTTCGGAAAGGGGGGTCTGCTGGGCCTTAAGACCAACCGCAAAGAACAGAGACAAAATAATAGTAGAGATTCTTTTCATGATATTATTGTTTTAATACACGTTTTACGATTTCGCCATTTTCGGTAGTTACACGTACTAGATAAATACCAGCTTGATAGGAGCTCAAGTCAAGGGTGGTCATATTTCCTTCGGTGTCGCCTTCGTAAACCACTTGGCCGAGAGTGTTCAGCACCGTGAGGTGACGGCTACCGAATGCGACAATATTTACCTTGCCTGAAGTGGGGTTAGGATAAACGGAGACGGATTCGTTGTTTTCACCGATCCAATCGTAACCATGGACATAAACCCATGCCAACCAGCTGTAAGCCTCGCTGCTGACAGAAGCCATGTCCATCCAACCATATCCATCGACACCAATCCAACGGCTGTTGGGATTCCCTACATCGGCAACGGCTGGTGCAGGATATTGGATGGATCCGTCATGGTAGAAAGTCAACCAAATGTTCTGTTTTCCATCAATGGCAACCGGGGTGTCGAGCTTGAAAGTGACAACATCACCTTCTGTACCTGTGATATCAAACTTTTGGGTAGAGACCAAACTTTCTGGCGCATTATCGCCGCCAAGATAGATGTTGATGGTGTAAGAGGTGGCAAATTGTGCTTCACCTTCATCCAGAAAACCGAATTCGGTAATGGAGCAGCCTTGATACTCGCTCATCAACGAGGCAGGGAGCATGTAACCCCAACTGAAGGGCATTCCGATGCCAATCATGCTAGGTGAAGAATAGTCACCGACGTAAGAAAACCAATTTTGTGCCCGAGTCATGCCTGTCATAACAAAAATGCACAGCAAAAATAAGAATAGATTTCTTTTCATAAAAATGTTGTTATTTGTAATTAATGATCATGTCTTCGCTAATATGGGTGATGATGGTGTTGCATTCCTCTTGGTCGTCATAGAAGAAGAGCCACAAGGATCGTTCTTCATTGTCTGCCGCCATGATGTAACCGAGGTGACCATGGGTTTGGGCTTTGTCCATAATGCTTTCGTTCCTGTCGATTTGCTGTTGCAGGTTGGGATTTTGAGTGGATTTAGGTTGGATCCTCTCGTTGATCAAACCTATGACAATCGTACGGGAGACTGTCATAATGTAATCATCGTATGTGTTGTTGGCGGCTTCATGTTCAATTTCGCCTTGACCGATGATAATAGCTGTATTGGGCAACAACGAATCGGGAGCTTGGAAACTATTCATGATTTTCCCAATCTTTTCGGCGACCATGCGGGTGTATCTTTCAATGGTTTCTTCGGGTATCTGTCGGATATCGGTCAACGTATCGAAGAGGGCTTCGTCCAAGAAATCGGTTTCGATACCGACACCCACCATGACAGGATCGTCATCTTTGGGGCAATTAAAGGCCGTGGCGTCGTAGGTCATCAATCCAAAATCCTGCTTCAGTGCCTCCCAATCCGTTTCATTGTCAGCTTGTAGCATCAAGGCATCGATGCTTTTCCCATTGACGGACAAGTCGCCGAGATAAGCAACGGTGAGATTGGCTTTGTCGGCATACTTGCAGTACAATTCCATCGCGGCATTTTGGCAAGTTGTCCTCTCAGGAGATTCAGACCTTTCCTTACAAGCTGAAAGCCCGACGGCTAAGAGAACGGCAAGATAGGGAACGAGGTATTTCATCTTAATACAGTTTTGTTATTTAATGACTCTGCCGGCCAAAATCATGATATCCTGCGCCGAGCAACCATTGTTGCAGAGGAAATGAATGGTTTGGCTTTCCACAATCACCTCCTTGGCCGCAGGAAAACCATTATCAGTATGTCCAGGTCTTATCAATCCCGTGATGACGACAGCAATGACAATGCTTGCAGCAGCTGCGTAAGAAATCCAACGTCTCCTGCGATGGAAGGAAAAAGAGGAAACATCGCTTTCGGAACCGACAGGGACCTGCTGCGCCTTTTCCATCCACTTAGAAAAAGTGTCGTCCTCGGGCACCGATTTCTCAACTTGTCTCTCCCACTGCCGGCGATTTTGCCATTGGGTTTCGAAAATGTCGTTTTGCGCACTTGAATTCACTGTTTTTATCATGTCTTTCTTCTTCATAGATTGTTTTCCCTTTCGTACATTATTCTCAGTTTCCGCTTTAGCCGGGCGATGCGCATGGCTATAGCACCCACCGAACTATGGGTCATTTCAGCAATTTCCTTGTAAGAAAAGCCGTCAAGGAAGGCTCTGATGACAACACTGCTTTCTTCGGGCAATGCATCGATAAGCTGCTGAAGTTGCCTTTGGTTGTCGTTTCCTGCCTCATCGTCTAGTTTGTCCACGCGCTCCGTTTCGATAGATTCCGTATGCGGCGTTCTGTCATCTTTGCGTCGCAACATCAGCATCGTGTTGGTCGCAACGCGCCACACCCAGGTTTTTTCAGAACTACGTCCCTCAAAACCATTGAAGCTTCGCCATAGGTTCATGATGACTTCCTGGACACGGTCTTCCATGTTCCAGACACTTCCAAGCCTATAATCGGAACAGATATGCCAAATCATTGCTTTATGCCTTAGTATCAAGGCATTAAATTCGGACCGAGCTGTTTCAAGTTTGTTATTTTCGGCTTCGTGTGACTCGGAAGAGGTCATTCTTTCGCTATTTCTTTTTGATGTCTTAGTTGCAAAAGTAACCCGAAAAATAACAAGGCCTCGCTCATTTTGCCCTGTAGCACAGCTTTTTTTTATTACTTTTGTTATGATTCTCTATTTTTTGCACCTAAGTATTATAAATCATCAAAATATTTACAAGTATGAAACGAACCTTTATCCTTTCCATGTTGACCATGGTATTCATGATGTTTTGCCAAAGTGCATTTGCCTACGATTATTATGTCAATGGTATTTATTACCGCAAAGCCACGGCACAGCTTCCTGGCGGCGGTTGTGGAGAAACCTATCTGATCGTGGTCAATGACGACTATGAAAACACCTATTCGGGAGACGTAGTCGTTCCCGAGACAGAAACCATCAATGGGGAATCGTACCGAGTCAAATACATCGCCAGTGAAGCTTTCTACGGTTGCCTCAACCTTACCAGCATCACTTTACCCAACACCATCGTGAACATCGGTTTCCATTCGTTTGCCAACTGTCCCCTTTTGGAAGAGATTGTCATTCCTGCCAGCATCCAACAAATCAACTCGAACGCTTTCAGCTATTGTGAAGGGCTCAATTACATCTACATTCTCAAGAACGTTCCCTTCTACCTTTGGGAAGATGCCTTTTCCGACATCAACGACCACGTACACATCGTGGTACCCTGCAACTGCATTGAAGCCTTCGAAGCATCTGAAGAATGGCAAGGCATCCAACTCTATGACGATTGCGGCCATGTCGGTCTCGCAGAAACCGAAAATGCCACTTTGGAGGTTTACCCCAATCCTGCTTCAGAAACGCTCACTATCGAAGCCGAAGGCCAGGTGACCATTGTCGATGAAATGGGACGAATTGTGAAAACCCTATTTGTGGATCAGAAAAAGAGCATTGATTTGCAAGGCCTTTCCAACGGTATTTATTTTGTGAAAGTTGGGAACGAGGTGAAGAAGGTCTTGGTCAAGTAAATGACATCTACTAGATCCGTCGTTTCTCTACTTAAGCATCGTTTCCTTACTTAAGCATCGTTTCAATATCAGCTTCCATCTCCTCAGGCTTGGCCATTGGTGCGAAACGCTTGATGATACTGCCGTCCCTCGAGATGAGGAACTTGGTGAAGTTCCAACGCACGCCGCCTTCTTCGCGGCCCTCAGCCTTGCTAAGGCTATCCACCAATTTCATCGTTGCCTTGTCTTTTAACCCATGGACTTCTTCGGTAGGCACTTGTTGGGTCAGGTACTTGAAGATAGGATGGGCGTTCTCGCCAAAGACCTCGATTTTCTTCATCAGTGGGAAAGTGACGCCGTGGTTGAGACGGCAGAACTCGGCAATCTCCTCGTCAGAGCCTGGTTCCTGGTGCTTGAACTGGTCGCACCTTCACCCTTGTATGTCCGACAATCTGTTTGACGGAAGTCCTGTCGTAAAGGTTGTTCATGCTATGAAAGAAACGTACTTTTGAGGGCTAAAGATTGTCGGGACTATATAAAGGCAGCCCTCAAACGAAGGCTGCCTTTCATATTCAGGTTAGACGATTGTTGTAGGGTTAGTATTCGTTCACCGACCAGCCATAGGGGATACCGCTGGGACCCCCGGGCCAGCAGGATGCATCCTTGGCCTTGGTGAATGTGCCAGGAAAGTTCACTTCGTAGAGCCAGTCTGTGGTGCAGTCATTGCCCTTGATAGTGGTGGCTAAGCAGGTCACATTTTCGAGGGTACCGCATTGGTAAAACATAGAAGCATAGCACCTATCGACTAATTCCGGGGCGGGCAGATGGGGAGCATCCGATAATTTGTCGCACCCCTCGAACATGTTGGAATAGCATCCTTTGGCCAATGTTAAGGCGGGCAACTCAACGGGGGTGTCCGTCAGTTCGGAGCACCCGGCAAACATGCCGGAATAGCAGTTTTCGCTCAGCGTCGTGGCGGGCAGCAGCAGACCGCTTGCATTGATGATATAGGTGCCTCCGGGAAAACCGTCTCCAGAAAAAAGACCTGCGAAAGAAGCACGTTCCATTGAGGTGGCCGTCGCAAAGGTCACGAAAATCCTTGCGGCGGCATTTGTGTTACCTTACAGGCTCAACTCATACATATACCCGTGGTACTGCAGCGAGCCGTCGATGATGGGGAAGAAGAACTCGTTGTCGTGTTCCACGTTCTTCAGCTTGAGGTTCTCCATGATGACAGTCTTGGTGCCATCGTCATTGGTGGTGACAGTTAGTTTGCCTTCCTTGGCGATGTAGCCCGTTTGGGGCTGGAAGGTCCAGAAATCACTGTCGAGAGCCACGTGTACACAGGGGAACACGGGCAAGTAAGGTGTGCCGATGTAACCGAGGTTGTACTCGCCGTCGATGACTTGACCACCCAGATAACTGACGATGAAGAAACGCTTGCGGTCGGACGACATGAAGAGCATCGACTTCACGTCAAGGCCCAGCGAGCTGAGACCGTCGAGTGAGGCGACGCCTGCCAGACCGATGGGGCTTTCAATGTTCTTGATTTTGAACTTGTTTTCCGTGTCGAAGGTGTAGGGTGTCAGTGGACCGTTGAAGTTAAGTGCCAGATTGACATTTTGGCCGTTGTTGTTAACGCCCATGCATTGCGACAAAATGACGCTATAGGTGCCATCGTTGTTTTGAACGACAGCCAGTTCACCGTTCATCCAATAATAGGTGTCACCGTAGAACAAAGTGTCGGCGCCCATGATGAAGGGCAGCTCGCCGAGGTTGAACTCGTGGAAACCGACCACGGTGGGGACAGGGTCTTTCGTATCGCCCATTGTGTAGGTGCCGGGGGTGATGGGACCATTGAATACAATAGCGATGCCTTCGTTCTTGTCGGCGGTCATCTCCTTGTTGGCCAGGACGATGGCGTTTGTCTGGCCGTAAGTGACGGCTTTGGCGGTGACGATGTCGGAGGTGGTGGTATTCACCGTCATTTTACCTGATTGTACTTCGGGGGTAACGGGCGTCCCGTTATTGTCGTCATTGCAACTGGTGCTGATCAGGGCCAGGCCGCAGAGGAGCACCATACTAAAAAACACTTTTTTCATAATAATAAGTCTTTAGGTTTGTCTTAATACCAAAACGAGTTATTACTGCAAAAATTGTACTGAAATTTAGTGGGCTGCTGTAAATGCGACTTTTGTTTTAAGGGCTTGGCTTTTTTAGGCATCGTAACTGGTGATGCGGGAAATTTGTACCTTTGCATAGTAATAATAGTAATCAATATGATTGACATTAACGATTTTGACAAAGTAGAAGTGCGCGTCGGTACCGTGGTGGACGTTAAGGAAAACAAGAAAGCGCGTCATCCAGCCTACGCCGTGACCATCGACTTCGGTGATGAAATTGGACTGAAGAAGTCATCGGCACAAATCACCGACCTGTACAAGCCCGAAGATTTGATGGGAACTCAGGTGGTGTGCTGCGTGAACCTCCAGCCGATGCACATCGGCTCGGTGAAGAGCGAGGTGCGCATCCTTGGCAGCGAATCAGAACAAGGTGTTGTGTTGCTACGTCTGACTATGCCTGTTAAAAACGGAGACAGAATTTTCTGACAAAAAGTTTATGGAAGACCAGGAGCGCGCATTAAAGTTGGCCACCGAGGCCGGACATATACTGCTTGAAAACGGGGCCGAAATTAGCCGCGTGGAGGATACCATGCAGCACATTGCCTCGGTGTATGGCGTTGAGGACGAGAATTTCTTCGTCCTCAGCAACGGCATTATTTCATCGGGCAAGAACTTCGCCCGTGCCGAGCACATCCCCATCAAGGGGATGCAACTCAGCCGTGTGGTTGAGGTGAATCAGATTTCCCGTGACTTGAGCGACCACCCCATGCCACTTGACGAGCTGGAGCGTCACCTTCAGGCCGTCCGCATGGCCAAAGGCAAACCATGGTGGGAGTTGGTTCTGGGCACCGCCTTCGGCGTTGCTGCCTTTTGCATCATCTTTGGCGGAAGCTTCCTTGATGCCGCCGCGACTTTCGTCTGTGGCCTGTTGCTTGGTGCCTTCATGACTTTCGTCGGGTCGCGCATGTCGCGTTTGATGGGCAATTTCATAGGTGGTCTTGTCGGCGGGCTGTTGTGCATCATTGCCTATCAGTTCTTTCCAAACGCGCTGCATCTCCCCAATATGATCATTGGTGTCATCATTGCCCTTGTTCCTGGAGTGCCTTTCACCAACGGTATGCGCGACATCGCCAACGAGGCATATATTGCAGGTACCACAAGACTCATCGATGCCTTTCTTGCTTTCCTTGGTATCGCCTTCGGCGTATCGGTGGCTTTGGTGTTGCACGGAGGTATAACTGGTGCGATTCTTCAACTCGATTCGCCTGAAACAGATGCCGTTACATCGCATTGGGCTATCCAATTGGCATCCGCTTTTGTCGGCACGGTAGGCTTTGCCGTGATATTCGGTGTTCCACGAAGGTATTATCTCGACAGCGGCCTCACGGGCATGTTGGGCTGGGGATTGTTCCTGCTGACGGGTTCCGTTTTCTTGGGTGCTCTTGCTGTTGGTTTAGTGAGCTATTTGCAGGCCTGGCTCCGCCGTTGTCCCGTCACGGTGTTTCTGATCTGCGGCATCATCCCCTTGGTGCCTGGAGGCGGCATCTTTTGGACTGCCTATCACTTGGTGGTCGATCAGGTGCGTTTGGCTGCCACTACGGGCTTTATGGCCTTGAAGGTCACTGTGGCCATTGCCGCCGCCATCTTCTTTGCCGCTGCTCTTTACAACCTTGTCGCTAAAAGGAAGCGTTTGTAAAGCCAAACAAGTTTATTGGAGGCCATCGTCGAGAAGTTTGTACCGCCGCAAGGGTTTTGTGCCTTTGCGGCGGTTTTTTTCCTGTTTGCCGGAAAAATCGTATCTTTGCAGCCGCTTAGCAGAAGGAGTCGCCGAGATAGTCTTGCAGCCCTCGTTTAAGCTTCATGTCTATCGCTATGAATCGGATTCCTTCAAGAACCAAAGCGCTGATTGGCGTCAGTTTCCGTGAATTTTCAAGGTATGCTCTGCCGAGCATCGTCGGGATGCTCATCGTGGGCTTGCAGACCATCATCGACGGCCTCTTTGTGGGTCGTGGCGTAGGTGCAGCGGGCTTGGCAGCGGTCAACATTTCCATGCCGCTTATCAGTTCCATGCTGAGTGTTGCAATCATGATCATCTCGGGCGGCATCGTCATCACGGGTATCGCCAAGGGTCAGGGCGACAACGAGCGTGTGAAAGGCTTTACTTCGCTCACCTTCATCACCTTACTCGTCACCATGGTTACTCTTTCCGTATTGGTGGCTTTATTCCTTAGGCCGCTTTGTTTTTTCCTCGGTAGCAATGAAGAGGTGTATCCTTTTGTGCGACAGTATCTTGGCATGATAGGTATCGGTTTCATATTTTACTGTATTCCCAACTTCACCGAAGCCTTCACCCGACTCAATGAGAAGCCTAACTGGGTGTTTGTGAGCGGTGTGATTTGTTGTGTGGTCAACATCGTACTGGACTATTTCTTTGTGATTCGTTTCAAATGGGGCGTTTCGGGTGCGGCGGTGGCCACCTGTATCGCCAACACAACGGCGGCTTTGGTGCTGCTCCCTAATGTGCGTTTCGGGAAGGTCATAGGTGGTTTTAAGGAAGTCAGGACAATGTTTTTCAACGGCTCATCGGAGATGCTGACTTCGGTATCGGCAGCGGTGACCACCTATATCTTCAACCTTTTGTTGATGTGGGAAATC
>Ga0310696_10007548_pt1 | contig 12753 bp, 12 predicted proteins | sample AusTroGonzalo_MG_4_FD_203885 | JGI IMG/M metagenome (GOLD analysis project Ga0310696, IMG submission 203885) | Bovine rumen microbial communities from tropical cattle in Woodstock, Queensland, Australia - Gonzalo_02 (v2) (version 2) | ecosystem: Host-associated > Mammals > Digestive system >... | reverse complement strand
GACCAGTTGATTTCCTCAAGGTCATACTTAGTAATAACCCCCGTAAGGGCAAATACCAAGAACGGGATAAGTGCTACGGTATAAGAGTTGATACCAGTCCAACTTTCGCAGATCCATAGTGCAACCGTTAGGAAGAAAGTAATAATAACCACGTAGGTTTGCGAATTCTTTTTCATACCACCTTCAATATTCAACTCAACCGTTTTCTGGGTGAAAGGGAAGATGGTTTTCAGCAGCCACCAGCTAATCAGAATAAGCAAAGCTACCAAAGGAACCATAAACATCATCCATTCACCGAAGCCCAATCCAAGGTTTAGTCCCTCAGGATCATTCAAGTATTTGATGGCAATAGCGTTGGGAGGCGTACCAATTGGGGTTCCCATACCACCAAGGTTGGCAGCCACAGGAATAGAAAGTGCCAAAGAAATACGGCCTTTTCCCTCAGGAGGTAACTGCTTGAACACCGGTGTTAGGAACGTAAGCATCATAGCTGCAGTAGCCGTGTTTGACACAAACATAGAGAAAAGACCAGTGATGAGAAGAAAGCCAAGCAACACATTCTCACTTTTGTTGCCGAAAGGTTTCAGCAGCACCTTGGCCAACTGAGCGTCAAGGCCGGTCTTCGTAGCAGCAATAGCCAAAATAAAGCCACCGATGAACAGCATAATAACTGGATCGGCAAAGCAAGCCATGATTCCTTTATAGGGGAGCAACTCGCCCACTTCATCGGGATTACACATAAACTGCACGCCCGAGTTCGACGTGAACAACAGCATCAATCCGATAATTGCCACCGAGGTAGCCCATGAGGGTACCACTTCCATAATCCACATCAGCGTTGCAAAAGCAAAGATAGCGATGATACGCTGCTGAACAACGGTCAGTCCATCAATACCGAATGCGGTTAAGGGCAAATTCCAGATGAAGAGTGTTACAATAAGGACAATAAGAGCTTGAATACTTTTCTTAAGTATTCTGTTTGGATGGAAACGCTTCTCGTAGCGCAACTTGTGATAAGCTTGTACGAGTTGGAATCCGGGATAAATTTTAAACATGATTGATTAAGTAAAAAAGTATTATTTTGATTGTAATTGTTGCATGCGGGCAATATACTTACCAATAATATCGAACTCGATGTTGACCACCGAGCCTACCTGTATATCGCAGAAATTGGTATGTTCAAAGGTGTAAGGAATGATAGCCACCTGAAAAGTGTCTTCAGTAGGAAGGCAGACAGTAAGCGAAACACCGTTCACAGTTACCGAACCTTTATCGACGGTGAGATATCCATGACTTGCCATCTCCTTATCGAAAGCATACTTGAAAGTGAAATACGTAGAACCATCAGCATCTTTCATATCAATACAAGTAGCAGTCTGGTCCACATGACCTTGCACGATATGTCCGTCAAGCCTGCCATTCATCATCATTGAACGCTCCACATTTACTTTGTCGCCCACCTTAAGTAGACCTAGATTCGAGCGCTCAAGTGTTTCTTTCATGGCTGTCACCGTATAAGTACCGTTTTCAATGTGCACCACGGTAAGGCACACGCCATTATGGGCAACGCTTTGGTCGATGCTCAATTCATCAACAAATGAACATTTCAGGGTAAAATCAATATTTTCTCTGTCGTGCTCAATGGCCACTACGGTGGCAAACTCTTCAATTATACCAGAAAACATATATTCAAATGTGTTTCTATAATAAGGAAGGGGCCGTAAAGGTGATGTGATGAAAACTCCTTTATTACAGGTTGTGGGTGCTCCCCGCCTTTGTAATCCACCGGTTTATGAACTGGCCTTTTCAGGCTGTGGCCCGCCATTGGCAAAGGAAGACGGCCCGGTTTTCACAGTTAATTGATGAGTATCCCAATCGAACCGAAACGGCCCCTGTTTCAAATTTGGCTGCAAAGGTACAAATTGTTTTCGATATTCCCAAATAGTTAGCCAAGAAAATTACCTTAAATCAGCGGTTCATTAAGCCGAACCGATATACAGGAATAGCATACCGAGCAGCACCAAAGCCAGGTCGAAAGCCTTCGCCTTGAGATTCTTCTCATGGAAGAACATTGCTCCACAAATAAAACTAACAATTACCGACCCGCGGCGCACCATCGACACAATGCTAATCATTGCTTCGGGCAGAGACAAAGAGTAGAAATACATGAAATCTGCCGTAGACAGGAAAAGACTCACGCCCACCACAGCCCAATCCCAATGGAAAGGCGTGGTAGACTGATGACGAGGCCACCACAGGAGCCAAAGCATAAGCAACATCATGAAACATTGGTAGATATTGTACCACGACTGCACCATCATACGATCAAGACCCACGCCACCCTGTTCAATTGGTGCCATTAGGTATTTATCGTATAGACCACTCAATGCGCCCATTGCTGCCGCACCCACTATCATATAGATCCAATGATTGTGTTTGAAATCGATACCCTCTTTTTTGCCACTTCTACTAAGCAACAAAAAAGACATAACAGCCAATACCACACCAATCCATTGCCATACATTGAGCCTTTCACCGAAGACTAACAAAGCCCCCACCAACACCATCACAGGACGCGTAGCATTAATCGGGCCAACAATAGTTAAAGGCAAATGCTTCATTCCAAAATATCCCAGCAGCCAACTACTAAGCACAATAAGCGCTTTGAGCACAATGTATTTATGCAACTCCCAACCACCTGAGCATACATGGAACATAGTTCCATCGAGTACATCGGTAGTACCGCTCAATACGATAAACGGCAAGAAGACCAACGATGAAAACAGCGTATTTAGAAACAATACGGGAATAACAGCATTATTGCGTAAGGCTTTCTTTTTCAGAGAGTCATACACACCCAACAAAGCAGCTGAAGCAAATGCAAGTATTAACCACATAATCAATAAGTTACAGATTCAAGAAAGAGTGCATTTCCAGGCATCGACTCGCCTGCATCCGAACGCTTACGGCCTTCAATTACCTTACGAAAATCATCGAGCGACAGCCTGTGTCTCCCCACCTCAATCAAGGTACCAACCACAGCTCGCACCATATTGCGCAAAAAGCGGTTCGCTGTTATTTCGAAATACCATTCGTGTTCAGCCACTTGATGCCAAGCAGCAGCAGTCACCTTGCAGATTGTGGTCTTTACATCGGTATGAGACTTACAAAAACAGCCGAAATCATCGTAACTGAGCAACATGGCCGCAGCCTCATTCATCAAAACAAAGTCCAACGGATAATGCATTTCACAAGAATAGTGACGCAAAAAAGGCGACTTCACCGTATGAATATAATAATGATAAGTGCGCGAAGTAGCCGAAAAACGTGCATGCATATTATTGGACACAGGTACAATACACTGTACAGCAATATCAAATGGCAGCAAACGATTAAGCTTGTAAGCCAATTGGGTGGTATCTATAACGGAAGTTGCCTTAAATTCAGATTTGACAGATTCAACTGAATCATCGGAGCGATCAGTGTCTTCCCAATCAAAATGTGCCACCATCATACGGGCATGCACTCCTGCGTCAGTACGGCCAGCTCCCGTCACATCAACTTCCCGTCGCAATAAAAGCGACAGGCAACGTTGCAATTCTCCCTGCACCGAGATACCATTGGGCTGTATCTGCCAACCATGATAACGGGTACCATCATAACTCAAAGTAATAAAATATCGCATCACTTTTTCTCTTTTGGGCTGCAAAGGTAGAAAATAATTGTGAATATTTAGCGCATAAGCTCAAAAATTATAAAGAAAGTACGCGCACAGGCGTAAAAATAAAAGGAAAAAGGGTGTAATTTCAGTCTTTTTTCGTAATTTTGCAGCTCAAACAATAAGACTTATAGCAATTGGAACAAATAGAAACAGCAATGAAACCGACAGCAATTCTGCTCCTGCACTGCCCCGACCAACAGGGCATCATCACAGAAGTAACCAAGTTTATCACGGACAACAAGGGCAACATCGTATACTTAGACCAATATGTTGACCGCCAGGATGGCATGTTTTTTATGCGTATAGAATGGGAACTCGACGGATTCTTGATTCCCAGAGACAAAATATACGAATACATCACGACGCTCTATGCTCAGCGCTATAAGATGAAGTTCAGTCTTTATTATAGCGACAAGCGTCCGCGTATGGCTATCTTTGTAAGCAAGATGAGCCACTGCCTATATGACTTGCTTGCCCGATGGAAGGCTGGTGAATTTGCTTGCGACATTCCCTGTATTGTTTCCAATCACGAAGACTTACGCTATGTTGCTGAACAGTTCGGCATTCCCTATTATGTATGGAGTATCAACAAAGATCATTCCAACAAGGCCGAAGTGGAGAAAGCCGAAATGGAACTGCTGAAAAAGGAAGATATCTCGTTTATCGTGCTGGCGCGCTACATGCAGATTATCAGCGATGAGATGATTGCTGCTTTTCCCCACCACATCATCAATATCCACCACTCGTTCTTGCCCGCCTTTATTGGTGCAAAACCATATCACCAGGCATGGGAGCGTGGCGTAAAGATCATTGGTGCTACCAGTCACTATGTAACTGCCGAACTTGATGCCGGACCTATCATCGAACAAGACGTGGCTCGAATTACTCATAAGGACACACCTGAAAGCCTTGTACTAAAAGGTAAGGACCTGGAAAAAATTGTGCTCTCACGTGCCGTATCAAAACACATAGAGCGTAAGATTCTTACCTATCACAACAAGACAATTATCTTCAGCTAAGACAATTATTATGAATGTAGCCATAGTAAAGTATAACGCTGGGAACATCTATTCGGTAGTTAACGCGCTGAAACGCCTGGGGATTAACCCCTTGCTCACCGACAATGCCGAAGAACTGCGAAAAGCCGACAAGGTACTGTTTCCAGGCCAAGGTCATGCGGGAGAGGCGATGGAATATTTAAAGGCGCGTCGCTTAGACGAAGTGATTCGCTCATTGAAACAGCCCGTCTTCGGTATCTGTGTTGGTCAACAGTTGCTTTGCAAGCACAGTGAGGAAGGCGATACTGATTGCATCGGCATTTTCGATGCCGAAGTAAAACGGTTTCAGCCAAAGAAACACGAGGAAAAGGTGCCTTGCATGGGATGGAATCGGCTATACGACTTAAAATCACCACTCTATCAACACCTGAGCGAGGGCGATTATGTATACTTCGTACATAGTTTCTATGTGCCCAAATGCGCCGATACTATCGCTACAGCTGATTATATCCAGCCCTATTCTGCATCAATGCATCGCAACAATTTCTACACCTGTCAGTTTCATCCCGAGAAGAGTGGCAAGGTTGGCGAACAAATTATTAAAAATTTCATTGAACTATGATAGAACTCATCCCCGCCATCGATATCATCAATGGGCAGTGTGTAAGACTGACCAAAGGCGACTACGACCAGAAGAAAGTATACCACAACTCACCAGCTAATGTGGCTGCCGAGTTTGAGAAAATAGGCTTTAAGCGCCTACACGTGGTAGACCTTGACGGGGCAAAGTCGAAACATATCGTTAATGAAGAAGCCTTAAAGGCAATCACAAGCCAAACGAATTTAGTAACAGACTTCGGCGGAGGCATCAAGACCGATGAGGATATAGAGAAGGCTTTCGCTGCCGGAGCAAAGATGGTAACGGTGGGAAGCATTGCTGTAACACAGCCAGAACTGTTCATGGGATGGCTCGACAAATATGGTGCTGAGCGCATGATACTAGGAGCAGATGTAAGAAACGGGAAAATAAGCATCAACGGATGGAAGGAAGACTCTGGAGAAGACTTACTTCCTTTTCTACATAAATACATTGACGCTGGCGTACGCACCGTATTGTGTACGGAGATATCGAAAGACGGTACGCTTACCGGACCTGCAATTGATCTCTACCAGCGTGTAATGGATGCCTATCCGCAACTGTACCTAATAGCGAGTGGTGGCGTTTCATCAATAAACGACATCAAGGCTCTTGATAAAGCAGGTATTCCTGCTGTAGTATTTGGCAAAGCCATCTACGAAGGAAAAATTAATCTGAAAGAACTTATACAAGAACAAAACAAATAAGCTATGGCACTGGCAAAACGAATCATACCCTGTCTTGACGTAAAGAACGGTGAAACCGTAAAAGGCGTCAATTTCGTAGGCCTAAGAAGTGCCGGCGACCCTGTAGAATTAGGTAAGAAATACAGTGAGGAAGGTGCCGACGAACTGGTCTTCTTAGATATCACCGCCAGCTTTGAAGGCCGCAAGACTTTTACCGAAATGGTAACACGAGTGGCCCAGGAAATCAACATTCCCTTCACCGTTGGTGGTGGCATCAACGAGCTATCTGATGTGGAAAGACTTCTATATGCCGGCGCCGATAAAGTAAGTGTGAACAGCGCAGCTATACGTCGTCCTGAGTTAATCGACGAGATTACCAACCGGTTTGGCTCTCAAGTTTGCGTCTGCGCTGTAGATGCCCGTTTCGATGCCGATGGCTGGCATTGCTATCTAAAAGGTGGACGTGAACGCACGGAACGAGGACTATTTGAATGGGCTCATGAGGCTCAGGAACGTGGTGCAGGCGAAATTCTGTTCACCTCGATGGATCACGACGGTGTGAAAGAGGGGTATGCTAACGAAGCATTACGTGAATTAGCCGACAATCTGTCAATCCCTATCATTGCCAGCGGTGGAGCAGGCAAGCGCGAGCATTTCCGCGACACTTTTATCGAAGGGCATGCTGATGCAGCCCTAGCTGCCAGCGTTTTCCACTTTGGCGAGATTCCTATACCAGAGTTGAAACAATATTTAAAACAAGAAGGAATAAACGTAAGAATATGAAAATAGATTTTGAAAAGTGCGGGGGATTAGTTCCCGCTATCATTCAGGATGCCCAGACGAAAAACGTACTGATGTTGGGCTACATGAACGAAGAGGCACTGCAGAAAACCCTCGAAACAAAGAAGGTAACCTTTTGGAGTCGTTCACGCCAATGTCTCTGGACTAAAGGCGAAACAAGCGGCAACTTTCTGCACTTAATTGACTTAAAAGTAGACTGCGATAACGATACACTCTTAGTGAAGGCAAAGCCAGACGGCCCAACCTGTCACACAGGTACCGATACCTGCTGGGGTGAAAGCAACGAACAGAATCCCCTACTCTTCTTCAGTGAACTACAGGATTTCATTGATCGCAGACACAAGGAAATGCCTGAGGGGTCCTATACCACCAAACTTTTCAAAGATGGCGTGAACAAAATGGCGCAGAAAGTAGGTGAAGAGGCATTGGAAACCGTAATCGAAGCCACAAACGGAACTGATGAGCATCTGATTTACGAGGCCAGCGACCTACTCTACCATCTCACGGTACTTCTCACAAGCAAAGGACTACGCATAGAACAGATTGCCGACGAACTTCACCGCAGGCACGATCCCAATTGGGACGCACAGCGCCGACAAGCTAAGGCTGCGGGTAAGATGGACTAATAAAAAGACGAAGAAAATGTTAGTAGAACTGAAAAATGCCACCATCTGTCAAGACGACGGGAAAGAGGTGCTCAAGGATATTAACTTCCATGTAGACAATGGTGAGTTTGTATATCTTATTGGGCGTGTAGGATCTGGAAAGAGCTCGTTACTCAAAACACTCTACAAGGAACTCGACATAGAAAAGGCTGAGACTGCTACTGTGCTCGATGTTGATTTGAAAACGATACGACGCAAACAGATTCCAGCACTCCGCAGGAAGATGGGCATCATTTTCCAGGATTTCCAATTACTGTCCGATAGAACAGTATACAAAAACCTGCGTTTTGTGCTCCGTGCTACGGGATGGAAGAAAAATGAAGTGGACGTGCGCATCGACGAGGTACTCAAACGTGTAGGTATGGCTAGCAAAAAAATGCGCATGCCCCACGAGCTATCAGGTGGTGAACGGCAGCGCATCGCCATCGCACGCGCGCTACTCAACGACCCACAACTCATAGTGGCAGACGAGCCAACTGCCAATCTCGACGAAGAAACGACTGCTGGTATTATGGATATTCTGCGTGAGATTGCGCAACACGGCACTGCTGTTATCATGTCTACTCACAATATGCCGCTACTTGAAACCCACCCTGGTGTAGTGTATCGTTGTGAAAACGGCAAATTAGAAGAGCAGACTGGTGACTACAACAAAATGAAGATAGACGATGAAGTAGAGGCAATTCCTCTTTACGACAACATCAAAGAAGGCGAACAAGAATAAAAACAAAACATTAAATTAAAACATAGGCTTATGAAAGTAATGAAATTTGGCGGCACCTCAGTAGGAACGCCACAGAGAATGAAGGAAGTGGCTAAACTGGTCACAAGAAAAAACGAACCGGTATTTGTTGTACTATCGGCAATGTCGGGTACCACCAATTCTTTAGTTGAGATTTCCGACTATCTCTATAAAAAGAATCCTGATGGTGCCAACGAGGTTATCAACAACCTTGAGCGCAAATACATGAAGCATTTGGACGAACTTTACGCAAAAGACGAAAGTAAGGCCGTTATGACGGAGTTCTTGCGTGAAGAGTTCCAGTACCTTCGTTCATTTACCAAAGAGCTGTTCACCAGTTTCGAAGAGAAGAGCATCGTGGCCCAAGGCGAGATGATCTCAACCAACATGATGGTAAACTACATGAAGGAACAGGGCATCAACGCCGTACTGCTTAACGCGCTCGACTTCATGCGCACCGACAAGAATGCAGAGCCAGATCCTGTATATATTAAGGAGAAACTGCAGACACTGATGGAAAAAACCGTAGAAGAGAATGGAAAAGAGCCTATGGTCTATATCACCCAAGGCTTTATCTGTCGTAATGCCTATGGCGAAATTGATAACCTGCAACGCGGTGGATCGGACTATACAGCATCACTCATTGGCGCAGCCATTAATGCACAGGAAATTCAAATTTGGACCGATATTGATGGCATGCATAATAATGATCCGCGCGTAGTCGACAACACACAGCCCGTTCATCAGCTACAGTTTGAAGAGGCTGCCGAGCTGGCATACTTCGGTGCAAAGATTCTGCATCCAACCTGCGTACAGCCTGCAAAATATGCAGGCATTCCAGTTCGTCTGCTCAACACAATGGAACCTGAAGCCGAAGGAACGACCATCAGCAATGCTACCGAATATGGAAAAATCAAGGCTGTAGCCGCCAAAGACAATATCACCGCTATCAAAATCAAGTCGAGCCGCATGCTGCTGGCTACAGGTTTCCTGCGCAAGGTATTCGAGATTTTTGAGAGCTACCAAACGCCAATCGATATGGTATGTACCTCTGAGGTGGGCGTATCTATGTCTATCGACAACTCAGCTCACCTTGGCGAAATCATGGACGAACTGAAGAAATACGGCACCGTAACTGTTGACACATCCATGTGCATCATTTGCGTGGTAGGCGACTTGGATTGGTCAAACATCGGCTTTGAGACTCGTGTGATGGAGGCTATGAAGGATATTCCTGTACGTATGATTAGCTATGGCGGCTCAAACTACAACATCTCATTCCTCATCAAGGAAGAAGACAAGAAACGTGCACTTCAGAGCCTTAGCGACACGCTGTTCAAATAAAATACCAACCAACACAACACAAACAAAAACAATGAACAGCAAATTTCCAGTAGAAAAGTTCAAGGACATAAGAACACCCTTCTACTATTACGATACAGAGCTGCTGCGCCAAACGCTTCAAAGCATCAAGGAAGAGGCAGGAAAGCACGAAGGCTTTGTGGTACATTATGCCATAAAAGCGAATGCCAACCCAAAGGTACTACGCGTAATACGAGAAGCTGGGTTGGGAGCCGACTGCGTGAGTGGCGGAGAAATAGAAGCTTCGCTCAAAAGCGGATTCCCTGCCTCAAAAATTGTTTTCGCCGGCGTAGGAAAGAGCGACTGGGAAATCAACCTCGGACTCGACAACGACATATTCTGTTTCAATGTTGAGAGTATGCCTGAGCTAAAAGTCATCAACGAACTGGCAGCAGCCAAAGGTAAAACAGCACATGTAGCTTTTCGATTGAATCCCAACGTAGGCGCACATACGCATGCTAACATCACCACAGGACTGGCTGAAAACAAGTTCGGTATTGCCATGCGCGACATGATGAGCGTGATAGAACAGGCACAAGAAATGGAGCATATACAAGTGGTTGGCCTCCACTTCCATATTGGCTCACAGATTCTAGACATGGGCGATTTCCAAGCTCTTTGCAACCGCATCAACGAACTGCAAGACGAATTGGAACGCAACCGCATCATTCTAGAACACATCAACGTAGGTGGAGGCTTGGGGGTTGACTACCAACACCCCAATCGTGTCCCCATTCCCGACTTCAAGTCCTACTTCGATACGTTTGCCAAAAGACTGAAACTACGTTCAGGACAAACTCTACACTTTGAGTTAGGCCGTTCCGTAGTAGCCCAATGCGGATCGCTCCTCACGCGAACCTTATATATAAAAGAAGGCGCAACGAAGAGATTCTGCATTGTAGATGCCGGTTTCACCGATCTGATACGTCCGGCCCTCTACCAAGCCTATCACAAGATAGAAAACATTAGCAGCGATGAAAGCGCAGAAGCCTATGACGTGGTAGGTCCCATCTGCGAGTCGACAGACGTGTTTGCCAAACAGATTGATTTGAATCGTTGTCATCGTGGTGACCTGATTGCCATCAGATCGGCCGGTGCCTACGGTGAAATCATGGCTTCGGGCTATAACTGCCGCAAACTACCTCAAGGCTACACAAGCGATGAAATGATATGATAACAGAAGAAACAGACAATTCTTACACCATATCAGGCCAACAATTAACGGTATTGATTGCGACCCACGACCAAGCAAGGGAGTTGGAGCGCAATCTACCGTTATTGATGGAACAACACTATGAACCTGGATTCGAAGTTATTGTTGTTGACGAGTCGTCAACCGATGACACCGAGGAGGTGTTCAAACAACTGAAATCACGTTATTCCAATTTCTACGCTACTTATATTCCCGCTTCAAGCCACTATGTTAGTCGTCGCAAGCTTTCCTTAACCATAGGAATGAAAGCTGCTCATTATGAGTGGATTATTATAACAGAACCTAATTGCAAACCCAACTCAGAGAAGTGGCTATCCACCCTATCAGAAGTTTGTACAAACGATTACGATGTGGTGTGCGGCTATACTGGCTACAATACCGATGAATGCCCATATTATTCCTTCCGTAGAATCATGGGATGGTGGCGACAAGGCCATAAGCCATACCGATATGACGGAGCCAACCTTGCGATAAGAAAATCTGTGTTCATGGCACGTAATGGTTTTCTACACAACCTTCAATTGCTGCGCGGTGAATACGATTTTCTCGTAAACGAAACCCCTTGTGATCGTATAGCTATCATGAAAGAACCTGAAGGTTGTATGTGTCAGGAAAAGCCATCAGAACGCGAATGGCATAATGCACAGTTATTTGCTCTTGACACCCGCAAGCACCTGAACCGAAAGTTCATGCCTCGATTACGTTCTTTGACAGGTCGACTGTTCATCTTGCTTTCCTATCTTTGCATGATAGCAGGTATCGGTTATGCCGTCTATCTGAAAAACAGTGTATTTATCGGCATTGCTTCATGCGCTTTATTCGTGTTCATCGCCATGCGGATACTTTGGATGAACCATATTATGATGTCGTATAACGAACATATCAGTTGGTGGAAACTGCCATTTTTCAGCATAAAGACACCATTTACAGACCTGTACTTATGGCTGAGCTACAAAATGGCGAATCGCAACGATTTCACAAGAAAATAGAGTTGAATTCATCGAACAATCAGAAACGATTCCTATACAATTTAAAAGAACATGAAAGTCCTAAACCTAATTTTAAGTCACGATGGGCTATGCTCACAATACGTTGACATGCTTTGCAAATGCATGCCAAAGGATTATGTTATGACTACCGCTTACGGTTTGAAGGACTTCAAAGAAGCATGCCAACAAGAACAGCCCGACATCATTCACTTGCATGGCTGTCCTCAACGCGACACATTACAGTTGCTTTACAAACTCAGTCAGGGAGACTACCGTATTGTGTTCTCGCCGCATGGCCAGCTACATCCTTGGGAACGTGAAAAAGGACAGGCCAAGGCACTCAACCTCTGGCTTCAACATAATGCTCGGCATTTCTATGTAATGGTTGCACGAAGCAATATTGAGGCTACTTCGTTAGAAGAACTAGGATGGAACCAACGTATTGAAACGGTAACCAATCCAATCATCACCCGCACAACGACCAAAGAGCGTTTAGCACAGCAAATGACAGCTATCTACCAAAAAGTGGCCGACTCGAATCCATTGGAAGTGATGGACAAAACGACCCAAGACACTTTACACATACTAATGAAAGCTGGCATATGCAAAGATCAACGTTGGGTTTCTGACGCCACCATCAACGAGAAGGATACTGATTGGCGCAAACTACTCATTTATGCTCAACACGAAGGAATCGCGGAAATTATTGCCAATGGCATCGAAATCATGCAATCCACCGTTCCCACGATAGACGCCTCCACGATTCCAGTTTTTCTTCCCAGCCATTACCAGCCAGCTACCCCTATGCTGAACGCTCCGCTTGCAAAACTCATTTGTACCGCTGAGAACGAGGCATCCCAACAGCAACTGTCCCTACTTAGGCTTTGTGAGATACACTATGGACTAATGCAAAATGACATAGACGAAGAACTGCTACTG
>Ga0310696_10007547_pt1 | contig 12754 bp, 14 predicted proteins | sample AusTroGonzalo_MG_4_FD_203885 | JGI IMG/M metagenome (GOLD analysis project Ga0310696, IMG submission 203885) | Bovine rumen microbial communities from tropical cattle in Woodstock, Queensland, Australia - Gonzalo_02 (v2) (version 2) | ecosystem: Host-associated > Mammals > Digestive system >... | reverse complement strand
CGGGGGAGCGAATCCTCCCTCGTCTCCGATGTTGATCGCACCGACCCCGTACTTGTTCTTCAGGATCGATTTGAGATGCATGTAGATCTCAGAGGACATCCTCAGACAGTCCGAGAAGGATTTGGCACCGGCGGGGATGATCATGCATTCCTGGATCTTCAGGTTGCCTCCCGCGTGCTTTCCTCCGTTGATGATGTTCAGCATGGGCACGGGGAGCGTGACATGATCCTTACCGATGTGCTGGTAGACGGGGATGTTGTTGCACATCGCACCGGCCCTGGCGACGGCCAAGGAGACGGCCACCGTGGCGTTGCCTCCGAGCGAGGTCTTGTTCTCCGTTCCGTCGAGCTCGATCATGGCCCTGTCGATGCCTTCCTGATCGGTGGGGTCCATTCCAGTGATCTTCTTCGCGATGGGTCCGCGGACGTTCTCCACGGCCTTCAGTACTCCCTTGCCGCCGTACCTGTCCCCTCCGTCGCGGAGCTCATGGGCCTCCCACGATCCTGTGGATGCACCTGAGGGTGCGATGGCGGTTATCTTGTGACCTGCGACGGTCAGTTCAGCTTCAACGGTGGGATTGCCTCTGGAATCCAGGACTTCCCTTGCCCATACCTTTTCGATCTGCATTTCGATTCCTCAGTTGGTGTACTCGGACATGTCCCCGAGCAGGATGCTGCGGTCCTTCGCGGTCAGTATCGAGGGGTCGACGGATATCGCTAACGTGGCCTTCTTGCCAGCGCTCCTGACCAATTGGTGTATGAACATGAGGCTGTCGTTCAGGCCGTTGCTGTCTATGATGTCCGTGAAGTTCTCGATGATCACGACGGGCTTGTTATTACTGGAGATGTATTCCTTGATGAAAACCGTCAGGGTTCCGAGGGCGTTGATGTCCATCAACCTGCCTCTGCTGGCGGAAGAAAGGGTTGCGACCTCGATCTCGTCGGTGCCGTAGGTCTGTGTGACCGCCTTGGCGTTCTCCGACGATATGACGAGGATGGAGTAGTCCTTAGGACTGAAGATGTTGACCAGTTTCATTATGCGGGACGGTTCCCTCTCGAAGAACACATAGGACCTGCCGTACATCGGGCCTTCGCCAGCGAGGTATTCGGCGACGATCGCTTCTTCGGCTACCGGTGCGGGAGCGGACTGCACGGGCTCCCTCTTGTTCTTCTTCAGCTTGTTGAGGAATCCTCCGCTGTTTCTCTTCGACTTCTCGGCCTCGACCCTCTCCTCCTCTTTCTTGGACACAAGGATGTTGAGGGCGGCGACGATATCCGTGGATTTGAACGGCTTGTTGACCACGGCTTTGATGAATGTGCTGTCCTGGGGAGTCTCCTCGTTGACGGATTTGATAAGGACCGTGTCGAGGCTCAGTTCGCGGTTCTTCTCGTGGGCGTGGGCGAGTATCTTCATCCCGTCCTCGTCGTTCACGACGGAGTCCAGGAGGATCGCATTGGGTTCGAACTCGAGGATCTCGTCGATGGCATCGTTGATGGAACCGGACAACCTCACTACGTGCCCTTGCTCCATGAGAATATCCTTCAGGATCTCTTGGATCGCTATGTTGTCATCGACTACCAGGACTTTCATCTTCCGACCCCGTCATGCGTACGTGCTCCGAGGTATTTGACATTCACGCCTTGACACCGGATCCGTCCATCCATAGCTCACGCTGACGGATTGGTATCCGGCCATATGGCCGTAAAAAACAATGTGAAGCAGTAATCACTGCTTCCTGCTCTCTTTGGCTTTGGGCCTGAGGTTGCTGTATCCGCACTTCCTGCACTTTGTCGCCTTAACCGGGTTGGTGGCGTAGCAGTTCATGCATACAGTCTTGTCAAGGAGCCTGGCCTCAGCCTCTTTGAAACGTGCCATTCGTAATGCCTCTGATTTCTCGAATAGGCATGTAATATAAAAGCCCTACTAAGGAAAGGCAGGGTGTTAAGTCAGTCCAGCAGAGGGCGCTGCTGCCTGAAGTCTATCATGGGGTCGTGTCCGTGGCCAGGAAGTTCATGGATGAGGATATCGGGCCTTATGGTATCGACTATCTCCTTGCAGCGGGGATCGGAGAACGGGAGGTGCTGGTCCAGCGTGTTGATGTGGTGGTAGACCCCCTGTATGAACTCGGTGACTGGGCCGCTCTCGTATAGCTTCTCCTCGAAGGTCTCCCTATATCTGCCGGATGCGCTGTAATGGAAGTGCATTGCACTGATGGAATCGATGAGGTCCCTGCTGTACCCGTCGAAGACCTTGAGCAGGGTGTCTATGCCCTCCTGTTGGCTGTAGACGGGCAGGGTGTTCATCAAATGGCCCGTATCGAGGCATATGCCCCAGTTCTCGAACTCGATGTGCTTCTCCAAGAGCCTGTAATCGGAATCGTCCTTGAGTCTCAGTCCGGGCCACCACAGGTTCTCGAAAACCAGTTTGAACGGCGGCTCTCCGCTCTGGAATCCGGAGACGGCGGAGTTGATCATCTCGCAGAACTTCAGAAGGACCTCCCTGCAATCCCCGCGGTATGTGCGCCTGCAGAGGTCTGGAATCTCGACGTTGCATGCGTGTATGACGCCGTGGGCGGGGTTCAGTGGGGCGGCGTAGCCGATCATGTTCCTGACCGTCTCGATGACGCCCTCCCTGTCCTGGCCGTACATGTAGTATTTGGCGAAGTCGGCCGACATCTCGTAGGGATGGCCGTCCCAAGCTGCGATCCAATCCGTGGAATAGGGGAGATGAACCGATACGGTGTACTGTTTGAACACCGGGTCAATGGGCTGATGCGAGGTCAGGACCTCCAACCCGTCACACCTGACCTCGCGGAACAACGCTGGAAGGTCTGAGGACAGGTCGCCGAGGTCCTGGTATACCGAGTAGCTGAAGAGGTGCCGCATCAGAACAGTTCTAGGGCGGCGGAGACAGCTGCCACTACGGCGGTCTGCTTGGTGTTACCGCCGCCGATGATCAACGCGTCGTCTGGCTTCATGCCGTACTCTTCGCGTATCTTCTTGGCAACCTCGGGTCTCTCGGCGTCGAGGTTCCAGTCGGGAGGAATGCAGAGGTTCCCGTCCCTGTAGACGATGGTGGTGCAACCTTCAGCTCCGACCTTTATGCCCGCATCCCTCTGCTCCATACCGTTGTTGACCTTGCTGGCCACGCCTTTGACGATAACCCCCTGCTGCTCTGATCCGATGACGGAGCCCTCGAGGAAGATGTCTACAGGCTGGATAGGTATCTGGTCCAAGAACGATTGGCCGGCCTTGGTGATGATGATACCGGTCTGCTTGATCGATATGTAGTCCCAATCGGACAGGGTGTCCAGGATCCTGCGCATGCTGCCTTCGCCTATCCCGACCTCGTCGGCCAGCCTCTTGCGGCCTATGCGCTTTCCGTTGGACAGCAGGTACATGGTCCAGTAGACGTTGGCGTCGTTGAATCTGAACATGGGCCCGAATTGTGGGGCATCGATAATCTTCAGTTAAACCACCTCGTTAGTTGGATGGGTTTGGCAATATATAAAAAAAACTTTCAAAAGGGGCCGTAGGCCCCTTAAAAATGGTTACAGTTGCCTGGGTATCAGAAGGTTTTGACCTTTCCGTTGATGATCATGTTGGAGACCTTGTCGACGTTGTCGAGCCAATCGTAGGCGATGGCATCGGCCTCCTTCGCCCAGGTGCTGAACTTGGGGTTCTTCTCGGCGTCGGGCAGGACTATCTGCACGGAGCAGTTCAAGGGCTGGGATACGGGCTTTCCGATCTGCGAGAGGATCCTGACCCTGATCTCGGCCTCGTTCGTGACCTTCTTCGCGACATCCTCGGCGATGAGCTTGGACATGACGTTGTAGATCTTTCCGATGTGGGTGATGGGGTTCTTTCCGGAGGTGGCCTCCATGGACATGGGCCTGTAGGGTGTGATCAGACCGTTGCACCTGTTACCCCTGCCGACGGATCCGTCGTCTCCCATCTCCTGGGAGAGCCCGGTACATGTCAGGTAGTAGACGCCCCTCTTGTAGTTGTCACCGGTGTTGATGTCAAGCTTGAAATCGACGTCCTCGTTGCCGATGATCTTCAGTGCATTGTCGGTGACGAGTCCGTACATCTCCTCGATTGCAGACTGGTAGTGGGTCGCGTCAGGGATGTACTTGTCGACCATCGCGCATGCGACTGTCATCGTTACCTTCTTGCCGATCCTGGAGCTCATGACCTTGACATCCTGTCCGGTCTCGGGCAGCTTCTTCTTCATGGCTCCGTTTATGTACTTCTCGGTCTCGAGGGTGAGCTTGTCGGTGATGGAGTAGGGTGCGTATCCGACTCCGAAGGAAGTGTCGTTGGCGAGGACTCCGGATGTCTTGTAGACCCCGGTGAGGTCGTCGGAACCCATTCCGATCTTCGCATCGAGGATCACTTCGGAATCGACGTCGAGGTTGGGGAATGTCTTCTTCAGGTATTTGCGAGCCGCCTCGAGGGCTGTGGGTTTACAGGGCAGGTCCTTTACGAGCTTTCCGTCGTCGACATAAGTGGTGGCACGTCCGACAAGGAGCATGTATACGGGGTCGATGATGTGACCGCCGCCGAACTTGGGTGCTGCGGAACCCGCTGCCAGCTGAGTCTCGTCGGTGTTGTGGTGGAGGACGTGTCCTACCTCTTTGATGTACATCTTGCACAGGGCCCTGGATACTTCCTCTCCGAGCGCGTCGGCGACGGAATCGGGGTGTCCGATTCCTTTCCTCTCGACGATCTCGACTTTCTTCATGGGTGCGGGGATCTCGTTGAGACCCTCTACGTAGATGTTTTTGGACTTTTTAGCCATGAAAATCGCAATATTTTCCTATTTATATAATTTACTAACAATAATATTCATATAGGAATATTACCTTAGTCGCGCATGAAGTTCCCCCCGGCCACGGATATCAGGAAGATCAGGGTGGGCATGGACGTCACCCAGATGGAGCTAGCTTCTAGGTCCGGCATCAGCCAGGGCACCATAGCCAAGATCGAACGCGGCAAAATATCAGCGAGTTACGAGACAGTGGTCAAACTGTTCGAGACCCTGGATACTATGCAGCAGGATATCGGTAAAGGGCTGACGGCCTCGGATGTATGCTCCAAGGGGGTGGTGTCCATTCAGAGCACCTCGTCGATCCAGGAGGCCTCCGCATTCATGAGACAGAAGGGATACTCACAACTGCCAGTTTTCTCGGAGGATACCCCAGTGGGTAGCATATCAGAAAGGGGTATATTCGAGCTCATAAGCCGTGAGAAATCGCTTGAGAAGGTCAACAGCAAGACCGTCTCAGAGGTCATGGGGGAGTCCTTCCCGGTGGTTTCCGATAATACCCCTGTGGGTACGGTCGCAGGATTGATGAACAGTTATAACGCTATACTCGTGTCCAAGAAGGGATCGATAATCGGGATAATAACCAGCGCGGATATGCTCAAGCTGATCTGAGCATATTTGATTATTATAGTATAATAGGGAATCAATTCTTGAGGATCAGGGAATCGGTCCTCACTTCGTAGAGCTGCATATCCTTCGCGGCGAAACTGCTGGGGAAGACAGATCTGGCCTCATCCACGACCAGGGACAGGTCGTCGTATCTGTTGCTCACGTGAGTCAAAATGAGATTGGATGCGTTGCATTCCCTGGCGACCTCTGCCGCCTGCAGCGCCGTGGAATGCCAATGCTCCTTGGCAAGCTCCGTCTCGGAGGACATGTAGGTGCATTCGTGGATCAGGAGGGACACATCCCTGGAGCCGTCGATGACCGATTGACACCGGACGGTATCCCCGGTATAGGAGATGGATGCCCCTTTGATCGGTGCTCCGACCACCTGGTTGGGATCGACGCCGTTGACTGACTCACCGTTCTTCAGTCTCGCCATGTCCGGGCCGTCCTTTATCCCCAGTGAAAGGGCCTTCTGGCGGTCCAGTTTTCCGGGACGGTCGGCCTCTTTGATGACATAACCCACCGAGGGTATGTTGTGTTCCGTCGGATAGACCGATATCGTGGTGCTGCCCGACTCGATCCTCTCTCCTCCGGAGACCTCGATAACCTCTAAGGGGTAAACGGTATCCCCCTCGGTGGCCTTCATGAATGCATCGACACAGTTTCTGATGCCCGGTGGGCCGTACACGGTGACTGGATCCCTCCTTCCGGAGAGGCTCATGGTCTGAAGAAGTCCGGGGAGGCCGAACACATGGTCCCCGTGGAGATGGGTTATCAGGATGGTCCTGATCTTCATGAACGAGAACGGGGAGACCATAATCTGTCTTTGGGATCCCTCCCCGCAGTCCATCAGGATTATGTCGGAGCCGCTCCTCACGGCGATGCATGAAGTCGCCTTATCCCTGGAGGGGACGCTGGCGCCTGTGCCCAGGAAGAGCAGTTCCAACATGTTACCTTCTCAATCGTAGATCGAATTGAGTTCCCTGTCGGTCTTGGTCTGCTTCTTGAACTCCTTGTAGTGTTCCTTGCACAGGTGCACGTTGCGGAGATCGCTGCTCTTGAGACTCAACTGGGATTTGGCGACCTGTTTGATGTTGAATGACCTCTCAGCATCGTTGTCGCATCCTGCCACGTCGCATTTGGCTGCGGCTGTGTTATGCTTAGCTAGTGCCATGTATGGGATATTGGAATTCTGGACTAATAAACTGTTGTTACCCGTTTTGCGGACAATTTCTCAAAGGGACCATATGATAAGGCAAAACTGCTGTAGCGATTACCTTATATCTTCTAGGCATATGGAAATGCATGACCATCGTATCCCCGTCGATGTTATCGGCGGATTTCTCGAGGCTCGGAGAGGAGCTGGTCCGCGTGGAGAAGGCAGGTGCAGACTGGGCGCATCTCGATGTGATGGACGGTGCTTTCGTCCCAAACATCACATTCGGCCCCCCGGTCATCAAGGCCATCAGGAACCTGTCGAAGATAACCTTCGATGCACACCTCATGATCGAGGACCCCATACGCTACATCGATGAATTCGCGGATGCAGGATGCGATCTGATTACGGTCCACTGCGAGGCCCGCGGGGATATCCACGGTGCCATCGCCAAGATAAGGGAGAAGGGACTGAAACCGGGGATCTCCATCAACCCCGAGACCGACGTCACGGAACTGGAGGAATTCCTTCCGGAGGTCGACCTGGTATTGGTGATGACGGTCCATCCCGGTTTCGGAGGGCAGTCGTTCATAGCGGACTGCGTCCCGAAGATCACATGGGTGAAAGAGTGGGCAAAGAAGAACGGCAGGGAGATACTCGTCTCCGTCGACGGAGGAGTCAACGGAGAGACCTCGAAGCAGTGCTTGGAGGCGGGAGCGGACATCCTCGTCGCCGGCTCCTATCTGTTCAAGATGAAGGACATGTCCCCGGCCATAGCCGAGTGGCATAGCGCATGAGGTGTTCGGATGGGAGTAAATCTATCGCCCATAGTGACGGCCAAGGAGATCAAGCTCGACGATCTTCGGGGGAAGACGGTGGCCATAGACGCGTACAACACCATCTTCCAGTTCCTGTCCATAATAAGGCAGCCCGATGGGAAACCGCTGATGGACGCCGAAGGCAGGGTCACCTCGCATCTATCGGGGATCCTGTACCGCACGGCGAACCTGATCGAAGCGGGTATAGAGCCGTCCTTCGTATTCGACGGAAAACCCAACGAACTGAAGGCGGGCACCATAGAAGAGAGGATCGCCAGGAGGGAGAAGGCCAAGCAGGAGTACGAGGCAGCCCTTGCGGAAGGCGATATGAAGAAGGCGTTCTCCAAGGCGCAGCAGACCGCAAGGATGACCCCGGAGATCCTGGAGACCAGCAAGAGGCTGATAACCCTGATGGGACTGCCGGTCGTCCAGGCGCCCAGCGACGGTGAGGCCCAGGCCGCATACATGTGCGGCAAGGGCGATGTATACGCCGCCGCATCCCAGGATTTCGACTCCATCCTGTTCGGGGCACCTCTGCTCGTGAGGAACCTGACGATATCTGGGAGGCGCAAGGTCCCGGGGAAGCAGATCTATAAGGATGTAAACACGGAGATCATCGACTCCGAGGAGATGCTGAAGTCCCTCGGGGTCACTAGGGAGCAGCTGGTGGACGTCTGCATGATGATCGGAACGGATTTCAACACCGGCGTCAACGGCATCGGTCCGAAGAAGGGGTTGAAGCTCATCCAGAAGCATGGCAGTCTGGAGAAGGTGATGGAGGAGACCGACATCGACATCCCGGAGTACGAGGAGGTCAGGGAGATTTTCCTCAACGGGCCGAGGTCCGACGACTACAGCGTCAAGATCGGCGACATCGACAAGGAGGGCGTCCTGGACCTCATGACGGAGTACGGTTTCTCCGAGGACAGGGTCAACAATGTGATCAACAAGATCGAGGCCGCCCGCAAGGCGGAATCCATACGGAAGAAGCAGAAGTCCCTGGATGCCTGGTTCTGATGATAGATTCCCATCTGCACGGCATAGAGGGGGTACCCGACAACTACTCGGATTACGGGGAGCTCACGCGCATGGTGTCATGCGTGGCAAAGGCCGATGAATGGGATAGGCAGATGGCGATACGGGAACCGAGGATGATCAAGTCCTACGGCGTCCATCCATGGTATGCCGAGGATTGGACCCTGGAGAACAAGAAGCGTCTCTTCGACATACTGCAGAACGACCCTGATGCGCAGATAGGCGAGATAGGCATGGACAACAAGAGGGGGCAGATTCTCGGTCAGACCATGATTTTCATACAGCAGCTGGACATGGCGGAGTATTTCAACCGCGTAGTGTCGGTGCATGACATCGGCTGCGAGAAGATGGTTCTGGATGCGTTAAAAGGGAGGAAGCTGAGGGCCGTGATACTCCATTCCTACGGATCCGACAGTTACGTCAAACCCTATTCGGAGCTGGAGTGCTACTTCTCGATCTCCCCCAGGATACTTTCCAGGTCGGACATGAGGGTCAAGAGGCTAATCGACGCGCTGCCCTCGGACAGGATCCTTCTTGAGACGGACTCCCCCAACTGCGGGAAGGAATTCGGCGGCATGAGGGATTTCGCCGAGAGGCTGGGAAGGATAGTCGGAAGGTCAGCGGACGAACTGATGTCCACAGCTGAGGAGAACCTCGGGAGGATATTCCCATGAGCGGCATGTCGCAGAGGACCGGATTGATCATCGGCGAGGACGGCATACAGAGACTGAAGGAGGCCTCCGTCCTCCTGGTGGGGTGCGGAGCGGTGGGCGGCTACGCACTGGAGGGATTGGTCCGTGCAGGTATAGGGAGGATCAGGGTGGTCGACCACGATGTCTTCTCGGAGAGCAACATGAACCGTCAGATCCTAGCCACCACAGACACCCTCGGAAGACCGAAGGTGGAGGTCGCGTGCGAGAGGGCCAGGAGCATCAATCCCGATATCGTCATAGAGGGGATGGATACGCTCGTCACCGAGGCGACCGTACCTGCCATCCTGGACGGCGAATTCGATCTGGTGGTGGATGCGATAGACACCCTCCGCAACAAGACCGCCCTGCTCTTGGAGCTGTGCGACAGAGGGATGGTCACATTCTCCTCTATGGGTGCAGCGTTGCATATGGATACGCAGGCAGTCAGGGTCGCTCCGATAATGAAGACGGACACGTGCCCGTTGGCGGCATCGCTGAGGAAGTCCCTCAGAGGGAAGGACGCATCACGGATAACCGCAGTCTACTCTACCGAGCCGCCGGTGGTGAAGCCTTCCGAGAGGGACGACCACGGTAAGAGCGTCCTCGGATCGCTGCCGACGGTCCCCGCCGTCTTCGGTATGACACTGGCCAACGAGGCCATCAGGTACATCTGCTCCAGGCAGACGTTATAAGGATCGCATTCTGAACGAGGAATAATCGAATTTGTGCTCGGGACAGTTCTCCTGACACCTCTGGCAGCTGGTGCCGAGGCAGTGCCCGGTGCGTATAGAGAACTTGCCGTCGGAGTAGGACAGTGCCTTCTCCGGACATCCCCTCACGCATTTCCCGCAGGCCGAGCATTCCCATTGGGAGGTCATCACCGGTGACAGGTCCAGGATGTCGAGGGACTCCCCCATGTCGTGGATGTCCGTCTCGTAGAGCTTGGTGATCTCGGTAGGGGTCTCCCTGTCGAGATATCCTTCGACGGCATAGCGCTCCAGTCCGCGTCTGTAGCGGTTCAGGGGCATCCCGTCGTTCCAGTATCCGAACTCGTAGGTGTACAGGTCGCGGAAGGTGTCGCACGAGGCGAACATTATGTGGTCCGTGACCAGTTTCTTGCGCAGATCCTCCAGACCCTTCAGGAGATCCGGGTCGAACGCCAGGTCCTTGGCGAGCTCCAAAGAGGTGTTGCCTACCTGGAAGACCTTGATGCTGTCCGGAGGGACCAGTCCCACGGCCTTCGCCTTCACAGGGTCCACATAGGTGCCCGATGCTCCGGCCATGTACATCGTCTTGATCTCACGGGGGTCCACTCCCGCCTGTATCATCAGCGTCAGGTGTCCGGCGCGGATGGCACCGAGCGCCTTCCCGGCCTCCCTGTAGTCCTGGGTGGTGAACCTGATTCCGCGGGTGATGCGGACGGCATCGTTCCTGATCCTCGCATCCTCGACACGTTCGTCCTTCTGGCAGGCGTATACAAGCGCGACCACTCCGGTACCGGTGATCCCTGACGGGGTGGCGCCCTCCATGCGCGATATGTCGCTGCGGATGTTGAGCACCGGACCCTCCTGGGGTATCAGCCTCTCGTCCAGCACCTTGGACCTCCATCCCGACGGTATGCGTTCCAGATCGCTGAGTGCGCCCGGTCCGGCTATCATGCCGTTGCCGATCTGCTGTCCCTCCATCGCCGGTCCCGCCGCGGCCGAACCGGTGTAGATCTTATCGCCGACCTTGAGGGCCATCTCTGCGTTGGTACCGTAGTCGGTGACCATGCAGTAGTCGTCATCCAGGAATCCGGATTTGAGCATCATCGCCAGGGCGTCCGCTCCGATCTCGTGTCTCACGGCCGGAGGGATGATGACCTCCACGCCGGGCATCCCCAAAAACTCCCCGTCGGCGATATGCCCTGCGCGGTCCTTCTTCTCTATCCCTTCGATCTTCAGTTTGTTCTCGCCGGCGTACGCCAGGTCACGGATGTCGATGCCCTCGAACAACGACAGCTGTATCGGATTCCCGCAGACCGCTATGCGTTCCGGTTCCTCCGGCGACAGCCTGGATATGATCTGCTTGGCCGCATCAGTGAGGACTTGATGGGCCAGATCCTGACCGTATTGGATGGCAAACGACATGTGGTCCATAACGTTGCAACCAGGTATCGGATTCCTGGTGGTTATGCACGTTCTGACCACTTTCCGGGAGTCCAGGTCCAGTAGCTGGCCCCTTATCCCGCTGGTCCCGATGTCCAGAGCTATCGCGTATCTTGTCATGTCCGAGGGTTAATGGACAGGGGGAGGAGATCCCCCGTCCGGTTTCGGTGTCAGGTCCTTAGTTCGTTCCACTTCTTACCTTCCATGATCTTGGCAGCGGTGTGGACGGTCTCAAGTGGCGACTTGGTGTAAACCGAGTTGGTGAAGGTGTCGACGAACGCCTTGGAGACTGCCGCTCCTCCGCATGCCACGGACACTCCGGTCTTCTCCAGCTCAAGAAGGAGGGAGGTGTCGACCAGTCCGGGCTTGGTGGTGGACATTAGAGTGGATCCGCACACCAGCTTGACGTCGTTCTTCTTCACTATCTCAAGGACTTTCTCTTTGGGCACATCCCTTCCGATATCTATGACGGTGTATCCGTTCGCCCTAAGGATGGCGGCACAGATGTTCTTACCGATATCGTGCAGGTCACCTGCAGCCACGAAGGATGCGATGACACCCTTGCTGGGGACCTCTCCGATGGTGTCCTGACAGATCTTGATTCCAGCTTGCATAGCATCGTTGGACATCAGGATCTCGGGCACGAAGGACATTCCGAGGTCGTACATCTCGCATTGCACGGTGATTCCGGGCATCAGCGCATTGGTAACGATATCCACGGGGTCCTTTCCGGCCTTGATCTGCTCCTTGACCTTGGGTTCTACGACGGCCCTCTTTCCGTCGAGGACGGCCTGGGCTATCTCGCGGTATGCCGCATCGTTGGGGAAGAACTCCTCCTTAAGCTTCTCAGCACTCTTGGATTTCTTGTCCCCGGGGCTTATGATTCCGAGTTCGATGGCCATTCCTTCCTGGACCAGCCTGTTGAATCTGACCGGGTCCTCCAGGCGCATCTTCTCGACCTGCTGCATCACTATGTCCATCTGCATCAGAACGCACCCCCTTCGATCTTGTAGTCGGCCATACCCTTGAGGTACTTCGCCTTGGCCCTTCCGTATGCACGTACGCAGTCGTCCGCATCTGCCGGATCGGGTACAGGGGTGTCCTTACACGCCTGCACGTACGCCTTGAGGTTCGCCAGCGGGGTTCCGTTGGACACATCGCAAGCGGTTCCGACGACGTTGACTCCCTCGCGGATACACTGCTGCGTCCTCGCGTACACCTGCTCAGCGGTTCCGTTGGGCATCAGATCGATGACGTCCAGGCTTCCGAGACAGGTCATCTCGTTGCCCAGCTCCTGCCTTACGAACCATGCCGGGGGAGCATCGAACGAGAAGCAGTCCATTCCGCTCTTCTTGATCAGCGGAAGCAGCTTCTCGGTGTGCCCGCACATGTGGAGGATCTTCGGAGCGCTTACAGCTCTCGCGAACCTCTTGTGGTATGGCAGCACGAATTCCTCGTATGTCTCGGGAG
>Ga0310696_10007546_pt1 | contig 12754 bp, 9 predicted proteins | sample AusTroGonzalo_MG_4_FD_203885 | JGI IMG/M metagenome (GOLD analysis project Ga0310696, IMG submission 203885) | Bovine rumen microbial communities from tropical cattle in Woodstock, Queensland, Australia - Gonzalo_02 (v2) (version 2) | ecosystem: Host-associated > Mammals > Digestive system >... | reverse complement strand
TGTCGTCGCTTCATATTCATGAAATCTCACAGACGACTGATACTGAATGCACGGACTGTGTGCACCATAATTGTCACGGTCACCTGACGGCGACGGCAACATGGGCGCACGACTGCGTGCTGTGTCAGTTCCTTACGCTTTCTATGCTGACAGCTACTGTGGTTGCTGTCACAGTATATAAACATGTTTGTAAACAACGCTATGCCCAGCCTTTGTGCGGCTATCATGCTGCCTGCTGTGGTATCATCGTAACGCGCGGCCCTCCGTCGGTCTGAGTTCTGAAGGAGGCTTTTACACGACATTATTATATACAAATAAATCAATCACAGAATGAAAAAAAGATATATCGTTCTGCCTTTGCTGTGTATATGCACGGCAATGGCGGCGCAGGAAGACAATAAACATCAGCATGCGGAGGATTCGACGGACATCTTCTTCCGTCATCTGCAACTGAACGAACTGACGGTGACGGGCGTGACGGGCGACACGAAACTGAAACATGCGACGGCTCCCGTGAGCATCGTCACACCCCAGATGTTGCAGGCTACAGCTTCTACCAACATCATCGACGCCATCGCTCATCAGCCAGGTGTGAGCCAGCTGACCACGGGCGGCAGCATCTCGAAACCCATCATCCGCGGACTGGGTTACAACCGCGTGGTGGTGATGAGCGAGGGCGTACGTCAGGAAGGCCAGCAATGGGGCGACGAACACGGCGTGGAGGTCGATGGCAACAGCGTCGGCTCGGTGGAAATATTGAAAGGGCCGGCTTCGCTGATGTACGGCTCTGATGCGATGGCGGGCGTGGTGATCCTACATGCTCAGCCAACACTGGCCGAGGGCGAGATGAAGGCCAATGTCAGTTCGGAGTATCAGACCAATAACGGACTCTTCGGTTATCATCTGTCGATGGCTGGCAATCAGAAAGGCTTTGTGTGGGATGCCCGCTGGAGTCAGAAGATGGCTCACGCCTATAAGAATAAGTACGACGGCTATGTGCCAGGTTCGCAGTTCCGTGAGCAGGCAGGACGCCTGATGCTGGGCGTGAACAAGCTGTGGGGACACTCGCGACTGACGGGAAGCATTTACCACCTGACGCCCGGCATCGTGGAGGGCGAACGCGACCCAGAGACGGGAGAACTGGAGTGTGCCACCGAGGATGTTAAGACCTATGGCAAGGCTCTTCCCTTCCAGCAAGTGAAGCACTACAAACTGGTCTGGGACAACTCGCTGAATCTCTCGTCGGGCTATCTCAAGGCCATCATCGGCTATCAGCAGAACCGTCGTCAGGAGTTCGAGGAGTCGATGGATGACTACGAACTGTATTTCAAACTGCACACGCTGACTTACGACCTGCGTTACGTCACCAATGAGTGGAATGGCTGGAAACTCTCCACAGGCATCGGCGGTATGTATCAGAAGTCGGGTAACGAGGGAGAGGAGTATCTGATTCCAGACTACCGTCTCTTCGACTTCGGCCTCTATGCCACCGCCACAAAGGCTCTTGGCGACCGTTGGACACTCAGCGGAGGTCTGCGTTATGACCACCGAAGGCTGCATGGTGACGAATTGCTGGAGGATGGAGAACAGCGCTTTGTTGATTTCTCACGTCACTTCAATGGTCTGACGGGTAGCATCGGTGCTGTCTGCAACATCAACGACCACTTTAATTTGCGCCTGAACCTTGCCCGAGGTTTCCGCACACCCAATATGAGCGAACTGGCTTCGAACGGTGTCCATGAGGGCTCTATCCGCTACGAGATAGGCGACCAGCAGCTGAAGGCCGAATACAGTCTGCAGGCTGACCTCGGACTCGACTTCACCTCGCGCTATGTCTCTGCACAATTGGCACTCTTTGCCAACCGCATCGACAATTATATCTTCACCCACCGTGTGGCAGAGGAGATGGAGGAAGGCTATCTCACTTACGCCTATACGCAGGGCGATGCCCGTCTGTTGGGTTTCGAGGCTGGCGTGGATGTCCATCCCGTCCATTCCGTTCATTTCTCCAACACTTTCTCGTATGTTGATGCCCAGCTGCTTCATCAGTCTGCCGATACGAAATACCTGCCTTTTACGCCCGCTCCCCATTGGTCGTCGGAACTGAAGTGGGAACTTTTCCACCATACGCACAGTACAGTTAGTCCACACGCCATGCATGAGTTCCGTCATGCCCATCCTAAGAGCGGCGTCGCCCTTAACAACCTCTACATCGCCGCTAGTCTCGACTGCTATCTGAAGCAGACGCACATCTACCGTGCCGACGATACAGAAACCGAGACGCCTGGCTACGCCCTGCTCTCACTCTCGGCAGGTACTGACATCATGCTCCACAGCAAGAAACTCGCCGAACTGTACATCACAGCCGATAATCTGCTGAACAAGGCCTACCAGAACCATCTGAGCCGACTGAAATATGCCGATGAGAATGTGGTGACAGGTCGTCGCGGCGTCTACAACATGGGGCGTAACATCACGTTCAAACTCGTGGTGCCCATCAATATCTCCAGGAAAAAAGGTCACTTTATGTAAGATTTTAACTTAAAACTTCATTATTTCCGTTTTTATTCGTATCTTTGTCCCCTGTTTAAACGATGTATTATGAACAAGAACATGAAATTTGTCATCACGATCAATCGTGAGTTAGGCAGTGGCGGTCGCACCGTAGGCCGTAAGTTAGCAGAGAAGTTGGGCGTAGAGTTCTACGATAAGGCACTCATCAAAGCCCTGCAGGAGAAATTCCACCTTTCCGTTGCAGAAATCGAAAAGCTGAAAGGCCAGAAGCAGGGTTGGTGGACCGACATCAAGCGTATCATGCAGATTGGTCCAGGCATGAATGCCAACTACTATCTGCCGCAAAAGGGAAACGAGTACGACCTGTTGGACACCAAAGAGATATTCCAGGCCGAGAAGGAGATTCTGAAAGGCATCGCCGAGGAAGAGTCGTGCGTTGTGGCTGGTCGTAGTGGTTTTTTCGTGTTCCGCAACCATCCTAACCATCTGAGTATTCTTATCCAGGCTTCAATGCCTTTCCGCATAGAGCGTGTGATGCGCAAGCAGAACCTCACCGAGGAAGAGGCGCGCAAGACCATCGAGAAGGTTGATAAGATGCGTGAGAACTACGTGAAGGAATACACCAAGACCTCGCGCTATGACACCCGCAATTACGACCTCGTCATTTCTGCCGACGGTAAGACCGAGGATCAGATTGTAGAGCAGATCCTGATGTTTATCGGATAAGCGACAGATGATAACAAAAATAACAGCCCGCTGCTTCTGGTAGCGGGCTGTTTGGTTTCAAGCAAATCAACATTTCTATTTCTTCAGCAGATATCTGATGATGAGATAGCCGCCGATAACCTGAAGTAGCAGGCCGGGCCAGCCGATGGTGAAATCGGCAATGGTGGCAGCAATACCGCCAGTGAGCAGTAACTCGCCGAGGGCTTCGATGGCCTTGCAGACGAGAACAACGCCAATGAGAATCGGCAGGCTAATAGTCTTGAAATGCTGGGCAGCCAGTCCGGCGACGAGGGCGAGGACGGCAAGCTTCATGGTCATCACGGGCAGGACTCCCCATGCGGGCATACCTGTGAGCAGATGATTCACGAGGGGTGAGAGGACTGCAGCGAGAAGGCCGGTCTTCCAACCGAACTTATACGCGCCGACGAGGATAACCAACGAGAGCGGCGAGAAGATGATGCCGCCCTGAGGGATGAGGTGGAACACCTGAGGCAGTACCAGATTGCAGGCTACGAAGATTGCTGCCCACATATAGGTCTTTACCTCGTCGTAATTCAATGTGTAAAGTCTTACTGTTGCTTCCATACTATAAACTTTAAACTACAAACTATAAACTCAAAACTGTAAACTCCTTAAAACTTCACGCTAACGCCGCCCATGAAAGTGGCGCGGGGCATGGGATAGCCAAGGTTGATCTCATACTTCTGCGCCAGAAGGTTCTCACCACGCGCCCAGAGACTGATGTTGCGGGTGGCGGCATAGGTGACCGAAGCATCCAGCAGCCAGAAATCCTCCTTCTGCTCAGCGGCTCCAACAGCTGTGTAAAGATCTTCTATGCGTTGCAGACCCAGCGTAGCCAGCCACTTGTCTTTGTGGAAATCCACACCGAGATAGCCCATGCCCTCAGGGGCAGCGATGATCTTATTCTTCATATGCAGATAAGCCGAGTTGGCGCGGATATTAAAGTAGCGGCCGAGGGGAGATTTCACCTCCAACTCGAAGCCCCAGTTCTCTATCTCGCCCGTGTTCACATTGCGAGGTTTGCCATCCACCTGCATCGTCTGAATCATATTGTCGCCTTTAATATAAAAGATGTTCGCGCCATAAGTAAAGCCGTCGTCCAGACGGTGTTTCCACGACAGCTCGTAGTTCCAGATGCGCTCAGGTTCCAAGTCGGTATTTGAAGGCGGATAGAGATACATCTCGCGCATCGTGGGATTGCGGAAGCCCTTGCTTACCATCGTTTTTACCTCACCAGTCTGTATGGGACGGACAACGATACCGCCTTGCGGCACGAACTCCGTACCGGTAATTGAGTGATGGTCTACTCGCACGCCCGCATCAATGGTCAGCCACGACAGCAGGTCCTGACGGAAATCCACATAGCCGGCAATCTCGTTGCGGTATGACTTGCCGCTCTGCTTGTTGGGGGTATCGAGTATTTCGCCTGTCTGCTTCGAGGTGTAGTAGGCATTGCCGTAGATGTGCATATAGTCGACGCCAACGGTCAGGCGGTTGCCCTCGAAGAGTTGTGCGCTCTGATACCACGAGATGCCCGTCAGCGCATCTTTCGAACGGAAGAATCGCAGCGTGGGAGCGTTTGGATCAGTAGTGCCGTCGTCAATCTTATGGCGGCCGAAGTTAGAATAGACAGAGAGGGCGCCGCTGGTCTTGCCATAGTGGTTTTCGATAGCGGCAGACACCACACCACGGGTAATCCATTGGTCAGCATCGTACACAGGCTTGTCTGTAGAGCCAGGATAAGAGGCATTGAAGTGTGTCAGGTTCGCATCGATGTAGGCATTCCAATGTTCGTTGATGTCGTAACCCAACTTCAGGTAGCCGCCATATTGTTCGAAGCCCATGCGGGGACGATGGTTGTCAGTACGGCTATATTGTGCAGAAACGGTGCTGTTGAATTTGCCGTTGCGTACCTGATTAGAGGCTTCTGCCTGCACGGTGCCGTAGCTACCAGCGCCGAGCGTCACGTTCGTCGCTGTGCCATTATGATCCACTAAACCCTGACGGGTCACAATATTAATCACACCGCCCATGGCGTTCGAGCCGTAGAGTACTGATGCCGGGCCTCTCAGCACCTCGACACGCTCGGCCATCAGCGTCTGATAGCTGTCTGAGATGGGGTGGCCGTAAATGCCCTGATATTGTGGGTGGCCATCGATGAGTACCATCAGCTGACCTGCGCCGCCAGTGATACCACGCAGATTGATGCCGCCAGCAGCTCCCGTCGATACGCCGTAGCCCATCATTGAGCGTGACGTGACGAACAGTCCCGGCACCTCGTGCATCACCGCCGGAAGTACACTCGTCTGGTGGTCTGCTGTCAGCAAGTCACGTCCGATGACTGTCACCGTCATTGGCAAATGGCGCACATCGGTGGCGTTTCTGGTTCCCGTCACCACAACCTCCTGCAGCGCCAGTGAGTCTGCAAGAGTATTTGCATACATTTGTCCGAAAGGAGCAGTCATCATTGTCAGCATGACGGCTATGGTCTTAATCCGTTTCATCATTTATCATTTAGTCTGTTTAGAATATATATCGGCTGCAAAGATACGTTTTTTTATTCATACAAAAGAACAAAAGGCGTTAAAAATTGACAAATATTTGGAACTTCGGAATTATTATTGTACATTTGCCACATAGAACAATTAAGCTCATCGGAATCTGATGTGGAATAAACCATGGACAATGAAAGAAGGCTTCCTCACGGGAGGAGGTCTTATCATTGCAGGAATGGCGCTCGAACTGAGTGCCGGTCCTGTGGTGTGGGAGGCGTTTGCCTGGCCTGTCAACGGCATTGTGCTGGCAGGATTCCTGATGCTTATTGCCGTGATGTTTCTGCTGAGAAAAAAGGTCTATGCCTTCCAGTTCATCGGCACCTATCAGGCTGCAATCCCTGCGATGGTATATGCCGTGGTGCTGACGATTATCATGGGACTGACCAGACAAGAAGTCGGCGGTACCTGGCTGAACAATATGCTGACGTTCTGGCCCTTCGTACTGATCTATGTCTATATTACTGTGATTCTCGGCGTGATTACGCTGAAGCGGTTGTGCGTGTTGCCGTATCACGGCCACATACGAAACATCGCTTTTCTGCTGAACCATCTTGGGCTGTTTCTTGCCCTCACTACTGCCACTCTTGGCAATGCCGATATGCAGCGGGTAAAGATGATCTGTGGCATTGGCGAGCCTGAGTGGCGGGCACTGGAGCCTGATGGAACCGTCAAGGAGATGCCGCTGGCCATCGAACTGAAACGCTTCATCATGGAGACTTACAGCGACGGCAGTCCCAAGCGCTTTGCCTCGGAGATTCAGATTCTCACAAAGACTAAGAAGAATATCGAGACTGTTGTCGATGTGAACAAACCCTATGAGGTGGATGGCTGGAAAATCTATCAGTATGGCTATGACACGCAGATGGGGGCCCAGAGTCAGATTTCGATACTTGAACTGGTGAGCGATCCTTGGCTGCCGCTGGTTTATACGGGCATCTATATGATGCTGGCAGGAGCCGTGTGTATGTTTGTTTTAGGACGGGGGAAACGCGTATGAGCTGGGAGCAATTTATATATTTCGCGATTGTAGCGGTGCTGTTTTGGGCAGCGGGTGCTTATGGTGCGTGGCGCAATAAGACCAACATTGCATATACGGCCACGATTCTCGGTCTATTGATCTTCTTCGGTTTTATCGTCTCGATGTGGATATCGTTGGAACGTCCGCCATTGCGCACGATGGGTGAGACACGACTCTGGTATTCGTTCTTCCTACCGTTGGCGGGTCTCATTGTCTATTCCCGCTGGAAATACAAGTGGATATTGTCGTTCTCGACAGTCCTTGCCTTGGTGTTCATCTGCGTGAACCTGTTCAAGCCTGAGATTCACGACAAGACACTCATGCCTGCCTTGCAGAGTCCGTGGTTTGCTCCCCATGTCATTGTCTATATGTTTGCATACGCCGTGCTTGGTGCGGCAGCCCTCATGGCCCTCATAGGTTTAATAATGAAGTCCAAATTACGAATTACGAATTCGGAATTCGAAATTATCGACAATCTTGTCTATGTAGGTCTGGCTTTTCTCACCATCGGTATGCTCTTTGGCGCGCTGTGGGCCAAGGAGGCCTGGGGGCACTACTGGTCATGGGATCCCAAGGAGACATGGGCGGCTATCACTTGGCTCGCTTATCTTGTCTATGTCCACTATCGTCAGCTGCCTCGCCAAAACGAGCGTCTGGCCCTGTGGATTTTGATAGGCTCTTTCGTGCTTCTGCAGATGTGTTGGTGGGGTATCAATTACCTCCCTTCGGCCCAAGGCACGAGTGTACATACGTACAACATGAGCGAGTAGAAATGATGTTATAGTTTTACTGATGAAATATCTACGAGGTTGTTGACAATGGCGTAGATAGTAAGGCCTGCAGGTGAGTGGATCTGCAGCTTGCGGGCGATGTTGCGGCGATGGGTGATGACGGTGTTGACGGAGATGCAGAGATGATCGGCAATCTCTTTGTTCGACATGCCCTGCACCAAGGCGATAATCACATCCTTTTCGCGGTCGCTTAAAGCTTCGTCGCCATTCATGCCGTTTTTGAACACCATATCCGAGATATTCCGTGTTACGTCGTTTTGCTTGACCAATTGCTCCAGGCGACGGATAGCAGGCACGAAGATGTAATCCTCGACCATGGCATGCTGACGCAGCCACACCTCGTTTTCGTAGATGTCGTGGAGGGTGGCGGTAAGTTGGTTGTTGTGCAGACCGTCCTGAGGCAGATACTTGATGATGAGCAGTTTCAGCTCGCGCAGTTTCTTGTCGGTAGCACCATGATGCTTCGAGAAGGTGTCGACATTATAGTCTGTGGTGGATTGTCCATCGATGAGCGACTGCACATAGGGGAAGAGTGTCTTCTGCTCGTATTTCATGTGGCGGCGAATCTCGTGGGCATACTCATCGTAGAAGCGAAGAATCAGTTTCGCCAAGGAGTCGTGTTCGTTGAGTGACTCCTGCAGCTCGCGACGGATATAGGGCAACTGGAAATCAAGGAAATAGGCATGGCTGGCTTCGAGATAGTGGAGTAGGGTGGGAACAGACATCTTTTCATCATCCTCAAACTCACCATAGTCATTGGCTGTAAAATTCACCACAGCGAGGAAGGTATAGGTATCCACGTCGTTGTCCTCACAGGTCTCTTTGACTGTCTTGTCGCCAAAGCCAAGACTGATGCCGAAACTGCCCAGCATCTGTAACAAGTCGTAATTGTCGCGAATCAGCGAGATCATCTTGTCGTCGGCCTCATACATTTTCTGATTTTTCATCTTCTCTACCCATTAATGATTACTGGGTGCAAAGGTAGACATTATTTCCGATATACACAATAATCACATTTAGGTATTTTTGGAGTGAAAAATGATTAGTGAATGGTGAATATTAGTGATTTCACCATTTTTAGGTATTGGCAGGGCTGGCAAATGGCAGTACCTTTGCAGCCGCAAAAAGACAGAATAACATACGAACATATTATTATGAAAAGAGCGATATTCATACTTTTCACTATTCACTGCTCACTATTTACTGCCTTGGCACAAGTGAATGCTGGTGATAGCGTGTTACAGCATGTGAAAGGCAACAGACTTAGCGTGGGAGGCTACGGCGAAGTAGGATACAGTCGTGAGTTCTATAGTGACCATGTGAACAGATACAGTTCACCCCAGAATTACAAGGACGACCCCAGTCATGGTAAGTTTGATATCCCACATGCTGTAATCTACATGGGCTATGATTTTGGAAAGGGTTGGACATTGGGCACGGAAATCGAGTTTGAGCATACTGGTACGGGTTCGGCCATCGAGAATGAGGCCGATGAGGCTGCTGAGTGGGAATACGAACAGGAGAAAGGCGGCGAGGTGGAACTGGAGCAGTTGTGGATCAACAAACGGTTCTCGAAGGCTGCCAACCTGAAGTTCGGTCATATCATCGTGCCCGTAGGTCTGAACAATGCCCATCATGAGCCGCTGAACTATTTTACCGTCTATCGTCCTGAAGGTGAGAACACTATCCTGCCATCGACGTGGCACGATACGGGTGTTTCTTTCTGGGGCCGTTATGGCAAAGTGAAGTATGAACTGCAGATGGTGGCAGGATTGAATGCCATGCTCTTCAACCGTGACAAGTGGATTCACCATGGGGCTGGCTCGCCGTTTGAGTTCAAGCCTGCCAATCAGTATGGCTTTGCGGCCCGCGTGGATTATTTCGTATTGCCAGGACTCCGTATGGGTATCAGCGGGTATTATGGCAACTCAGCACACAACACCTATCCCAACGACCTGAAGGGCGCGGGGAAACCTTATGATGATGTGAAAGGTACGGTGGCCATCGGCTCCGTAGACCTGACGCTGAACCGCTGGAACTGGATTGTGCGCGGTCAGGCTGATTATGGCTATGTGGGTAATACAGATAAGCTCAACACCATCAAGGATGCGAAGGCCCATGCCTCGAATTCGCCCGTGAAGAGTGCGATGATTGGCAAGAATGCCGTGAGCGTGGGTGTTGAGGCTGGCTACGACGTGTTCTCGCAGGTTGAGAAAATGCGTCGTGATGAACAGAAACTGTATGTGTTCGGACGGTATGAGTATTACGACAGTTACATCCCTGCTGCGAATAAGGAGATGTTCGACTATACCAATGTACATCGGCTGGCTTTCGGTCTGAATTACTATCCCATACCGCAGATTGCCATCAAGGCTGATTACAGCCTGCGGAAACTGAAAAGCCCCTATAACAACGAGCCGAGCCTGAACATTGGCGTAGCCTACGAGGGATTCTTTCTTTGAAACAACGAATCAAAACGAATTTCACGAATTGAACGAATTAAATAAGATAAAAAAGACAATGAAAAAGACAATTTTCTCAATGGCGGTCCTGATGATGGGACTGGCTTTCGCTGCATGTAGCAGTGATGATGACAACAACAGTGACAACAAAGTTTCTGAGAAGGAACAGGCCATGCAGGCCATTACCGATCAGTATGTGAACAACGTGATTTTCCCCATTTACAAATCGCTGGCTTCGCAGACCTCGACACTCTTCGACCAACTGGTAGATGCCAAGAGTAAGTTCCGTGCCGGCACTCTGACGCAAGGTGATATCGACAAGCTCTGCACAACCTTCATTGCTGCCCGTTCGGCCTGGGAGCAGAGCGAATCGTTCCTCTATGGTGCTGCTACTGACTTCGGCATCGATCCTCATATCGACACTTGGCCCCTCGACCGTACGGCACTGGCCAAGGCCTTGAGTAGCGCTGAGATTATCGAGGATCTGGACGACCTCGACGAGGGTGGTGTCGACAATGCCCGTGCTCTCGTGGGTGAGCAGCAGTTGGGTTTCCACGGTATCGAGTTTATCATTTTCCGCGATGGTAAGAACCGCAGTCTGGCTGCTCTGAAGGGTATTGAAGACGACGAGGCATTTGAAGGCCGCAACATCACGGGCGAGCAGGAACTGGTCTTCGCAGCTGCTGTGGCCGGTGACCTGCGCGACAAGTGTTTCCAGTTGGAAGTCAGCTGGTTGGGTGATCAGGCTCCCAAGGCTCATCAGGAGCGTGTGGAGGAGTGTGAGTTCCCCACAACCGTGGCCGGTGGCGAGTCCTCCTACGGTGAAAACCTGCTCAATGCTACCAAGGCCGGTAGCACGATGTCTACTTGGCGCGGTGTGATGTCGACTATCCTCGTGGCTGGTTGCAGCAATATATGCGCTGAGGTGGCCGGACAGAAGATCGGACAGGCTTACCTGGGCACCGATCCTGACTATATCGAGTCGCCCTACAGCCAGCGTTCTTATTACGATTTCTTCGACAACATCAGCAGCATCCAGTACAGTCTCTATGGCAATCAGGGCACAACAGCCAATGCCAACTCTATCATGGCTTATCTGCAGAAATACAACGCCACGATGGCTGCCGATCTGAAGACAAAGCTCGATGTCGCTCTCGCAGCTCTGAGCACCGCCAAGGCTGGCACACCGTTCGTTGTAGAATCTCACAGCGCCAATGCCAAGGCAGCGATGGATGCCATCAATGCTCTCGACGACAAACTTAACGAAGCAGCTTCATGGATTGCTGCAAATTAAATATACAGATATGATTATACACAAGAATTATCATTTCTTGGTCATGGCAGCCCTTCTAATGGGGTCTGCCATGACTTCGTGTAGTGACGACAACACGGAAATGAACGATGAAGAGTGGTCGGAAGCCAGACACATGGGCAAGGCTGTTGGCAACTTTACTGCCGAAGAATGGTATGCTGGCGGTGAGTTGGGTACCACGATGAACGTCACCCAGGGTTGTTATGAGGATGAGACGCCAGCTGTCACGCAGATGGGACTCACCGAGGCTTTCAATCGTGGTGAACAATTCTTTGAACGTAATGTCACCGAGTTTCAGGCACCTTTCAACGGTCTGGGCCCTGCCTATGTCCGTAAGTCCTGCCTCGACTGCCATCCCGGCTATGGTCACGGTAAACGTGTTACACAGTATACGGCCGAATGGGGCAATGGTTATCTTCTTGTGATCTACCATCCTGCCGATGGTATGAACAGCGATGATGGTCCTTATGTGGCTGAGGTAACGGGCATGCCGCAGACACGTGCTGTCAGTCCCTTCCTGCCACCTGTCGATGAAAAAGGTATTCATCTGAATTGGCTGCCGCTGCTGGCGATGGCCGATGACAGCGAAATCTCTGCCACGCAATTCCCCGATGGTGAGCGCTATGAGTTGATATACCCGGAATTGAGTATTGACCGTTCTGCCTTCAACACCGATCCCACACCTTGGGAGACGGGCAATGGCGCTGTGGCTTTCCGTCTGGAGAGTACCATCGGCATCATTGGCTCTGGTCTGCTCGATGCTATTCCTGATGATAGTATCAAAGCACAATATCAGCGCGAAGCTCCTTATGTAGAGTTGAATCCCGCTTTCTGGGATAAGGAGGCTAACGATTTCGCTGCTACAGCCTGGTATGTCAATGCCTCGAGTGGTGTGGAACAGGTAAATCGTCTGAAGAAGTTCACCTACGCCATGACGCGCGGTTCACTACAAGATGGTGCTGGTGCCAATGCCATCTGGAACATCACCAATGTGAGTCGTTCTGACCGTCCGAAACTCTACACAACGGCTGCTTGGGCAAAGGCTATGTCGGAGAATCCCAAGGTGATTGCCGCCATCAAAGCCGACCCCACATCGCCCTACCATGCTGACGGCACGGAAGAGGGTATCAAAGAGGCTGTCTATAACTTGCTGTTGCCTACGACCAATCAGTTTGATAATGCCTGGCATAATTTCCAGCCAGAGATGTCGGATGAAAACTTCTGGGCCTTCCAGGTATGGCATCGCGGACTGGCGATTCCACGTGCCCGTAACCTGCAGGATCCTGAGGTGCAACGTGGCAAACAGGTGTTCAATGAGATTGGCTGTGCGGCCTGTCACCGTCCGTCGTGGAAGA
>Ga0310696_10007545_pt1 | contig 12754 bp, 13 predicted proteins | sample AusTroGonzalo_MG_4_FD_203885 | JGI IMG/M metagenome (GOLD analysis project Ga0310696, IMG submission 203885) | Bovine rumen microbial communities from tropical cattle in Woodstock, Queensland, Australia - Gonzalo_02 (v2) (version 2) | ecosystem: Host-associated > Mammals > Digestive system >... | reverse complement strand
GATTGCCACACCTTCGGAGAGCAGGCATGAGACCCGTGCCGCTGATTTGTTAAGTCGGTATCTGAACCTTTGGGGACTGCCCCATGGTAGGGAAGGCAATAATCTTTGGGTAGGCTGTCAGGACTGGAATAACAACCGTCCTACCGTCATGCTCAATGCACATATAGACACCGTCAGACCCGTTGCATCATGGACACGCAATCCCTATAGACCGACTTTCGAGGGCGACATGCTTTATGGCTTGGGCTCAAACGACTGTGGCGGTGGACTGGTATCACTGCTTCAGGCTTACCGTATCCTGCTCCACAAGCCACGTTGTTACAATCTACTATGGGTGGCCTCGGCAGAAGAAGAGGTATCAGGCCAGGATGGTTTCTCACGTGTCCTTCCACACCTGCCCAATATAGATGTAGCCATTGTCGGTGAACCCACCGGCATGCAACCTGCTATTGCCGAGAAAGGTCTGATGGTGATTGACGGCTATGCTGACGGCGTCAGTGGTCATGCTGCCCGCGAGGAAGGTGTGAATGCAATTTATGAAGCACTCGACGACCTCGTCTTCCTGCGCGACTACCGGTTCCGCAAGGTCAGTCCGTTGTTAGGTCCTACAAAGATGACGGTCACCGTTGTGGAAGCTGGTACCCAGCATAATGTGATTCCCGACCATCTGCATTTTGTGATTGACGTACGCACGAACGAATATTATCAGAACGAGTTCCTATTCGAGTTCTTGCGCAAGAAGATGCAGAAGTGTCGTCTTGAAGCCCGCTCATTCCGTCTTCATTCGTCAAGCATCCCAGAAGACCATCCGCTGGTACAGCGTTGTATCGGCATGGGAATGAGACCTTTCGGTTCACCAACACTCAGCGATCAGGCTCTCATGCCCTTCCCCTCCTTCAAATTAGGGCCTGGCGAATCTTCGCGCAGCCACTCTGCTGACGAATTCATCCGCATCTCAGAAATAGAGCATGCCATCAATACTTATGTAAAATTGTTAGAAAACTATTAATATGCAGACAAACAGTCATTTATCACGGTTAATTCACGACCAGGCGAAGAACTACGGCGACCGCGAGGTACTGATCTACAAAGACTTCGGTAGCAAGGAATGGAAGTCGTTCTCATGGAATCAGTTCTCGGATATGGTCAAGAAGGTGTCGAACGCAATGCTGAACCTTGGAGTGAAAGTGCAGGAAAACGTGGGCGTCTTCTCACAGAACTCCGCACAGTACCTGTTTTGTGACTTCGGCGCCTGGGGCATTCGGGCGGTAACCATTCCCTTCTATGCTACCAGCAGTGAGCAGCAGATCCAGTTCATGGTGAGCGATGCGAAGATACGCTTCCTCTTTGTCGGCGAACAGGAACAGTACGACAAGGCCCGTCGCGTGGTGTCGATGTGCCAGACACTGGAGCGCATTATCGTGTTTGACAAGAACGTCCGTATCTCATCCCATGACCCCAATGCGATGTACTTCGACGATTTCCTGAAGTTAGGCGAGAACTATCCGCGGCAAACGGAGGTGGAAGCCCTACAGGCACAGGCATCGATGGACGATATCGCTAATATCCTGTACACTTCAGGTACTACGGGCGACTCCAAGGGCGTTATCCTGACCTGTGGCCAATACCACGCAGCCTTCGAGGCCAACGGCAAGTGTGTCCCGGTCACGGAAAACGACCGTGTATTGAACTTCCTGCCCTTTACCCACATCTTTGAAAAGGGCTGGAAAATCCTGTCGCTCACCTGCGGCGCCCGACTTATTGTCAACACCTACCCGCTGGAAGTCCAGCAATCCATGCGTGAGACGCATCCTACCTGTATGTCGAGCGTACCCCGCTTCTGGGAGAAGGTCTATATGGGTGTACAGGAACAAATTGATAAGGCCAGCGCTCCCAAACGTAAACTCTTCCAACACGCTCTCAGTGTGGGTAAGAAACATAATATCGACTACCTCTCAAAAGGCAAGCGCCCCCCATTGGCCCTACATTTCGAATACGAGATGCTCAATAAGACCGTCTTCTCGCTCGTGCGTAAGGAGTTAGGACTGGAGAATGCCCACTTCTTCCCGACAGCCGGTGCAACGGTCAATCCGAAGGTGGAGGAATTTGTCCATTCCATCGGCATTAACATGGTAGTAGGCTACGGTCTGACAGAAAGTCTGGCTACCGTTAGCTGTAATCATCTGGGAGAACCGTTTACCGTAGGCGGTGTCGGCATTCCCATCGAGGGAATCGATATCAAGATCAGCGATGAGGGTGAGGTACTGCTGAAAGGCCCGACCATCACCATCGGCTATTACAACCGGGAAGACCTGACCAAGGCCGCCTTTACTGACGATGGCTATTTCAAGACAGGCGACTCCGGCTATCTGAAAGATGGCGAACTCTTCCTGAAAGAACGCATCAAGGATCTCTATAAGACCTCCAACGGCAAGTATATCGCACCACAGATGATTGAATCGAAGCTGTTGGTAGATAAGTATATCGACCAGATTGCCATCATTGCCGACCAGCGTAAGTTCGTATCGGCACTGATCATCCCTGTCTATCCGCTGTTAGAAGAGTATGCCCGTGAACATCACATCCCCTTTGAGAACCGCGAGCAGCTGTGTGCCGACAAGCAGATCAACGACATGATGAAAGAGCGCATCGACACCCTGCAGCAGCAGTTGGCCCATTATGAGCAGATCAAACGCTTCACCTTGTTGCCTCACCACTTCTCGATGGAGAAAGGCGAGCTCACCAACACGCTGAAGATCAAGCGTCGCGTACTGAACGAGAATTATAAAAAGGAGATCGATGCGATGTACGCGGAATAATCTGCAAGCATTTGGCGGTTTCAATTAATTGTTGTACCTTTGCACCCATGATCACGCAAGACCAACTGAAAGATATATTAGAGCGGGCAGACGCGTTGCACCGCTATCTCGAAATCGACAAGAAGGAGATGGAGTTCGAAGAGGAAGATCTTCGGACTCAGGCTCCTGATTTCTGGGACGACCGCAAGCGTGCCGAGGAGCAGATGAAGAAAGTGAAAGGCATCAAGCGATGGCTCGACGACTATAAAGAGGTGCGAACCTTGGCCGACGAGTTGCAGTTGGCCTTCGATTTCTTCAAGGACGAGATGGTTACCGAGCAGGAAGTTGAAGACGACTATACCAAGGCGCTTAAAGCCATCGAGGACCTGGAGTTAAAGAATATGCTCCGTCAGAAAGAAGACCCTATGGAAGCTGTGCTGAAAATCAATTCCGGTGCGGGTGGCACGGAGGCTCAGGACTGGGCATCGATGCTCATGCGTATGTATATGCGCTGGGCCGAGGCTCATGGTTACAAGGCCACCATCTCCAACCTACTCGACGGCGATGAAGCTGGCATCAAGAGTGTGACGATGCAGATAGAGGGTGGCGAATATGCCTACGGTTATCTGAAGAGTGAGAACGGTGTGCACCGTCTCGTGCGCGTGTCGCCCTTCAATGCCCAAGGTAAGCGTATGACCTCCTTTGCCTCTGTGTTTGTCTCACCATTGGTAGACGATACCATCGAGGTGTATGTCGACCCCGCCAAACTGTCGTGGGATACCTTCCGCAGCTCGGGCGCTGGAGGACAGAACGTAAATAAGGTGGAATCAGGCGTGCGCCTGCGTTACTGGTATACCGATCCTGATACAGGCGAGGAAGAGGAAATCCTGATTGAGAATACCGAGACCCGCGACCAGCCCAAGAACAAAGAGCGTGCTATGACCTTGCTGAAGTCACAGCTCTACGACCGTGCCATGAAGAAGCGCTTAGAGGCACAGGCAAAGATTGAGGCTGGGAAGAAAAAAATCGAATGGGGCAGTCAGATCCGTTCGTACGTCTTCGATGACAAGCGCGTCAAGGACCACCGCACCAATTTCGAGACCCGCGACGTCGACAGCGTCATGAACGGCAAGATCGATGGCTTCATCAAGGCATATCTCATGGAATTCCCCGTCAACGACGAAGAATAATAGTAACAATATAAAATCAAAGATTATGGCACAAATTGCAAAAGCATCGAAAGCTACCGAGAAGAAGGTGGCTTATCAGAAAAAACAGGAAGACAATGGTAAGAAAGTCGTTAATTGGATCTTTGGCGTACTGATTGTGCTCGCCATCGCATTCGTGGTCTATTCCGTCTTTATCGTTTCATAGTGAGCGGACTGGAGATCGAACGAAAGTTCCTGGTTAAAGACAATCGCTACAAAGAGCAAGCATTTGCCAGTAGTCGCATCTGTCAAGGCTATATCTGCAGCGGTCACGGTCGCACTGTTCGCGTGCGCATCCGTGACGCGCGCGGGTACCTTACAATTAAAGGCCCCTCTACAACTGGCGGACTGAGCCGTTATGAGTTTGAAAAAGAGATCACGCTCGACGAGGCAGAGCACCTCATGCAGCTCTGTGAGCCAGGCCTCATCGACAAGACACGCTATCTTGTTAAGAGTGGTCAACACACCTTCGAGGTAGATGAGTTCTACGGCGAAAACGAAGGTCTTGTGATTGCCGAAGTGGAACTGGGCTCAGAAGATGAACCCTATGAAAAACCCGATTTCATCGGTCAGGAAGTTACTGGCGACAGACGATACTATAACGCCTATCTCAAAGCCCATCCCTTTAAGCTTTGGAATGAAGAATGAGCTCATTTCTCATGTCTCATTATTAACAGAATAACTATTCCGACAATGCCACCAAGTGTGACACCCGTGGTGTTTGCGGCGAAATCGAGCCAGTCGCCTCGACGGGTCGTGGTGCAATAAGACTGCAGAATTTCAAGCACCCCACCCATTAAAACTGGCGCCAACCAGCCCCAGAAGAATAGTTTCTTGTAATCTGGCGACTTGTGTTTCAGAATATATTCCAGCCAAATAACCAAACAAGTACCGCCATACATGATAAAGTGTACGCCCTTGTCGATAAATGCAACATTATCGAACTGCGTCTCCGGGAAAGATGGCAACAGCGACAGGATCCAAACCAAACAGACACAAATCACTGAAAAGGGATATTTCTTTGGACTGAACATCGAAGATTGAACATTGAACATTTATCGGGCTGCAAAATTAATCATTATTTTTTTATTATGAAAGGAATTTGAATAATTCGAATCACAATTTTTAGTCATAATGCTTATTTCTTTCCAAAAAAATGGTAACTTTGCAGCAAAAAATATGAAAAGTGTGAATATGGCTAAACTGGAAAGAGCAAGTTTTGGAAGTAAACTTGGCGTTATTCTAGCCACTGCCGGTTCCGCTGTGGGACTGGGTAACGTATGGCGTTTCCCTTATATGGCAGGTGAGAATGGTGGCGCCGTTTTCATTATCATCTATGTCTTCTGCGTATTGCTGTTGGGCATACCCTGTATGATCAGCGAATTCATCATCGGCCGTCATGCCCAGTCGAATACAGCGCGCGCCTATAGGAAGGTGGGGGGCAGGAACCCACTGGCGTATATCGGCTATATGAGTGTGCTCACAGGATTCCTTATCACAGGTTATTATGCCGTTGTGTCTGGCTGGTGTCTGCAATATATCTGGGCTTCGACGATAGGCCAGCTCAGTGGGGGCAGTCCTGAATTCTTCAAGACCTACTTTGTCGAATTCTCACAAGACCCCGTAAAACCCATCTTCTGGACCTTCATCATGCTTCTTGCTACCTATCTGATTATTGAGCATGGCGTGCGCGATGGCATCGAACGGGCCTCGAAAATCTTCATGCCCGTCCTGTTCTTTCTTCTGATCATCATTGTGGTGGCCTCATGCATGCTTCCCAACGCCGCACAAGGCATAGAGTTCCTCTTCAAACCCGATAAGTCGATGATCAATGGTGATGTATTCCTTGGCGCCCTCGGACAATCGTTCTATTCCATGAGCATTGCCATGGGATGTATCTGTACCTACGCCAGCTATTTCACAAAATCTACGAATCTCACGACATCTGCAGTACAGATCGGCGTCATCGACTCCATGGTCGCCATTCTGGCAGGACTGATGATCTTCCCGGCAGCTTTCTCGGTGGGTCTTAATCCTGACAGCGGTCCCTCGCTGATCTTCATCACCCTGCCGAATGTGTTCCAGCAGGCTTTCAGCGGCATACCGATGGTGGGCTACGTCATCTCCATCCTGTTCTATCTGCTCCTGTCTCTGGCCGCTCTTACCTCACTGATTTCCCTTCACGAGGTGAGCACCTCTTTCTTCCATGAGGAGTTCCATCTCACCCGTAAGACTGCGGCTGTCATTGTCACCGTCTCGTGCTGTGTGATGGGTGCCATCTGCTCCCTCTCGCTAGGCCCTACAGGCTCCACGCTGCATTTCTTCGAAAAGACATTGTTCGATATCTTCGACTTTGTGACAGGACAGATTTTCCTGCCCGTCGTAGGTTTCCTGACCTGTATCCTGATTGGCTGGTTCGTACCTCATAAGCTGGTACACGACGAGTTCACTAATAGTGGTACACTGCGTGTCGGGAAATATTTCCACCTCTATATCTTCCTGGTGAAGTATGTCTGCCCGTTGTGCATCCTGTTCATCTTCCTGCATCAGTTAGGACTTCTTTAATATTTAAATGAGAAATGAGGAATATTGAAAGCGTATGAGTGACAGAGGGAGTTTCGGAAGTAGATTAGGCATTGTGCTGGCAACGGCAGGTTCTGCCGTAGGCTTAGGAAATGTATGGCGCTTCCCATATATGACGGGACAGAATGGCGGCGCTGCCTTTATCATCATCTATTTGGCCTGTATTCTAATCCTCGGCATTCCTGGTATGGTGAGCGAGTTCATTGTGGGCCGTCACTCACAGACGAATGCTGCCCGCGCCTATGCCCGTTTCTCACGTGGAAAGGCTTGGGGATTCGTGGGCATCCTGGGCATCATCACCTCGACCATTATCTTAGGCTTCTATGCAGTGGTAGCAGGTTGGTGTCTGCACTATCTGGGTGCATCGGCAATCGGGCAGCTGAAGGGCGATACCGATTTCGTGCAACAGTATTTCCTGACGTTTTCTGGCGACCCCGTTAAGCCTGCCATCTTGGGAATCGTCTTTATCCTGATCACCCATTTCATCATTGTGCGAGGCGTACGCAATGGCATCGAAAAAGCATCGAAACTGCTCATGCCACTGCTCTTCATTCTCTTGCTGATCCTTGTCATTGCCTCTTGCTCGTTGCCTGACGCATCGAGGGGTATAGAGTTCCTGCTAAAGCCCGACTTCACGAAAGTCACCCCTAAGGTATTCCTTGAGGCCTTGGGACAGGCATTCTTCTCATTGAGTCTCGGCACAGCCTGTCTCTGCACATACGCCAGCTATTTCTCAAAACAAACCAGATTGTTGCATTCTGCGACACAGATTGCGCTCATCGACTTCTTGATAGCCCTGATGGCGGGCCTGATGATTTTCCCAGCAGCCTTCTCCGTAGGTGTGCAGCCTGACAGCGGACCGTCGCTTATCTTCATCACCCTGCCTAACGTGTTCCAGCAGGCCTTCAACTTCATGCCGATGTTAGGCTATGTCATCTCCATCATGTTCTATGCCTTGCTCGTATTCGCTGCCCTCACCTCTACCATCTCCATGCATGAGATAGGCACGGCCTTCTTCCACGAGGAACTTCATGTCAACCGTTCGAAAGCCGCCTGGGTACTGACCATCGTATGCAGTGTGATAGCCGTTTTCTGCTCGTTATCTGTCGGAAATGCCGACATTCAGCTGTTTGGCAGACCACTGATGGAGTTCTGCGACTTTATCACGGCCCAGATCATGCTGCCGTCAGGTGCCTTGCTAACGAGCATTCTCGTAGGATGGTTCGCATCGAAGGCGATTGTCCGCGAGGAGTTTACCAACTGGGAGACTTCCAATAGTAAATCCTATTTCAACCTCTATCTTTTTTGCATCCGGTATATCGTGCCCGTCTCTATCCTACTGATTCTCATGCATCTGTTTGGGGTAATATGACAAATTAAGAGTTAAGAGTTAAGAATTAAGAGTTATGATTACCTGATGCTATGAATTTCCTGAAAGAGTTTTTTTATCTGAGGAAGTCGGACCGCAAGGTGATTCTCACGCTGCTGGGTGTGATTGTAGTCGCTTTGGGAGTTATATTCCTGACGGGTGGCGACGGCGAGTCAAATGAGCTGACGCCAGCAGATACCATCCGGAAAGAAACGTTGAATCACGTAGACAGGTCCACGATCGCTCGTAACAAGCAAAACACGCGACCAGTCACTGTGATTCATCGCACCAAGGTGATCTATCGCGATACGACCTATCGCCGTGGCAAGTCGCTGAGCGAAGAGGAATACGATTCTATCAAAGCCCATTATCAGGTAAAGATCAAACCTGGCGAACACGTGGTACTGAATACCGCCGACACCTCAATCCTGAAGACAGTGCCTGGCATCGGATCATATTTCGCTAAAAAGGTGGTAGAGTACGGACAACGCCTGGGAGGCTATGTAAGTGTCGACCAGCTCGATGAAATCGAGGATTTTCCCCTCGATGCCAAAGATTTTCTGACCATTGAGGGTGCCTCGCCTCGTAAACTCAATGTCAACACCCTCTCGCTCAACGAGCTCAGGCGTCATCCCTACATTAATTTCTACCGCGCAAAAGCCATCACCGACTACCGTCGTCTGCACGGACCCCTGAAGTCGCTGCAAGACTTACGTCTCTCAAAAGACTTCCCCCAGGAAGCCATCAGGCGACTGGAGCCTTACGTCGAATTTTAAATAATATGTTAATAAATCATAGCGAATGATGAAGATACGGAGATTTTTCGTATATTTGCAAAATGAACTAGAAACTAAAGAGATATGATTGGATCATTATTACTGTTTGGACTTGGAATGCAAGAAATATTGATCATCGCATTTGTTGTTCTGCTGCTGTTCGGCGGCAAGAAGATTCCTGAACTGATGAAAGGCCTCGGCAAAGGCGTGAAGAGCTTCAAGGAGGGAATGAATGAGGTGACGGATATGACAAAGGAGTCAGGAGACAGGAGTCAGGAGAAGAAGGATGAGTGAGCCCGCGTCGATGACCTTCTGGGATCACCTCGACGAACTCCGTTCGGTGATTATCAGAGCACTGGTCGTGACGGTGGTGGCTGCCGCAGTGGCTTTCTGCCTGAAGGATCAGTTGTTTGCGGTGGTGTTGGCACCACGGACGAGTGATTTCATCACCTTCCGCCTTTTAGGCGTAGAGCCCTTCAGCATCCACTTGATGAACACAGGACTGACGGAGCAGTTCATGATCCATCTGAAGACGGCGATGTATGCAGGTGTGCTCATAGCCTCACCGTATATCATCTATCTGCTGTTCCGCTTTATCTCGCCAGCGCTCTATGACAACGAACGGAAATATGCCACCCTGCTCTGTACCAGCGGCTACCTGATGTTCATGCTGGGCACGCTGCTCAACTACCTCCTGATCTTCCCGCTGACGGTGAAGTTCCTGGGTACCTATCAGGTGAGCGAGGATGTGGCAAACATGCTGACCCTGCAGTCGTACATGGACACGCTCCTGATGATGTGCCTCGTCATGGGAATCATCTTCGAACTGCCTGTGGTCAGCTGGCTCCTGGGCAGAATGGGGCTTCTTAAAGCCTCAATGATGCGGACATGGCGCAAGCATGCCATCGTGGCCATACTGGTGATTGCCGCTATCATCACCCCCACGACGGATGCCTTTACGCTCTTTATCGTGGCCCAGCCGATATGGCTGCTCTACGAAGTAAGCATTTTTTTAGTGAATAGTGAATAGTGAAAAGTGAATAGTGAGAATATAGACTAAACAATACTTATACAATTTATGTTACGGAAAATCAGAACCATCCTTGCAGGGGTGCTCTTTGTAATGATCACCCTGCTGTTCCTCGACTTCACGGGAACGTTGCATCACTGGCTCTCGTGGCTGGCAAAGATCCAGTTCCTGCCGGCTGTGATGGCGCTCAACGTAGTGGTCGTGGTCGCACTGTTGTTGCTGACCCTCGTCTTCGGACGCATCTATTGTTCCATTATATGCCCGTTGGGAGTGTTTCAGGACATCCTCGCCCGCTTCCGTCGGAAAAAGAACAAGTACAGCTATTCGAAGGAAGTACGTTGGCTGCGCTATCCAGTGCTGGTAGTGTTTATCATCGCTGCTGTCGCTGGCATCGGCTCCATCTTCCAGCTGCTGGCGCCTTACAGTGCCTACGGACGTATTGCCACGATGATCTTCCAGCCCATCTGGAAACTCGGCAACAATGTATTGGCAGAGATTGCTGCACGTGCCGACAGCTATGCGTTCTACTCCGTTGATACCTGGATGCGGTCGCTGCCCGTGCTCATCATCGCCGCCATCACCCTCGTGGTGCTTTTCATACTGGCGTGGCGAGGCGGACGAACCTATTGCAACACCATCTGTCCGGTGGGAACCATCCTTTCGTTCTTCTCCCGTTTCTCATGGTTGAAGATCCATTTCGACGAAGATAAATGCAAAAACTGCTCCATGTGCTCGAAAAACTGCAAGGCTGCCTGTATCGATTATAAGAACCATACCGTTGATTACAGCCGCTGCGTGGTCTGCGGCAATTGCATCAACAGCTGCAAATTCGGCGCGCTGAAATATAGCGGCGGACTAACTCGGACTGACACGAACAAAGAAAAAAGTCCGAGAGAGTCCGTTAAGTCCGATGCCATTGATACCTCCAAGCGCTCGTTCCTCCTGGCCTCAGCGATGGTGGCTGGGGCGGCGATGGCCCAGAAGAAGGAAAAGCTCATGGATGGCGGCTTGGCGGAACTTGAGGATAAGGTGGCTCCTGCGCGTCAGACACCCCTGACCCCTCCAGGCTCGCTCTCTTTCGACCACTTCGCCCAGCACTGCACCGGCTGTCAGCTCTGTGTCTCTGAGTGCCCCAACGAGGTGCTCCGCCCCAGCAGCGACCTGATGCACCTGATGCTACCCGTCATGTCGTACGAGCATGGTCACTGCCGTCCGGAGTGTACCCGTTGTTCTGAGGTTTGTCCGGCAGGGGCTATCCTGAAGGTCGACAAAGACGAGAAATCGTCCATCCAGATTGGTCATGCCGTGTGGATCAAGAAGAACTGCGTGCCCATCACCGACGAGGTGGAGTGCGGCAACTGTGCCCGTCACTGTCCTGCCGGCGCCATCGAAATGGTGCCCCTTGACGAGAACGACGAGGAATCACCCATGATTCCCGCTATCAACGAGGCTGCCTGCATCGGCTGCGGCGCCTGCGAATATGTCTGTCCGTCGCGTCCCTTCTCCGCCATCTACGTCGAAGGCCACGAAGTTCACAGGAAACTATAAACAAAAACAGTATGAATAAGAAAAATATATCCCGACGTTCGTTCCTGAAGGTGTTTGGAGCAGGTAGTGTGGCGGCAGCGGCAACGCTGGCAGGCTGCAAGGGCGGTAACAAGGCAGGCGAACAGGCTGCAGAGGAATATAAGAACCAGGTGGAGCCGCCCGTAGGCAAGATGACCTACCGCGAGAACCCCAAGACCAAGGAAAAAGTGTCAATCCTAGGCTATGGCATGATGCGCCTGCCGACAAAGGTTGACAACGACAGCGAGTTTGATCAGGAGATGATCAACAAACAGATAGACTACGCCATCGAGCACGGCCTCAACTATTTCGACACCTCACCTGTCTACTGTCAGGGACAGTCGGAGCGCTGCACGGGTATCGCTCTGAAGCGTCACAAGCGCGAGGAGTTCTTCGTAGCCACGAAACTCTCCAACTTCAACCGCGACTACTGGAAACGCGAGAAGGCCATCGAAATGTACCAGAACTCGCTGAAGGAACTGCAGGTGGACTATATCGACTACTACCTGCTGCACGCCATCGGTGGCGGTATGGATGAGTTCAACGGCCGCTATGTCGACAATGGCATCATGGACTATCTGATGAAGGAGCGCGAGGCAGGCCGCATCCGCAACCTCGGATTCTCGTTCCATGGCCACAAGAGCGTGTTCGATGAGGTGCTTGCCTTGAACGACAAATACCACTGGGATTTTGTGCAGATCGAACTCAACTATCTCGATTGGGACTATGCCAACGAGATCAGCAAGAACAATGTCGATGCTAGCTATCTCTATGACGAGCTACAGAAGAAAAGCATCCCCGCTGTCATCATGGAGCCGCTGTTGGGAGGTCGTCTGGCCAACTTGCCGCAATACCTGATGGCCGAGCTGAAGAGCCATGCCCCAGAGAAGTCGGTGGCCTCATGGGCCTTCCGCTATGCCGGCACGCCCGAGGGTGTGCTCACCGTGCTCAGCGGTATGACCTATATGGAGCACCTGAAAGACAATCTGCTCTCCTATTGTCCGCTGGAGCCCCTTTCCGAAGAGGAAATGCGCTACCTCGATAATGAGATAGCACAGAAGATTGTCAGTCTGGAAAATATCCCCTGCAACGACTGCAAATACTGCATGCCCTGTCCTTACGGTATTGACATTCCGGCCATCTTCGTACATTATAATAAATGTAAGAACGAGGGGTCGCTGCCGATGGGCGTCGGCGACAGGGAATACCGCAAGCACCGTCGCCAGTATCTGATCTCGCTCGATCGCGCAGTGCCCCGCGACCGTCAGCCTGACCACTGCATCCAGTGTGGGCAGTGCGAACCCCATTGTCCGCAAAACATCCGCATCCCCCGCGAGCTGCGTAAGATCGACGAGATGATTGAGCGTCTCAAGCGCGACCCTGAGGGTGTGGGCGAGGAGATAGGCTAAGCAATGACTATCTGG
>Ga0310696_10007543_pt1 | contig 12759 bp, 10 predicted proteins | sample AusTroGonzalo_MG_4_FD_203885 | JGI IMG/M metagenome (GOLD analysis project Ga0310696, IMG submission 203885) | Bovine rumen microbial communities from tropical cattle in Woodstock, Queensland, Australia - Gonzalo_02 (v2) (version 2) | ecosystem: Host-associated > Mammals > Digestive system >... | reverse complement strand
GTGAGCACCGCGAGGCCAGTGTTCGCGAGCGAGTTTCCGCCGCTCCAGCTTCCGTCCGTCTTCTGGTTCTTCTTGAGCCACCAGAGGACCTTCATCACCGTCGCCTCGGTAATCGCGTCGCCGTATCCGGCGCCGCCGCGCGTCGCTGCGCCGATCGAGCCGGGCGTTCTCGAACCAGTCATCGACCTCATCTTCACCGGCGAGTCCACGAACGCCACCGTGTCCTGCGTCGCAGGCTTCACGGTGACCTGCTGCGACGGAGGCGACGCCACGGGCGTTATCTCGGAGACAGGCCCCGGATTCGGCGTATCCACCATGATTTCCACTTCCTCCATCGGCGGCGGCTCGATGTCGTCCGGTGGCTCCTCCTCCTGCTCCGGCTCCAGCTCCGGCTCCTGCACAGCCTCCGCGATCTGGACCTGGTACGCATCCTTCTTCGGACCCGTCATAGCCGTGACCACGACGAGTATGATGAAGAACAAGACCACCGACACAATCGCGATGAGCGGCGCCGCCTGCCTCTGAAGCTCTATGCGGGCGAGCTTGTACTCGGGCGTGTCGTGCGGCTTGCCGAGCCCAGCGAACATCTCCTTGAGACGCCGGAAGTACCCCTTCTCCTCGTACTTCTCGCCTATCGCCTCAATGTCTACGACCAGTTCCTCTTCGTTCATGATGACTCCTTAAAGCGTGAACACGCTCACGCTGAACAACTTGTACTTGTAGCAGACGTCCAAAAGGTCGACCAGAGCCTTGTGCGGACTGTTCTCCGCGCACTTCACGATGATCGGCGTGTCAACCGAGACCGCGGCGGTCTCGCGGAGATATCCGTCCAACTGCTGGAGCGTCACCTCTTTCTTGTTGTAGACATAGACGCCGTTGCGTTCGCCGTGGTACATCGCCTTGCCGATCTCGATCGTGCAGGAGATGTCGTCCTTCGGCGCCTCCGAAGACGGCGGCGAAGGCGCAGGACGGTTCACGTTCAGGCGGGAGAATATGTCCTCCTGCTTGATCGTGACGACGAAGAAGATGATGAGCTCGAACACGACGTCGATCATCGGCGTCATGTCGAGGGCCGGGTTTTCCTGTTGTTTTCTCGCCATGTCACTTGAACACCTTTCGCTTGCCTGTCCTGAGGGCGGGCCTGGACTCGCCCTTGGTCTTGTCCTCGGCGATGGCCATGAACGAAATCTTCCATATCTTCGCCTTCGTGCACGCGTCCATCACGTCCCTGACGGCGCTGTGCGGCGTCTCGAAGTCGGCCCTTATGAGCACGGGGAACTCGCGTTTGTACTTGTCGTACCTCGCCTTTACGCGCTCGTAGACCTGCTCCTTGGTGAGGGTGCGGTCTCCCATCGAGATTCGCGGCGTCTTAAGGCGCTTGCCGTCCCTGCCGACGCTCGCGATGTCAATCTGCATGTGCTCGGGAGGAAGTTCCTCCGGCGTAAGCACAATGCCATGCTGCCCGTTCTCCAGCTCGATCGTCTCATCCTTCTTCTGCGACTCCACAAGGGTGACGACGAAGAAGATGATGAGCTCGAACACGACGTCGATCATCGGCGTCATGTCGAGCTGCGGGTTTTCCTGTGGCTTCCTTGCCATGGTCTACCTCCGGTCGTCCGGAACAGGTCAGGCGGGCATTTCCTCGGGAGCGGCGCCCTCCTCCGGCGAAACCTCGACGTTTCTGAGTCCGTTCAGGAACTCCATCGTCACGGCGGTCATCCTGAGGATGCGGCGGTTGGCGTTGTTTCTGAGCGAGTAGTACGCCGTGATGGACGGAATCGACACGATGAGGCCGCCGGCAGTCGTCCACAGGGCCTGGCCGATCGAGGCGGCGAGCGCAGATGCGTCGCCCGCGCCGCCGGACGCAAGGGCCTGGAACGTCAAGATCATGCCTTGCACCGTACCGAGCAGTCCGAGCGAAGGTCCGAGGTTGCCGCACACGGAAATCCACTGCAGGCGCTGGGACAGCTTCTCCTGCTCGAGGTCGGACGCCGCGTTGACTGCCTCCTGGATGACGTCGAATCCCTCTTCAACGTGCTGGAAGGCCGCGAGCAGGATGTTCGACATCGCGGACGGGGTGTTCTGGCACGCCTCCATGGCCGCGACGATGTCGCCCTCGGACATCGCCTTCTGGATCTGGTCGAGCAGACGGCCAGGCATGAGCTTCTCGGGCTTGATGAGAATCGAGGAGTCGATGCAGAAGTAGATTGCGAGGATGCCGTCGCCGAACAGGGCGAACCAAAGGAGCATGCCGACTATGCCTGAACCGAAGACGATGTCATAGAAGCCGCCGCCGCTGTTGCTGCTGGGCTTCGTGGCGTTTGCGTCGACCGCCTGCCCGTCCTCTCCCGTAAGGCCCTGCCCGAAGGCCGTCGTTGCCGCCATGGGCGCCACGCAGGCACCGGCGAAGATTGCGAAAGCCGTCAGCGATTTCTTGAACTTGCTCATGTGTTTTCCTTTTGGTTGTATGTTAAAGTTGATGGTTTGATTCTACGTAAGATCGTCTTTAAAGGGTCTTGGCCTGGGTGCGCATGCCTTCGGCTCGCGCCGCCATGCCAAGCTTGTCAAAACTCGACGCGCAGCGCATCATCGCCTCGCGGCGGGTGTCCTTGCAGGGCGGGTCGTTGTACATCAGCGCGACGCGCAGATACGAATCGGTCAGCGCCTTGCGGTGCGCGTCGGGGGTGTCGCCCTCGTTGGCGAGGATCATGTCCCCGCGCATCATGAGGGCCTCGGCGCTCGACACGCGGTCGCCTGTGGACGCCGCCTTATTGAGGCAGTTCTCGAGCTGCGTGTTCTTGCCGAGCTTGAGGAGGGCCTGCCAGTAGGCGGGGGCGAGTTCGCCGGCGTACGCGGCGGACTTGTCGTCCGCGATGATCCCCGTCGCCGTCTCATACGCCTTCTGAGCCTGTCCCGCGGCAAGGTAGGCCTCGACAAGGTACCGGCCTGCGGGCTTGTCCCACACGAGCATCTTGTACGTCTTGACGATTCCGTCCAGGCCGCCTATCGCGCTGGCGCCCTGCCCCGCACGCACGAGCTCGACGAGCTTGTCGAAGTTCGCCGGCTTCTCTATGTCCAGCCTCTCCACGTCCGAGAGCGGATACTCGGCGCTCACGTTGGTGGAGCCCTTCTTGTACGTGAGCTGGTACGACTTCGAGCGCGACTGCCACTTGATGTCGCCGGACTTGGTGTCCTTGTCCGTCCTTATGGTGCCTTGCACCGCCCATGCGGACGAGACCGCGAACGCGGCCAACGCCGCCAATGCGAGTTTTTTCATTTGGTGTTTCTCCTTGAGAATGTTCATTCTTCCGTATTCTCCTCGGCCGCGGGTTCAGCTGCCGCAGGCGCCTCAGGGGCTGCCGCCGGGGCCGCCGGGGGCTCGGTCGCCGCAGGCGCCTCGGGGGCTGCCGGCGCGGCAGGAGCTTCGCCGGACTCGCCGGGCTCGGCCGCGGGCTGCGCCACAGGCACCTCGTCATCTTCCGGCATCTTCGCGCCGAGGGCCATGGCCTCGTTGATGCAGCGCTGCACCAAGGCGCGGTTTTCGCCGTTCGGGAACATCTCGAGGTACTGCTGCCCGAACTTGAGGGCGCGGCCGGCCTGCTCCTTGCCAATCTTCACGAGGAGCGGAAGCATCTTCGCGTACGCCGACTCCAGGTTCGCGAGGTCTTCGGCGGAGTACTTGTCAATCGGATTATCCACCGTCGGAGTGCGCGACTGCAGATAGGACTGCAGGTTCGCCGCGGCGACCTTGCGGGTCTTCGCGGCAGCCTCCTCGAGGCCCATCGCGAGCTCCGCGTCGACCTGGGCGATCTTGACGTCGGCCGGCATAAGGAACTGCGCGCGGTCCTGCTTCCAGACCGGTTCGTTCTTCCAGTATCCGCGCAGCTTCTTGATTGCGCCGAGAGCGGCGCCGTAGTGCTTCATGCGCAAGTTCTCGTCGCGCTCGGCGCGGCCCTGCTGCATGGCGACCTGCACGATAAGGTCGCAAGCGTTGGTGGCGATGGCCATGCGGGACATCTTCTCGTCGCCCAGGAAGAGGTCGAGGGACTCCCTAGCCTCGGAGTAGTTCTTCTGCGCGAAGAGGGACTTGGCCTTGCCGAGGCGTGCGCGAGCCACGGTAGAGAGCTGGTTCGTGCCGGCCTTTGCAATCGCCTTGTCGAAAGCCTGGTCCGCAAGGTCCCATCCGCGCGCCTCGATGAGCGACTCGCCCGCCCGGACAAAGTCGATCGGCTGGTAGTCTCCGCCCTCGTTGCGGATCATCTCGCCGTATATCTGCGTTGCCTCCTTCTTGAGCTCGTCCTTGCGAGCCTCGTCGCTGAGGGTCTTGGAGTATTCGATGAGGTTGCGGGCAAGGCGCGGCATGGCCTTCTTGGCCTCCTCGGACTCCGGGAACTCCTGCCTGAGCCTGGCGAGGGCGTTCTTGCAGTTCTCGACCTCGCTGAGGACCGTGTAGATCATGCCGAGCTTGACATAGGCGTTCTTCGCGTACTTGCCCTTCGGATACTGCTTAACGTACTCCTCCAGGCTCGCTACGCACTTGCGGCGGAACGCCTCAAGGTTCTTCTCGGGCTTCGTCAGACGCCCCCAGCAGTCGCCGACGAGGTACATGGCGCCCTCGCGGAGCTTGCCGTACTCATTCTTGTCGCCCTGGGACACGCCGGGGTCGGCCAACTTGGCGGCGGCCTTGTCCGCGAAGTCCTGGAACTGCTTGATGCCGCGGATGATCTGGGCCGAGCCCTTGGCAAGCTGGGCCTCCACCTCCTCGGGCGTCGCGTTCGTCTCCGCGTTGCCAAGAATCTCAAGACCGTCCTTCTGGTACATGACGGCGAGGTTCATCTGGGCCTGCATCGACTTGAGTTCAGTCTTCTCGGCTGCCACGTACTTTGTCATCGCCGCGATGGCGGACGGCCTGTCGCCCAGCTTCTCGTGGCATATCGCCATGTTGGACAGCGCCGTCGCGTAGAACGTGGAGTTGGTGTAGTACTTCTCGATCATCGAGTAGAGCCTGAGCGCGTCGCGGTACTTGGCCTCTTTCTGCGCCGCGAACGCCATCGCCGCCGCCGTAGGCGCGGCGTTGACGTGACGGCGGTAGTTAGACAGAAACGCCTCGTAGAGCCTGTCGGCGCGGGAGAGGTTGCCGAAGCTCTTCTCCTTGGCGGCGAGACGCATAGTGGCATCGCCGGCCTCGGTCATGACGAGCTTGTCGGACGCGCCGCCGAAGCGCTCCGCGAGGTATCCCTCGACTGCGTCCAGGTCCAGCCGCCAGCTCTCGATCTTGGCCTTGTCCTTGGAGCGGACTATCATGTTCAGGTAGGCGTTGGCGATGTTCTCGACCGCAAGCACGGACTCCCGCCCCTCCGGATAGCTGGCGAGCGCAACAAAGTAGTCGTCGATCGAGCCCTGGTAGTCTCCCTCGCCGAGCTTCTCGTTCGCGTTCTTGAACTGCATGGCGCGGACGCGGTCCTTGTCGGCCTGGGAGATGTTGGTCTTGATGTTCGCCCCGTAAGCGCTCTTGGCGTAGGCCGCAATCGTCTCGGCGAGGTCGCCCGCCTGCGACGCCCACGTGGACTGCGGGTACTTGATGAAGACGTTGATTGCGTGGTTGTAGGCGCCGCCGCCGTTGCGCTTGCCGTTCTTGCCCTTCTCGCCGAACATGAGGCCCTTGATGCGCTCGTCGTCCTTCTTGGGCTTCTTGGCCTCCTCCTGCGCCTCCTTCCAGAGCATGTCGGCCAGCAGGAACCGGCACTGGGGCATCGGCGACTGCCTCAGCAGTCCGAGCTTGCCGTCGGGGTCGTACTCCTCTATCTGCTTGTGGAGGTCGGCCAGCTGGTCCATATAGTCGTCGATCGTCGCCTGGGCCTTCGCGACGCTGCCCTTCAGCAGCTCGAGATGGGCCTTCATCGCTATGGCGCGGCCGAAGTAGACGGGGCGCCCCTGCTCCCAGAGGAGCTGGTCCACGAGCTTCTTGGCGGAGGCGAGAAGCCCGCTGCGCTCGTTGAGGGGCTTCTCGGAAGCCAGGCGCAAGTATATCTCGGCGGCCTCGCACGCCACGTTGCACCAGATGTTGGCGTCGTCCTCGTTGTGCTTCTTGTTGAGCATTCCGAGTAGTTTGACGTACGTGTCGGCGGCCTCCTTGAAGCGCTTTCCGCCGATCAGGATCTGGCCCCACTGGTAGCGCGCCTGACGCGTGAAGTCGACGAGGTCCTTCGCAGGCTTCTCGTTGTTCTTGAAAAACTCCTCGTATATCTTGGCGCACTCGGACTTCCTGCCGCGCGCATAGTGGTTGTTCGCGACCTCGAGCCTGGCCGCCCAGTACTTGGAGCTCTTCCTGTCGGGCAGCGCGGCGATCTTCGCCTCCGCCTCCTCGGTCTTGCCGAGCGAGAGCATGCCGCGAATCTCGATGGCGAAGAACATCGTGTCGGCCTCGGGCCACTTCTTCTTCGTCGCCTCGATGACAGGTTCCGCGAAATCCGGAAACCCGCACTCGATCAGCGCCTCGACGTAGGCGATTTCCGCCTTGAGGGCCGGGTCTACCTGCGCAGCCTCGGGCGCCGCTTCGGGCGCCGCCTCAGCCTCCTGTGCAAACGAACGCGCCGTAGCCAAAATGGTCAGCGCACACGCGGCACAGCCAAAAATCGTACTTGCCTTGCAACTCATGGTGTCCTTAGTATACTACTTAAACGCGGATAGCGCAAGGGGGAATGTTGCAAAAGTCACTCCCCGAGTTCCGGGAGCCCCATCTCCCTGAGCCGCACGTTCATGTTCATCAGGACCCTGCCGCGCATCGCCGCTGGCGCCGTCGCCACCGACTCCATGGCCTGTTTCCTAAAGGCTATCTCCTCGTCCTGGCGGTCTTCGAGGAAGGACATGTACTCCTCTACCGTGCCGCCTGCCGCCAGATAGTCGGAAAGCTCCGCGCGCATCGCCGCGACGATCCGCCTGAGCTGGCGCACCTCGACGGAGTCTTCAGCGCGCATCTCTGCCGGCGTAGCAAGGTCCTCCGCGAAGCGCGCCACGTCCTCCGCCGACACATCCGGCGGAATCGCTATCCATCCCGGCTGCGCGTATGCCGCGAGGAACCGGTCGAGCTTCGTCGAGAACACTCCGTCCCAGCAACTTTCCAGGCCCTTCGAGATCACGGCCCCGTCGCCGGTGATCTGCCGGCGCCTCATCGGGGAGTCGTCCGCGTCGCCGCCGCCGAAAACCAGTGCGCACGCAAGCGCAGCGGCAAGCGCGGCTATGGCTGCGCCCGCAGCCCACGGCTGCCACCTCACCGGGTCGTCGCCTATGACGCGGTACGGGCGTATCCCCTGCCTGCGCAGCGCGGCATACGCCTCGGCGCGGTTCGCCGCTACGATCCACCCTTCCCGGTTCTCGTTGTCCTTGGTCTGATATAGATACTTATACTTCACATTGACGGTTATTATACCACCTTTGCGGGCCAGAGCGCAAACACCTAATATGGAAAATCACGAAAAATGGATGTGCTCGTCAGCGCACGGCCGGGCTTAGATACACGGGCAGCGGCTCCGGCGCAAGCAGCGACGGATTCGCAAGCGCCGCGCGGGCGAGCCCGCCCGCAGTCGGCGTCGCGCCGCCGGCGTAGTCCTCGCCGAACGTCGAGCCAAGTGCATCGCCTATGCGCCGCGCGTCCGGCGTAACGACCTTAGTCCCGTCCGGCACGCTCTTCCGCAGTCCCTCGCCGTCAGTCAGGAATATCCCGCCGTCGAGTCGGGGGCCTTCGAAAAGCGCAACCCAGAAGCTGCCGCGCCGCGCGTCGCCGACGACTGCAAGCGAACCCGACGCCGGAGCGAAGGCGCACGCCGACGGAAGCCCCGCCACCTCGCAGCCGGAGCCGATAGCATAGCCCTGCGCGAACGCGAGCGCCGCGCGTATGCCCGCGAACGAGCCGGGGCCGGTGCCGACGACGATGCGGACGATCTCCGCCCCCGCCGCGAAGTCTCGGACTTTCGCGGCCCAGTCTCCGCTCCTCGAGTCAGCGCCGTCCAGCGTTGTCTCGCGAACGACGCGTCCGTCCGCGACAAGCGCCGCGGACTGCACTTCAGTCGATCTGTCCACGAAAAGCTCGGCTTTCATTTCCTTGTCCTTAGATGCTTCTCGCATCCGTAGGGAAAATCCCCCGACACGTAGTTCTCAACGCGCGGACTCGCCAAAGAGTAGTTTCTGGTTATGTGGGTGAATATCCACGGACAGTCCTCGCGCAGTATCTCCTGGCACCTGCGCCAGTGGCCAAGCCGCTCACCCTCGGTTGCAGACGACATCGCCGCGTCGTACTCTGCGTCATACTCAGGGTTGACGTAGTCGGAGTGGTTCGGGCCGGGGCTCTTGTTCTTCGAATGGAAGAGCTGCAGAAAATTCTCGGCGTCCGGGTAGTCGCCCACCCAAGCCAACATAAACAGCTGGACGTCGCCGCGGTTCACCGAGCTGAGGAAGGCCTCCCATGTCTGGAACCTCAGCTCGAGCCTCACGCCAACTGCGGCGTAAAAGCTCGCGAGGAGTTCGCCCGCCTCGCGGCTGTCCTGCGACGGACGCCCAATGGAAAGCGAGATGGAAAGCCTCCGTCCGGTGGCCGGGTCGATTCCGCCAGGATAACCCGCCTCCGCCAGAAGCCGCTTGGCCTTTTCGGGGTTGTATGAATACGGAGAAACCCCTTCAAGGCATCCCGTGACGCCCGGCGGAACAGGTCCGTGCATGTCGCCGATGCTGTTGTTGTAGAAGCGCTTCCAGGTCTGAAAGTCGAACGCACAGCTGAGCGCCTGCCTCAAAGCGCGGTTCCCGCCTAGCGTCGCGTCGCGCATGTTCATGCCGATGTACCTGACCTCCATCGCAGGATCGCCTCCGCACAGCCGGATGCCCTTGGCGGCGAGCCTCGGGTCGATGCGCCCGTCCGCATCCATGACGGCGCTCCAGTTGTCGCGCGATATCGAGCCGAGGAAGTCCAACTCCCCGCCTAGGAACATCAGCCACCGCGTGGACTCGTCGTCAATGACGAGGTAATGTATCTCGTCGAACGGCCTGAGCCCGGCCGCAGCATCCTCCGCCGCCGTCTTCGCCCAGCCGCGCCAAGACTCATTTCGCACAAAGACCATCTCATGGTTGCGCCACCACGACTTGAGCTTGTACGGGCCAGTCCCCTCGCCGTCCGGCGCGATTACTCCGCAATAGCCCATGGCCATCATCCATGGAAAGACGTGATGCCGTTCAGAAAGCGTCACGCGCAACGTCCTCGGATCCAGGACCTCCACGTCTCGCACGCGCCGCATCGTCCAACTTCCCGGCGAAGGCTTTTCGGGGTCGCGGAGACGATCTATGGCGCGCTTGACGTCCTCCGCACCGAGCGGCGCGTCCGGAACCGACCTGAATACGTACGTGAGTCCGTCGTCCGAAACCTCCGGCAGCTCGCACAGCCCCGGAGCGAGCCTGTACGGACGAGCCTTGTAGTCGATCTCGAGAGGCGTCTCGTAGACGAGTTGCACGGCGCATGAGTCGTAAGTCGACTGGGAGTTCACGGGATCCATGGAATCCACGCGCTCCATCGCACGCGTGAAGACTGCCGTCGCAAGAACCGCTGCAAGCGCCGTCACTTGCGTATCTCCAGAACGATGTTCATTGCCTTGGGCGCGCCAGGCAGCTTGGCGAGGGCGCGCTTGACGGCGGGGAGCTTCGGACGCGTCGCGAAAAGAGCGGGCGCGCTCTTCACGTAGAGGAATATCCTGCCGTCGTCGTACCGGCCCGGCTTCGCCGCGAGATCGGGGAAAAGCGACGGCCAAAGGTCCGAAAGGGAGTCGAAGAAACTGTTGCGCTCGGTAGAGAGGTCCGACACGACCGCGGCCAACGCGGAGGAGAAAGTCGCATGCCGGCCGCGCTTCTGCGGCTCGGAAGGCTTCCAGTCAACCCCGTCTTCGAACGCCATCAGGTCCGCGCCTCCCGCCGGATCACCTGCCGCTCGCCTTCATCTGGAGCCACGCCTCCACAAAAGGCTGGAGGTTCCCGTCCATGACTCCGTTGACGTCGCTCGTCTCGCACTCGGTGCGCAGGTCCTTCACCATCGTGTAGGGGCAGAAGACGTACGAGCGTATCTGCGAGCCCCATCCGTTCTCGCTCTTCGCGCCGTAGAACCGGTCCATCTCCGCCTTCTTCTGGTCCTCGTAGTACTCGTAGAGCTGGGCGCGGAGCATGTTCATCGCCTTTTCCTTGTTCATGTGCTGCGAGCGCTCCTTCTGGCAGGCGACTACGATGCCGGTCGGCAGATGGGTGAGGCGCACTGCCGAGTCCGTCTTGTTGACGTGCTGTCCGCCCGCGCCGCCCGAGCGGTAGGTGTCGATCCTCAGGTCTTCGTCCTTGATCTCGACGTCGATGTCGTCGTCGATCTCCGCCACCGTCTCCATCGATGCGAAAGACGTCTGGCGGCGCTTGTTCGCGTCGAACGGCGATATCCTGACGAGGCGGTGGATGCCTCGCTCGGCCTTGAGCATTCCAAAGGCGTACGGCCCCTCCACGCGGAAGTAGACGTCCGTGTAGCCCGCCTCTTCGCCCGGCTGCACGTCGTACTCCTCGACCTTCCAGCCCTGCGACTCGGCGTAGCGCTGGTACATGCGGTAGAGCATCGCGACCCAGTCGCACGCCTCCGTGCCGCCCTGACCCGCGTGGAGCTTGACAAACACGTTGCACTGGTCGAACTTGCCGCCCAGAAGCGACTGGAGCCTGAGCTTGTGGAAGAACTCCTCGGCCTTGCCGCACTCCGCGAGCGTGTCCCTGAGCGCAGCCTGCTGAGCCGCCCCCTCCTCCATCTCGGCGAGTTCGAGCATCACGCCAGCGTCGTCGACAGTCTTGGTCAGCGAGTCGTACGGCATGACGTATGCGCGCTCCGCGTTGGTGGCGGCTATGACCTCGCGGGCCTTGGACTGGTTGTTCCAGAAGTCTCCAGAGGCCTGCTGCGCCTCAAGGTCGGCGAGCTTGGCGCGGCGTTCGGCGACCTTGATGTAGTCGGCCATCTCCTCGGACCTCTTTTTCAGGTCCGCTATCCGCTGACGCACCTCCTCGACTTCCAGGAGCTTGTCCTTGGTCTCTTCCGCCATAAGCCTTATCCCGCCGTCCCCGGAAAGAAAGAGAATCGCCCCGCCCGGGACGATTCCCCTCCTTCCTGCCGGGAAACTACCGGGCCTCCTTCTTGTCCTCGTCCTCGTCGAGGTCCGGACGCTTGCCGCGGTACCACCACGCCATCACCGGCGTCGCGATGAACACCGACGAATAGGTGCCGGCGATCACGCCGATCAGCATGGTGAGCGCGAAGTCGTATATCGAGCCGTCGCCGAAGATGAAGAGCGACGCAACCGCAAAGAACGTGGTCACAGACGTTATGACGGTGCGCGACAGGCACGCGTTCAGCGCGATGTTGCAGAGCTCGCGGAACGGCGTCCGCTTGTCACGGGCGAGCTGCTCGCGGATGCGGTCGAACACCACGACCGTATCGTTGATCGAGTAGCCGATGATCGTCAGCAAGGCCGTGATCACGATGAGCGACACCTGGCGCCCGCACAGCGAGAACAGGCCGAGCGATATGAGCGCGTCGTGCGCAAGCGCCGCTATGCCGCCGAGGCCGAAGCCGAAGCGGAAGCGGAATCCGACGTAGATGAGGATTGCCACCAGAGACAGGAGGACCGCCTTGGAGCCGGACTCGCGAAGGTCCGCGCCGACCGTCGGACCGACGGTCTCGGAAGACTTGCAGGTGAACGCCGCGCCTTCGAACTTCGGGTTCGTGTTGAGCGCGTCGGCAATCCTGGCCTCGACGCCAACGACCTCGGAGACGACCGGCTCGCCGAACGAGACCGACCTGTTCTTCTCGGACAGGAGCCTCAGGACCTCGGCGGACACGCTGGAACCGGCCTCGGCGAGCTTCCTGCCCTTCGTGGAAGCGGAGTTCTCGGAGACCTTGACCACCAGTCGCCCAGTAGACACGGCGGCGTCGCCCTCGCCCTTCTTGGCGAGGTCAGTCATGCGGACGGTGTGGTTCACGTCGAACCCGGCAAGGGCGCGGGCCGAGGCGTCGCGGTTGAACTTGTCGGCGTTCGCCGTGACGGGGATCTCGATCGTAGTGCCGGGGTCGGAGGTGAGGCCCGTCTTGATGAAGAGGTCTTCGCCGTGGCGCTGGATGACCATCGCGTTGTCGATCGGCTCGAGGACGCGGCGGATGTCAGCGACGTCCGTCTTGCCACCCTCGACGGAGAACACAATGGAGGTTCCGCCCGTCAAGTCGACCGCAAGCACGCTGCCCGGGTTGCTGACGAGCCTGATCGCGAACACCGCGATCGAGACCGCTATGACCGCCGTGGAGCCCATGACCGTCCAGCGGCCCATCTTCATGAAGTCTATCTTCGGGTTCTTGAAGAACTGGAGCATCTTGAACGGCTTCGAGCTCTCGGGCTTGGTGGTGTGGTCAATGACGAGGCGCGTCACAACGACAGCCGTGAACATCGAGATCACGACGCCGCCCGTGAGCATGATGGCGAAGCCGCGCACCGGGCCGGTGCCGACGGAGTAGAGGATGCAGCCAGTGATGATGGTGGTGATGTTCGAGTCGAGAATCGCCGTGAAGGCCCGGCCATAGCCGTTCTCGACGGCCTTGCCGACCGCCGCGCCGCGCTGGAACTCCTCGCGGATGCGCTCGAAGATGAGGACGTTCGCGTCGACCGCCATGCCGAGCGTCAGCACGAGGCCGGCGATGCCGGGCATCGTGAG
>Ga0310696_10007542_pt1 | contig 12761 bp, 7 predicted proteins | sample AusTroGonzalo_MG_4_FD_203885 | JGI IMG/M metagenome (GOLD analysis project Ga0310696, IMG submission 203885) | Bovine rumen microbial communities from tropical cattle in Woodstock, Queensland, Australia - Gonzalo_02 (v2) (version 2) | ecosystem: Host-associated > Mammals > Digestive system >... | reverse complement strand
GTATTTAATAATATATATACCTACTTGAAGAGATAGGCCTTTGGTGTGTAATATTTTTTGGGAGCGCACCAATGAAGAAAGGGCAGAGAATAAAAGTAGAATTTTTATTTGTCATAACACTTGTTCTTGCTATCGTTCTTCTCGATCTGAGTATCGTCAAAACCAATAACTACAACAATACTGTTCATTCCGATGTCATAGCAGGTCCCCAGCTGTTTTCACCTGAGGAGAAGACTGGAAACCTTACCATCACAGCTGTTGCCAGAAACAGCACATGGGGAAAGATAATCGATCTTAACAACGAAGGTATTGAGGAAAACAACTACCAGGCCTACACCTACGATTTTTTTATCAACAACAACACCGGAGATGAGGTAAAAGACTTTACCTTCAGACTTACATTCGGAAACGATGTCTACCTTTCTTCTGCATGGAACGGCGCTCTTGAAATCCATCAGTTTGCAGACGGCAAGAACAACATTGCCTACGTTCCCGATATGCGCGAATTCAGCGTATACAACTATCCTCTCGATACAATCCTGATTGACGGAGACAAGTTCCTTCCCCTGAAGAAGGGTGACTGGTTTACCTACTATCCCAGTTCAACCCAGAATGCAATGGAAGTGCCTATCGAGCCGTATGAGGGAACCACTCCCGGTATCATTCTCTACGTTGCAAACGGTGAGAACATAAACACCTCAAGTCTGATAATCGAGTATACATTCCACAGACATCTTCAGAACGAGCCTATGTTCTGGATTGCCGTAGCCCTGCTGGCCCTCTGGATTATAGTCTTCCTTACAGCTCTGTACACATCAATCAAGCTGAAGAAGTTCAAGGAACGCCACGAAAGGGACAACGAGATAATCAACGAATCAATTGAAACATTCACAGGCTTCATTGATGCAAAAGACCCGTACACAAACGGTCACTCAAAGAGAGTTGCAACCTATACCAGACTCATTGCCCAGAAGATGGGATATGAGGGTGAGGAACTGGACCGCATCTACTACATTGCCTTGCTTCACGACTGCGGAAAGATCGGAGTTCCCGACCATATCCTCGGAAAACCCGGCAGGCTTACAGACGAGGAGTTTGAGATAATCAAATCACACACAGTGCGCGGAGGAGAAATTCTGAGCAGCTTCAAGAGCCTTGAGAACGCAGGAGAAGGAGCTCTCTTCCACCACGAGAGATTTGACGGCAAGGGCTATCCCGAAGGAAGGGCAGGCAAGGACATTCCTCTTATCGCAAGAATGATCTGCGTTGCTGACTCCTTTGACGCAATGAACACAAATCGTGTATACAGAAAGAAGCTGTCTAAGCAGCAGATAATAGAGGAGCTTGAGAATGGCAAGGGTACACAGTTTGACCCGGAGATTGCTGATATAATGCTCAAGCTTATCAGCGACGGCAGAATATTCATGGATAACTGAGGATTTTATGAAGGCTAAACTACCCAGGTTCAAAACAAGAACAAGATACATTCTTCTTATCATTACCCTCGTAGTACTTGTTGCTGTACTCGTGGCAGGAATTGTCATTTTGAGTACGGTGAACTTCTCAGCTGCCATCCGTGAAAGCAGGGCAAAGGCTGTTGTCGGTGCTGCAAAACTTGCCGTAACCGAGATAAACGGAGACAAGGTTGATTACTGGTATGAGAACGGAAAGGATGCAGAGTACGCAGAAACCGAGAATGAACTGAATGAAATTCTCTATTCAACTCCCTACCTTGAGTACCTGTACGTATACAAAATCCTTCCGGACGGCTGTCACGTAATATTTGACTTCTGGTCACCCGCCGATACTGAAAAAGAAACACCACCCAGCCAGCTTGGCGATTTTATCGACTTTGATCCTACTTTCGAGCCTCTGATTCCGGACCTTCTTGCCGGAAGAGAAATCGACATGATGGAAAGCAACGACACCTATGGCTGGCTTCTTACCCAGTATGAACCGATTTACGATTCACAGGGAAAGTGTGTTGCCTACGTTGGTGTTGATATTTCAATTCTCGAGATTTACGAATACACAAACCACATACTGATGAAGATTATCAGCTACGTCATGCTGTTCTCAATTGCAAGCCTTCTTATCGGTATAAGAATGTCCATGCTTGCAAGGCATGCAGATCAAATGGATGCCGTTGTGGAGAAGAGCAAACGTGACAGAAAGCTGCTTGATGAATTCATAACAGCATTCGCAACCGTGATCGATTTGAAGGACTCCTACACCCAGGGCCATTCGTTCCGCGTTGCAGAGTATACAGAGATGCTTTCAAGAGAGCTGGGCTATGATGATGAAACTGTTGAAAGGTACCACAACATTGCCCTGCTGCACGATATCGGCAAGATCGGTATTCCGGACGAAGTTCTGAACAAACCCGGAAAACTCAGCGAAGAGGAATTTGCCCTTATCAAGTCCCACACAACCAGAGGTTACGACGTACTTAAGAACATCAGCCTGATGCCTGAGATTGCTGTAGGCGCCCAGTCCCACCACGAGAGACCCGATGGAAAGGGCTATCCCAACGGCCTGAAGGAAGGCGAGATTCCCCGCGTTGCACAGATTATCGCCGTTGCCGATACATTCGACGCCATGTACTCGACAAGAAAGTACAGAAAGCGCATGAACTTCGAGAAGGTTGTTTCAGTCATCAAGGAAGCCAGGGGAACCCAGCTTGAGAGCGATGTTGTCGATGCCTTCCTCAGAATAGTCGACAGGGGCGGTTTCCGTGCAGCTGATGACTTCGGTGGCGGAAGCGAAGAAAGTATCGATAATATCAGCGGTCAGAAGTCCTGATCATATAGAAACCCAGAAGCAAAGCACAGACAATGAACTCTTCAGTTACGGACTGCGGTGCCGTGAAGAGTGCGTTTGTATGCACTGCGGCGGTGGGATATGTGAAAAGCCATGCTGCAACAAGGTTGTTTCCGATGTGAAGACCCAGAGGGAACTCTATTGAACGGTCTCTCAGATAGAAGAGCATCAGAACAGCACCGAACACAAAGTAGAACAGCATGCTCGGAATTGCATTTGCAGCAACCTCCGGGTTCTGGAAGTGGGCAATAGAGAAGAGCAGTGCAGATGCAAGCACGCACTTCACAACAGGCGGATTCTCCATTGCTGCAAAGTTTGCAATAAAGGCCCTGAACATAAGCTCTTCGGCAAGGGCTGCAAGAACTACCAGAACAAGTGAGAAAATCCACTCGTAAAGGCGTGAAGCATCGAATGTGAAAACAAAGGCTCCCGGGTTGCGCAGCATCCTTACTACCATAAGCAGACTGAGAAGTCCTGCCATAAGGAAAAAGCCGCAGAAAAAGCGTCTGAGTGAGAACTTCTCTCCGCTTCTGCAGAAGAAGAGTTTTACATCAAAGTTGAGGAATTTCTTACAGACTGTAAGGAACACAGCAATGATTGCAACATACTTCAGTGCAGCTGCAATCAGGCCTCCGCTGGGCAGGATGATTGAAAGCACAAAGTACAGAATATACGTCAGAGGAAGTGCAAAACACCACTTTGTAAAAATGCTCATCAGAATCAGAGTAATGATTCTTTCATTTGTTATCAAGTTTTGTTACTTTATTAGTAAGCCATGCGTCTTCAGGATAAGATTTTCAAACTGATAGAAGAGCAGAAACTGCTTGTCTTCCCGAACCAGATTTCAGCCGAAAGCTGGGCGGATTACTATGCCGTGATGAACCCGGGAAAAGCAGTGTTCACAGACAGGCTCTTATCGTGGGACAGATTTGTAGATTCCTGCACCCAGGTGCATCAGAATGCAGAAAAAGCAGAAGCAGTGCACAGGCTTTTCTTTGTTTCCGACTACCTTAAGAAGGAAAAACTGAACACACTCTGTCCTCCCGGTTATCCCCAGAGCAAGGCCAACTTTGAAGATGAGATTGCTTCAGCTCTGCCGGACCTTCCCAAGTCTCTTGAAGATGAAAATCTGGACTATGCACTGCGCGCCGACATCACAAAGCTTCTTGCTGCCTACAACCAGTACCTTGAAGACAATCATCTTTATGAACGAAACTACCTTGTTCCTGACTTTACCAAGGCACCTGAAGGAACCACCCTTGTCTTTGCATCTGCAATGACGGACAGCGGTGCAGAAGGTCTTCCTTCAATTGAAGCAGAGGAAGAGGACCTTACAGGAAAGATAAAGGTCTTTGACAATGCACTTGCTGAAATCAGATACACATTCGGCCAGATAAGAAAGCTTTTAAAAAACGGCTGCCCCGGCTCTGAGATAAAAATCACAACAGCCTCCAAGGAGATGTATCCGTGGCTTGAGGCAGAAGCCAGGAGGGCAGGTGTCCCGATCAGTATTGTAAGGGGCAGGAAACTCTCCGAATTCGATGCTGGAAAGCTGTTCAGCGCAATAAAGAATGTTATTTCAAACCGCTGGAGCGTGGAGAGTGTCCAGAACCTTCTTTTGAATCCTGCTTTCCCGGTTAAAAACAGGGAAGAGTATGAAAAGCTTGTTTCCTTTGCGGTTGAATATAAGGTTGTTCCGTCTGACGGAGCTTCATCGTGGTCTTTCAAACTGGGAGACAAGCCGCTTACTGCAGACTTTGTACTTCTGAAAGACAGAATCCAGGCCTTTGAAAGTGCAAAGACATTTGATGCTTTAAGACAGGCAATCCACGCCTTTGAAGACGATTTTCTCGGTGAGGGGCAGGAGGAGTTCAAGACTGTCTACACACGGTGTATGGAGGCTCTTGAGACCCTGATCTCAATAAAAGAGAGTGCACCTGTATCATCTGCCTTCGATTTCTTCCTCAGGCTTCTGTCCATGACGCTGTACACTCCCAAAACACCGTCCGATGCCATTGCCGTCTACACCTATCCTTCCAACGCAGCAATGGTTGTTAAGCATCATTTTGCCATCGGTTTCAGCGATACAGATACGGTTGCACAGCGCCGTGTTCCGCCTTTTACGGACAGGGAAGGTCTTCCTGTTACAGACGGCCTTATCAGTTCATACCTGGCCTGCGGTGCGAAGATTTCATGTGCAATCAAATCCTACGCCGGAGAGGTCTCTGTCCCTTCCTTCTTTACAGACAGAAAACAGACAGAGGAAACAGCGGGTATGGTATCTGACCGTCTGACAGATGAAGAGACCATGTGGAGAGAGGGAATCATTCCAGGATTCAAGGCCCTGCCTGACCAGAAAAACTGGTTTGAAAAAGCTCTTAAATCATCGCTCAGAATCAGGGAAGACAGGGAATTCCAGAGTGTTGAATCTCCAATTAAGATTACTGCAACAGCACTTTCCTCATTTGTGAAATGTCCGTTCAGGTGGTACTGCTCCTATGTTCTGGGAATTGATGAAACAGACTACCAGGCAGACATGGCGGACAATCTTGAAGTGGGAAACCTGCTTCACGACTGCCTTGAAAGCTGGCTTGAGGAAGTAGGGAATCTGGACAATCTTAAAACCGAGGAATCACGTAAAAAACTGGACAGAATATTTGCAAAGCGTCTTGAAGCATACAGACGCAGTGAGAAAGCAGCCTATCTTCCTCGCCAGGAAAGGATCCTGCTTCATTATCCCGAAATCATATTCCAGTTTGCAGATGCAGGTCTGGATTACGGAATGAAACTGAAGTGCACGGAAGAACCCTTTGATGTCACATTTGACGGTTACAGACTGAAGGGAAGGATAGACTGCATTCTTGAAAATGAGAAAGGCGATTACATCGTAATCGATTTCAAGAAAAAGAAAGTTGATAAATCATCGGTACAGATCCAGCTTTATGCCATGGTAATGGACAAACATCCTGTCATGGGTGCCTACTACAGCATTGAAGAGGGAAAACTGGAAAAGATATGGAAAACACCTGAAGAACTGCAAGAACAGCTTGAGGATCTGAAGGGTGTTATTGAAAGCCTGAAGAAGGCGGTGGAAAGTTCATCTCTGGAACCCACACCTTCCGACACCAACTGTGCGGGCTGCGAATTCAGAGGCATCTGCAGGACGAGGTACGTTATCAAATGAAAAGAATCAACACTCCTGAACAGAACCAGGCCATAAATGAAAAACGCAGTTGTGTAGTTTCCGCTGGTGCCGGAAGTGGAAAGACAACCGTTCTTTCCGAGCGTTTTCTGCGCCTTGTCAAAGACGGCACGCCCTGCAATAAAATCCTCACAATTACCTTCACCCGCAAGGCCGCCCTGGAGATGAGAAGCCGTATAAGAAGCCTCCTTGCAAAAGAGGAAATGGCAGACCAGATTGCAATCTTCCACAGCGCAAGAATCAGCACTGTAGATAGTTTCTGCCAGGAAATTGTTAGACGCGGCTGCAGACGCTACGGCATTCCGGGGAACTTCAGACTGGCCTCTTCACGCGAACTGGATACGGCCTCCCGTCAGATTGCAACAGACCTTCTGATCCAGCAGGCACAGAGCCCTGCCGGGCGATATCTTCTCTCACTTGCAGATCCGTCTGCGGTTGTACAGTTTCTCTGTACAATCACAAAGGACACAAACATTGTCCATCCGATTTTCACTGACAATTCGTACAACTGCATGGTTGAGCTTGCACAAACCACACGCAGGAATCTTTTCAATCAGATAGAGCAGGATGTACTCACATTTGAAAGTCAGTTCTCAGGTGAGAGCAAACTTGCCGGCGATATTGAACTTGCAGTCAGGGGGCTTGAAAACCTGAAGGCAGGAAAGCCGTTCTTCCGGTTATGGGAAGGGTTTTCCAGAAGTTCAGGAAACAGGGAAATCGGACCAATAGTAAACGGACTCAAGAAAAGCATAATAAACAGTCTGAAAATGCTTGTTCTGTGCGACAACACCCTTGAAAACGAGGAAAACATCAAGGCCCTGTATTCACTTGTTGCGCGTTTTGAAGAGCAGGTGAACAACTACAAGAGAAGTGCCGGAATCCTCACATTCCCTGACTGTATGAAGATGTCCATAGACATCCTGCTTTCAGACAAGAAGACACGTCAGTTCTACAAAAACGAGTTCTCATATGTGATGATTGACGAATTCCAGGACAACAACAATGACTACAGATGTCTGTTGTACCTGCTCTGCGAGAAGAAGGAAGTGTTCACTCATGGAATCCCTGTTCCGGCAGATCTGGAAGGCGGAAAGATCTTCCTTGTAGGTGATGAGAAGCAGAGCATCTACCGCTTCCGCGGGGCGGATGTAAGTGTCTTCAAGCGAATGCAGGAAGAAATTGCAGGTTGCGGCGGAACGTTGATTGAACTTGATACAAACTTCAGAACAAACAGGCCTCTGCTTGAGAATCTGAACAATCTTTTCAGCGGTGCAATGAGGGAAAGCAGCAGAGACTTTGAAGCACGCTTCAGAGAACTCAGGCCGGGATTGGACAATGGCCTTGTCTCAAGGACAATCCTCCACTGCAACGTACACAAGGGCAGGGAAGAGAAGACAGAAGGTCTTGCAGACTACGCAGCAAGTGAGGCCTATGGTATTGCAAATCTAATTCTGGAAATGACTCAGACCGAAGGCTTTTTGATCAAGACAAAGGATGGCGTTGTCAAAAAGCCTGATTACTCGGATATTGCGATTCTGCTCCGTACAAGCTCAAAACAGGCAGCCTTTGAAAAGGCTCTCAGACTCAAGGAAATTCCCTACGTACTTTCACAGCAGAAAGACCTGGTAAGGGAGGCCGTGGTAAATGACTTCTACTGTCTGCTCAACCTTGTAATCCACAGAACAGACAAACTCTGTATGCAGAGCGTGATTGAAGGTCCGTTCGGAGATGAGGCTGCGACTGAACAGGTTCTGGATTCAATTGCGGATGTTATTGCAAACAGCGGTATTGCAGGTGCTGTAAGGTACCTTTGGTACGACATGGGTTACAGGGTCTTCATAATTGCAAATCCTGCAAACCAGGTATATACAGAGCACTTTTTGAATCTTTACTCAATGGCCTCGTCGTATGATGAACAGGGCTACACTTTGTTCGATTTCCTTCTTTATCTGAAGGACGCTGTCGATGATGGAAAGACTGACGACAAGGAGTCAAACGTTCTCTCCGACCGCAACGACGGTGTGAAGATAATGACAATCCACGCATCCAAGGGCCTTGAGTTCCCGATAGTAATTGTTGCAAACATGGATTCATCCCTCAGCCCAGATACCGGCTCTCTGAAACTTCTCAGAGACGGTGACAAACCCTACATCTCATGTGCGCTTTCCCATGAGGGCAAGCTTGCAAACCTGTACGACAAACTGAACGGAGATCTGGACAAGCAGATGGAAATTGCCGAGATGATAAGGGTCTTCTACGTTGCAGCAACACGTGCGATGCAGCACCTTGTTTTCTCAGGTGCTCCCAAAGAAACAGAAATCGGTCCTGATAAACTTGAGAAGGGGCCGTCAAATGCAACATCTCTTATGCAGATTCTTGCATGCTCAACTGCGATGTACGCAGACAAGGAAACTCTTAAACTCCAGAACATTCCCGAGTGGCTTGAATACAGACCCTTTGTACGTATCAGGGAAGAGGAAACATACTCAACCTCACGTCTGGACAGAGGCGCTCTTGAAAGCAACAAAGCGTGGTATGAAGAAGCCGAAGATGATAGTTTTGACTGGTCTGAAAACGGAATTGCAGTAACAGAGCTTGCAGCACAGGAGCACGGCAACCGCCATGGCAGAGTACTGAAAAACCTTGATTCAGATGCATTCATACAGGAAAAAGGCCTTCAGACAGACTTCGGAACATATGTTCACGCCCTGATTGAGGACTCGATAAACGGAACAGCAAAAGAGCATGAAGTTCCGTCCGGTCTTTCGGATACACAGAAAGAGCTTTTCACAAAAGATGCCCGTACCCTGTGCAATGCCTTCATCGAAAGTGACCTGTACAAAGGGCTGAAGGAGGGCGGTTACGAACTGTTCTCCGAAAGAAGTTTCCGCATGTTTGACAGAGAGCGCAATGTGCTGTTGAAGGGAACTGTGGACCTTCTTGCAGTAAGAGATGACAGCGTGAGGGTAATTGACTTCAAAACGGACATCATCCGCGATGAGGAAGTACATAAAATCCAGCTTGATACATACTCTGAGGCTGTGTTCTCCATCTATCCTGACAGGGAAATATCTTCCTGTATTTTCTACCTGAGGGACCCCGACAATGTGCTTGTAAGAAAGCGCTCTTTTTGAAAAAATACGCGTATGAGCAAGAAGGTTTATATTGAGAATCTTGGCTGCGCCAAGAACCAGGTTGATGCAGAGGTTATGGCCTGCAGGCTTGAAAAGCTTGGTTATGCACTTACAGAAGATGCCCAGGAAGCAGATCTAATCATAGTCAACACCTGCGGCTTCATTGAAAGCGCAAGGGAAGAATCAATCTCAACCTTCTTTTCTCTCAGAAACGAATTTCCTGATGCAAAAATCATTCTCTCGGGGTGCCTTGCCCAGCGTTATGCGGACCAGCTTGAAGAAGAGCTTTCAGAGGCCGATGCAGTATTTGGAAACAGGGATCTTTCCCGGATTGATACTGTTGTAAAGGAACTTGAAAAAAAAACTGAATCAAAGACAATCAGACTTACTCCCCAGTATCCTGATCCGGATTCCGAAGATAACAGCAGAAACAAACTCTTCGGTTTCCCGGGAAGTTCCTTTGTCAAAATCTCGGAAGGCTGCAACCACCGTTGTGGTTACTGTGCAATTCCTGTAATCAGAGGTTCTCTGAGAAGCCGTCCCATGAAGGCTGTTCTTGAAGAGATTTCTGAACTTGCAAAGAAGGGAATCAAGGAGATTAACCTTGTTGCCCAGGACCTTGCCGCCTATGGCTGGGATTGGGACAAGCAGACACACTTCCCGGAACTTCTGAAGAAGATAGACAGCCTTGAAGGTGATTTTGTTGTAAGGCTTTTGTACATCCATCCGGACTGGATGACCGACGAAATTATTGAAACTGTAAAAAGCTGCCGCAAGGTTCTTCATTACTTTGACATTCCGTTCCAGCATGCAAGCGAGCACCTGCTTAGACCCATGCACAGAACGGGAAACAGCGAATCCTACGTAAAACTGATTGAGAAAATCCGCACAGCCATCCCTGATGCTGCAATCAGAACAACAATAATGCTCGGCTTCCCCGGTGACTGTGAAGAGGACTTTGAAATTGTCCTGGACTTCATCAAGAAGTGCCGCTTTACATGGATGGGTTCTTTCATTTACTCGCTTGAAGAGGACACCGATGCCTTTGAAATGACAACAGAGGCTGAGCACAAAAAGCTTGCAGCCAAGGCAAAGAAGTGGCAGAAAAAGCTTGAATCAACCCAGCAGGAAATAACATCAAAGGCTCTTCAGAGTTTTGTCGGCAGAAAGCTGCCAGTGCTCATTGAGGAAGTTATGGAAGAGGGTGACATGGCAATCGGAAGAATCTATGCCCAGGCACCTGAGGTTGACGGTCTTACAGTTGTGAACGGAGAAGGCATGAAGGCAGGCTGTGTTTATGACTGCACAATTGTGCGTGTAAACGGAATAGATCTGGAGGCTGTTAAGAAATGAATCTTGATTCACTGGATCCCCAGCAGAAAAAAGCTGTTCTTATAAACGACGGATCTCTTCTCATCTTTGCAGGTGCAGGAAGTGGGAAGACACGTGTCATCACCACAAAAATTGCCTGGCAGATTGAAAACGGCATGGCCAAACCCTGGGAGATTCTTGCAGTCACCTTCACAAACAAGGCCTGCAACGAAATGCGTGAGCGTGTTGCCTCCCTTGTAGGAGAGGACCTTGCCTCCCAGTGTGTAATCAGAACCTTCCACTCATTCGGAGTCTGGCTTCTCAGACGCTATGCGGAAAGAGTAGGCCTTAACCCCAACTTCACTATCTACGACGACAAGGAAAGTGCAGCTCTTCTTCATCAGTGCTTTCCCTCAGATGGACGCAAGGAAATAGACCAGGCAATCAAGAGCATCAGCGCCCTCAAAGACCGCATGAAGAAGCCTCCCATGTACGACTCAAAGCTTTGCGAGTACTACGATGCCTACGAGAAAAAGCTCAGGGAGACAGGCAACGTTGACTTTGCCGATATGATTCTCAAGAGCAACCAGCTTCTTCTTGAAAACGACGATGTGCGCCAGTTTGTCCACAACCGCTTCAAGACTATCCTTGTTGACGAGTATCAGGACTCCAACACTGCCCAGTTCAAACTGCTCAGCTTGCTTGCCGGTCCTTCAACCTTTGTCTGCGTTGTAGGTGATGACGACCAGAGCATCTACCGCTTCCGCGGAGCTGAGGTTGAGAACATTCTGAACTTCTCCAAGCACTTCCAGAATACACAGACTGTTGTTCTTGGAAAGAACTACAGATGCACCGAGCAGATTCTCTCTGTTGCAAGGGATGTAATTGCAAATAACCGCAAGAGGGTGGACAAGGACCTTGTTGCTGACAATACCGATGGAACAAAACCGAGGCTTTACTACGTAAACACCGAATTTGACGAAGCCCAGCAGGTTGTGGACACTGTCAAACAGATGTCTCCTTCAGAGCGCAACAGCTGCGCCGTTCTGTACAGAACCAACGCCCAGTCAAAGGCTTTTGAAGACCGCCTGATGATCAACGGCATTCCATACAGGATTGTCGGTTCTCTCAGGTTCTACGACAGAGAGGAAGTCCGTGACTCGATTGCACTTATCGGTCTTCTTGCCAACCCGAACGACAGTGTTGCCTTTGACAGGATGATAAACAAACCGACAAGGGGAGTGGGACCTGCAACTGCCCAGAAGATAATCGACCACAAATCCAACGTCATTGAAGCTGCAAGGGAACTTGTTTCAACCGGCCTTATCAAAGGAAAGGCTGCCGAAGGAATCCAGGTTTTCCTGAATGCCTACGACAGATGTTCTTCCCAGATAGGCAAGCTTGGAAACGGCGAACTTCTCAATCTGATTCTCACTGAATTCGGTCTGATGGACTACTACAAGAAGAGGGATGAAGAAGAGAAATCTGCCGACTCTTCAAGAGTTGAAAGTCTGAACCAGCTTGTAAACATGCTCTATTCTCCCACCTTCTCAGACGGAATTGAGGGTCTTCATGCCTTTTTGGAATATGCCGCACTTGACCCGTCTTCACTTGGAACTCCGGAAGGAAAGGCAAACCAGGGCGTAACTCTTATCACCATGCACAACACCAAGGGTCTTGAATTTGACACGGTTTTTGTTACAGGGCTTGAAGATGAAATCTTCCCGTCACTGAGAACCGATTCCTCAAATGATGATCTGGAAGAGGAGAGACGAATCTGCTACGTAGCCATGACCCGTGCCCGCAAAAACCTCTACCTTCTCAGCGCTTCCTCAAGAATGGTCTGGGGACGATACTCAAAGGAAACTCCCTCACGCTTCCTCTCTGAAATTGACCCCAAACATATTTCTGTTGTAGACAAACGTTTCAACCAGAGACCTGCTGTAAATAATTTCTATCAAAGGAATTCCTACCAGAGAAGTTCCTTCAGTTATGACAAATATGACAGCTACGAACCCAAGAAGCCTGTCCTGATCAAGAAAAAGAACGAAGAAAAACCCAGGCCTGTGGTTACTGACTGGAAAGTCGGAGACAGGGTAAAGCATCCCATCATGGGAGAAGGCACTGTTACGGGCATCAAAAAGTTCGGAAACAGGGACGTTCTTGTGATTAATTTCGATGATGGAAGGACAGGAAGTTTCATTCCTGAAAAATCTGACTTCATCAGGACTGGACAAAAATCCTGATAAAATATTAATATACATCCCTGTGCACTCGTGTGCCCGTCCGCTTCG
>Ga0310696_10007541_pt1 | contig 12762 bp, 16 predicted proteins | sample AusTroGonzalo_MG_4_FD_203885 | JGI IMG/M metagenome (GOLD analysis project Ga0310696, IMG submission 203885) | Bovine rumen microbial communities from tropical cattle in Woodstock, Queensland, Australia - Gonzalo_02 (v2) (version 2) | ecosystem: Host-associated > Mammals > Digestive system >... | reverse complement strand
CCAAATTTTTTCGTGATTTTTTTTGATTTTAGACAAGAAAAAGGCTAAAAAAGAGGATTTTGTGCATATCTCTCTATAAGAGGTGTCACGATTTCGGAAGTTGCGCCATACTTTAAGACTGAATTATGAGACCTGTTGAACCTTAAATCAAAAAAGAAAAAAACAAAACCCGATAGTAAAACCAAAAAGAAAGGAAAAAAGACATGAGAAAGAAACAATTACTATTAACGCTGATGCTTCTGCTGGCGTCGCTGACCGGTGTTTATGCAGGCAATGGTAGCCTGTCGATTTCCAACATCAAGAATGTCGTACCTGGCTATTCAGGCAGTTTCGACATCGTGCTGACGGGTAGCGACGTGATGTATGCCGCCTATCAGTATGACCTGACGCTGCCGGACGGACTTACCTACACCGGCTATTCCGATGGCCCGATGATCAGCAGCCATGTCACCATGGCTTCCGTTCAGGGTACTCAGATTCGCCGTTTCACCAGTGCTGCTAACCCTACGGCTGCCTTCACGGCCATGAACGGTGTGCTGGCCACCATCTATTTCTCGGTGAGCAGTACCTACGACCCTGCGCAGTCGAACGTGACGTTTACCAACATTCATTTCTCTGATGCCTCTGCCCACGACTATGCTCCTTCCAGCGAGACGCCTTCGGTGCCGCTGAGTGGCGGTGTGACGCTCGACGAGACCTCTACCATGGTGTCTGGCGACCTGACGGGTGTCAGCGTCACCGTGAACCGTGCGCTGAAGGCCGACGTGTGGAACACCGTGTGCCTGCCCTTCGCACTGAGCGCCGACATGGTTACCGAGACCTTTGGCAACGATGTCGAGGTGGCAGAACTCTCGGAAGTGAATTACACGCAGACGGAGATTGATGGCGATTATGAGGTGACGGCCATCGACGTTATCTTCTCGCCAGTGACGACAATGACGGCTCACCATCCCTATATAGTTAAGGTGACAAGCGACATGAGTACCTTTACGGTCAACAACGTCAATGTGGAGCCCCTGAACGGCTCGCCGGAGTACAATGTGGGTACTGAGACGAAGCCCAAGAAGTTTATCGGCAACTATAACGAGACCTTCACGATTCCCGACGGCGGTCTGTTCCTCAGCAACAACCAGTTCAAGTACTCTACGGGCTCATCGAAGCTGAGAGGCTTCCGTGCCTACTTCAATTTCGACAAGAAGCTCTATAACTATAAGGGCGCTTCGGCACGGGCCGTCAACTTCATCGTTGATGACGGTACTACGGGCGTGAACGATGTCAGATGTAAGATGTCTGATATAAGAGGTGTCGTGTTCAACCTGCAGGGGCAGCGTGTGGCTCGTCCGGTGAAGGGACTGTATATCCAGAATGGTAAGAAAGTAATTGTAAAATAACAGAAAGGAGGACTATGCTATGAAGAATCTACAGAAAAAGCATTACGCGGCTCCCTTGGTGAGCATCTTCCAACTAAACGCCCAGGAATCGCTGCTCGTCAACTCTGCAGTCTCGGGCACCACGAACTTCGGTCCCGGCAATGATATTGCCTATGGCGGTCTTGGTGGCGATGATGAATTTGGTGATTAACTCCTATAACTTCTATAACTCCTTATAATATATGAACAGTAACAAGAATCTTTTCAGGCTTCTGCTTGTCGGCATCATCCTGCTTCTGCTGTTTCCGCTGTCGCTGCCGACGCGTGCCGACGTGGTGAAGGGCGATGCCAACCTGGACGGTGAGGTGACCGTCTCCGATGTCGTTGCCGCGACGAACCACCTCCACGACGAGACGCCTGATGTGTTCAGCAGCGAGGCTGCCGATGTGAACGAAGACAGCCAGCTCTCCATCTCCGATGTGGTGGGCATCATCAACCTCATCCACTACGGTGCCTACGATGTCAGTGGCATCGTCAGTCCCAGTGCCACCATCAACGACTGGGTGGAGGGCAACGGCGGCGGTGAGGAGCTGACGCAGAGTCAGGACTTTGGCGATTAACAAACGCAACATACTATTACCCTTTTTTTAATTCACATTATTTACAAACTAAAAATTTCTAAGATTATGAAGAAGTATTTTATCTTGGCAGTTGCTGCCTTAGCAATGGTGGCCTGCTCGAATGACGAGAGTGAGAACAGCCTGGTGCAGAACGGTGACGTAATCCGTCTGACGGCGAGTGTAGGTGCAGCACAGACGCGTGCAGCCAACAATCTCCTTGTTAGCACATTTGCCAGTGGAAAAACCGTTAAGGTGAAGCCTACCGACGTAGCAGGTGTTGCTTCATACAGCGAGGTTTTATATACCGTAGGCGATGCTGGCGCACTGAGCCCAAGTACTGCACAGTATTATCCTGCCGGTGGTGGCACCGTGAATGTCTATGCTTACTATCCCTCTAACGCTGAGACCACTGAAGACGGTTACATTGTGACTCTTGACCAGAGTACAGATGAAGCCTACGAGGCTGTAGATCTGATGTATGCCACGCTTACGGGCATTAATAAGACAGTGACCGGAGCCGATCATACACTCGATTTCAATCACAAGTTGTCGAAGATTTCGGTTACTCTTGTCGCAGGTGATGGTATTCAGGCCAGTGAGTTAGCTATTGCCACGATCAAGCTGAAGGATGTTGTCTATAAGGGCACATTTGCTCCTGCCACAGGTACCTTTACTGCAGCCAGCGCAGAGACTGCTTCCAACAAGGGAGATGTCATTATCGCAACGAATGCCGGTTCAACCGCTCATTCAGCCATCGTTGTTCCTCAGGCTGTTGCTGGCAAGAAGATTTCTGTGACCATTGGTGAGACGACTCAGGAATATACAATTCCTGCAGAGACTACTTTTGCCGAGGGCACTCATTATGCCTACACCATCACGATCAATGCATCTGAGATTGTGGTAACCTCTTCAATCCACGCTTGGACTGATGAGACTCCTGTTACGGATGCAGCGGTTGCTTTCTAAACACTCACTCTAACTATCAAATCACAGGGAGCCAGTCTCCCTGTGATTTGTAAAGACGAAACTGAAATGTAAGGAGGAAGCCAACAGCTAAAAGCGATCTCAAACTTATTGATACAAAAAATAGCCGCGAGGGGAACTTATGGTTCATGGTTCATGGTTCATGGTTCATGGTTCATGGTTATAAGTTTTTTTCTCCAAATGTTTGGAGGTTACGGAAATACTTCGTATCTTTGTCCCCAGAAACTCAAGATTATGGCAAAAAAACGCGAAACGACTAAGCAAATGCCTACTGAAAAACAGAGGGAGCAAATAGCTACTTTGCCTCAGAAACAAGGTACAGATGACGGACGTGAGACTCTTGCTTTGGAAGGAGGAAAGTTCTGTCTGGATGTTGCCAAGTTGGTTTTCGCTGGCGTAATACTGGCGGGCATCATGAAAGAGGATGCAAATACAACCATTCTTTATTCTATTGGTGTCGTTGTCGTTATGTTCTTTGTCGTTTTCGGTTTTTATCTTATTAAACAATCAAAGAAGAAAGGAAGATAATTATGGGACTCGTTTATTTCTTGCTGACATTTTTAGTGATAGGTATTATCGCCTTCATAATGTCAAGGAACTATTTCAATCATCAGCAAGCCTGATAACAGACAGACAATTGTTTAGAATTGTCTGATGTAGTTTAATCCTCCCCCCTTGCGGCACCCCGACTCTTCACTGAGCCGGGGTGCTCTGCTTTAGCCTCCCCTACTGGGGGAGGATGGAGGGGGCTTTTAATTTTGAAAGCAAACACTTGACTGCCACCCCTGCGTGGGGGAGACGCGTCAGGAAGATGAGATAATACACCAATAAATAATAACTTAAAACCACTACAGTTATGAAGAAGAAACAGTTTTGCGGAATGATGATGTTGTCGGCAGTCCTGCTCCTGGCGGGCTGTACGGTCGACGTCCTGCCGGAGTCGGTGGCCGTTCCCGGCACCGACGACGGCGACCAGGTGCCTGTGAACTTCAGCGTCAGCGACCAGCTGAGTCTCACGCGTGCCGCCACAAACATTGTGACCTTCGATGCCAATGAACAGCTCAAGGTCTATGTGAAGCCTGCCGGTGCCGACGGCTATACCGCCTATGCCTATACGACGGCGGCTGCCGGTCAGAGCAATGTGTCGCTGACGGCGCCCACACCGCCGCCTTACTTCCCTGCCGGTGCCGGTACCACCGTCGAGGCCTATGCCTACTATCCTGCCTCGGCAGTAGTAGGCGAGACCTTCTCTGTGGCAGCCAACCAGACCGCCGATGCCGACTATAAGGCCAGCGACCTGATGTTTGCCGCCAACCGCACCATCACCAAGGGCAGTGTCGAGGGCACCAACCTGGCGATGTCGCACCTCATGGCGCAGCTGCACCTGAACATCACCGGTCAGGGCGTCACCGTGAGCCGTGTCCTGGTCAATGCCAAGCGCGGTGCTACGTTCTCAATCAGTGCCGCCGGTGTGCCCACCGTCACCACTACGGGCAGTGCCTCCGACATCGTGGCTGCCACAGCCGCCGGCTCTGCCTACGTGTGCATCCCGCAGCAGCAGATCAGTACCGTCACCGTCAAGGTGGAGACGGGCGCCCCTGACGACGATGCCACCACCGCCACGTTCTCGTTCACCTCTACCAGCGACTTCGTGGCTGGCAGCAGCTATCCTGTCAACCTTACTGTCAGCGCGGCCCAGCTGGGTGCTGTCACTGCCATTACCGACTGGAACGGCATGCAGTCTGTTACCTACGGTCCCACCGGCGACCTCACCATCGAGCCCGTCAGTGCCGTGACCTATAACGGCAGTGCGCAGACGCCGTCGCTCACCGTGAAGAAGGACGAGACCACGCTGACCGCGGGTACCGACTACGTGTGCGACTGGTTCAACAACACCGATGCCGGCACCGCCATTGTCCTTGTGCGCGGTCAGGGCACCTACGACGGAAGCGTGGCTGTGGCTAAGTTTACCATCAACCCGAAGACGCTGACAGCCGACATGGTCGGCAGCATCAGTGCCCAGACCTATACGCGCAGCCAGATTACGCCGGCGGTCACCGTCACCGACGGCAGTGCCCTGATACTGAACACCGACTATACCGTGAGCTATGGCGAGAATGTCAACGTGGCCAGTGGCGGCTCGGCTACCGTGACGGGTACTGGCAACTATACCGGTTCGGTGGTGAAGAACTTCACCATTTCGCCGAAGAGTATCAGCGGCATGACGCTCACTTTGAGTCAGACGGGTACCACCTATACAGGCTCTGCCATCACCGCTTCGGTCAGTTCGCTGATGGATGGCAGTTATTCGCTCGTCTCCGGAACTGAATATACCGTAGATAATAATAGTTCAACGCTTTCGGCTACGAATGCGGCTACCAATGCCAGCGCGTCTGTAACGAATAACACTATCACCGTCAATGGTACTGGAAACTATACCGGTTCGAAGAGTAATACGTGGCACATCAACCGTGCCACGCCGACGCTGACTATCAGCACGCCTGCCAGTAAGACGTTGTCGCTGACAGGTGCCAGCCCCAATGGCACCATCACGGTGTCGCGCTCTGGCGACGGTGCAGTGACTGCCACCAGCAGTAACACCAGTGTTGCTACAACCAGCGTATCAGGCACTACTGTCACCGTGACTGCCATTGCCGATGGCTCGGCCACCATCACCATTAAGATGAACCAGAGTCAGAACTACGCGGCCTATACCGCCAGTGACAAGACCGTCAGCGTCACGGCATCGGGATTCCTGAGTATGCAGCAGAATCCGTTGTGGTGGGTTGCTCAGTACAATATGGCTCAGAACAAGACCTCGTTTGTAACATCTCATAGTACGTCATCGCAGTATGTGTTCAACTTTACTGATGCTGCAACAGCGAATGTCTCTGGCTATCATCTGCCGACTCGTGCTGAGCAGACGAGTATCTTCCCGTATGATAAGAGCGACAATTCCAATGGTACGAATATCTTCGGTTTGACAGGAACGTTGGCCAGTCCGAAGGAGTTCAGTGAGCAGGCTTGTGACGTTGGTGGTGTGACGGTATCGGCAAGGACTTCGGTCATTGGCAAGAATGCCAGTGGTGATTACTATGCCGTGCGCTTCATTGGCACAGACTATGCCAGTGCATGGCACTACAAGTGGGTGACCTCTCCATGCAATGGTCTGCTGATAGAGTCATATCTGGTCAATGTTGCAGATTTGGCGGCAGCAAAGACGCTGTTGGCAACTCTAGCAAGTTCGACAATCTTCACGGGCGCAGCCAATGCAAGTGGTGCCAACCAGTCGCCAGCCAGCACTACGCTCACAACGAGCGCCTTCACGCAGCGCTTCCTGCCTGCCTGCGGCTTCCGCAACAATAGCGGCAATGGTGGCAGTGGCACGGCCGACGGCAATCAAGGCTCCGACGGTGGCTATTGGTCAGCCACGGCGAAAGATGATACGTACGGCTGGTACTGGCGCTTCAGTAGTTCCATCCTGAACGAGTACAGTTACGATAAGAAGTACGGCCGCTCCGTGCGTCTGTTCCGCGACCACTGATGACGGCGTCATGCCGGCATCATCCGACCGGTTGAAAATTCACCTCGTGCCTTCAAGGGCACGAGGTTCCGAAAGCCGCCCGACAAGGATCACACGGGGACAGTCCCCCTGTGAGGTGGTTTTTGAAATCGATCTTTGAGGCTTTGCCTCGAAAAGCGGCCTCGCCTAAACACGCTCTTTGACATATTGGCACATTAGAAAATAAGGCTCCCCCTCACGCGGGGACAGTCCCTCTGTGCGGTGAACCTCACATGGGGACAGTCCCCGTGTGAGATAATCTCTCTTTTTCTTGGCAGTTTCAAATAATCTTCGTATTTTTGCAGCGAAAGTTGAAGGTGTTATGGCTCGTCAAGCAAGAGAGAAAAGTGGAACCGGCATCTACCACGTCATGTTGCGTGGTATTAACAGGCAGAACATCTTTGAGGATTCGGAAGACTATAGCCGTTTCGTCAAGTTGCTTTACCAAATGGTATACCCTGTGGATGACAGCGGTAAGTCCCTGCCGTCACGTTGCGTTATTTACGCCTATTGCCTGATGACCAACCACGTCCATCTGCTGATAAGGGAGGCCTCGGAGAGCTTGGCCGATGTCATCAAGCGGATAGGAACCTCCTATGCACAGTACTATAACAAGAAATACCAGCATTTCGGTCATCTGTTTCAGGACCGTTTCAAGAGCGAGCCTGTCAACGACAACGCTTATTTCTTTACGCTCCTCAGGTATATTCACCAGAACCCTGTAGCAGCCGGCATCGCGAAGGATGTGACCAGCTACCAGTGGAGCAGCTGGGACGAGTATGAGCGTTCTGGAAATGACATACCGTCCATCTGTAATACCAAGTCCGTTCTCTCGCGAATGTCTTTGAATGAACTTCGCGAACTGGTGTTTGAGCTTCTGCCGAAGACGGAATCGATACTCGATTTCGACAGTGGCAACATTGTCAGGTCAGATGAGGAAATGAACGAGTTCTTCAAGAACTCCTATGGACTAAGTCACCCTGCCGACTTGCAATTCTATTCACGCGAAAGGCAGAAAGATATCCTGCGCGAAGCTAAGGACTATGGCGGCAGCATCCGCCAACTCTCCCGCATGACGGGTATCAGCTTTACCATTGTTCGTAACGCCTGATATCCCTTCCCTCATTTTCTTTTTTTTCTTTTGTGCCATCACCTCACACGGGGACAGTCCCCCTGTGAGGTGGTTTTTGAAATCGATCTTTGAGGCTTTGCCTCGAAAAACGCTACGCTCGAAAGAACCTGTAAACGAGTTTACGCTCTTTACTCGCTCAACGCGTTCCTTGAATTTACTGATACAATAATAGCCGCGAGGGGAACTTATGGTTCATGGTCAATGGTCAATGGTCAATGGTTAATGGTTCATGGTTAAAGATTTCCGGCCAAATGTTTGGAGGTTACGAAAGAAATCTATATCTTTGCAGCCGAGAAATAACTAATTATAAGATAATATGGCATACACAATCAGTGATATAGTCATTAAGAACCCTACCAAGGTCTGTATGGATCGATTGCGCAAAATGGGTGAAGAGAAAGCCAAACGGCTTTCAAAGATTCAGGAGCGTTGGGAAAATGGTGAATACAATCACGCAGAAGTCATCCATGTGTAAATAGACTATGGAAGATTTCGTAAGATTGCTTTCTGCAAATGAAAGCGATGCTTATCTTATAACCCTTTCTGAAGATAACGTTCTCTTCTCAGAAGAAACGCTTCAGGTGATAGGTGATGTTAAGGTTATAGGCATTGATTTGCGCCGGCTTCTTGGCACGTCATTCACAAGCCATGAGATGTTGGCAGCCATAGAAAAAGTTATCGCTGATTTCTTTCTGGAACGGGATGATGTCATGATATTCTATTATTGCGACTTCATTAATCCGATACCGCGTGCCCGAAAGAAGAATATGCCTCCACAAGAGTATCGAAGCAACTTGTTTAAACTGATGTTTGAAAGGTATGTCAGTCAACACGATGTGGATGATGTCCATCTGTCTGTTATTACAGCCCAGGGTGTTGATGACACATTCTATTTCCACCTGATATACCGAGAGTGTCATGCCCGACTTGCACCCATAATCAGCCAAGACATAAAAGAAGGGTATAGTAAATAGCCCTGATTTTTCCAATCCCCCCTTGCGGCACCCCGACTCTGATAAGAGTCGGGGTGCTGTGCGTTTAATACCCACAGCCTCTCCCCCTAGCCCCCTCCCCCGTAGGGAGGGGGAACAGCAACAGCTAATTGCTAACAGCTAAGAAAGCCTCCCCTACTGGGGGAGGTTGGAGGGGGCCTTAGCCTCCCCTACTGGGGGAGGATGGGAGGGGGCTTATATATTAAGATTATGATGACAGAACATGATATACTGATACAGCAGAAGCTGCTGCCCGAAGAGGACTGCCTGCTGATTATGGTCGATGGCTTCTATCAGGCCTATGGCCTCGGAGCCTTCGCTCTGGCGCGTGTCATGAAGTACCGTGTGCTTCGCCGCCACCGTCCGTGGGGCGAGGTGCTGACGTGCGGATTTCCTGACCTTGTGCTTGCCAAGGTGTGTCTCCGTCTGCGCAAGACACGCGCCGACGTGGAACTGCTTGGCGATAATGCCTTCCTGGTGCATGGCCTCAATGGCGAGCCTGATGAAAGTCAGGTGTGGGATGCCGACGATGACGACACCCCCATGACCAGCGAGCCCACGCTCTGCGTGACCGAGGACTGGCTGGCTGATGCCGTGACGGGCTTCAATGCTGAGGAGGCAACGCCGGAAGAGGCGATGCTCTTCGTGAAGACCTTGCAGAAGCGTCTCTCGCAGACGACTTCCTGCCACCGATACTAGCCGCTGTGAAGCGCCGCCCATTAACTTTTTAAGGTTATTAAAAAGTCGCCGTGAGGCGAGGTTTATTATTACCAAATCGTATCGGGGACATTTTGCCCCGGTACCGCGTCGTGAGACGCATCTCATTTTTTTTATAATTTAGTGAACCGTGGGGCGGTGTTTGCCGCCTCACATTTTTAACTTGGATAAAACAAAAACCAAGAAAACCCGTTTCTGTGCTGCGGGAACCGAAAAACAGTGAAAACCGAGAGCAGAGTGAAGCTTGCTTCGACTATGCCGAGGTGCCTCCTGTGTTGCAGGAACTGAAAAACAGTGAAAACAATTCTTGAGGCATCTATTGTTGGCAATGTGCAACCGGTTTTTTAAATCTCTCTGCGCTTTTACCAAATAGCTAACACCCCTCCATCCTCCCCTACTGGGGGAGGATGGAGGGGGCTTAAATAAATCAACAATGAACCCTAAAACCAAGATCGACCTGAAGAAAGCAATGGTCAAAAAAACGTGAGTGAAACAGAATTGGCAGCCCGGTTGGGCATCAGCCAACAGTACCTGAACGCTATCAGCTGTGGCAAGAAAAATGTCACGGTAGAGAAGTTGGAGCGCATCGCCGAAGCCCTCGGGATGACGCTCCATGTTTCGTTTGAATAGGTCCCTACAACCCCACAGGTTGTAATCTCGCACCATGACCGAAATTCGTGGCGCGAAAGTTTGCGTGTGCCCGTTTCTTTCAGTAACTTTGCATAGGGAAGGAGGAAAGGAGAGAAGGAGTAAAAGGAGTAAAGGAGTAAAGGAGTAAAAGGAGTAGTATGAAAAAGAAACCTAAGACTGAGCACAAACAAAACTGGCGGGAGACGACGGCGACGGTGGAGGACATCAAGGCGTTCCTCATGGACCACGTGTACCTCAGGCATAATGTGGTGACGGGGCGGGTGGAGTGCCGCTTCCCGGAAATGGATTTCTGGGAAAGTGAAAAGAGAAGAGAGAAAAGTGAACAGTTCGCTGCCGCTGGCACGGACTGGCAGCCGCTCTCCGACCGCGTCGTGAACAGCCTGTGGACAGAAATGTCGGGGGAAAAGACTGTGAGACTGCAGGATTTGTATCATGTCATCGAGAGCGACTTTTCGCCCGACTACCATCCGTTCCGCTACTACCTGGAGCACCTGCCGCCATGGGACCGCCAGGACTACCTGATGGAGCTGGCGCTGTCGGTCTCCGTCAAGGGTGGGGTGGAGGAGCAGATGCGGTTTGCACAGTACCTGAAGAAATGGCTCGTGGGCATGGTGGCGGCATGGGTGGACGACAAGGTGGTGAACAACGTCATACTGGTCTTGATAGGCGAGCAGGGCTCCTACAAGACGACGTGGTTCGGTCACCTGCTGCCAGCCGAGTTACGCCAATACTTCTACACGAAAACCAACGCCAACCGCATGGGGCGCGATGACCTGCTGACCTTGGCGCAGTACGGCTTGGTGTGCTGTGAGGAGCTGGACACGATGCGCCCCTCGGAACTGAACCAGCTGAAGGCCGCCGTCACCATGCCCAGCATCGACGAGCGTGCCGCCTATGCCCACTACCATGAGCACAGGCAGCACATCGCCTCGTTCTGTGGTACAGGCAACAACGTGCAGTTCCTGTCTGACCCCACGGGCAACCGGCGTTGGCTGCCGTTCGAGATTGACAGCATCGACCCGCCGCAGCAACACCCACTGAACTACCAGGGCATCTACAGTCAGGCGTATGCCCTCTACCGCGAGGGCTTCCAGTTCTGGTTCTCGAAGTCCGAGATCCTGAAGCTGTCGGAGCATAACCGGCAGTTCGAGACGCCTCATGAGGAGAAGGAGCTTGTCAACATCTACTTCCGCAAGCCTGCGGAGTTCGAACCGAGCGAGTATATCCCCGTGACGCGTGCCAAGCAGATTGTCGGCGGTAACATGGTCAACTCCATCAGTACCGTCCGTCTGGGCTTTGCCTTTAAGGAACTGGGATTCGAAATGAAACACACGAATACAGGTAACCGCTACCGCGTCGTCCAGCGGTCGGCAGAGGAGATACGGAGTCTGTTGCGTGCAATCCCTGATGACGGATGAGAGGTGAAAGGTGAAAGGTGAAAGGCGGATTTCAAGAAAGCTACGCGTACCGCGTGTACGCACGGTACGCGAATAATTTCTATTTTTATCTTTCACCCTTCACCCTTCACCTCAATATCAATACTCAATGACTTTTTGAAAATACTCCATGACTATTTTGAAATACTCAACGACTATTTTATGAAAGCAATGACAAGACAACAATTAGCGTACTATGCCGGGGTATCGGTGAAGACGCTGCGTAACTGGTGCAAACCCTATAAGCAGGAATTGGAGACCATGGGCATGACCCGCTCACAGGTGGTCCTGCCTCCGCATATCGTACAGTGGATCTGTGACAAGTTTTGCATCGATGTGGAGTAAAACGTAGTTTTTTATATTAAAATTTGGAAGTTACGAGAGAAACTACTATCTTTGCACCATGAATAAGAAACGAAAAGAGAAGTTTGCGGACTTGCTACTTGATATTGCCAAATATATCGTTACGGCAGTCTTGTTGGCAACGTGGTTTAGCGATGTGAGCAAGTGGGAGTGGTATTCCTATATTATTCCTGTAGGTGTTGTCGTAACGATAACCATAGGCGGACTACTTCTCTATAAGGATGAAGAAAAGGTAAAACCCAAAAACAACTAAAGGTATGGCTGCAAATATAATGCTAATAACAGTGCTGATAATGGCAATCGTAGGTGTTTCCTATTTCTTGATTGAAGACAAGAAACACGAAGGAGTTCCTAACAATTGACATGTGTATTGTCTGTTAACGCGGACAACTGAAAGTATAGATACGTTTTAGCACCCTGGCTCAAATGTGAGTCGGGGTGCTCTTTTTTGTTTTACTTACGCCCTGATAGAGCCTGATAGAGCCTATTAGGTCCCGATAGAGCCCGATAGGGAAAGTGGTAGGTGGAATTGTTGTACCTTTGTATCGTGAAAGTTAAAGAAGGATCCTAAAAGACTGACACAGAACAAACATCTATTAACCACTAAAAAGCAAAGAAAAAGCTATGCTGAAATTCCTGAAAGAAAAGCGCCGCGTGATCGGCAAAGTACTGAAATGGATTGGGGGCATCATCACCCTCACCGTGAGCACGTTCTTCATCCAGAGCTGCTTAAACCATTGACCATTGACCATTGACCATTCGCTCGGCGAGTGAAACGAGACGCTTGCTACCGAAGGGACGCAAGAACTTACAAACTTACAAACTTAACAACTAACCTATGATTGAACTTAACGTTTACAAAAACACAGACAGCACGAGTGCGCAGTACGGCAAGGCCTATGCGCGAGTAGATTACAAAGAGATGTTCGACGTCT
>Ga0310696_10007540_pt1 | contig 12763 bp, 10 predicted proteins | sample AusTroGonzalo_MG_4_FD_203885 | JGI IMG/M metagenome (GOLD analysis project Ga0310696, IMG submission 203885) | Bovine rumen microbial communities from tropical cattle in Woodstock, Queensland, Australia - Gonzalo_02 (v2) (version 2) | ecosystem: Host-associated > Mammals > Digestive system >... | reverse complement strand
CATGGTCCGCAACAAAATGATTGACGTCGTCGTTTCAACAGGCGCTTCAGTCATCGACATGGACCTCTTCGAGGCTCTCGGTTTCAAACATTATATCGGTGAAAAAGAGAACGTGGTGCCAGATACCAAGCTCCGCGAGCTTTACATCGACCGTATTTACGACACATATATCGACGAGGAACAGCTTCAGGTGTGCGACCACGCTACATACGAACTCGCCAACATTCTCGAGCCACGTCCGTATTCATCACGCGAGTTCCTGTGGAATCTCGGTAAATGGCTGCATGAAGGTCACGGCGTGAAGAAAGACAGCCTCATCCAGACATGCTACGAGTGCGGCGTCCCTATGTTCTGCCCGGCATTCTCAGACTCTTCGGCAGGTTTCGGTATCGGTCTGCACCAGTGGGAACGCAAGCACGCTGGCAAGCCATACGTGAGCATCGACTCTGTTGCCGACTTCCTCGAGCTGACAGAAATCAAGATGGCTGCTCCACAGACTGGTTTGTTCATGGTCGGTGGCGGTACTCCTAAGAACTTCGCTCAGGACACAGTCGTATGCGCTGAAATTCTTGGACATGAGGTGCCAATGCACAAATACGCAATCCAGATCACCGTTGCTGACGTCCGCGATGGCGCCTGCTCATCATCGACATTGCTCGAGGCAGGTTCATGGGGCAAGGTGAGCGAGAAACTCCAGCAGATGGTCTATGCCGAAGGCACAACCGTCATCCCGATGATTGCTTCCTACGTCTATCATAATGGACCTTGGAAGAAGAGAGAGTATAAGAATTGGCAATCAATATATCAGAAATAGTTTTTAGTCGTTAGTCTTTAGACTTTAGTCATAATCGAGTAAACTAAAGACTAACAACTAAAGACTAAAGACTAAGATATATGTTAATAACAAACATTAAAGAACTCTGCGGCATTGTCGAAGACGGTTCATTATGGAGAGCCGGTTCAGCAATGTCACAAGTGACTCGCATCAAGAACGCGTACCTTTATATAAAAGGTAGCAAGATTGCCGACTATGGCGAGATGAAATCTCCGAAATACCAGGAATATCTGGCAAAGGAGAAAAAAGTCGTCGATGCTAAGGGCGGACTGGTCTTGCCTGCGTTCTGCGACTCGCACACTCACTTAGTGTATGCCAACTCGCGCGAGATGGAGTTTTGCGACAAGATTCGCGGCTTGAGCTACGAGGAGATTGCAAAAAGGGGAGGAGGCATCCTCAACTCGGCGAAAGCTACAGCAGCCGCTAGCGAAGACGAGCTATACGAATCGGCTATGCAGCGTCTCGATGAGATTATGCACATGGGAACTGGCGCCGTCGAGATCAAGAGCGGCTATGGTCTTACTACAGAAAGCGAATTGAAGCTTCTGCGCGTTATCCGTCGCTTGAAGGAGAACTCTCCGATGACGATAAAGTCGAATTTCCTTGGAGCTCACGGCATCCCGATGGAATACCGCGGACATCAGGAAGACTATGTCGACCTTGTCATCAATGAGATGATTCCTTTAGTTGCAGCTGAGGATCTGGCCGATTTCATTGATGTTTTCTGCGACAAAGGCTTCTTTACCGTTGAAGACACTGAAAGAATTTTGATGGCGGGCATCAAATACGGCATGCGTCCGAAGATCCACGCCAACGAGATGGCAGTGTCGGGCGGCGTGCAGGTTGGCGTTAAATACGGTGCAATTTCTGTCGACCATCTTGAACAGATGGGAAAAGCAGAAATTGAGGCTTTGAAAGGCTCCGACACCATGCCGACGGTGCTCCCAGGCTGCGCATTCTTCTTGAACTTGCCACTTTCGCCAGTCCGCGACATGATTAACGCCGGTTTGCCGGTTGCAATGGCTTCCGACTTCAATCCTGGCACATCGCCATCAGGCAATATGCAGTTTGTGCTTTCGTGTGCCTGCATCAGATATCGCATGACTCCGGAGGAGGCGTTGAATGCAACGACATTGAACACCGCATACGCTATGGATGTGAGCCGCGAGCTCGGTTCCATCACAAAAGGCAAAATCGCCAACGTGATGATTACCAAGCCGATGACTCAGCTTGAGTTCATGCCGTATTATTACGGAGCGAATAAGGTTCAGACAATGATTTTAAAAGGAAAAGTAATTAAATAATCATACAAATGAAACAATTAATCGAATGTGTTCCGAATATCAGCGAAGGTCGCGATATGAACATCATCAATCAGGTGACTGCCGAGATCGAGAAGGTTGAAGGCGTGAAATTGTTGGACGTTGACCCGGGTGCGACGACAAACCGTACCGTCATCACTTTTGTGGGCGAGCCGGAAAACGTGTGCGAAGCCGCATTCCGCGTGGTGAAAAAGGCCGCCGAGCTCATCGACATGCGTAACCATCACGGCGATCACCCACGTCAGGGTGCAACCGATGTTTGCCCTCTTATCCCGATTTCAAACATCACAATGGACGAGGTGGTGGTTTACGCCCGTAACCTCGCAAAACGCTTCGGCGAAGAGCTCAATATCCCGATTTACTGCTACGAAGAGGCCGCTTTCCAGCCAAAACGCAAGAATCTGGCATACTGCCGCACAGGCGAATATGAGTCATTGTCGAGCCGTCTCGGAACAGAAGAATGGAAACCGGATTTCGGTCCGAACGAATGGAACGAGCATGTCGCACAGATAGGTGCCACACAGGTTGGCGCCCGCGACTTCCTCATCGCAATCAACTATAACCTCAACACCACTTCGACACGTCGTGCCAACGCCATCGCTTTCGACGTCCGCGAGAAAGGCCGTCCGAAGAGAGTGGGACCAAAGGTCACCGACAAGCCGATGAAAGATGAAAACGGCAACACCATCATGATTCCTGGCACTCTGAAGAGCACCAAGGCTATCGGCTGGTTCATCGAGGAATACGGCATTGCTCAGGTCTCAATGAACATCACCAACATCAACGTTTCACCGGTTCACGTTTGCTTCGACGAGGTTTGCGCTAAGGCCGCGGCTCGTGGCGTGCGTGTGACAGGCTGCGAAATCGTCGGTTTGATTCCTAAGAAGGTGCTCATCGACGCTGGTAAGTATTATCTTGCAAAACAGCAGCGTTCATTGGGCGTGAGTGAGGACGAAATCATGAAGATCGCCATCAAGTCGATGGGTCTCGACGATCTGAAACCGTTCAACCCGAAGGAAAAAGTCATCGAATTCTTGATCGAAGACATGACACAGAAGAAGCTCGTCGACATGACTTGCACTGGTTTTGCCAACGAGACAGCCAGCGAGAGTCCGGCTCCGGGTGGTGGTTCAATCTCAGCTTACATGGGAGCCCTCGGCGCAGCATTGGCAACAATGGTGGCTAACCTTTCATCACATAAACCAGGTTGGGATGAGCGCTGGGAAGAGTTCTCGAAAGTTGCTGAAAAAGGTCAGGTTTTGAAAGATCAGTTACTTGACTTAGTTGATGAAGATACCAACGCATTCAACAAGATCATGGCTGCATTGCAGATGCCTAAGAAGACCGATGCCGACAAGGCTGCACGTATGGAAGCTCTCGAACTCGCATCGCAGTATGCTACAAAGGTGCCGTTCAAGACCATGAACGTTGCATTTGAGGCATTCGAAATCGTCGAGGCAATGGCAAAGACAGGCAATCCTGCATCAGTTTCAGACGCCGGAGTGGGTGCTTTGTGCTGCAGAAGTGCTGTCATGGGCGCATATCTCAACGTGAAGATCAACGCGGCAGGATTGAAGGACAGAGCATTTGCCGATAAAATTGTTGCTGATGGCGCAAAGATTGAGGCTGCTGCAATCAAGAAAGAAGCTGAAATTCTCGAAGTTGTCAATAAAATTATCAACAAAGAGTAATTTAATCGATTGATAATCAGATAAATAAGAAAATTTCAAAGTTGATAAAATTTTTGACTGAAAAATATTGTCAGGTATTAAAAAAATGTGTATTTTTGCAGTCCGAAATTTGAAAGGATAAAGATATGTCAAAGAAAGTTAAAGACGCACGCGTACAAGTGATTTTGGAGTGCACAGAGCAAAAGGCAACAGGCATCCCGGGAACTTCTCGTTACGTTACAACGAAGAACAAGAAGAACACCCCAGAGAGATTGGAACTCATGAAATACAACCCAATCCTCAAGAAAATGACTCTTCACAAAGAAATTAAATAAGATTTAGGATATGGCAAAGAAGGTAGTTGCATCATTGCACACAGCTGGTAAGGAATTCACGAAGGTCATCAAAATGAAGAAATCAGAGAAGACTGGTGCTTACTATTTTGAAGAGACCATCGTCCCGATTGACCAGGCACAAGAATTCATCGCAAAGAACTAATATAGTTTTTTGAATTGATTTAGAATAGCTTTCCCGTTTCGGCGGGAGAGCTTTTTGAGGTTTAAAAAATATTGAAATGGGATTATTTTCGTTTTTTAAGAGAGATAAAGAAGCTAAAGAAGACCTGAACAAAGGTCTGGAGAAGACAAGAACCAGCGTGTTTGACCGCATCTCGAAAGCGATAGTCGGCAAGTCGACGGTCGATGACGAGGTTTTGGATAACCTTGAGGAGATTCTCGTCACATCTGACGTAGGAGTCGATACCACCTTGAAGATTATCGACCGCATCCAGAAACGTGTAGCACGTGATAAGTATGTGGGAACCAGCGAGTTAAACGCTATCTTGAAAGAAGAGATCGCTTCTTTGTTGCAGGAAAATAACTCAGGTGACGGCAGCAGCTTCGATCTTCCGGAGGATAAGAAACCTTACGTCATCATGGTTGTGGGCGTGAACGGTGTGGGTAAGACTACCACTATCGGAAAGCTCGCATACAACTTCAAGATGGCAGGCAAAAAAGTCGTTCTCGGCGCTTCCGACACCTTCCGCGCGGCCGCTGTCGACCAGCTCAAGATTTGGGCTGACCGCGTCGATGTCCCGATTGTGTCTCAAGGCATGGGCGCTGACCCGGCATCTGTGGCTTTTGACACAGTGAAATCAGCAGTGGCACAAGGCGCTGACGTGGTTTTGATTGACACCGCAGGCCGTCTGCACAATAAAGTCGGATTGATGAACGAGCTTTCGAAGATTAAGAAAGTGTGCCAGAAAGTGATTCCGGACGCACCGCATGAGGTGTTGCTCGTTTTGGACGCTTCAACAGGACAGAACGCCATCGAACAGGCTCGTCAGTTTATCGCTGCGACAGAGGTCAACGCATTGGCACTCACCAAGTTAGACGGTACTGCCAAAGGCGGCGTGGTCATCGGCATCTCCGACCAGTTCAAGATTCCGGTGAAATACATCGGAGTGGGAGAGAAGATGGAAAATTTGCAAATCTTTGATAGAAAAGAATTTGTTGATTCATTGTTCCAATAATGAAAAAGCCCGTCTTAAATATTGTTACTTTAGGTTGTTCGAAAAACAAAGTCGACTCGGAGCATCTTGCGGCTTTGCTTAACAACACATATAAAATCGTCCACGATTCAGATGAGAAATCTGATGTGGTGATTATCAACACCTGTGGCTTTATCGGCGATGCTAAAGAAGAGTCTATTGACACTATCTTGGAATATGCAGAGTTGCGTAAAGCCAATAAAATCAAGAAGTTATATGTGATGGGCTGTCTCTCGGAGCGTTACAAAAAAGAACTCAGCAAGGAGATTCATGAGGTTGACGCTTTCTTTGGAGTGGAGCCTGTGCAACATGTGGCGGCCGATATCCTGAAATCCGATTTTCATGCGGAATATTGCTGCGAGCGCGTGCTTTCGACGCCATCGCATTACGCATATCTGAAGATTTCCGAGGGCTGCAACCGTCATTGCGCTTTTTGTGCGATCCCGTTGATTCGCGGCGACCATAAGTCGGTGCCGATGGAAGACCTCGTTAAAGAGTCTGAAAATTTGGCAAAGAAAGGTGTTAAAGAGCTGATACTCATAGCTCAAGACCTCACATATTACGGTTACGACATTGACGGAAAGTCGCATATCGTGGAGTTGGTTCAGAAGTTGACTGAAATAGACGGCATCGAGTGGATTCGTCTGCATTACGGCTATCCGCTGGGATTCCCTGTCGAGTTGCTCGAGTTGATGCGCGACAGCCCGAAGATCTGTCATTATATCGATTTGCCGTTGCAGCATATCAGCACGCCTATTTTGAAGGCTATGCGCCGTGGTGTGACTCGTGAGCAAACTATCGAATTTGTCAAGAAAGTCCGTTCTTACGTTCCTGATATCGCTTTCAGAAGCACGTTTATCGTCGGTTTCCCTGGCGAGACGGAGGAGCAGTTCAATGAGTTGATTGATTTCATCAAGGAGATGCGGTTCGAGCGCGCCGGCGTGTTTGCGTACTCGGCTGAAGAGGGGACGCCTGCTTACGAACTCGAAGACGATGTTCCTGAAGAGGTAAAGAAGGCGCGCGTTGATAAATTCATGGATGTGCAGCAGGATATATCATTGGAAATCAACTCAAAACGACTCGGCAGAACAGAAAAAGTGCTCATCGACCGCACCGAAGGCGGCTATTATGTCGGTCGCACTCAATACGACTCACCTGAAGTCGATGATGAAGTGCTTATCTCGATGAAAGACAATAAGTTAGAAATCGGTACATTCGTCAACGTGAAGATTAACCAAGCCGATTATTTCGATTGCTACGGAGAAGTTATTAGCCACTAGCCATTAGCCATTAGCTTGGGATAGAAAACTACTAATGGCTATCAGCTAATGGCTTAAAATTAATAGTATGTATAAACGATATCAAGCATCAATAAAGCAAGCTGCTAGCAATTGGGTTGAATCCAGATGGTATTATTGGTTTCTCGCTCTGATTTCATTCGTTTTCGTGTTACTGTTTTCGCGTGCAACATCTCCATTGTACGCCTACGTCGGCTATGACGCTGCCATTTTCAAGCAGATGGGAATGGCGATTCTCAAAGGCAAAACAATCTATCTCGATTATTTCGACAACAAAGGCTGTCTGCTGTATTTCCTGCACGCACTTTGTCTGTGGCTCGGTGGTGATTTTGTTATCTTGATGTTTCAAGCTATCTCATTGACTGTCAGTCTGATACTTCTTGACAAGATAATATCATTTTATAAAGAAGGGAAGAGTCGTTTTTATATTTTGCTGGCTGGTCTTGTTTTGCTTTTGTGTTTTTACGAGGGCGGCGATTTGACTGAGGAATGGAGTTTGCCGTTTATCTGCTATCCGCTGTATAAGTTTTTAAAGTCTTATAAAGAAGGTAATACATTGATTGCCAGAGATTTATACTTCATTGGCTTGTGCTTCGGCGTCATAGCTTTCTTGCGAATCAACAATGCGGTGCCATTCTGCGGATTTTTGCTTTGGCTATTTAACGGATATCTGCTGAGAAAGCAATGGAAAGAATTTATAATCAATGCGTTAGCCTTTGTCGGCGGTATTTTGATAATAGCAATTCCTTGTTTATTGTATTATTATCTGAAAGCAGGCGCTGAAGGCGTTTATTGGATGGTTTATTCAACGTTTTTGTCTGGTTTCGAGTATCTTGGAATCAATATTAAAGTCCCTGTAATAGTTTGTGTATCATATTATTTGGTAGTTGCAGCTTTCTTAATTGCGCAATTTTTATCATTGAAAAATGAGAATCGGTTGCTGATTCCGATAGTGATATCATATTTGCTGTTTTTACTTGGATTCGGCACAAAATGTATCGAGCATTATCAGGTTGTGATGGTTCCTTTGTATGTGATTTCTATTGCAACATTTAAGATTAAGAAGAATTGGCTATATAAAATTTCGTTGTCTCTGTTGGCTGTCATTTTGCTGGCGTTTTTGGTTAGACCATTTGGATTTTTGTTTTATGAAGTAATCTTGAATAACGATAAATTTGAGCATGTTTATTCCGATTTTCATGAAAAAATAAAGGATATTCCAGCAACTGAGAGGGATTCGATTTATAATTATAACTTGTATCTTTGCGGTCATGATTTGCTATGTCATGAAAAGCTTTTCCAATGCAATAGGATTTCTTTGTCGCCATTTTCGTTTGGGATGGGCAGTCTGCAAGAAAAAAGAGCGTCTTTGCAGGAAGAGAGTCCTTTGTGGATTATGGTTTGCCATGATGTTGTCATTCCTGCGGAAATGCCTTATATTCAAGAGAATTACGAAGAAAGTTTTGTTCTCCATTATGATACCAAATACCTGAAAAACCTTCAAGGTTTCGGAATCGAAAAAGACATTTATTTCTTCAGAAGAAAATAATTCGGTATGATTATAAAAAAATGGAGAAATCTTTCTGGTAAGAGATTTCTCCACTTTGGTCGAAATACCACCTAATGGCTTATCATTGTGCTGTAAAGCTAAATGCTTGCGTTGATGCCGATGAGGTTCCGCCGAGGTAGATTCCGTGGAATGCCGTTGTCGGGTTGGTCGGTGCCTCATTACTCCATTTCACATAATATGTGCTGCCGCTTACCATGCCTGTCGCTGTGATGAGGGCAAGGTTGCTATTGCAGTTGGCTTCGAAGCTGAATGTCACCATGTTGGTGCCGCCTGTGCCGTTAGTGTTTGACAAAGTATAGTATTTCCCAGATTGGAAGTTATAGCTGCTGGTATAGAATGCATAGCCTTGTGCAGGGTTGGTTATGGTGCCTCCGCTGCCGCCGCCACCAGGCCAGCCGCCACCACCTTGAGAACCGCCAGCGCTTAAGCCGATGCCGGTGCCAGTGATCCTGATATAATTATTGTTGTCGCAGTCAAAGCCTTCCTCTGGGTTACCTTTGGTGGTGTAGGCGAAGACGACTCCGTTGCCGATAGTGATGGCACCTGCTGTACCTGCATTCGAGTCTACAGCATCATTTCCGTTGCTGAAGCATACCGTCACGCCACCGTTGAAGAATATCTTTCCTGATGAGTTGATGCAGTCGTCGTAGCATTTGAAGTAATGCTGTCCGCCATCGATGTCGATTTGTGTCTTCGATTCCAGACCTTCTGCGCCAGTGCCTGTGGTTGTTACTGTTGTGGTGCCGCTGTTGACGGTGATAAGTCCCTGAGCTTTGATGGCTTTAGGGTTTGCATATTCTCCGCCACCCCATGGGCCGCCACCGCCTGATGATACGGTGATGCGATTACCGGTTGTTGTGACGTTGAGAATCAAGTCGTCATTGCTTCCGCCAGGTGTGCCAATCACGAGGGTGCCCTCTGTGGTGATGCCTTTGCCGCCGGCACCAGTGCTTCTCAGAGTGAAGTCACCTGCTGAGATGACCATGTTGCCGTCGCATTTCAGGCATGACGAGGTGTAGGAATCCTTGGTGTTACCGGAAACGGTGTAGGCTGCACCGTCACCTTGTGTGAGGATGTCGAAAGTGCCGCCATTGATAGTGAGGTTGCCGTCAGCGCTGATGGATTTTCCTCCGTGGTTGCTGTTAGGCAATGTGATATTGAACGAGCCTCCGTTGATGTTGATGTCGTTGTCGCATTTTATAGCTGTGCAATATGACGGAACATTCTGATTATTAACGACTTCCAACACTGTGCTTCCTGCTGCCACGATGGTGATATCACCGCCGTTGATAGTCAAATTGTCGTCGCATTTGATGCCTTTCGAAATATCGCCGTTCATAGTGATGTTGAACGAGCCTCCGTTGATGACCAATGTGCTGTCCGCTGAGAGACCGTTGACATCATCTACATCGCTGGTAATCAAAAAGTTACCTGAGTTGATTGTACAGATGCCTTTGACTTTTATCGGGTGCTTCACAAAGCTTGTGACGTTCAAAGTGCCGTTGCCTTGCACCAATAAGTCGCTGTTGCTCATGAGAGCTGCTTTCTTGTCGCTTTCGGTGCCGTCGCTGAGCGAATTAGTAGTGCCGTCGGCGATTTCAAGGATTACGCCTGCATCGCATGTCAAATCCATGGCTTTGCCGGTAGGATTGGTTAAATTGACACCGTTTAACTGAATCGTTGGCGTTGTCGCACTCTCGATGGCAAAACGTCCAGGATTAGCGGTTCCTGACAATACGTAAGTGATATTGTCGGAAACCAGCGATGTGATTGAGACTTTCGCCTCGCTCACCGTCACTATGACTTGTGTGACAGGGTAGGGATTGATGACCTCTGCTGTCGTTCCGTTATAGTTGATGTAAACGATGTCGCCAGTGCTTGCTGGAATAAACGGGAACGTCAAACTGTCAACTTCGGTGAAGTCAAATGAGTATAAGTTGTTGGTTGTCCGCACTTTAAGCTTGCCGTTCTCGTTGATGTACATGCTGTCGATTGACGAGACAGGAGCGTCTAAAACGATGCCTTTGTTTTCCTGACCATGAATGCGCACGTGGTATTCGCCATCTTGTGCCTTGACTGATAATCCTGTGAATATCAATGATATAACTAACAAAAGTCTCTTCATGGCATTACATTTTTATGAATTTGGAAAACTCGTTGCCTACACCTATTATGTATAAGCCCGCGCGCAAATCACCGACGTTGATGGCTGCGTTTGCTGACACTATGGCTCTTTTTACCACTGCTCCGTTTATCGAATAAATTGTAACTTCTTGATTATCAGAGATGTTGTTTATTCTTAAAATATCGTTTGTCGGATTCGGATAAATCGTAAGATGTTGATTTTCAGTTTCGATGACATCCTGTACTTCTGAAAAATAGGCTTTTCTCAAACTTGACAGGTTGTAAGAGACGGTTTCTCCGTTGCTGTCGAGGAAAAGCTGGGTGTCGGAATAGTAAATCTTAGAATCGGTACTCATGACGTAACTCGCTGTGGTGCCGTCGGTTTTCACGATGTTGAACGCCACGTTTTGAGCGAGTGCCGGGTACATCATTCCCACCATAATGACAATGGTGATCAAAAATTTTCTCATAGTTAAACAGTTTGAACGTTAAATAGCCTGCAAAAATAACGAAAAATATCTTAAAATGGTATAAAAAAAGTGACGATTTTTTTCGTCACTTTTATGCTTTTGCCGTCATTTCGAGCGAAATGTAACGAAGTGGAGTGAAGTCGAGAAATCTCCTACAATTGTTCAGATATGTTTTTTTTTGTCGGAGATTTATCCATTCCGCTTCGCTTCAGTCGAAATGACGAGTTGGAAGTTAACTATTTCTTAGGTGCTTCCAAGAGGATATCGCACAGCAAATCCCAGAACATCTGGACTGTCTTGATCTCGATTCTCTCGTCAGGTGAGTGCACGCCGCGGAGGGTAGGGCCGAATGAAATCATGTCCATGCCAGCGATCTTGTCGCCGATGAGGCCGCATTCGAGACCTGCGTGGATAGCCTTCACTTTCGGGTCTTTGCCGAAGCGTTTCTTATAGACTTTCTCAGCGATGGCGCAGATTGCCGAGTTCGGGTTAGGTGTCCAGCCCGGGTAGCCGTCGGTGTGTTTCACCTCTGCGTTTGCGAGGTTGAAGCAAGCCTCGACCATTGCCGCTGCGTATTCCTTAGCCGACTCGATGGAGCTGCGCTGTGAGGTCTGGATGAAGAAATAACCTTCTTTTTTCTTCACTGAAGCGAGGTTTGTCGAGGTCTCCACGAAGTTCGGGACGGTCTGTGACCACTCGATGACGCCGTGAGGGCAGGTGAGGAGGCCGTTCAGGAGGTCGAACTGTGTCATCTCGTCGATGACGACGTCGGCTGTGGTCTCAGATTTCTTTGCCTTCACAGTGATGCCAGGTTCGGTCACTTGATATTCGTTCTTGAAGCTCTTCTCGAACTTCTTCACCATTGCCTCGAATTTCTTTGCGCAGTCTTTCGGGATGAAGACGACAGCTGTTGCCTCGCGTGCGATGGCGTTTCTCAGATTACCGCCTTGGATGTCGTAGATACGGAGGTCGTAGTCGTTGGTTGCCTGCCATAATATTCTGGTTAACAGCTTGTTAGCGTTGGCGAGGTTTTTGTTGATGTCGTCGCCTGAGTGACCGCCTTTGAGTCCGCTGACCTTCACATCGTAAGGTATGTAGCCTTCAGGGGCGTTCTCGAGTTTATAGAAAATCTTGACGATGGTGTCCATGCCGCCTGCGCAACCGATGAAGATCTCGCCTTCGTCTTCAGAGTCGAGGTTGAGGAGGATACGGCCTGTGAAGTCTTTCGGGTCGAGTTTCTCGGCGCCGGTGAGACCAGTCTCTTCGTCGACTGTGAAGATGCATTCGAGCGGACCGTGTTTCACGTTTTTATCAGTAATCACTGCCAATGCAGCAGCCACTCCGATGCCGTCGTCAGCGCCGAGGGTGGTGCCGTTAGCATGCAGCCATTCGCCTTTCAACACAGCCTCGATAGGGTCTTTGTCGAAGTCGTGTTTCTTGTCGCCGTTCTTCTCGCACACCATGTCCATGTGAGCCTGCAGGATGACGGTCTGGCGGTTTTCCATGCCTTTTGTTGCCGGCACGCTCATTATGATGTTGCCGCAAGGTTCTTTCTTGTATTCCACTTTATGGTCTTTTGCCCATTTCTCGAGGTAAGCGACCATTTTTTCTTCTCTCTTTGAAGGACGTGGCACGCCCATGATGCCTTGGAATTCTTTCCAAACGCCTTCCGGTTTAAGTTTTAATACTACTTCGTTCATGATATTAATGTTTTAATAATTCTATTGTCTTTATTGGGTCTTCCGATTTGAAGACAGCATTTCCTGCTACCAATACATCAGCTCCTGCATTGAACAGTTTCGGTGCGTTCTCGACATTCACTCCGCCGTCGACTTCAATCATGGTCTTCAATCCTTGATTTTCAATCATCTGACGCAGTTTTTCAATCTTTGCGTAAGTGCGTTCGATGAATTTCTGTCCGCCGA
>Ga0310696_10007539_pt1 | contig 12763 bp, 6 predicted proteins | sample AusTroGonzalo_MG_4_FD_203885 | JGI IMG/M metagenome (GOLD analysis project Ga0310696, IMG submission 203885) | Bovine rumen microbial communities from tropical cattle in Woodstock, Queensland, Australia - Gonzalo_02 (v2) (version 2) | ecosystem: Host-associated > Mammals > Digestive system >... | reverse complement strand
TTTGTGAATAATTTGTGTTTAATTTGTGGTAATTCGTGTTAAGAATCAAAGACATTCGATTAGACCTCGATACTATCATGAAAATTCATGCAACGTATTACTTCACTACCTGGAGTCTTCCGTTCACGATGTACAGACCCTTCTGAGCCTTCACTACACGCTGACCCTGCAGGTTGTAGACGGAATCTTCCATCTTCAATCCTCCATCTTCAACCTGGGCAATGGCAGTCGTGGTGCCACCGTCGAAGTCGAAGCCGATGAAGTTGCGAGCATTCTCGCCAGTACCACCAACCGATGCGGGCAGATAGGCGGTGTGAGCACCAACGGTGAAGCTCTCTGCGGTAGTCTTGTAGAAGCCTACGCCCTTACCACCAACGGGATTCATCAGTACGAAGATCCCCTTCTCGTTAACGATGGTTTCCTCTGTGACGCCGATGAAGGCATTGTCCTTAAGAGCGGCAGCATTGGCGGCGACGGGAACCTCGTATGTACCCTGAGCACCCTTCAGAAGCACACCCTCGCCGGCGGGAACCTGCTTAACCTCGGTGAATTTCACCTCAGCGTCAGTGATAGTAGCCTTGTAAGCGGTCAGGCCGGTAGCCGAGAAGTCAAGGTCGCTCGTGGAGCAATAGGTGGCATAGCCGGCAGCGGAAACTGTAACTTCAACATCTTCGGCATCAGCAACGAACTTGTAGAGCTGGATGGGCTGCTGACCACTCTTGTAGTAGCGGAAACGGAGATTATCAGAAGCTTTGTTGTATCTCAGGGTGATGTCGCTTCCCTCAAATGAAGCTGCGATAACGGCATTCTCCCCTTCGTCGATGCTAAACGTATGGGTATAGGTCTCAGCCTTGTCCGTCTGCTTCAAGCCATTGCTGTTGCTTGATACACCGATATAATGACCCGAAGCACTTTGCAGTGTTCCTGCGGTCACGTCAATGTTGAACACTGACTTGGCATTGGTGGTCGTGGCGGCAATCTTGCCATTCTCGATAGTCACGCCGATGGTGTTCTCTGCTGCATCTAGTGTTGTGAGGCTGCCATCGAAGGCTACGGAACCAGTCTCGTACACAATGAGGTACTGGCCGCTGGTAATGTCATCGGTGCTGGTGACTTTCACGAAGTTTCCAATAGTCTCTTCCGGAGCAACATACTCAGCCTGGGTGACGGTGATGAGTTCTGAATAAACATTCTGAGCATCATCATCAAGGGCATAGACTTTCATGTAGGCCATGCGGGCAGCACCTGTGTTGGCATCAATTATATAATATACATTATTCTCATTGTTGATGTCAGCAGTTAACCAGTCGTAAGTGGCTGCATTGCCATCAGCATCGCAGTAATAAACTTCTGCTACCACATTTGTGATATTATTATAAGTAACAGTAATTGTTCCATCTGCGCCTGCAGCAGTAGCTTCAATAGTATTATCACTCAAAGTGATGCTCGGAGTGGTGTCGGCTGGACGGTTCCAACTGACAAGATAGTTGCCTTCTGCAATCTCTGGTGTATTTCCTTTATAATATTGAATCGGACCATAAATCACTACTTCATCACCTACCAAGAGATCATCTGCATCTGTGAAGGTGGCTTCATTCAGGCCCTTGCCCTTGAAAACCTGAAGTTCAGTCGTGGTTTTGCCGTCATCGCTGATGAAGTAACGATAGTTCGTGCCATCGCCAACAATACTTGTCTTTTGGAATGACGAAACGATACCCTTGATATAGTATTTCTCCGTGGTAGCTTCGTTGTCGGGCAGAGCCTTGATAGCATCAATAGCCTCGGCCACGGTGAAAGCCTTTTCAATGCTTGAGCCGTCGTTGGCATTCGGGTTTACAACCTTTACGGTGAAGGTAGCGGTGCCACCCAGATACTCATTAGTGGCAGCAACAGTAGCCGTAATTGTAGCGGTTCCAACAGCGACGCCAGTCACAACGCCCGAAGCATCCACGGTGGCAATGTCAGTATTACTTGATTCGTATGTCACAACTCCATTGCCAGTATTGCCATTCAGCGTAGGAGCATCCACAGTCTCAGTGATATTAACATTTACGGATGTCTCAGCAAATGAAAGGTCAATAGCCTGACGAGAATCCTGAACTGTTAGCGTGTAACTTACTTCTGCTTTCTTATAAGCTTCATCACCAGCAAACGATGCCTTGATAGTCGTTTCGCCAACAGCAAGCACGGTCACGGTGCCGTTCTCAACGGTAGCCACAGCCTCATTGCTGCTCGTCCAGGTAATCGGGGAAACGTTATTGGGGTTATTCAGAGTCTGACCAGTGTAGTTATCAATAATTTCCGCTGTCACAGTAGCCTCAGCAAAACTGATGCCAGCCTCTTGACGATTGTCGGCTGCAACGGTAGTGCAGTAGGCAGAGTAGGTGTCGGGGGTGCCAGTAGTCCATTCGATGGAGATATCAACAAAGTACAGGGCTCCACTATTTGAGCGGAGACCGATGTATGCGTAGTCACCGCTGATAGTCAGAGATGTGCTTGTTTTATAAGTGATGCTACCTAACTTCGTTCCTTGCTTTTTGCTGTCATAAAGGTCGGTTGCTGCTGAATATGCAGTGTTGCTACCATAGATATCCAGACTTCTTCCTGATGTATTTCCATCAGTCCACGTTACGGTCACCGACTTCAGCATGCCGCCAGAAGTGGTAGAGATAATACCGCTGTTGCTGTTATTTGAACGCATTTGAATTGCATCTATAGAAGATTTTGCACTATTTCCTGCATAGACAGCATCGGAAGTTACAGTTTTATCTGACCAATCACTATAGCTGCCTGTCCCTGTTACACCTGTAATAGCACTTGTCAGCACGTCCGTTACGGTAGTCTGAGTGCCTGGAGTCTTTTCAGCAAACACGGCGTAGAAGGTCAGTGCCTCTGTGCCCATCGTAGCGGAAGTGACAAATATCGGAGCCTCATCGGTTGTACCTGTTATGGCTTCTGTCACCCAGCCAACGAAGGTTTTGCCTTCAATATCAGCGGGATTTGCGGGGAAAGAAATGTTTGCGCCCTCTTGATAGCTCTCTGAAGATGTTGTTCCATTCACGCTCCATGTTACCTCATGAGTGGGTATAGCCTTTACTTCTATCTGGTATGAAGCGGTTTTGGTCACTTCGCCCTCTGTATAACTAACGGTTACTTCCTGACTACTACTGACTGTAGCCATGTCATATCCAGAGAACTGCGCCTTGCTGGTAACGTCCTTTGTGCTGTTATCCTCGTATGTGGCTGTAACCGTCATGCCCTCATGGCTAAAAGCGTCGCCAACAAAGAAAGAAGTGGGATATTCGCCGGAGAGGGTAATAGAAGCAAGAGGAGAAGTGGAAGCTTTCTCAGTACCCTTAATCACAATCGACTGTACGCCACAACCCTTTGAGCTTGAAGCTCCTGGGCAAGAAATCGTAATAGTACCATCAGTGGGAGAAATAGAAAGTGCAGAACTTGCGACAATGCTAGTACCACTCGGACTATATGAAGCGAGTTCTGTTTCACCCTGGCTTACAGAGATTTTACCTTGTGTAGCATCGGGACCACCAAACTTACGTGCTGAAATAGTGATAGTGATGTTTTCATAGCCAGACCAGTTTATGGAAGGCGTTACGATGGAAGCATCGCTGCTGAGTAGCTTATAAAAACCACCACCAGAAGTTCCATATTCGGCGTTAGAAATTGTCCAACCCTCATGACTTGAATCACTGGCGGTAAAGGAAGCTATCGTCTCTTCTTCTGCCCACACGCTCGTACTTCCTACTATCAGGGCGCATAGCAGGAGCATTGATTTAAGTAAATGTTTTTGTTTCATGATTAAAATAGTTTTATAAAGTTAATAATGTTGATTGTTTGTTCTAAATGTATGTGCAATTAATGTTTTTGTATCTCCTATTTCTCGTTAAAATTGTTTGCGGCTCTATTCATGCATGTTCTGCGCGTGGCACGCATCCAGCACTTCAATGGTATCATCAATTACCACATTTTTCGTTGCAAAGTTACGCTTTATTTCCGTAACGGCAAAATAAATATGGGAAAATATTCAAATTGGGAACAAATTTAGCAATCCTGACTGTCCTGACTCAACATTCTGATGACGTCTTCGCTTTTGCCTAGACATTTCGCAATCTCGCTGACCGTCTTTCCAGAGTCGAGGAACATGCGGATGGATGTGCGGAGCATAGATGCCTGTTCATCAATCTTGGCTTCCTTCTTTGCCAACTCCTTGCGCACCTTCATCAATTCCGTTTTGTTCTCCTCCAATACCGAAATATAGACATCCTCGTCATCCATTTCTTTGCGTATGGTGGCACTGGCAGCGGCTTTGAAGAGCCGACGCACGACATGCTGCATCTCTGGATCATCGGGGAACTCGTCGTCATCAATGTTGATGAGGTGACGGTTGCCGCTATACAGTCGTGTCTGGTCGAAGATGGTAAGCACGCGCTCCAAGCGACTGTTCACCCTGCCGTGTAGCAACGGTATCTGCACGATGATACTATTGTGCGTCAGACTGCTGACGAAGGGGTCAGGGATGCCTTCAGTGACAAGATGACCGTCATAGTCCTCTACCTGATGGTCAACGTAGATGACCGGTTCCTGTATGTCTCCCACACGGTGTCCCAGGAGGTAGATGGCCACCATGGGCAGTGCGTGTCCACTGCTGCCGTAGCCAATGACGTTGTCGGGATTGGAATACTGCGCACCGAGATACTGGCGGAAGCGCAACGTCTCCGTGGGTAACCAGTTCTTCTGCAGCTCCACGAGCACGGTCTCCTCCTCACCGTTGTCTTTCTCAATGGTGGCAGCAAAGTCCATACGGAACACGGTGATGCTGTCAAACTGCTTATTTATTTTCTCGTCGCGGCGGTCCTTCACCCTCACCACTTTCTCCTTGAGCAGGGCAGAAAGGATAGTACGGGCGATACGCTCGTCCTCCATGAGGTATTTGAATACCGCGTCGTAGATAGGGTTGGATGCTTGCTGCTGCATATCAATCTGTAATCTGGACTTTATTATTCCTCCTTTCTTTGAAGGTGCAAAGATACGGACTTTTTATGAACCAGCCAAGGGAAAAAAGAGAAAAATATTTTTGGAGGACACAATAATAATATATACCTTTGCAGCCAGATAACTGAAACGCGACAAAGACTAAACAGCTATGAAGCGTAGAACTATCCTGCTCTGCTTCCTCTTCTGTGGGATGGCCGTGTATGCCTCGGAACCCCGAAAAGGCCTTGACAAATACTGGGCCGTGCGTGCAGCGAAGGGACTGATGGCGTTCATTGACACGATGACCGTTATGGGCAAGGATCCCAGTTACATTGAGGTTCCGAAGCGTCCGTGGCAGGTCATCGTGCGTGGGAACGTCAACCAGTCGGACCTGAAGCTGAAATCGGACATTGACGGTGGCTCGATGTTCGTTAATGTCGTCGGCGACCTTCACTGGGAACCCCGCATAAAAACGGCTCCAGCTACATACGTCGGTATCTGGGCGGGCTATCGTGGCTACGGCCTGGGCTACTCGTGGAACGTTGGCGGCGACAAGGGTAGCATCCTCACCTTCGGTGCCATGGGCGGCTCCTACGGCATCAACCTCAGGGTGCACCGGTTTGAGAACAACGATCCGGAGGTGTACTACGCCGGATATTTCCTCGATGAGATAGACGACCCTATAGAGAGTGCCACCTATCAATCGCACCATGAAAGTGAGCCGCTTGAAAGCCCCATTAAGACGCACACACTGATGCTCGACGGCTATTACCTCTTCAACGGCAAGCATTTCTCCTACTCCGCCGCCTACGACCAGAGCGTCATCCAACGCCGCTCCGCAGGTTCTCTTATGGCAGGGGCGATGTACTACTATTCCCACATTAATTATACTGCCGACGAGAACGCCGACTTTATTCTCATGATGGACAATATCGGGCACGTCAAGCAGTGGCAGGCGAGCGCCGGTGTGGGCTATGCCTACAACCTGGTGCCTTGCCGCGGTTTGCTCATCAACGCAATGGCCATGCCCATGCTCACCTTCATCAACCGGCACAAAACGTGGAGATATGACTCAAACTACAGGGATTTGGCGCTAGACGACGACCTGCACAACGAAGACGACCTGCCCATGGAAGATTGGAAACTAAAAGAAGAGCCGCTCTCAGTGAACGACTCTCAAAGCAACATGACGTTTACTGTCGATGCTCGCCTGTCGGTGACCTATAACTGGGACCGCTTCTTTGTCAACGCTTACGGACAGTTCATTAGTTTCCGCTATAAAGACGGAGATGTCAAAGGGCGGCTCCACGACTGGTATGTCAATACTTGCGTCGGAATAAGATTTTAACCAGGATTATATTTTCAACAACGGATTTTACGGATTACACGGATTTTACGGATTATATTCCACAGATTTTTTTGATTTCACAGATTTCTTCCAGATTCGATGGTGAGATTAAAATAATCCGTGAAATCAGTTTTAATCCGTTGTTTTTTATATTGCCATGAAATTAGTTCAAATCCGTTGTTTTTCTATATTGCAATAAAATGTAGGCTAAACGGCGCGCTTCATATAACTGCGAAGCTGTCGACGACCGGTCTGGAGACGGTTCTCCACGGTCTTGTACTTCATCTGCAGCTCGTCGCTGATTTCCGAGACGGGCTTTTCCTCCACAATATTCATGCGGAGCACACGGGCCACCGTGCTGTCCATGCGTGCCAGACGATGCTCCAGAAGCTCGGTAATCTGATGAGCGGAACAGATGGAGAACACATCATCAGCCTGGCGTACCCAAGACGGGGCGGTGGCCAACTGGTGCTCATAGTCCTGCTCATAACGGCGGCGGCGCCAAAGGTCGCGCAGCAGATTGAGCATCGTGGCGTGTACGAGGGCGGGAAGTGAGGATTGAGGAGCGAGGAGTGACAAGTGAGGGGTTGAGGAGTTGAGCAGCCTGAGGAACGTGGTCTGCACCACGTCCTCGGCGGTCATACGGTCGCCACGCAGCAGTCGCGTGGTCTCTTCGACCAGCGACTGCCGCTCAGCGACATAATATTGTGTCAGTATGACCCTGCTCTCGTCCATTTTACACTAATTATGATAAATCTCTTTACACTAATTTGGATAAATCTTCACACTAATTATGATAAATCTTTTTACAAATTATGAAAAATTTCTCCCAATTTGTGAATTATATTTCTCCCAATTTGTGAGAGGTATTTCTCCCAATTTGTGAGACGCATTTCTCCCAATTTGTGAATTATATTTCTCCCAATTTGTGAGAGGTATTTCTCCCAATTTGTGAGAGGTATTTCTCCCAATTTGTGAGAGGTATTTCTCCCAATTTGTGAGAGGCATTTCTCCCAATTTGTGAGACGCATTTCCCTCAATTTGTGTTTATTAAGCAGATCTTTTACTCCACATTCGCGTCATGTCCTCGAGAGTCTTGCCCTTGGTCTCAGGCACGAGCTTCCAGACGAAGAGGGCGGCCAGCAGACAGATGATGCCGTAGAGGCCGTAGGTGAACCAGTGGCCGAAGTCATCGCCCTCGGTGAGGTGCATGTTGAACATGGGAACGAAGCTCGACGAGACGATGAAGTTGAAGATCCACTGGAAGGCCACGGCGATGGCCACGGCACCACCACGGATGGTGTTGGGGAATATCTCGGCGATGAGCACCCACGTGATGGGTCCCCAAGAGAACATGAACGAGGCTGAGTAGATGAGCAGGCTGGCGGCGGTGACCATCTCCATGCCCTCATGTCCGAAGGTGAGGGCAACGCCCATGGCACCGAGGGCCATACCCAGCGAGCCGTAGATGAGCAACGGCTTGCGACCCCACTTCTCAACAGTAAAGATAGCCACGAGGGTGAAGAGGATGTTGATGATACCCATGAATACGGTAATCATCATCGGGTTGTCCATGCCCATGTCGCCGAAGATACGCGGTGCGTAGTAAAGCACGGCATTGATGCCCACGGCCTGCTGGAAGACGCTAAGCATGATGCCCACGAAGATACACATCGCGCCGTAGGTCATCAGTTTCTCGGTCTTCACCACCATAGTGTCCTTGATGTCCTGCAGAATCTGTGCGGCCTTGCTGCTGCCATTGATTTTGGCCAGGATGCGTTGGGCCACATCGTCACGTCCAATTGAGACGAGGTAACGCGGGGTCTCAGGCACGAAGCAGATAAGCAGGGCGAAGAGTCCGGCGGGAACGGCCTCACTTCCAAACATATAGCGCCAACCTGTAGTGACGGTCCATTGTGCGGCGGGGGTGATGGCGGCGATGCCCTTACCCATCTCCTCCACGAGCGGCTGGATATGGTCGCCAAGGATGAAGAAATTGACAAAATAGACGACCAGCTGACCGAAGATAATGGCAAACTGGTTCCATGACACCAACATTCCCCTGATATTGGAGGGTGCTACCTCGCCGATATACATCGGGCAGATGGCAGAGGCAAGACCTACGCCGATACCACCAATAACGCGGTAAATGTTGAACATGATGAGGAGCGAGAACGTCGGCTCACCGTGGGTGAAGAACATAAACTCCGGCTCCATGCTGCCCAGTGCAGAGATGAAGAAGAGCAGACCGGCAACGATGAGCGAGCGCTTGCGGCCCAGGTTTGTGGCGAGGAAGCCCGAAAGGGCCGAACCGATGATACAGCCGATGAGGGCACTGGCAGAGGTAAAGCCATGCCAGGCATCAGAGTACTGGAAATCTTTGGCCTCCATGAAGAAAGCCTGCAGTCCCTTCTCAGCTCCGGAGATGACTGCGGTGTCGTAGCCGAAGAGGAGTCCTCCCAGAACGGCTACCATGACAATGGAAATGAGGTAGCCACGGCTACCGGTGTTTTGTTGGTTCATATTGTTTTAAGTTTATTAGGTCATAAAAGCTTTAAGTTCTGCAAAATTACTGTATATTCCGAAAACGACCAAAGAAGGGAGGGAAATAAGGGGTGAATGAGACAAAAACATACATATTTTGAAACATTTGGCAACTATTCGCTTAAAGATTCACCCTAACGGTCTGGAGGTCTTTGTCGGCACTGCTGTTGCCAATCATCAGCTCGTATTCACCTCCGATGACACGCATGGTGTTCGTTGTCTCGTCCCAAGTCTCGAAGTCGTCACGGGCCATGGCGATGGTAACGGTCTTGGTCTGACCGGGCTTTAGGTTCACTCGCTGGTAGCCGCGCAGGGTCTTCAGTGGCCCGGCGGTATCGGCAGGACGGCGCAGATAGACCTGCACCACCTCGGCACCCTCAACATCACCCGTATTAGTGACGGGGACGGAGATATTGAATGCCTGGTATTTGGCAGAGTCGGGGCGGGCAGCATTGGTGTTATCATCGACATACTCAAGGGTCTTGACACTCGCGTTTCCGATTTTGAACGTGGTGTAGGAGAGTCCATAGCCGAAGGGGAAGAGCGGCTCACCACGGAAGTAGCGGTAGGTGCGCCCTGTCATGCGGTAGTCATCGAAGGGCGGCAGCTGCGCGTCGCTCTTGTAGAAGGTGACGGCAAGCTTGCCCGAAGGATTGAAGTCACCGAAGAGCACATGGGCAATGGCGTTCCCGCCCTGCTCGCCGGGATACCATGCCTGGAGGATGGCATCACAGGTCTCCAGCTCAGGCGTGAGTGCCACAGCCGAACCGCTACAGTTCACGAAGACCACCTTCTTACCAGCCTCATGGAGGGCGCGAAGGATATCACGCTGACACTGTGGCAGTTCGATGCTGCTGCGGTCGCCACCGTCGAAGCCCGGCAGATTGACGTTGGCCTCCTCACGCTCCAGCAGGGGCGAGATGCCTCCCACGAAGATGACGGTCTCGGCATCGCGGGCACGCTCCACTATCTGACTGACGGTGGTCTCGTTGTGACGCTGGATGTCGAAGCCGAGCGTGGCGCCGCCCTCCAGCTGCATGTAGTCAATCTGGATGGTGTACTGCTGACCCTCTATTACCTTCAGCTTGCGCGTGGCGTGGGTGAGGCGGTTCTCGTTCCAACGGTTTTGCACAGTATCACCATTGACGATGATACGCAGCCCGTCGTCATTGGCCAGCACCATCTGTAGCTCTTCTGTCTTCTCGGCGGTGAAAGTTCCCTTATACGATGCGGTGAAGTTTGTCAGCTCCACACCCGCTGCGAAGGCGGTATTGCCGCCGTTGTCGAAGTGCAGCGGACTGGTATAGGTGGCGGTGGCAGCCGTCGGACCCGCCATGCGGGTGTTGTTCCAGTAGCGGGCACTCATGCCGGGCTGGCCATTGGCGTCGCGCATCAAGTCGAAAATGCTCTGGTTCTCAGTCATGGAGGTGATGTCACAGGCCTGCTGATAGGGCACCTGGCGGCCTAGCCTTGTCTCAATACCCTCCAGGGCAGTGACGGTATGGGCCGGCTGACCATAGTAGATACCCCACATGACGAGAGAGTCGGCGGCGTTGGGCCCCATCACCATCACTTTATGATGGTAGGACTTGCTCAACGGGAGCACTGGCTCTAAAGCCCCTCCCTTGGAGGGGTTGGGGAGGCTTTTGTTCTTCAGCAGCACCATCTGCTCTCGGGCCATGAGCAAAGCCAGCTCACGGTGGTCTTTATTGTTGATGACCGAGGTGGGAATGTTCGTCCAGGGCACGAGGCTGTCGGGGTCAAGCTCGCCCAGAAGGAAGCGTCCGCGCAACAGACGACGCACACTGGTATTAATCTGCTCTTCACTGATGTCGCCCCGCCTCACGGCATCGGGCAGGTTCCTGTAGACGGAGCCGCACTCCACGTCGGTACCACTGATAACACCACGGGCGGCGGCGGCCTTCGAGTCCTTCGACACCTCGTGATGTCCCTGGCGGTAGAAGTCGCCGATGGCACCGCAGTCGCTCACCACCAGTCCCTGGAAGCCCCAGTCCTTGCGAAGTATCTGCTGCAACAGCCGGTTGGAGCCGCAGCAGGGGTCACCCTCGAAGCGCTGATAGGCACACATCACCTCTTCCACACCGGCCTTCTGCACCAGGTCGCGGAACGCTGGGAGATAGGTCTCCCAAAGGTCACGGGCAGGGAGGTCTTCTATATTAAAGTGGTGGCGGGTCTTCTCCGGACCGCTGTGCACGGCAAAGTGCTTGGCACAGGCCAGCAGCTTGTAGTATTTCTCACCCGGCCCTTGCAGTCCGCGCACCACGGCACTGCCCATGCGACCATTCATGTAGGGGTCTTCGCCATACGACTCCTGTCCCCTACCCCATCGCGGGTCACGGAAGATGTTGATGGTGGGCGTCCAGAACGACAGGCTCTGATACTTGCCAACGGGCTTACCCTCACGGCGCAGCTGGGTGTTCTTGGCGCGGGCCTCGTCGCTCACGGCATTATAAATCATCTCCAGCAGGGCGTCATCGAAGGAGCAGGCCATGCCGATGCACGAGGGGAACACGGTGCTCAGCCCGTTTCGACCCACGCCGTGGAGCGCCTCGCTCCACCAGTCGAACTGCGGCAGTCCGAGCCGCTCGATGGCTGGCGAGCCGTTCATCATCAACTTGGTCTTCTCCTCCAGCGTCAGGCGGGAGAGAAGGTCTTCTACACGCTGCTCAACGGGCAGATCCGGATTCTGATAAGGCAGAATCTCTTGGGCACTGACTGCTATCGATGCCAGCAGCGACAGTACAAAAAGGGAAAATCTAGTCTTCATAGTTTTGGGTTTGATGTGCAAAGATAGTCATTAATTCAGACTCCGACGAAGAATTTCACTTTATTTATAAAAAAACGGGTTCATCCGACAAATGCATAGGTAATCAACAAATAAATGAGCCATAAGAAAGATAGCTAAGATAAAATCACTACCTTTGGTTACCCCTAACTAAAGCATAGTAATATGAATCCCAGCTATCTGTATCACGCATTTCCTGACTTCGTGAAAATTTTGTCTCATATTTTCTTGTTGTTGTAAATCAGCAATTTATAAATCTGAATTACCTCAAATGGGTGCCTCGCAGGTCTTTTACTTGGTTGTTTGAAAAATTCTGACCACCTTTGCAACATGTTTGTCCGTGTCAAGAAGAACCGCTCTGGCAGTAGCAGCGTGCTGGTGGTGAGGAAAGCCTCCGGCCGCTATCTTGTGGCCAAGAATCTGGGTGTGGCAACCGACGAGAAAGCCATTGAATCACTACGTAAGAAGGGCGAGGAGTGGATAAGGCTCCACACGGATTCGCTCCCCATGCAGTTCGGCTTTGATGAGCGGGAGGAGGCAAGGCGCGTACTGGACAACATCGACTTCGTATACCACGACGGCGCAAGGATCATTCTTAATCAGGTGTACCATCTGATAGGCTTCGATGAGATAAAGGACGGCATACTGCGCGACCTGGTTGTGGCGCGCATCTGCGAACCTGCCAGCAAGCGTTCCACGTTGGAATACCTGAAGGACTACTTCGATGAGGACTACACGCTGAACAAAGTCTACTATTACCTCGACAAACTCGGCAGCAAGCAGAAGAACACCGTGCGCCGCATCAGCGTAGAGCACACCAGAAAGATACTTGGCGGCAAAATCGGGCTGATGTTCTACGATTGCACCTCGCTCTACTTCGAGACATCCAACGAGGACAAACTACGCGCCAAGGGATTCTCCAAGGACGGCAAGACGGCAGAGTCGCAGATTATCCTCGGGCTCCTGGTCAGCGAAGACGGCTATCCGCTTCACTACTGCATCCACCGTGGCGACAGGCATGAGGGGCGCACAATGATTCCTGCCGTGAACAGGTTCATGAAGATATTCAA
>Ga0310696_10007538_pt1 | contig 12765 bp, 9 predicted proteins | sample AusTroGonzalo_MG_4_FD_203885 | JGI IMG/M metagenome (GOLD analysis project Ga0310696, IMG submission 203885) | Bovine rumen microbial communities from tropical cattle in Woodstock, Queensland, Australia - Gonzalo_02 (v2) (version 2) | ecosystem: Host-associated > Mammals > Digestive system >... | reverse complement strand
GCGATTCGTTGGTCATGCTTCCCTGCGTCATCAATGCCGATGAAGAGGGCTTTACATCGAATGGAATCTTCTCTTCTCAATTTGAAAAGATATTCCAGTCAGATGCTTACACAGAGTTCCTCCACTCGTACAAAGGTGCTCTCGGACAATATGGGCCCTTGTCCTTTGGTACGAACTACGACCTTGTGATGCCTGGCCGCGTGCTGGATGCGGGATTGGGCGAATACGACGGCGAGGTGATTCACTACCGTCTGGGAGGCGAGCGGATGATTCCTGGCGACTACACCATCACCGCCACCTCGCGTGTCACCAACATCTGGGCCTTCATCGTCACCTTCCTCGTTGTCGTCCTCGCTATCGGCAGCTTCTGCTATCGGAGAAAGGCCTCGTAATAAGCTCTAAACGTGCGTTCGTCTTCAGCGGCATCGGTGAAGACTTCGAGTAGAACGGGGCGTTGACTCTCTATATTAAATAAGGTGTCGACGCCCTGTTGCATTTCTTCCATATTCTCTGCCTTCAGATAGGTGACGTTGTTCTGGCAGCAGATGCCCTCGGCAGTGGTTTGATGCTGAGCTGCCACGAACTTGTCACGGGCAGGGCTTTGCTCCAGACCTTTCAGCATGTTGAAGATACCGCCCTTGCCGTTATTCAGCAGAAGAATACGGAAATTGCCGCGCAGGTTCTGGTTCCAGAGGGCATTCTGGTCGTAGAAGAAGCTGAGGTCGCCGATGACGCAGAAGACTTTTTCATCCGATACGACAGAGAAGCCGGCAGCCGTAGACAGCGAGCCTTCGATGCCGTTAACGCCGCGATTGCACCAAACGTGATGGTTGGCAAAGATATTGGCCAAGCGGATGGCGGAGCTGTTGGCGTAGTGGACGGCCTCTCCCCCTGCCCTCTCCAAATAGAGAGGGAGCTTCTGCTCGAAATACTTGACGGCAGCCATCTCGGAATAGGCCGGTTGGTAGGCCTCAGCGTGTCGGCGGACTTTCGCCAGCAGTTCCTCCCACATCTGGACAAAGGGATGGGGCTGCTGTTCCAACAGAAAACGTATCTGATCGGCAACTACGGCACCGTCTCCCTGAACAACATGCGTCAGGTTCATAAACGTATCGTTCACCTCGCCTGTCTCATTCACCGTCCACGTCTCCTTAGCTTTCCGCAGGAAACGCTTCAGACGCTTGCTGACGATGGAGTCACCGATATACAGCACAAAATCCGGCACGTAGCGTTCGTCACCCCCAACAAGTGCGACAGCCTCATCGAGGTTGGGATTCATGGGCTGACCAGCTATCAGCATTGGACGCTTCGACTGCATGAACATACGACAGACGTGACTCAGCACATGAGGAGGCGTGTCGGCAGGAATCAGCTCTATCTTACGCTCCTGAGGCAGTGCTGCGACCGTAAAGTCGAACAGCGGTTCGGTGATAGGCACATTGATATGCACAGGGGCATGACGAACTATCAGCGCCTCGTTGACCAGACGGTTGCAGTACCAACGTTCCTCGTCGTCATGAGGCTCCGGCAGGGAAACCGCCTTGCGGACAAAGCGTCCGAGGGCATCGGGTTGCGGCAGCGTCTGACCATCAAGCTGATCAATCCATGCCTGGGGGCGGTCGGCAGAAATCACCACCAAGGGGATGTGCTGATAGTAAGCCTCGGCAACGGCAGGAGCGAGGTTGAGCAGGGCGGTGCCACTGGTGACACAGACAACGACAGGTTCCTTCAGGCACTGGCTCATACCGAGTGCATAGAAGCCTGCCGAGCGTTCATCGGTAACAGGATAGCAGGTGATATCAGGGCACTCGTTGAGATTATGGACAATGGGGGAGTTGCGGCTGCCCGGACAAACCACCGCGTGACGGATGCCGTGGGCAACAAGCAAGGCCGTCAGTATGTTGACGTTTTCTTTCTGGCTGTACATATTAATATAATAAGGTACGCATGGTTTCGAGTTTCGCCTCCGTCTCCTGCCACTCCTGTTCCTCGGTGCTGTCTTTCAGAAGGCCTCCACCAGCATAGAGATGACAATGACTGCCTTCGATATTCATGCAGCGCAACGACACATAGAGATGGGTGGACTTCTGAACGCCCAAGGGTCCCATGAAGCCGCTGTAGTAACGACGGGGCGTATGCTCATTGCCTATGATGAACTGAAAGGCCTCCCGTTTGGGCAAGCCACAGACGGCAGGCGTAGGATGTAGGGCATGAAGCAGGTCGCCAATATGGTCGTTGTCAGGAAGGGCAAAAGAAAAGTCACTACGCAGGTGAACAAGATTGGCAGCGCGGACGGTACGCGGACCTTCCTCGTGGAAGTTGGTGGTAAACCGTTCCAAGCACTCGGCTATGTAAGTGGCAACCACACGCTGCTCCTCGATATTCTTCGTGCTCCACGTAACGGTTTCTCCCTCTCCGCTCAGTTGTTCGCCTTCCAACTTCATGGTGCCAGCCAAAGCGATGGTGCGCCACTGGGAGCCGTTCCCCTCAAGCAGGATTTCTGGCGTTGCCGTCAGCCAAGTACCACTCTGGGGGGTATGGACAAGTGCAATGAACATACGAGGATAGAACTGGCAGGCCTTATAGAAGAGCTCCTCAGGAGACAGAGCGACTGCCGATTCCTCATCGGCACACCGAGCCAGCACAATCTTACGGAACAATCCCTGCTGGAGCTGGGAATGGAAGTTGGCGAAGTCGACGGCATAGTAGGAGCGCTGGGAGGAAACAGAGGAAGATGCAGGATGTTCTCCAACAGCGGTAGAGAGAATAGAAGCAAGGGGCTCCGTCGATACTTTATCAGGCCGGATGATGACAATCGGCTGGTCGGGGGACGTCGCAAAGGGGGCAATCACAAAACCCGTCTCCCCATTCAGGGCGGTACAAGAAAAAAACTCCTGCGTCTTGCCCTCAATCCTGACGCAATGGTCGGCATGAGGCAATCTATAGAGGGCAAACGACAACATGATTACTTTGATTTAATAACGTAGTTAGTCACGCGGACGTTGGAGATGAGTTCACCCGCCGTATTCTTCACGTCGACATTCCATACATGAAGCGTCGATCCCTTATGCAATAGGCGGGCATAAGCCGTGACGGTATCGCCCTCGACAACTGCTTTCACATGGCTGCCGCTGACCTCGATGCCCACACAGGCACATCCCGGGCATAGCGCCGAGGAACCCACACCGGCCACATTCTCAGCCAATGCCAGCGAAGCTCCGCCACTAAGGAATCCGAAAGGCTGTCGGTTGCGCTCATCAACCTGCATTCTTGCCATACAAGTATCGTCCTCGGGGGTGGAGAGGAACTCCATTCCGAGGGCGGTACTCAGGTTAGGCTTTGCGTTGATAATTTCGTTTATGCTTTCTACGTCCATTATTTAAATAAACAATGAGTACTCAGGAACACTCCACGCCAGAACGCTGGCACCAAGCACGTCGCGTTCGTGGTTATCGAGTTCGGAGACGATCAACTTCACCTTTCCGCGCAAATTGCCGAAGATATGCTCATAGAACGACTTACGAGTCGGCTCATAGAGCCATTTGCCTGCATGCGAGATACCACCTGTCAGGATAATAGCTTCAGGGTCGACAATAGAGGCATAATTGGCAAGGCCGATACCCAGCATATAGCCCGTACGGCGATACACCTCGATGGCCAGCTGGTCACCTTGTTCACAACAATCGGCAATGGTCTTGGGCGTCAGCTCACTCATGGAGCGCATCAGCGACGGCTCATCCAGGGCTATCATCAGTTCGCGGGCAGTCTGTACGATACCCTTCGAAGCCACATAGGTTTCCAGACAGCCACGATGTCCACAGCCACACATACGTCCATGGTCCTCGACGCACGTATGACCAAACTCTCCGGCAAAACCCAGATTACCATAGTGTTCACGCCCATCGGAGAAGAAGCAGCTGCCGATACCGACCCCCAGGGCAACAACAATGAAGTTTCTCATACCATGAGCCGAACCGAAGGCATACTCGCCCAAAGCCGCCACATGGGCATCATTCGACAAGCCCACTGCCAATCCGATACGTTCGCGCAACATGACGGCCAATGGAATAGAACCTTTCCATGGAAGATTGGCAGCGTGCTCAATATATCCCGTCAGGGAATTGGCACTGGGCGCACTGACACCAATGGAACGGATGCTTTCGAATCCCCCGTTCTCCTCAATCATTGCGAGGATACGTTCACTCAGGACGGTTATAAAACTATTCACGTCAGCATAGTCTGACATGTCGAACATCTCCTTTGCCAAGATGTTTCCACGAATGTCGACAACGGCGTATGTAGTACGATCATTACTAATGTCGACGCCGACTACTTTAGTTTTTATGCTATAATTATCCATCAGCCGAATTTGACTTACTTAAATAAAGAATACTCCTTCACATCCCAAGCCAAGGCACTGGCACCAAGAACGTCGCGCTCGCCTTCCTTCAGAATAGAAACAAGGATACGAACCTTTCCACGGATATTGTGGAACACATGCTCGTCGAACGACGCCCGCATGGGTTTCAACAGCCACTTGCCTGCCTGCATCATATCGCCGGTCAGGATGATGGCCTCAGGATTTATCACCGAAGCGTAGTTAGCCAGGCCTACGCCCAACTTCATACCTACTTGGCGGAAAGCCTCGATAGCCACGCGGTCACCCTTTTCGCAGCACTCCGTAATCGTACGGATATTCAGATCCTCCAATTCGCTCAACAAGGTCGGCTCGTTGCTTTTGGCAATTTCCTCCTCAGCCGTCTTGACCAAGCCCTTGTCCGACACGTATGTCTCCAGACAGCCTTTTCGGCCACAGCCACACTGACGGCCATTGACCTCGACACAGGTATGTCCAACCTCGCCGGCAAAACCGTTAACACCCAGATGAGGCAGGCCATTGGTAAAGATACAACTGCCCAGGCCGCCGTGACTGATACTGACGACAATAAAATCCTTCATGCCGTGAGCCGAGCCATAGGCTTTCTCACCCAAGGCTGTAATATGGGCATCATTTGCCACTGCCACAGCCATGCCCAGCTGGTCTTGCATCATTGCCGACAGAGGGATAACACCCTTCCACGGCATATTGGCAGCATTCTCGATGCTGCCCGTCAGGAAGTTGGCACTGGGGGCACTAATACCTACAGACCTGATCTTCTCATAACCGCCGTTTTCCTCAACCAGTGCCAGCACCCGTTCGCAGAGCACTGACACATATTCCGACAAATCAGGATAATCCGCAGTACAGAAATGATCCTGAGCAATGATTTCACCACGAATACTCACTACCGCATAGGTCGTGCGATTCTCACGAATGTCAATACCGACAACTCGAGTTTTTATCTGATCAACTTCTTCCATAGTATTATAACATAGTATTATTCCTTAAATAAAGAGTATTCTTTTACCTTCCATGCCAGCACACTGGCGCCCAGCACACTACGCTCGCTCTCTTCCAATTCTGAAGACAGGAACTTTACCTTACCTTGTATATTATGGAACACATGTTCCTCAAACGTCTTCTTGGCAGGCACCAGCAACCAGTGTCCTGCACGGGCAATACCTCCCGTAAAGATGATAGCCTCGGGATTGACCAGCGAAGCATAGTTGGCAAGTCCAAGTCCGAGCACCTCGCCCGTACGGCGGAAAACCTCAATGGCCAACTCGTCGCCTTGTTCGCAACACTCAAAAATGGTCTTCGGCGACAACTTTTCCAGCTGCCGCATCAGTGAAGGCTTGTCGGTCTCTTCCAACAAATCCTTTGCCGTCCGAATGATACCTTTCGTAGCGGTATAAGCCTCTAAGCATCCTTTTTTTCCACAACCACAGACACGTCCATGAACATCGACACAAGTATGACCGATCTCGCCCGCATGACCATCGAAGCCCAAATTCACCTCACCATCGGAGAAGATAGCACTACCCACACCCGATCCCAAGGTTACAGCAATAAAGTCGCGCATACCATGAGCTGTTCCGAAGGCCTGCTCGCCCAATGCCACCACATGAGAATTATTGGCCACAGCAACAGCCAATCCCAATTGGTCGCGCATCATAGCCGACAGGGGGATAAGACCCTTCCACGGCATGTTAGGAGCATTGACAATACTACCAGTCAGGAAATTGGCGCTTGGAGCACTGACACCGACGGAACGAATGCCCTCATACCCTCCATTATTCTCAACCAATTCCACTATACGTTCACACAGCGCAGTCACGAAACCATTGATTTCGGGATAATCCAGCGTCGGGAAGCTGTCTCTGGCAAGTATGTTCCCTCGGACGTCCACAATGGCATAGGTTGTCTTGTCAAGACTGATATCTACGCCAACGACTCTTTTCTTTACAGTTGTTTGGTCCATCGCAATATTATTTCTAGTTTTTCAATTATTGTGCGACAAATATATAGTTTTTTTTCGTACCAAACAAACTTTTACAAGTTTTTTTGCAATTATTTAGTCAAAAGTGAGTTTTTTCGAGATATTTTCGTACCTTTGCACCCATCAAAGCACATATATCCGGATATAAAATGAATATTTTAGAACTTAGCGAACAAGAAATTCTGCGACGTCAGTCGCTCGACGAGTTGCGCCAGATGGGTATCAACCCCTACCCCGCAGCAGAGTATACAACCAATGCTTTTTCAACTGAGATTCTCAGCACTTTCAGCGACGATGCCCCTGCACGAGAGGTATCTATCGCCGGACGAATGATGAGCCGCCGCGTCATGGGTAAGGCTTCGTTCGTCGAGCTTCAGGACTCCAAGGGCCGCATTCAGGTCTATGTCACGCGCGACGACATCTGTCCTGACGAGAACAAAGACCTTTACAACGTCGTCTTCAAGAAGTTGCTCGACATCGGCGACTTTATTGGCGTGAAGGGTACGGTGTTCCGTACACAGACGGGAGAAATCTCCGTACATGCCAAGGAGCTGACGCTGCTGTCGAAGTCGCTGAAGCCGCTGCCCATCGTGAAATACAAGGACGGTGTGGCCTACGATAAGTTCGACGACCCCGAACTGCGCTACCGCCAGCGCTATGTCGACCTCGTGGTGAACGAGGGCGTCAAGGATACCTTCCTGAAGCGTGCAACCATCATCCGCACCCTGCGTCGTATTCTCGACGATGCCGGCTATACAGAGGTAGACACCCCTATCCTGCAGAATATTGCAGGCGGTGCCAGCGCCCGTCCGTTTATTACCCACTTCAATGCGCTGAATCAGGATATGTATATGCGCATTGCCACAGAGCTCTATTTGAAGCGCCTCATCGTTGGCGGTTTCGAGGGTGTCTATGAGATGGGCAAGAACTTCCGCAACGAGGGTATGGACAAGACCCACAACCCCGAATTTACCTGCATGGAGCTGTATGTCAGCTATAAGGACCTGCTTTGGGGTATGACCTTCACCGAGAATATGTTGGAACAGATCTGTACGGCTGTCAATGGCAAGCCTGAGGTTGAGATTGATGGCAACATCATCTCCTTCAAGGCTCCCTTCCGTCGTCTGCCTATCCTTGAAGCCATTAAGGAGAAGACGGGCTTCGACTGCGACGGCAAGACAGAAGAAGAGATTCGCCAGTTCTGCCTGTCAAAGGATATGGAGGTCGACGAGACAATGGGTAAGGGTAAGCTTATCGACGAGCTCTTCGGTGAGTTCTGCGAAGGCACATTTATCCAACCCACCTTCATTACTGACTATCCCGTCGAGATGTCACCGCTGACCAAGATGCATCGCTCTAAGCCCGGACTTACCGAGCGTTTCGAGCTGATGGTGAACGGCAAGGAGTTGGCCAATGCCTACTCTGAGCTGAACGACCCCATCGATCAGGAAGAGCGTTTCGTTGAGCAGATGAAGTTGGCCGACAAGGGTGATGACGAGGCAATGATTATCGACCACGACTTCCTCCGCGCCCTACAGTATGGTATGCCTCCTACCTTTGGTATTGGCATTGGCATCGACCGTCTGGTGATGCTGCTCACAGGTAAGTTTACCATCGGCGAAGTGATGCTGTTCCCCCAGATGAAACCTGAGAAGAAAGCTCCGCAAAGCAGCATTCAGGAGTGGGCCGAAATCGGCGTTGCCGAGGATTGGGTCTATGTGTTGCGCAAGGCTGGCTTCAACCTCATCCAGAACATCAAGGACGAGAAGCCCCAGGGCTTGCAGCAGAAGATCGGCGAAATCGTCAAGAAGTTTAAGCTCGACCTGCAGAAGCCCTCTGTCGACGAGGTGCAGCAGTGGATAGAAAGAGCAAACAGCTAATAGCAAACAGCTAAAAGCCAGAATATGTACGACTGCGGTAAGATAGCAATTATCGGCGGAGGCTCATGGGCAACAGCCATTGCCAAGATTGTAGTGCAGCACACGCACCACATCGGTTGGTATATGCGTCGCGATGACCAGATACAGGACTTCCGCCGTATGGGGCACAACCCCAGCTATCTGACCAGCGTTCACTTCAACGTGGACGAAATACAGTTTGAGAGCGACATCAACCGCATTGTCCAACAGTACGACACGCTGGTGTTCGTCACTCCCTCACCCTACCTCAAGAACCACCTGAAGAAGCTCAAGACGCGTATCAAGGACAAGTTTATCGTCACGGCCATCAAGGGTATTGTGCCTGATGAGAACCTGATTTGCTCAGAATACTTCCACCAGGTGTTCGATGTTCCCCATGAGAACCTCGCCTGTCTTGGCGGGCCTTCTCATGCCGAGGAGGTGGCACTCGAACGACTCAGCTACCTCACCGTCGGCTGTTCCGACATTGAGAAGGCGCAGGCCTTCGCCAACGTGCTGTCAAGCGAGTTTATCAAGACAAAGACCTCTTCCGACGTCATCGGCATCGAGTATTCCTCCGTGCTGAAGAATGTCTATGCCATTGCTGCCGGCATCTGCTCTGGCTTGAAATACGGCGACAACTTCCAAGCTGTCCTCATGGCGAACGCCGTACAGGAGATGAACCGCTTCCTCAATGCCGTACATCCTATTGAGCGTTCTCCCTACGACTCCGTCTATCTGGGCGACCTGTTGGTGACGGGCTACTCGAACTTCTCGCGCAACCGCACCTTCGGCACCATGATTGGCAAGGGCTACAGCGTAAAGTCGGCACAGATTGAGATGGAGATGATTGCCGAAGGCTATTTCGGCACGAAGTGTATGAAGGAAATCAACCGCCACTGGCACGTCAACATGCCTATCCTCGATGCCGTCTACAACATTTTGTACGAGCGCATCAGCCCCCAGATAGAAATCAAGCTCCTCACCGACTCCTTCCGTTAATTTATTAAATAGGTATGCGTAAACTCTTCTGGCTGTGTTTCATCATGCTGCCGTTCTTCCCGTTGGTTGCATTCTCGCAAGAGGAGGAAGAACAGTCCCCAGAGCAACAGACCGTTGAGGCGCTCGTGGTGGATGCCGAGACGGGAGAGCCATTGCCGTTTACCAGCATCACCGTGGTTGGCGGCCGCCATCTGTCGACCATCAGCAATGCCGAGGGCAGTTTCCGCATCACAGTGGAAGAGGGCGAACAGCTGCGTTTCTCGTATGCCGGCTTCAAAACACTGACGTTGAACCCCAAGTCGATTGGTCGAAGGGTGAAGTTGCTGCCCGCCACGCTGATGGTGCGCGAGGTGAACGTCAAGGCGCTGCCCCTGAAGGAAATCAGGAAGGAGACCGTGCGCCAGCAAAAGAAATACCGCAAGAAAACGGCAGACTTTTTCTACCGTCAGACGGCTTTTGTCGATTCCGCCTGTTATGAGTATGTGGAAGCCTTCCTGTCGGGTCATTCGGCGGTGGCGCTTAACGAACTGAAACTGAGCAACGGCCGCTATGCGGGTATCATTCCTGACACCACGACACAACAGGTTTTGCAGTTCTACAAGAACTTCTTCACCTTCTCGCAGATAGAGTTGGCTACCGACAAGAGACAGTTAGACCCCCGTGAGGACATCATGCCGCTCTACCAGAAAGCCAGCGCGCTCTACGATGTCGACTACGACATACTGAGCGACTCGGCGAGTGCCATCTATGTCATCCGCTTCAAGCCCAAGGACTTTATCACAAACTACACCATTCTCGACTGCACGCTCTATGTCGACTCGGTCAGCAAGCACATCCTGCGCTGCGATGGCAGCGGGCGCAACTTCTGCATTCTGCAGCAATATTCGAAGAAGTTGAAACGTAAAAATGAAGTGCTGCCCGTGGTATTCAACTTCAGCATCAACATGACCGAGGAGAATGGCTTCACCGAGGTTCGGTCTGTCTTTGTCGATACCTACCACCATGTCGACAGCATGCTGGTTCGTACGAAGTCGACGCTCTTTAACATCGGGCTCCACAAAGGCAGGAAAGGCAAGGACTTGAGGTTCACCGACGATCTGCACAAACGTATAGACAATCAGAAGTACGACAAGGATTTCTGGCAGCAGAACGAGATTGTCCGCCGCACCCGTGCTGAAGAAGCCGTCCTCGAGCTGTTCGAGCGCAGGGATTTATTTGGCGTATTCTGATGTAAACAGCAGTTTTCCTTCCTCGCTGATACCCGCTGCGCTGACGCAGATGCGGGTCTCTTTCCCGTTGTTAAAGAGGTGCAGCTTCAGGCGTCCGTTGTCATCGGGCGTGGCGGAAGGATCCCAATAGAGTGTTCGCCGGTAGTCGTAGGAATCTTCCTTGGGCGGCCGCCTGCTGTAGTCAGGCGTCAGGTAGAAGTCGTCAGGGTCAATGATGCCGGTTATCGTGATGCGGCGGTCGCGCCATACGTAGCGTTCCCCATCATCGGGAATGAGGTCGAACTGCAGGGTGACGTCGGCCGCTTCCGACTGCATGACAACAGGACGGTCTTCGTTGCGCAACTCGAAGTCGGTGTAGCACCTGATGACATTCTGACGGCTCAGGCGCAAGTTATTGGCCAGCTTCACATCGCTGATAAACGGCTTGGCAGGGGGAATGGTGAGCGAGTAGTTGCGGTAGAAGACATAGGGCGTCATGTATTGGTCGGAAAAGCGAGCCCGTACGTTGAAAAAGCGGTCTTTGTTGTAAGTGCCAAACAGTAGCGTACTGACCGCCTCAGGAAAGAACATCATATCGAACTGTCCCCAGCAGAGTCCTCGGTCAGTACAGAGATTGTAAAGATCATAGGCATCATACACACAGACGGGTTTGGTGTAGTCGATGGCACGACGCCCACGGCGGCGTTTCTTCTTCACCGTCACCTCGCTGATTACACGGTCCATCGACGACAGCGAGTCGACAGCCTTCACCTGGTCGGCAGTAAGTGTCAAGGGTGAGGAATCTTCATCGGGCAGGTGGCACTGGTAGTAGGAATACTTCTTGGCAAACACGGGGTAGAAGAGGTTACGCTTCACGAAGTATTTGGCAACGGCCTGTTCGTCGAGGAATCCTTTCCTTATCTTCTTTGCCAGTTTCTGATCGCTCAGGCCCGAGTCGTAGGCTCTCAGGAACAAGGCTCCCGCATTCTTAAAGTCGGGCAGGTCGAAGCGGAAGTGACCGCCATTGGTCGTCTCAGCCTTCAGGGAGGTGATACTCGACCCAGGGAGCTGCACACCGCTCTCATCCAGCTCTACCAGTTCGCACTCCACGGTGACCTCCTTTCTCAGCAATCCATGCTCCTCAGCCACTTTTTTCTCCTCGGCAAGGGTACTGCTCGACACATCCCGGAATTGGGCAGGATCCTGAATGAAGATAGATTCTCCGACGGTGGTGAGTTCCATTGTACCGTCTAACGATGCCAGCTTCTCGTTTTCCGACCTCACTCCTAAGACTCTCTCCATCAGCTTCTTGTACGTCGGGTCGTTCTCGTCGGCATGCAGGGCTTTGGTCTCGCTATATCCGAATACGCCCTGTGCCCAGTATTTCACCTCGTCAATTTCCCAGTTGCAGAGGACGGGTTCAAAGACATTACCTTCCACGTTGAGCCCCTGCTCGGGACCGTAGCGCAAGGGGGTGTTGCTGGCCAGTTCTTCATAATTGTAGCGTCGCCATCCCTGCACCATCATCAGCAGGTCCAGGTGCTGGCGGTGCTGCTCGTCGTCGGCCTCGAAATAGTAGTCGGGATGCGGAATAAAGCCCTTCAGCTCGCTCGACAGCAGCAGTTCGGTCATGATGTTGCCTGTGTCAAAGGTCGGGTCGTCGGTACCTGCATCGCGGACGCTGACGGAAAGCATATCGGTACCTTCAGGCACTTGCAGTTCCAGGTCGATGGCCTCGTAGGGTTGGTAGTCGGTTTTCTGGGTAAGCACCTTGATCAACCCGTCATCGTGTTCGTGGTGGTTCACGAAGAACAGACGGTCAGCCATCGGGCGTCCCCCGTTGTCGATGATAATCAGGTCGCTGACGCCTGAAGGCAATTCATCGGCAGCAATACTAATGTCCGCATTCCCTGATTCATCGGGTTTGAAGCGGTTAAAAGCCTTCAGTTGTCCCTGTGAAAGTACAATCGCAGCATAATCCACATCGGCAGGCACGCCACGCAGCTTCACATCGGCATGCACGGCATCCTCCTCAACGACGACAGCAAGGCCACAGCCCGTTTTTTCGGTCTTGGGCAACTTGATCTTGTAGTCTTTATCGACATAGTGGAAGGATGCTTCCAACCGCTCGTCCTCAGGCACGTCGACTTCAAAGACGCCACGCCCCTCATGCTCCGTCCTGATGGTCTTGCTGCCCACTTTGCCACTGATGCTGACGTGCTCGCCCAGCTCGTTGACAGCCTCGAAGGCCACCTTCGCCCTGGTGCCCGCTATCAG
>Ga0310696_10007536_pt1 | contig 12768 bp, 12 predicted proteins | sample AusTroGonzalo_MG_4_FD_203885 | JGI IMG/M metagenome (GOLD analysis project Ga0310696, IMG submission 203885) | Bovine rumen microbial communities from tropical cattle in Woodstock, Queensland, Australia - Gonzalo_02 (v2) (version 2) | ecosystem: Host-associated > Mammals > Digestive system >... | reverse complement strand
AAATTGGTCATGATACTTGGTCATTTAATTCTGCTTTGGAGTCTGCTCTAAGAGAAGATCCCGATGTAATCTTCGTATGAGAAATCAGAAATAGTGAAACAGCTGAAGCAGTATTGAATCTAGCAGAGACTGGACATTTAGTTTTCTCTACTCTACATACAAACTCAGCTACACATACAATAAACAGATACCTTTCTTTCTATCCAAGCGATATGCAAAGTTCTGTATTGGAAAGAATGGCTGACTGTCTCGTTGGAATTATGTCTCAAACTCTAGTAAGGACAAAAGACGAGCAATGAAGAATTTGAGTATTTGAATTAATGCTTAATAACAATGCCGTTAAGAACAATTTAAAGAAAAGAGAGATTGATCAGATGCAGAACATTATTGAAACTTCTGTTCAAAACTGAATGATATCAATGAGTCAATATGCTAAAAAACTTCTTGAAAGAGATATTATTAAGCAAGCGGATGTTGAATGGATTCTTAGCAATAAATCAAATCCTCAAGTTTAATTACTAAGATATAAACAATGCAGGAATGATACCACTGATGATGATCTAATCCTAAAAAGATGACAAAAAAACAAATTAAGGAAATGATTGATAATATGAAGAAATCCAGTGTTATTAGTAAAAGATCTAAACAGTACCATCAAAAAGAAGAAATTGAAGCAGAAGACATCTTAAATAAATTAATGAAAGATGATTAATAACCAACTTTTATCAAATAATTGTATGAAATTATGGCATCTCAAGAAGATATGATAAAATTACTACCAAACCATTTACAGGGTGTTGCAATGGAATATACTATTCCTAGCGATATGTTAGAGAACAATACTGATTTGGTTGTGCTTGTGCTGGAAAGTAAATCAATCAATGAACCTAAAGAAAAACAAAGTTGGTTTGACTTATATTCCCTAATGAATCAGGATCAGATTGATAAACTAAGAGATATCTTGACTAGAGAAAAAGAAAAATTAGCTGAAATCGAAGCTAAATATCAAGCTAAGCAGGAAGAGATTAAGAAAAAATATGAACAAACTTATGCTTCTGGGGCATATCAACAACAGCAAGATAGAATTAGAGATTCTGAAAGATCTTCTCGTGAGCAAGAAGAAGTTGAGGCTGACGCTTTACTTAATCAAATTTAATAAACATGATACTTTTTGTTAACAGGTTCAAAAAATACTTTATATACGGGATTTTCTCCCTTTTGGCTTTACCAATTTTTTTGGGATGATATCCCCAGGTTCAAGCTCAAGATTTATTACAACAAATGACTCAGCCATCTAGAGATGCACAGCAAATGATTATTGGAGAAGTAAGTTCTGTTTCAAAAAGAGTATGAGACAAGACAATTATGGGTAATAAATCTATAATTGCAAGGGTAACCAGACTTCTTTTAGTTCTTACTATAGCTCTATCTGTGACTATGATATTGTATAATGGAATGGTATATATTATAGAAACATGACAAGGTAAAGAATGAAAATCTCTAGCAAAAAATGTAATATTGATTGTTGTATGAATCTTAATTGCTTTATTTAGTTCTGTAATCATCACTTTGATACAGTCTATTCCTAATGGAACCATCAAGGATAATAAAGTAACAGGTGGAGGATATACTGAGGACCAAGGTTTGATAGAATAATGTAGAATAACTTTTTAGTCATGTAACACATAAAATTAATGAAAATATTAATGAATCGTATATTTACTTTATTGATAACCACATTTTCAACTTTTATTTCTTCTAGAGCTTTTGCTATAACTGTGTATACATTTCAAAAAAAACCCGAAGATGCAGCTTCAGGTACTGTTGGATATTCATATGGCGGACGTTCTATATTTCGTACAATCTCTTCGGTCAATAGCTATATTCGGTTTTTTATAGGATTCTTTTGCTTTGTATTTATGATATGGAATGGATATAAATTAATCACTGCTAATGGAGATGAAAAAGCTATGAAATCTGCAAAAACAGCATTATTGTGATCATTTATTTGATTAGCTGTATGTATTCTAGCTTATATCATCGTAAATATAGCAGTAAATTTATTTGCATAAAAACTATATAAATAATCAAAAGCTGATTTAATGAAAATCAGCTTTTTTATTTACGTTAATTACTTATCAAACTTATTAAATTATGCAACTAGAGATCAATTATTGTCTAATCTATCGAGATATGCTTGTGCATTGTTAGCATATTCTTGTGGTTTACTTGTCATTCAATTAATAATTATTCTTGCATTGTAATAATCTGTTTTTTGGTCATTGATATAATAAGATAATTTTTTCTTTTCTAAACGATCTGGTCATCAATTTTTCATCCAATCCATCAATATAAATGCAGCTAAATCATTACTCTTCAAGATTATATCTGGATTTTTAACCAAATCAATCTGGCTTCACTTGAGAACGTTTCAATCATTATCCTTAAATTCTTTTCATGATGATTGTATTATTTGAGTATATTTTTGATAATTTTCTTTCCATGTAAGCTGAATAAATCACCTACCATAATATGCATGTCATGTAGATTGATCTACTTTTCAATATTCTTTTCACTTTCATTTTCAGATTTCTTCTTGATTTTTAAATCAAGGTCATTTTGTATTTGGAGCTTCTCACTTAACAGTAGAAAGCACATATGCAATTTGACGTCTATCTGTAATTCAGTATTCTACTGCTTTGTCATAAATCCATTGTTCAGTAACAACTTGTTTATCAGAAGTTTCTACTGAATCAAGATTTTCTCTTCATGAATTTTGGTTATCTACAACCGTTCAGTCTGAGCGAACTACACCATAATTTTCGGGTAAAAATACTTTAGCTTTAACTCATTCAATTACATCATTTTTGTCGGCATATAATGATGTAGTGATACATAATGCTAAATCTTCTGTAGACTTAATATTTGCATAAAAATCTGATAAATCATTATTTTTATAGTTTTCTAGATGAGATTTCATAATACTTAAATGAACATGAGCCAAGTTTAATTTATCAGTTTCTGTAAATTTTGATTCATCAACCGTAATTTTTTCCTCAGTTTTTCAATTTTTACTAATTGTTTCTTTTTTTAAATAATAATCTAAAGCATTTCAAAGTTTTTGTTGTTCAACTGCTTGTTGCACTATTTCTGGGGAAATCAATGATACCTTCATATTTTCAACTATACTATCACGTAAGAAATCTCATTTTGTACTTGAAGAATTTTGCGGATCTGTGACCGTAAAATCATTTAACGCCGTTTTACAAGAAGTTTCATCTGTTATAGATAATGATACATTATCTCAGGCTAATTCTTTATATTTCTTAAAAATCTGACTTATATTTTCATTCTTTTCATCCGTAAGATTCATTCTATCCAGACGCCATTTTTTCACAATTCATTCCAATCATCCTGTAATTCAAATCAATTTACATACAAAATCCATAATTTTGAACCAGAAACTTCTTTTTTCTGGTGTTTTAGTAATCTCTCACAAAATATCTACTCAGAATATTTTTGTTACTGAATTTAATGAACTAATTCAATCCAACAAACCGTTAGCCGTTTGCTGTAATCATTCAGTCTTTGATAAAAATTGTTCGGGTTTATCAAGCATTCCAGTGATTAATGCTGTCGTTCTTGGATTATTTACTACTTGGATATTTCAGATTTCTGCTAATACACTTTGTTTTTCCTGTAAAGATATACCGAATTTAAAAGTCTGATTTTCGTCAATTTTAAATATATTATCAGATATTGTTTCATATGGAGAGAAACTTCCAGCTGAGAATCTGGCATCATTCATATATTTTTGAAATTCCAAAGGATTACTCAGAACTTGTGATTTATTTGGGTTACGAAGAATTCCGTTATGCACTGATAAATAATCTATAGCATTCATCCACTGACTAAACTTATTGTAGGATCATGATGCTTTTTTTGCGAATTTTGATACTCATTTAAATAATTGATTAAAGCTATCAAAGGAAATTTTATCCATTCACTTTAACATACTAACATTTGTTTCATTTCACTGATCACGAAGCAATTCCATCAAATTCCATTCAAATGCTGGAGCTATTGTATTATTTATTACGTACTCTGCTTTAGGAGAATCTCATAACTTATTTTTCATAAAAAGCACTGTACTATTACGAATTTTTTTGAAAACATATTCAAGTTTTGCTTCTGCAGTATCTCCTGGCACATTTTTAAATTCCTTTTTATTAGAAGAAATGATATTTATTAATCTATTACATGTTTCTGAATCTTTTAAAAGTTCGTATGTTGTTGGAGTTATTTGACGTACATCTAATATCTCTTGTTTATATGCTCTATATTCTTCAAGCCTAGTTTTCAGAGCTAACACCTCTTCTTCTTGTAAGGAAGAAAGTCTATCTATCAAAGATTTTATTTCATCAGCTTCTTTCTCTAATTTTTGAATTTCTGCGTTTTTTTCTTGTTTTTTTGAATCATCACTTTCAGACTTAACTTCATTTTTCAGGTTTTCTAATTTTTTTTGTAATTCAGAAAAATCACTTTGAATCTGCGTTTCTATCTGCTTTCTTTTTTCTGGTGTCATAGGCAATGTATAACTATTTAAAACCTAATATAATTATACTCAAAAACCTAAAAAAATGCAAAAAAAACTGACCGAAATCAGTTTTTTCTTTTATTTGAAATATTTTGAAATTATTCCATATCATTGATAAATCTTTCAGCTTCTAATGCTGCCATACATCCAGTTCATGCTGAAGTTATTGCTTGACGATAAACTTTATCCTGTACATCTCATGCAGCAAATACTCATGGGACTGAAGTTTTTACTCAGTCATGAGTAATAATATATCCAGTTTCATCCATATCTAGTTGGCCATTTAAGAACTCTGTATTTGGTTGATGTCCTATAGCATAGAAAAGTCCACGACATTCGATTTCAGATTCTTCTTTTGTCTGATTATTTATTACTGTAAGTCCTTCTAGATTTTTATCTCAATGACATGAGACAGCTTCTGTATGCCACATTATTGTAATTTTTTCATTTTTGAAAACTTTTTCTTGCATAGCTTTACTAGCACGAAGCACATCTCTCCTAACTAGCATAATTACCTCGCTGGCAAAATTTGTCAAATACATTGCTTCCTCACATGCTACATCTCATCATCAAATTACAACGATTCTTTGATTACGATAAATTGGTAATCACCCATCACAAACTGCACATGCAGAAATTCCACGCTGTCGGAATTGGTTTTCTCATGGGATTCTAAGTCTTTTCGCCGTTGCTCAAGTTGCTATAATGACAGTTTTTGCTAAAACTTCTTCATCTCATGCGTAAAGATGAAAAGGTTGAGAGTAAAAATCTACTTTATCGATAGTTTTCATCAGAATTTTTGCTCATTGTTTTTCACTCTGCTGTTTCATCTGAGTCATCAATTCCAATCCTCAAATTCCATCTGGGAATCACGGAAAATTTTCCACAGTCGTAGTCGTAGTCAACTGCCCTCCTGGAGGCATTCATCATGCCATAAATCATTCATACATAACTGGGTTTAATCATGCTCTGGCTGTATAAATTGCAGCAGTATGTCATGCTGGTCATCATCAGATTATAACTACATTTTGAATATCTGACATATTATCAAATTTTTAAAATTTAAATCTGAATGAACTATATCAGAATATAAAATAAAATCAAATAAAATTTTTAGAGACTTGACAAAAGATAGAAAAAAAATATCAAGTAATTGAAAAACAAAAGATATAAAACTAATAACATATGCTATCATTTTACCGATTGTACACTAATGAATAAGCTAGAAAACACACACAATCAAGATGATGAAGGTTCTTCTCTGAAACAGTTTAATGATAAGACCACTGATTCTATATCTTCTGTTTTGAATCAAAATCCATACGAGATAAAACTCAATAATTTATGAATCTCGTTATGAGATTTGTGAACCTGGGATAAAGATGACTTTTTGTTAAATGAGAATTTGATTTGTAGTGACTGAAATACAGAATATATCGCTATTAATGGTAAGAAATATTTGATAAAAGATAGGAACGATAATACCGAATGAGATGTATATAAGATGTGAATTAGCAAAAATTGAGATTCGCTTTTTTTCTTTATAGGAAACTTTTCTAGAATTGATGGATATTGAACTTTGGTAAGGAAAGACTGATATATTTACGAATGAAGATTTGTTGTCTCAGATGATCGTCGAATACGATATGATTGAAAATTAACGTTCCCTAATGGGAATATATATGAAGGAGATTTTATTGATGGAGAACCCCTTACAGAAAAGGTTGAAGAATATTCTCCATTCAAAAAGAAAGGTACTTATACTAAATCTAATTGAGATAAAAAAATCTACAGATATTATTGAAAAGCTATGTGAAGGCCATATTTTGTGAGTTCAAAAGATAATAGGACTGATGAAAATTGGGCTAATAATAGAGGTGATGTCATTAGCATTATAGAAGAGACACAAGGTCAACCAACAAAATGAGAACTGTCTTCTTGGTGACATACTACTGATTATATTGAAACAGATTCAGAATATATTTTTCAGACCTTAGATTGAAAAAATCTAGTTATAAAAAAAGATGACTGAGATAAAAAGGATAGAGAAATTACAAATCTTATTAATGCTATTAAGTATTTTTATGAAGAACATGATGGGAAAAAATTCTTTGCTTTATGAGATGATTTGAAATATAGATACGGTAAATTAGGAATACTATTTTCGACATTACTGTCGAATGTTTATGAAAAAATGTGAGATTCAGATTTCCTTGATAAGGATATAAATGGTAATCCTGACGGTAGAGAATCGGTTAGAGAAATATTTGAAAAAAACAGAAAATCTACGGCTAAAAATCTAGCAAAATGGCTAAATTGTTATTATGAATCGAAAGATAAATAGAAAAAGATTCTTTGTTCTACTATTTCATTAACTAATTACTTTTCACCAAAATAATATATTGCCATTCATCTTGCATATTATACCCAAAATCCTATAATTCAGACCGTGACGAAATGGTCAGCTTTTTATCTGTTCACCTAAAAATTATGAATTTATTTGAAGAATTACAGCGACGTGGTTTAATCAAAGATACCGCATGAGATGATTTAGAAAAAATAATCAATGGATGTGATGCTACTTTTTATTGGGGTACAGATCCTACGGCTGACAGCTTACATATCGGACATTATAGTAGTTTAATAACTGTAAAACGTCTTGCAAAAGCTGGTCATCATCCAATTTTGTTAGTTGGTGGGGCTACAGGATTAATCTGAGATCCAAGACCTACAGCTGAAAGAGAAATTATAGCTTATGAAACAGTTCAAAAGAATTTTGAATGAATAAAAAAACAAGTAACAGATTTGTTTGATGGAAATGTGGAAGTAGTAAATAATTATGATTGGACCAAAGATATGACTATCTTGGAATTTCTACGTGAAATCTGAAAATATATCAATGTAAGTTATATGCTCAATAAAGATATTATCAGTAGAAGATTAGAAACTGGTATTACTTTCGCTGAATTTACATATACGCTATTACAGTGATATGATTTCTTACATCTATATGAGACAAAAAATTGTATAATGCAGGTAGAATGATCTGATCAATGGGGAAATATTACCACGGGAATTGAGCTCATTAACAAGAAATTAGGGAAAAATGCATACGCATTCACTATGCCACTTATTCTGGATAATGCTGGAAATAAATTTGGTAAAACTGCTGGAAATGCTTTATGGTTAGATAATAATAAAACTAGCTCATATGAGATTTATCAATACCTAGTTAATACTGACGATAACAAAGTAGAAGAATATTTGAAAGTATTCTCATTCTTGAGTCCAGAAGAGATTATGGATGTAATGAAGCAACATCAACAAGCTCCAGAACAAAGAATTGCACAAAAGACTTTGGCTAGAGAATTCATCAAAGATTTGCATTGAGAAGCTGAATATCAAAAAGTTCAAAAAATTATTGATGTACTATTCTGAGATTGAGATAAGTTAGCAATTATTTCAAAAATGTCTGAAGACGAAAAAACTGCACTTGCTCGTGAAACCTGAAGCGTAAAAATGCAGTGAAATGAAGTTAGATTAATGGATTTAATCGTTCAATCTGGATTAGCCTCTTCAAATGGAGAAGTTAAGAAAATGATTCAGGCTGGGTCCATATATTTCAATGAAGAAAAAGTAGAAGATATCCAAAAAACTGTAAAAACTGAAGATTTGATTAATGGAATTGCTCTACTCAGGAAAGGAAAGAAAACTTATAAATTAATTTTAGGATAGTCTGTGTAGATATGTGGAAAAACATACGGAATGCTGTTTGGAAATATTTGAAAAAATATAGGAAAAAGTATGTTCAAATGCTAAAAGAACTCCGAGGATGGATTTTGGAAGTTTTGAATGATGAAGATTTTCGTAAAAAAACAAAAAAAGAGGCTTGGCATGCATTTATGTATTTGATATTATCAACCATCTGAGCGATTGTGGATGCTATAGTTTTTATAGTTCTGACCTCTTTAGGATTACATGTCGTACCATCAAATATAATCAGTGATGTATGCTGAATGATTACTTCATTTTCGCTGAATTTGAAGAAAAATTTTAACATGAATGACCATGTTAAAATGAGATGAGTATCATATTTTACTATATCGATAATATGAACTATTCTCTCCACAAGTATGGTGTATTTTTTCATTGAGGTGATATGAATTCCAAATGCTATCGCCAAATTTATGCAAATCACGATTATGGCTGTCCCTCTATATTTAGCGAATAGATCCCTAACATTTAGAGATTTTTCTAGAAGATCTAAAAAGAAAGAAGCTGAACAATATTCAAATATCAAATTACCATCCGAAAAAGTTTATCAGGAAGCGAAATATCTGCTTGAGGCATGAAAACTTGTTGTATTTCCAACTGAAACAATTTACGGATTAGGAGCAGATGCTCGTAATGACAGAGCTGTACTTTCTATATTTGAATTAAAGTGAAGACCTCAAGACAATCCATTAATTACACATCTATGATATAAGGAGCAAATTAAAGACTATGCTACAGTAGAAAACGAGATTCAACAAACAATTATCGATAAATTGATGCCTGGACCTCTTACTCTCCTTTTGAAGAAGAAAGAGTGAACTATTTCAAATCGTTCATGTCCACTAGATTATGTAGGAATTCGTTTGCCATCAAATGCTGTAGCTCAGAGATTTCTGCAAGTCGCTGAATTGCCTGTAGCTGCTCCAAGTGCAAACATTAGCTGAAAACCTAGTCCAACGAATGCACAGATGGTTTATGATAATCTACATGAGAATGTACCATTAATCATTAATGATTGAGAGTCCTTTGCTGGAATCGAATCTAGTGTAATGCGTGTAGTTCCAGATGAAGAGAAAAAATGACAATTAAAAATTCAGATTCTTCGTCCTGGATTTTTGACTAAAGAAGATTTGGAAGACTGTTTCAATCACGAGATTAAAGTGGAATATACAACCAAAAATCCTGAACTTTCTCCATGAATGAGATATAAACATTACAGTATTACAGGACACGTAAGGATATTTGATAAACTTGAAAATATTAAAGTATTAGTTAAAGAATTTGAATCTGAAAATCCCAAAATCTGAATTCTACTCACCCAAGAACTAATGGACTGAAATAAAGAGATGATTAAATGATTTAAGGAAGAATGAATAACTATTATTCCTCGATGAACTAAGGCCAATCTAGCAAGTTGTGCTCACTCGTTATTTGATCATTATCATACCGCTGAAAAGTCATGAATCAATCTACTTTTTGTAGAAAGATTACCAGAAGAATGAATCGGTTATGGAATTATGAATAGAGTAAAAAGGAGTGCTGAAGTTTAGTTTAGAAAAACATAATGTCTAGTTCTCAGGATTATTTACAGTTTATTTTGGATCAATTATCAGATTTGCCAGAAATTTCATATCGCCAAATGATGTGAGAATATATTTTGTATTTTCACTGAAAAATAATAGGTTGAATTTACGATAATCGTTTATTACTAAAGCCAACAGAAAAGGTTAAAGATATGATTGTAAATGTTGAAATGCAGATCCCATATCCATGAGCGAAACCTATGATTTATGTAGATAATGTAGATAATTCTGAATATTTGAAAAATTTAGTTGAAGCAACATATGAAAATCTGTATTTATAATAACTTAATTATTAATTAATTTCGAAGTAGCATATCTGGATATTTGTCATCACAAGATTGGATACAGGATTCATATTCTTCTATTTCATTTTTATATCAACCAAATTCTTCATTAATCCACCATTTATATTCTAGATCATCTTTCCAGCTACATTCTCCAAGAATAGCACATTTAGTTGAAAAATTACTAGCAAATCATTTATTCCCTCCCCTTCTATTTTCTCTCCAAATATCATAATTTTCATAATTATATTTTCATTCTATTTCTTCTGGAAGTTCACATTTTTTTGTACATCTTTTCAACCTTGGAGTAACACATTTTGTTATACATTTATTCTGACACATAACATAACTACCCCTTTTACAATTTCATTCACATATTTCATAACAGTTTGGAACTATCCAACTTGGCATAACTCAAATTCTAAATAAAAAAGCACAAATTAATAGTATCACAACTAAAATTACTAGGACAATAAATCAAAATTTTCCTCGTTTTTTCATTCTACACTTTTGTGGATATAAAGTATTGTTCCATATATACCATTCAATAATATATTTTCAATAAAAAGTAATCCGCCACATAACAATGCAGCGGATTTTTTAATTTGTAAAGGGTCCAATCTAACTGTAGTCTGCATACTTGGACTCTGAAGAAGTAACCATTATGCATGTTGCACATACAGTAGCCAGGGCTATTGTCCAGGAATTCGTGATTCGACCTTCCGTAAGTGCGAGAACTAGAGCAAGAATCCCTGCTAGGAATGCCGTTGGCAGGAATACTGCAGGGACAACCGAATAGAGCCTCGCCTGTATTCCATCAGACTTCACCCGGAAGTTAATTATTGCCCAAAGTACGATTGGAACGGCCAAGAGGGCAGGGATCCTTATTGGATCGCTGAATTTGTACACAATCATCCCTGACAGAATGAACATAAACCAAGTGGTCCACACCAACTTCTTTGACTCTTTTCTGTTTAATCTCCTTGTTTTCATAACCTTTCTTTTTTTAGTTTGACATTTTGTTATACTGATATATTATGTATTTTATATAAAATGTCAAGCGTTAAAATATCACTAACAACTAGGATTTTCTCGTGATTTTATCTTTCAGGTTTCAAGACTTTTGACTGGATAAATTTCCCATCATCCGTCTTTATGTACTATAATCGCAACTCATTGCATAAAATTAGGCCAGTCCGAATCAGATTCTAAGAATGATAGTTTTTCATTTGTAGCTCGCTCTGTAAGAGGCAATACTACCCAATCATGTGAAGTAATCCAAGAAAATGGATGTCACTGAGTCAATTCGCAAAGTGTAGTAATTGTCCTAAATGCTCTCTCATTTACGACGTCCTTATTCTCTTCGTATAAATTTTCTATACTAGAATATTCGTTTCAATCTGAGAAATATTCTCAATATACAACACTATCAATATCATCAGAATGATTTACGTACTCATAATCTGACCAATTGTCAGAATCTATTGGATTTTTCAATACGTTACTGCCACGGCTCTCTCATACATAATAAGAAGTTTGGACTGTCCTTTTTACTATAGAAGATCAGTAAAAATCTGTAGAAGTATCTTCAAATGGAGCTCACTGCAACTTTGTTCAAACTCATTGAGCAAGATCAACTCAATGTTCAGTTAATCATCATTCAGCCGTACAATCATTTATACGCTCTGAATGACGTACGAGAAATATTACTCTATCTCCAGTTTTTATACTTTTGTAAACATCTTCTACAGCGTTAAAATCATCAGTTAATAATTGACTATATGAATTATCCACACGTTGATAAATAATTGGAGAATCATTATCAGATTTTTCATTTTCATCCTGAATCTCATTTTCGAATCATCAGATAAGGTCTGGTTCTTCGTAATTTTTTACACTCTGAGAAACTCTATACATCATAAGCATAACATTTCATCTCTTTTCCACTGACTTTGGTGATGGATTTTCTACATTTTTTACTATTCATTTGGAATATAAATAGTCTAAATGTGGTTTATAATACGGAGAAACTTCTACCACTGTATCTCAATTATATTTACTCAAAGCTCTAGAAAAAACTGTAGCCCATTGTCATCTCGTTACTGTTCAATTTGGATTGAAATAATTGGATAGTTTTCCATTACTTCATATTCACATCAATCAGAGTTGGCAGGCTTTCTTTACTCAATATCCATATCATGAATCTAACTCCTCAGACACATCTAAAAAGCTGCAATCTAATGAACTATCTGGGACTATTCATAGTACATTAATAGCAAATTTTGATATCATCTTTGCCATAGCGATTCTGGTCAATCAACCATATATATTTGCTTTGTCTATAGGTGTAACTGTCGTAATTCACTGACTATAAGCATAATCGTATGCATCCTGATATTCCTGCGAATATTTAGATGCAAATGACATTCATCCTGCTAAAAAGATGAGTGAAATAAATACGACTAGGAGTTTTTTCATTTTATGTTTTTATGGTATAAAACACAATTATTCAATCAACATTACCCCATCT
>Ga0310696_10007534_pt1 | contig 12769 bp, 11 predicted proteins | sample AusTroGonzalo_MG_4_FD_203885 | JGI IMG/M metagenome (GOLD analysis project Ga0310696, IMG submission 203885) | Bovine rumen microbial communities from tropical cattle in Woodstock, Queensland, Australia - Gonzalo_02 (v2) (version 2) | ecosystem: Host-associated > Mammals > Digestive system >... | reverse complement strand
CGCAGTATTCTATCACCCTCCGCGTGATCGGAAATGACGATATCGGCATCGTGAATAATCTGACGAGCATTATCTCGAAGGACGAGAAACTCATCCTGCGCTCCATCAACATCGACTCGCACGACGGTCTGTTCAGCGGCAACCTCACGGTGATGCTTGAAGACACCTCGCGCCTGGAGGGCCTGTTGAAGAAACTGCGCACCGTGAAGGGTGTGAAGCAAGTGGAAAGAATCTGAACTAAATCCAAACTATATGAAACGTCTAACTTTAATGGCATTAGCTTGTGCACTCTTTGCATTCTTGGGTTGCCGACTGTCGCCCGAAGAGCGCTATCAGCGCTATCTGGAAGAGATGAACGACACTTCAGGCGTGGAGTTTCTGACCCCCAAGCAAGATTCCGTAGAATATGTCGAAGACGACGGATTCGACCCATTTGCCGACGACGGCGGTCTGACGACCATTCCCGACATTCCCAAGGAGCGCAAAGTGAATATGCAAAGCAGCAATTACGATGTTGAGAAGATGATGATGGGCAAAGAGTAGGGCAGGGGCCTTACTCGCGATACAGCCATCTGAGCAGTTTGTTGACCCACCTGATGGAGAAGCGGAACCATCGGTAGGTGCTCTGTTCCTTTCCGCCGAAACGCAGTATGAACTCGCGGAAGGGATTCTTCGAGAAAGGCAGTCCCACATCCATAAAGCACATGTGGTCGAAGCCTCGTTGGTAGCAGTCCTGCATCGCATCCCAGATGGTCATCACGTCAGGATGCACGGCGATAAACGACTTTCTTCTGAAGGCCGAATACCACAGATAGGCATTTCCCTCGCTATACACAACGGCCGAACAGCCAATCACGCGGTTGTGGTATTTGGTCACGAACAATTTTCCGTCGTCACCCTCCATGAGCCGCTTGAAGAACAGGTCGTCGGGGATGTATCGCTTGGGTTTCAGCAGGTTGTGCTTTCTCAGCAGTTTCGAGAAAGCCGCAAAATCCTCGTTGTTAGCCACCGCATTCGTCGTCACGCCCTTTGCCCTGGCGTTGTCGATACGTTTCTGCAACTTTTCGCTGATGCGCTCCTCGGGGGCATGACTGTGGAGCGAGTTGTGGATGCTCATCCAATGAACGGGGAAGTATTGCTGCTGTTTCAGTTGGCGGTAGCCCATCATCTTCTGACTCAGGTTACTCACCTCGATATACAGGGTGCGCTTGTTGAGCAGTCGGGTGAGTGCCTCAAGCATCTGGCCGAACAGTTGGTCGCGTGGATACTCGTCGTTGTGATAATAGACGCCCTCGCCCAATACGCGGCAATGAATCAGCAGGAATGGCGGGAAGATAAACGTGCGGTAGCGCACGATACCCAGCAGATGGCTCACCACTCGTCCCTGGTCGTCGGTGACCACCACCATATAAGGCTTCTGGCGGGAAGCCTGTCGGCAAATCTGGAAGAGTCTGCTGCTGTGGAAGAAGTTGGTTTCATCCAACTGCGGCAGGTCTTCAAGTTTGCGGTATATGGTCGTCGTCAACTTGTTCATACTGCAAAAATAGTAAAAAAGAACCACAAACTACACCGGATTAACAGAGATTAATATATATTTCGTGAAAAACGGCTCGTTCTGTGGCTGAAAATGCTTAACTTTGCAGCGGAAAATCAAACAAAATCCGTTATGACATCATTCAAAGACCTGGCGCAGATGCGCCGCAGCCATAGGAAGTTTACCGACGAGGAAATCGACGGGGAAGACCTGAAACTCATTCTCCGTGCCGCCCTCATGTCACCCACCTCAAAAGGACAGCGAGCCTGGCAGTTCGTCGTTGTCGACGACAAACTCGACATCGAGAAGCTGGCCGATGCCAAGAATCTGGGCAGCCAGTTCCTCAAGGATGCACCTGTAGCCATCGTCGTGCTGGGCGATCCCATGCAGAACGATTGTTGGGTTGAGGATGGTTCCATCGCCGCTATCTCCATGCAGTATCAGGCTGAGGAGTTAGGTCTCGGCTCGTGCTGGATTCAGATGCGAGGTCGCGGACTCGACGACGGCACAACGGCCGATACCGTGATCCGTGGTGTGCTGGATATCCCCGACAATATGAACTGTCTCTGCATCCTCGCCATAGGCCATTGGGCCGACGAGCGGAAGCCGCAGGCTGAAGACCGCCTGAAGTGGGAGAACGTACACCTAAATAAATATTAGTTCATAATTCATAATTCAAAATTCATAATTCAAAATTCATAATTCATAATTCAAAATTCATAATTTATAGTTATGATCAATTATGATTTAAATAAGATCAAGGCTATCGTCTTCGATATCGATGGTGTGCTGAGTGCCGAGACCATCACGATGGGCAACGACGGCGTTCCGCAGCGCACGGTGAACATCAAAGACGGCTACGCCATCCAACTGGCCATGAAGCTCGGCCTGAGGATTGCCATCATGACGGGCGCCAAGGTAGAGAGTGTGCGACATCGTTACGAGGGCTTGGGCGTGGAGGATATCTATATCGCTTGTGCGGTGAAGATTCAGACCTACGACCAGTTCCTGGCGAAATATGGCCTGACCGACGACGAGGTGATGTATATGGGCGACGATATCCCCGATCTGGAGATCATGCGCCGTGTGGGTTGTCCGGTCTGTCCGAAGGATGCCTGTCCTGAAATCAAGGAGGCCTCGATCTATGTCAGCGACCGCAAAGGCGGCTATGGCTGTGGGCGCGATGTGATCGAGCAAGTGCTGCGTGCTCAGGCCAAGTGGGTGATGAACGCAAAAGCCTTCGGATGGTGATAAACAAACTGATTCTGGCGAGTAACTCGCCGAGACGAAAGGAGCTGTTAGCGGGGCTGGGACTGCCCTTCGAAGTCAAGGTGCTGCAGGATATCGATGAGTCGTATCCCGCCGATCTGCCTGTGTCCGACGTAGCCCTTTATATTGCTGGCAAGAAGGCCGATGCCTATCGCGCCGTGGTGAAGGCCGACGAACTGATTATCACCGCCGATACCGTGGTCATCGTGGGCGACGAGATTCTCGGCAAACCCGTCGATGAGGCCGATGCCGTCCGTATGCTCCGACTGCTCAGCGGCCGCACCCATCAGGTCACGACGGGCGTCTGTCTGCTGACCGCTACCAACGAGCATCGCTTTGCCGTCACCACCGACGTCACCTTCAAAGCCCTCTCCGACGAAGAGATACATTATTATGTCGACACCTACAAGCCCTTCGACAAGGCCGGAGCCTATGGCATTCAGGAGTGGATCGGTTATGTGGGCGTCACCTGCCTTCACGGCAGTTATTACAATGTGATGGGGCTTCCCGTGCAGCGTATCTATGAGGCCCTCAGATCATTGAAAATTGAATATTGAACATTGAATATTGACACAAAACGAAACAGAGACCATGATTCGTCGAACGCTATATCTGCTCATACTCTTCACACTTCACGCTTCACTCTTCACTCCCGTCTTCGCCCAGCGCCGACAGATTGCCGATGCCGAAGCGCTTCTGAAGAAAGGCAAGGATTTTGCCAAGGTCGAGAAGATGATGACCGATCTGCTGAAAGACTCGGCCAACCACGACAATCTGCGCATCTATGATGTGTGGCTCGAGTCGGTTGAGCGGCAATATGGCGAACTGAACGAGAAGATGTATAAGCGCCAGGCTGTCGATACCACACAACTGTTCACCCTTACGCGTCGCATCTTCACCGTGGCCGAGCGTCTCGACTCGCTCGATATGCGCCCCGACAAGAAGGGCCGTGTTGATCTGCAATACCGCAAGGGCAACTCCCAACGACTCTCCGACTACCGTCCGAACCTCTTCTTCGGCGGTGCCCATCATCTGCGCAAGGGCAGTTTTCAGACGGCCTTCGATTTCTTCGAGACATATATCGACTGCGCCCGTCAGCCGCTCTTCTCGGCCCAGAATCTTAACGATTCCGATCCCCGCATGGGCGAGGCCGCCTATTGGGCCACCTACTGCGGCTATCGCATGAACAACCCCGTGCTCACGCTGCGTTACCACGAGTTGGCCCGTCGCGACACCACGAAACTCGAATACACGCTCCAATATGCCGCCGAGGCCTGGAACCGCTTAGACGACGAAGCCCGTTACGTAGAACTGCTCTGGGAGGGCTTCGCCTTCTTCCCGCAGAGTGCCTATTTCTTTCCGCGACTGATGGACGACTATACCCGCAAGGGCAACTACGAACAGGCGCTGATGGTGGCCGACGAGGCGCTGAAGACCGACTCGCTCAACGAGCTGTTCCTCTTTGCCAAGTCCACCATGCTGCTCAATCTCGGTCGTTATGCCGAGAGTCTCGACTACAGCAAGCGCCTGATTGCCGTCAACGATCAGATGGCCGACGCCTATTACAATGCCGGTACGGCCTGCGTGAATATCGCCTTGGGTATGGATTCGCGCAAACAGAAGAAACAGATCCGCAAGATGTACCAGCAGGCGCAGCCCTATATGGAGACCTACCGTCAGATGGTGCCCGAGGCGATCGGGAAATGGGGCCCCGCTCTCTATCGCATCTATTTCAACCTGAACCTCGGAAAGCAGTTCGACGAGATCGACAAAATCTTAAAGAAATAAAAAAGTTATCGCAGTTTGATACGAGTTTGCCTTTTTATGCCTATCTTTGTAAATTAGAAATGTTATTAACGTCTAAAGCAAATAAAACAAAGAACTATGGCAGACAATGCACAACTCATTGCTCAGTGTGAGGCACGGGCAAAGGAATGGCTTTCTCCCGCCTTTGATGAGGAGACAAGAAACGCAGTACAGGCTATGCTCGACAATGCTGACAAGACTCAGCTCATCGACGCCTTCTATCAGAATCTCGAGTTTGGTACGGGCGGTCTCCGTGGTATCATGGGAGCCGGTACTAACCGCATGAACAAGTACATCGTCGGTATGGCCACGCAGGGCTTTGCCAACTACATCCTGAAGGCCTTCCCCGGCAAGCAATGCTCGGTGGTGGTAGGTCACGACTGCCGCAACAACGGTCGCATGTTCGCCGAGACCGTAGCCGACATCTTCTCAGCCAACGGCATCAAGGTCTATCTCTTCGAGAGCCTTCGCCCGACGCCCGAGATCTCGTTCGCTATCCGTCAGCTGGGCTGTCAGGCTGGTGTCAACGTCACCGCTTCTCACAACCCCAAGGAGTACAACGGCTACAAGGCCTACTGGGACGACGGCGCTCAGGTGCTGGCACCCCACGACAAGGGTATCATCGACGAAGTGAACAAGGTGACCATCGATCAGGTGAAGTTCGAGGGCAACAAAGAGCTCATCGACATCATCGGCGGCGAGATGGACTGGGATTATATCCAGGCCGTCAAGGAGGCTATGGTCGATCAGGATGTCATTCTGCGTCAGAAAGACCTCAACATCGTTTATTCCGCCATGCACGGCACAGGTCGTGTCATCATCCCGATGGCCCTGCGCTCATGGGGCTTCCAGAATATCCACGTCGTGCCCGAGCAGATGGTTATCGACGGCAACTTCCCCACGGTCGTATCGCCTAACCCCGAGAATGCTGAGGCCATGACCTTAGGCATGAAGCTCGGCACGCGCCTGAATGCCGACCTCGTGATCGCTTCCGACCCCGATGCCGACCGTCTGGCCATCGTCTGCCGCAATGCCAAGGGCGAGTGGGAGATACTGAACGGCAACCAGACCTGTATGATGTTCTGCTGGTATATCATCGCTAACAAGAAGAAGCTCGGCCAGTTGAAGGGCAACGAGTTCCTCGTGAAGACCATCGTCACCACCGAGGCCATCGCCGAGATCGCCAAGAAGAATGGTGTCGAGCTGCGCGACTGCTACACGGGCTTCAAGTGGATTGCCAACGAGATCCGCGTCTCCGAGGGCAAGCAGAAGTATATCGGTGGTGGTGAGGAGTCGTTCGGATTCCTGCCGTTCGACAAGGTGCGCGATAAGGACTCTCCCGCCTCTATCTGTCTGATCTGCGAGATCGCAGCTTGGGCCCGCGACAACGGCATGACGCTCTACGATCTGCTGATGAATATCTACGCCGAGTACGGCTTCTCGAAGGAGTCTACGATCAACGTGGTGCGTCCGGGCAAGACTGGTGCCGACGAGATCAAGCAGATGATGACCGACTTCCGCGCCAACCCGCCGAAGGAGTTGGGCGGCTCGAAGGTTGTGCTGTGGAAAGACTACAAGACCCTCGAGGCCAAGGACGCCCAGGGCAACGTTACGAAGCTCGATATGCCCGACACCTCGAACGTGCTCCAGTGGTTCTGCGAGGACGGCACGAAGGTCTCTGTCCGTCCTTCCGGCACCGAGCCTAAGATCAAGTTCTACTGCGAGGTCAAGGATCCCACCTTCAAGGGCGCTGCCAACTACGAGCGCAGCACCAAGGATGCCGAAGCGAAGATCGAGGCCCTGAAGAAGAGCCTGAATCTTTAAACAGATCTCTATTAATGAGAAGTATAATTCAAAGCAGAGGGGTGAGCCAAAAAGGTTCACCTCTCTCTTTGCGATGGAGGGCCTCATAGAGAAATAGTCAACAAATAGTCTCAAATCTCAAATCTCAGTTAGATAATAAGGTACCCCTCAACTCGGATTTCTTCTCTATTATGTTTATAACTTATTGATTATTAGATATATAGATATATAGATATATATAAAATGAGAAAGTAGGGTGGCGTAAAAAACAATTGAGATTCTGAGATTTGAGACTGTGAACAACAAATGGAAATGCTTGGTTGTTTTCTAATTATCTAAGAACCAATGAATTACGTATTCTGTTGTGTCATATCATCGTTAGCTCCATAGTCTCAGAAAGGCACAAATCATGCATATTATTCCTCTAAAAGGTCAAAAAAAACGTGTAATAGCCGCTTTTTTTGGCGAATTATCATCATGAAAGGTTTATTCTAATGCCTTGCATGGGTTGTTAAAATGCTTTGCATGAGTCATAGAGATGCCTGTTATAGGGTGATACTAAGCATTGTTATACCCCCTAAACCCCTATCAGAACAACTAATGGAAGGCATCTTAACAAATAACCGAGACTTTTACTTCGGCATGATGATGATGAAGCGGCAGCCGTCGTGGTAGTCGGTATCAAGTTGGAGGTCGCCGCCGAGGTTGATGATGTGGCGACGGGCGAGCGATAGGCCGATGCCAAGACCCTCGCTCAGGTCGTCGAACTTATTGAACGGCGTGAATACTTGTTTCAGCTGTTCTGTCGAGAGGCCCGGGCCTATGTCCTCGGTGGTGAAGCGCACGGTGGCTTCGGTCTGCGATACGTGCAGGCTGATGTGACTGAAGTCGGAGTATTTGGCCGAGTTGTAGAGCAACTCGCGCAGCGAACGCAACAGGTAGAGGTGGTTCGTCACGATATGGAGGCTGTCGGGCACCTCGGTCTCGAAGTGGATTGACAGGCCGGGGAAGTGGCTCTCGGTGTAGTGGATACTCTCGCGGGCCACCTCGTTGCACGATATCTGGTCGGTGAGTTGGGTGTTCCAGCCCTCCATCACGCCCGTGTCGGAACTATCGAAGAGCATCACCACCATGCGGTTCAGGTGCATGGCGTTGTATTTCATCATGCTGCGAATCTCCTTCATTTCTTCTGCGGGCATATCGCGATTCTCTTCCAGCACCTGAGCGAAGCCTTGGATGATGTTCAGCGGCGTGCGTATCTGGTGAGACACGTTCTGGATGAATCTGTTTTTCTGGTGGATGCCTTCTTCGGCCATCTTCATCGCCGTGACCAGTTCTTCGTTGCGATGGCGTGTCTCGATCGTGGCCTTGCGGATACTGCTGAGATGGTCGTCGAGCGACTGCTGCATGACGACAAAGCTGTTTTGCAAGCGACCGACAACATCAGCGCGCTTCGTGTACTGCATTTTAGTGTCGAAATGGCCCTCGGAGATCAGCTGGGTGGTATCGGCCAGTTCGTTGACGGGACGGACCACATGGCCCACAACTCGGCGGGTGAGCCAGTAGATGACGCCCAGACCGCAGACGATGATGGCGATAATGAGGTAGAGCAGTTGGTTGTAACTCTTCAGGATCTCGCTGTCGGGGCAGACGAGGGCGATGCTCCATTTCGAACTGGGCATGGGCATGTAGGTGATATGGCAGTTGCGCCCCTTGATCATGGCGTGCATGTGGCCCTGTTTGCCGGCTATCATCTCGTGGCCGACGGCGATGAGGTCGGCCTGGGTGTTGGGATCGAGCTCGGAGGCGATGCTTTTGCGGAACAGTCGGGACGAGTCGGGATGGATGAGATAGCGCCCGTTGCTGCCGAGCATGACGTAGTAGGAGTCGGGGAAATCGGGCTTCACGGCGTTCATGGCGTCGGCCAGTACCGAGAAAGGCAGGTCGATGCAGAGCACACCTACAACGCGCTTCTTGCCGTTGGGACCGATGGAGTGATTCTTGTCGTAGAGCGGTTTGCAGAACGACAGCACGGTCTCGTCGAGGCGAATCGTACCCTCGGTATGCTCGAAGTAGGGCTCTACCCAGCAACCGTCGCCCTTGGCGATGGGCTCCTTATACCATTGGCGGTCGAAGTATTCGTAATCCTGCTCCCGCGTGGCGACGATCGAGTCGCCCTTTCTGGCGGCATAGACTGAGAAGTAGCGGCCATACTCGGGGAACATGTCGGGGGCTGCGCTGATGGTGCAACTGTGCATATTGCCGTTCAAACGGACGATGCGTTGCGCGAGAACCAGCAACGAGTCGGGCTGGAACTTCTGCTCGACAAACCACGCGTTGGCGTTGGTGGCCATCTCGGTAGCCAGGATGTATTTCTTCATGTGGTGCATCGTGGCGCTCAGCATGCTGGCAGCGTGCTCGTCAGCCTCCTCGCGGATGGAGTTGCGCGACTGGATGAACATGACGGCCATCGACACCACGAAGATTGGCATGGCCAACAGCAGAAGGCCCGCACTCAGTTTCACCTGCAGCTTTCGATTGATCTTACTCATGGGCATCCTCCTTTCCTGATTCGCTCTCAGCAGTCTGGAGCATGTGGTCGAGCACTCGCAGTATCTCGTCGCTGTAGGCTTGGATCATCTCGGCCTGACGGCCTACCTCTTTCTCGTTGATATCGTCGAAGTGGTTGCAGATGGTGGTTACGCTCTTGTCGATGGCATCAGCCGGCGCCACCATCTGATTGGTCATATAGTGCAGGAACGAGGTCTTCATCTTGTCGGCCTCCTGAGCCTTGGCGTAGGCTTTGCGCAGTTCGTCGCCGCGCTCCTTCAACTGTTCTGATAATTGCACTTCCTGGCTGATATGGGTCGATAGCGCCTGCTGCATGTTCTGGAAGTGAACCTGCAACTGGCCGATCTCGTCTTCGCGCTTCGTGTCGGGCACAGTCTCGTCGTAATGGCCGTCGGCGATGCGGTGGGCCGACTCGGTGAGCAGGGTGAGCGGCCACAGCTGCTGATGGGTGAACAGCCGGCAGATGACGAAGAACAGGAGCAGTCCGATGAACACGATGGCATGCACGATATACAGCAGCCGGTTGTATTCGTCGAAGATGTCTTTATCGGGGTAGGCCACGCCTACGCTCCAGCCGAGATCCTCCATGATGCGCCCGGGGGCCTTGGTGCGAATGAACGGTTTGTATATGACATACCATTGCTCGCCGTCCATGATATAGGGCTTGAAACCTGTTTCGCCCGCCAGCATCGCGTTGGCAGCCTCGAGCACCGAGGGATCGGCACCACGTTCTATCTGGTTGAACACCGTCTCGTGCAGCAGTTTGTTGGCGTCGGGGTGGACGATATACTCTCCGTCGCTGCCCAGCAGCACACTATAGCCGTTGGGCGAGGGCTTGGCGTGCAGGATGAAGTCTGTGAGTCGGGCCAGAGGCACATCGACACCCATCACGCCGATGGGTTTCAAGTTGTTTCTCTTCTCGAAACTCGTGCCGCGGAAGTCGTAGATGGGCAGACTGAAGGTGATGATGGCGTCGGCGGGCTTGTTTTTCTTCACTGGCTCCATCCAGGTGGTGCGGTTTGTCAGCATGGGCACGGTGTACCATTCCTGCTGGGTATAGGGCTGCCCGAGGAATGAGTTGAGCACCTCGAGCGTGTCGTAACTCTCGTCAAGCCAGTTGCCGCCTTCGACCTTTCGTCTGACGTAGGTCATGCAGTTCTGGCGCCCGGGGAAATGATAGGGCTTGAAGGCGATGGCGCAGCCCACGATATAGCGGTTGCTCAGCACGAGCTCGCGACACAGGTCCTCCATGCGGTCGGGCTCGTGGATATGGCGCATCAAGTCGTAATAGAAGTTACCCGATGTCAGCTCGACGCTCAGCAGGATATTGTCGATGTGCGATGATGTGCTCTCGAGCATGTGCTCCGCGTCGTGCATGGCTTCATGTCTCAGCGTGGCACGGGAGAAATGAAGCATCACACCAAGGGCTGCTATCAAAAGCAACGCTATCGCAAGGACCAACATGATGCTTAGTCGCAGCGATAATGTGCGGTTCAGGATTTTAGTTAATTTCAAACTTCGTTATATAGTTTTGTTTGTTTATATTATGTTATATTACTCATTGTCGTCGTTATTTGTTAAGTTTGTTATTTCTTGAGTGCTGTAAAGATGGCGAAGAGACCGAAGATGGTCATGATGGTCAGCGAAATGCCCGTGATGATGAGGGGGCGCCAGATGTCCTCTCTGGGAACCACGAGTGCCACAGCCCAGTCGATATCCTCGATCGGCGTGTAATACACGCGGGCCGGCACACCATTCACCGTCATATCTTTCATGCCGTTCGTCTTTCTCGCCATGTTGCTGAGTATCTCGGCATCCGTGATCGACATGGGTTTGTCTTCAGGGTGGGCGATAGGCGTACCGTCATGATTGACCAGCACCGTATAGAACTCCTGGCTACCCTTGTGGAACCGATTCATCATGGCGTCGGTGCGTGCGCTCTCGTCGATGTGACGCAACTTCTTTGCCAGCCATTCCAGGGTGATGTCGGCGCCGCAGACGCAGGCCAGTTGTCCCTTTTTGTCGAATACTGGTTTCACGAACGTGCAGTAGTGGCCGCTCAGACCGATCTCGTCGTTATCCTGATAGTAATAAGGATCCGACCAGAAGGATTCTTTCTGCTCCTTTGCACGGATATACCAGTTCGACTTGGTGTAGTCGTGACGTGCCGAACCTACTTGACTCACCATGAACACACTACTGTCCATGTGGTGTACATAGGGTTCAAACCAATGACCCTTCTGCTGGAAGTAGTCAAGTTCAAAGGCGGCGAAGTAACCCTTTACCTCAGGGTTCAGGCTCGTCTTACACTCTAACGCGGTGACTACGGCATCGGGGGTCCCCATGTGCTTGGCTACCTCATCGAACACGTTTTTCGCATTCATTTCCATGCCGCGCACGGTCATCGCAATTTTTTCCGCTGCCAAATTCGAGATACCTACGTATCTTACGTGTGCTTCGGCTTTCATGACTCTAAAACTAACCCAGAGTGTGACTCCTAGTGTAATAATCATTACAGCCGACACGGTTAGCAGCACGAATTTTTTAGGCAGTCTGCCGTTTGTTTCTGTTGTGGTTGGGTTCACGGTTGTTATTTGTTGATTAAGAAATTATTGGTCTGCAAATATACAAAGAATCCTTCGATCCCTTGTACTTTTACGTGACTAATTAAGTATTATTAACAGAAATGTTGCTCTGCGAGGAATTGTTCGGCCCGTGTTAGGTCGTCGGGTGTGTCAATTCCGACGGTCTCCATGTCGGTGATTCCCACGCGGATACGGTAGCCGTTCTCGAGCCAGCGCAACTGTTCGAGGCTCTCGGCCTTCTCGAGTGCACTTTGTGGCAGGCGGGTGACCTCGGCGAGCACTTCGCGGCGGTAGGCATACACACCCAGATGCTTCAGGAAGGGATAGTGCCCGAGCCAGTCGGCTTGCTCTATACCTCTTATATATGGTATAATACTACGACTGAAATAGAGGGCGAAGCCCCGGCGGTCGGTCACAATCTTCGGCGAGTTGGGGTTCAGCGCGGCCTCGATCGTCTCGAAGGGCTTGCCAAGGGTGCCAATCTGCGTCTCGGGGTCGTCGAAGAGATGCATCAGCGTCTCGATCTGTGCGGGCTGGATGAATGGCTCGTCGCCCTGGATATTAATCACTACGTCGGCATCGGTACCGATCTTTTCGACGGCCTCCTCTATGCGGTCGGTGCCGCTCTTGTGGTCGGCACGCGTCATGACGGCACGCCCTCCGAAGGCTTCGACGGCACGGAAGATGCGCTCGTCGTCGGTGGCTACATAGGCCTCCGGCAGCACGCTGGCGGCCTGTTCACACACTCTCTGAATAACAGTCTTACCGCCGAGCACGGCCAGCGGTTTGCCCGGGAATCGCGTCGAGGCGTAACGGGCGGGAATAACGGCTATATACTTCATATTGGTTGCAAAGGTAATCAAAAATCTCCATTATATCGTTAAAATATATGGAAAAGTTTGGGCGGCCGCGAAAAAATACCTAAATTTGCAAAGATTTTTAAAACGTACATACATGACTTCAAGATATTTCACAACAACGATAATGACACTTCTGCTGACGCTGACGGCCGGTGCGCAGAAGCTGACGCTGGGTACCACCACGACGAAAGACGGGGGTGAGTACAACGGCGAGATGCAGGCCGGAAAGCCCCACGGCAAAGGTACTACCACGTATAAAAATGGTAATGTGTACGAGGGCGAGTACGACAAAGGTCATCGTCAGGGCTACGGAATCTATACCTTCAGCGACGGCGAGAAAT
>Ga0310696_10007532_pt1 | contig 12771 bp, 8 predicted proteins | sample AusTroGonzalo_MG_4_FD_203885 | JGI IMG/M metagenome (GOLD analysis project Ga0310696, IMG submission 203885) | Bovine rumen microbial communities from tropical cattle in Woodstock, Queensland, Australia - Gonzalo_02 (v2) (version 2) | ecosystem: Host-associated > Mammals > Digestive system >... | reverse complement strand
TATATATCCTTATAAAAGCGGGGCAAAGGTACAACTATTTATTTAGATTTGACCATACCGAACGAACCTTTTCCACAAGAGATTCCGTATCGAAATGAAGTTCTTTATAAAGCGATTCCATATCCCCATGTTCCACGAAACGGCCATTGACGGCGACGGGGAAAATCGGGTGTGGGTAACTGTTTTCGGAAAAATACTCAGAAGCGGCTGAAAAGAGTCCTCCTTGCTGAATACCATCTTCCACTGTTATTATAACATTATGATTTTCAGCAATTTCTTTTAAAATATCCGTATCCAACGGCGCGAGATAGCGCATATCCACATGGGTTGGATGTATGCCTTCCTTTTCCAAAACAGACAAAGCATCCTGAACGTGATTGCCGAGAGGTCCGATGGAAAGGACAGCTATTCTTTCGCCCTTCGTCAGCATACGTGCCTTTCCGACAGGAATTTCCTGAAATGGCAGCCGCCAATCTTGAAGCACTCCTCTGCCCCGCGGATAACGGATAGCAAAGGGCATATCTCTATGAGTATAAGCCGTGTACATCATATTACGGAGTTCCGATTCGTTCATCGGGGAGGCTATAATGAGGTTGGGAACGGCCCGGAGGAAAGCAAGATCAAACAGGCCGTGGTGGGTCGCCCCGTCCTCTCCGACGATACCCGCACGGTCAATGCAGAGGATGACGGGCAGCTTCTGCAACGCCACATCGTGGATAATCTGGTCGTAGGCGCGCTGGAGGAACGAGGAGTAGATGTTGCAGAAGGGCACCATTCCTTGCGAGGCGAGGCCGGCAGCGAAAGTGACGGCGTGCTGTTCGGCAATGCCGACATCAAAGACCCTCTCCGGCAGCACTTTACGCATAATGGTCAAGGAGCAGCCGGGAGCCATAGCGGGAGTGATACCCACTACCTTTTCGTCTTGTCGGGCCAGTTCAAGGATGGTTTCTCCGAAAACATCCTGATATTTAATAGGTTGTCCTGCTACATCGGGCTTGATGATTTCTCCCGTCTCGGGGTCGAAGCGACCGGGCGCATGATAGGAAATCTGGTTTTCTTCAGCAAGATGCAACCCCTTGCCTTTCACGGTAATAGCATGCAACAGACGTGCCCCTTGGATGGACTTGAGATCGCGAAGGGTTTTCACCAAACCGACCACATCGTGACCATCAACGGGACCGAAGTAACGGAATCCCAAGGATTGGAAAAGGTTACTTCCTCTTAAAAGAAAGCCTTTCAAGGAGTTACCGATATTGCTGAAGAATCGTACCACACGGCTTCGGGCCGGCCTTTTGCTGGTAAAAAAGTTCCAGATGCGGCTTTTCGCGCGGTTGTATGAAGCCGACGAGGTGATTTTCAGCAAGTAGCGGCTCATCGCCCCGACGTTCTTGTCAATAGCTATTTTGTTATCATTAAGGATGATAAGAATATTGGACTTTGTATCAACGGCGTGATTGATAGCCTCGAAAGCCATCCCGCCGCCCATCGAGCCGTCGCCGATGACGGCAATATAGTTTTTCTCGTCGTTGCCCGACATCTGTCCGGCCACGGCCATACCCAAGACTGCCGAAATGGAGGTGGAGGAGTGTCCCGTTCCGAAAGCGTCGTATTCGCTTTCCGACATTTTCGGGAAACCGCTGATTCCATGGTATTTACGATTAGTGTGGAATCGCTCCTTCCTGCCCGTGAGAATTTTGTGAGCATACGCCTGATGACCCACATCCCAGACCAGCTTATCATTCGGAGTATCAAAGACATAATGGATGGCCACCGTAAGTTCCACCGTACCGAGGCTGGAACCAAGATGCCCCGGATTTTCCGCTGTTTCGGTAATAATGTAGTTGCGCAACTCCTCACACAGGGCGGGCAGCTCCGAAACCCCCAGCTTTTTCAAGTCTGAAGGATAGTTGATTTTTGACAAATACTTATACTGGCTGAGTTCCATAATCAGAGAAGGGAGCGATAGAAATCTATTAATTTATTCGTTATCAATTCATTATTATGATAAAGGGAGACAAAATTGCGGGCATTTTCGCCAATGATGGCGCACACGTCCGGTGTTTTCACGCACTTTTCAATAGCGGAAACAAACTCTTCCGGAGTGTCGGCAATCAGGATATTCTTGCCATTCTCCACATCCAGGCCTTCCGCACCGATGGAGGTGGTAATCACCACTTTGCCAAGTGCCATTCCTTCAATGATTTTTACACGGATACCGCTGCCGGCAAGGATGGGCACCACCATGATGTCCTTTGAAAGCATAAAATCGTTGGCCGAGTCCACTTCTCCCGCTATGATGACATTACGGTCATCGCGGCTGCTGATTTCCGCAGGTATTTTCCGGCCGGCAATAGTGAAAGTGACTTCGGGAAATTCTGCAAGAACTGAGGGCCACACTTCATCTAAAAACCACTCAACGCCCTCAATATTAGGCATCCAGTCCATACTGCCAATATGGAAAAGTTCCGGTTTGTCCGAAGCCATATAGTCTTCCTCGGGTTCATAGTCATCCACATCAATGCCAAACGGAATCACGGCACCGGGAACATCCGTAAAAAGTTCTTTAAAAAACTGATAATCAGGGGTTGAGATGGCAGCAAAAGCGTCTATCATATTCCCGAGGGAACATTCATAGCGTTTCATTTGGTTAGAAAAGGCCCTGATGGCCCACTTTCTGGCGGGATTTTGCTCGTTGCGTGCCATGCGCTGCCAAATCAGATGCTCAATATTGTGCGTACGGAGCACAATCCGGGCTTGCGAATACTGCCGGATGACAGGGATATAAGGAGTGGTAAAAACCGATTCAAGATGGACAATATCGTAATGATTGCGTTTCAGCGTTTCCGCCAGTTTTGCGGCGAAGACTTTGGAATAGAAGCGTTTAACCTGATACGACTGATGTGTCAGCAAGCTTTTGAGTGCGGCAGGGATTTTGACAGAGGTGTCAATGAAAGCGGTTTCAATATGTGTAGCTTCACGATAACTGTCTGGTATCTGGTCTTTTTTGAAAGGATGTTTAGGGGTTTCCAGCGCCATCACTTTCACTTGTTGCCCCGATTTTATAAGTCCCTGCGTGATGTTGTTCATCGCGATGGAACCCCCGTCGGACGGAGGATAAGGAGGCTTATGACAAATTTGGAGAATGTCCATTTTATGGGATTATTTTGATTTTTTGCTAAATAACTGTTTGATTTTCTTGACGATATTGAGATAGGTATCGGGAGAAAGAACCGCCGAATCCATAGTTGCCTTGTATGTAAGGAAAACACAAATGGGGAAAATGATGAACGTAGAGAGCCACATTCCTATCCACGGCGCGATTTCGCCACTTTTGGCCATCTTCTCCCCGATGATGGAAACCACAAAGTAGAAAGCGAAGAAGACCACGGTGATAACCAGCGGCACACCGATTCCGCCCTTTCGAATGATGGTTCCGAGCGGGGCACCGATGAAAAAGAAGAGGAAACATGCCAGCGCAAGCGTGAATTTCCTGTGCCACTCAATCTGATAGGAGAAAAGCAAAAGATCGTCTATATCAACAATATCGAAAGCCGATTCACAGGTGCTCATGATTTCACTGGAGCGCTGGGAGGCATATTCCAAAATCTGTCGTTGGGCGGCTAAAGGAAGACTGTCCAAGGTTATTTCAGGTTTTGTCAGCGTCAATGACAAATAATTGCTATCTCTAAGTATTTGTGTATTAAAAAAATATGTTTGTTCCGTGAAACGAAGTCCAATCCGTTGCAAGCGCTTGGCCCGTTCCTGTTGGATAGTATCGATTTCGGCCGTAAGTTCCTTGATGGTCATGGACTGGTTGCTCGACTTGAAGAAGGATTCATCGGCTTTTTGCATTTCAAACGAGGACAAATCCAGTTTCATATACTGCTTGCTGAATTTCATAAAGAAGAGCGGATAGTCGGCACGGCGACTATCTTGATTCTTGCTTTCGTCCCAGTAAAAACCGTCATAGAGTGTAAAGATGAAATAGTGCTTGTCTGGCGTCATCGTCATCGTGCCGCGTTTGGCATACGTCATCTTTTCATTTCCCATCCGGCGGGAGTGGTCATAGATGATGACATCTTCAATATTCTCATTATCAAGATGTTTCTTGCCTACACGAATTGTACAATCACCGAAACCATCGTAAAACGCACCTTCTGTGATACTCAAAGCCGGCTTCTGTTCCCTGATTTCGTACAGAAGGGTTTTCATTTTCACATTGGCGACTGGTAACACATTGTTAGCGAACCAGAAAGAGAAAATACCTATCAGCAGCGAAAGGAAAGCGAGGGGGCGCATCAGCGACGTGACCGAAATTCCTGCCGACTTCATCGCAACAATTTCGTACTTTTCTCCCAAATTTCCGAAAGTCATCAACGACGAAAGCAGGACAGCGAGCGGCAAAGCCAAAGAAAAGAAGGTGGCGGAGGCATAGAAAAGCAGCTTCAGGATAAGATACCACTCCAATCCTTTACCGACCAGATCATCCACATATTTCCATAAAAACTGCATCAGAATAATGAGCAGTGAGAGGAAGAAAGTAAGGATGAACGGCGGTATAAAATTCTTCACCAAATATCTGTAAATGATTTTGGTAAAGGGAATTGTGACAAAAGAACTTCGGTGCTTTTCTCGGGGAGGTTCCACTGCGAAAGGATTTAGTAATCACCCAAAGCGGTTTTGGGAAGCTGGGCGAGAGCTTTTTCAGTCTGTTCTGCGTTGGGGGGGGTGCCGTGCCATTTGTGAGTGCCCATCATAAAGTCCACACCCATACCCATTTCCGTCTTCATCACTATGACGACGGGGCGGCCGTTATGGAGCTTTTTCTTGGCTTCGGTCAAAGTGGAAACGACCTCTTGCATATTGTTCCCGTCCATTTCAAGGACAATCCAGTTGAAAGCGGTGAACTTGTCGCGCAAGGAGCCCAATGGCATCACGTCGTCGGTGGATCCGTCGATTTGCTTTTGGTTATAATCAACGATAGCTATCAGATTATCAACCTTTTTCGCACCTGCAAACATGTAAGCTTCCCACACTTGACCCTCTTCCAGTTCGCCGTCGCCGCCAAGCACGAAGACAGTTTTGTCATCGCCGTTGGCTTTTTTGGCAAGGGCGGCACCGATGGCCACAGAATAGCCCTGTCCGAGTGATCCTGAAGCGACACGAAGGCCGGGGAGATGCTCAACGGGGGTAGGATGCCCCTGTAAACGGGTGCCCAACTTACGGAAAGTGCCCAGTTCCGACACGGGGAAATAGCCACGGCGGGCCATCACGCTATAAAGCATCGGGGAAATGTGTCCGTTGGACAGGAAGAACATGTCTTCTCCCCTACCCTCGCGGGTGAAATTGGCCGGATCAATATCCATAATATTGAAATACAACGCTGTAACCAAATCAGCACATCCTAATGAGCCACCCGGATGACCGGAATTTGCTCCACTTACCATTCTGATAATGTCTCTTCTGACTTGCGCAGCGATTTCCTGCAGTTGTTCAACCGTTTTCATATTTCGATAGGTTTATTTAATCTCGTTTACGCCATTGCCCATCAAGGCCAGTTCGTCTTGTAACTGAATAAGATAATAGGCTCCAAGACCCATCATCAATTCGAGGTCAGGCAGGTATGAAAAGTCTTTTGTCAATTCCAGATAGCCTCTGATTTGTCCGTCGATGGTGAGGCGGTATTTTATGATGGGACGGCTTTTGTCGTTCAGCCATGCCCACTGGTTTTTCCAAATATCAAGGATGGAAAAGAAAAAGTTTGCGCCGTCCAAATTAAGAACGCTACGTACATTGATGTTAATCAATGAATTAGAAATGATATTCCCCGTCTTTTCCTCTTTTATGGATACGTATGGGCGGAAGAAGCCATAGCGTTCAACAAGATAGGCACCTTTATGCGTTTCCAAGCGGGCCAAAGTGCCTTCACCATAGATAAGATCCACGGAAGCAAAACATTCGTTTCCGGCGGAAATCTCATAATATTTTTTCCCAATATCCGGTTTAATCAGCTGGAATTCCGACAGATGGGTTTCGCAGACAGGTTTCATAATCGCAAAAAATTATTAGATGGAAGAAGAAATCTTTGCAGCAATTTCCTTAAACTCCTCATCGGTAAGTTTGCAACGCGGGTTGGTAAAATTAAGATCGCCTTCTTTGGTAATCGGGACGAGGTGGATGTGGGCATGAGGGACTTCGAGGCCGATGACAGCCACACCAATACGTTGGCAAGGAATATTTTTCTGGATAGCCAGTGCCACTTTTTTGGCAAAGACCATCATTCCGGCGACGGTTTCATCGTCAAGATTGAAAATATAATCGTTCTGGACTTTCGGAACGACCAACGTATGACCTTTCGCCAACGGACTGATGTCCAAAAATGCAAAATAACGGTCGTTTTCGGCGATTTTATAGCAGGGAATTTCCCCTTTAATGATTCTGGTGAACAATGTATCCATTAGCGGGCAATTTTAAGGATTTCGAACTTAAGGACACCGACAGGAGCCATCACTTCGGCCACCTCGCCCACCTTCTTTCCGAGAAGGCCTTTTGCGATGGGGGAAGAAACAGATATTTTCCCCTCTTTGAAATTGGCTTCAGATTCAGGGACGATGGTGTAAACAAACTGCTGTCCGTTTTTCAAGTTCTTGATAGTCACTATTGAATAAATCAAAATTTTGGAAGTATCCAATTTTGATTCATCAAGGATTCTGGCATTGGCGATGAGGTTCTGCAACTTGGCAATCTTCATCTCCAGGAGTCCTTGAGCCTCTTTTGCAGAGTCATACTCGGCATTTTCGGAAAGGTCACCTTTGTCGCGGGCTTCCGCAATCATAGCAGAGATGCGGGGACGTTCAACTGTTTCAAGTTGGAGGAGTTCCTCCTTCAGTTGTGCCAAACCTTCGGCGGAATAGTATTGAATTTCACTCATTTTCTTTTGTATTTATATAAAACAATACTAAAGAGGCCTATAAAAAGCCTCTTTAGTTATAGGGTAATAATTGTATGATTTTTGTTAGAGGGCGAGTTTCAAGCTAACTGCATGATTTCCACGCCATTGTGTAGTAAAACGGTAAGAATAGTCCAGATAAAGTTTGGCATTGCCTTTAGCTTTCTTTTGGAGCGGAATACCGACGGTAGCACCGAGTGCAGGACCCGTGTACCAAGTGGTACGCTTTTCGGGATTGAACATACCGGTTTCAAAATTGTAACCGCCACGCACCATAAAGTACTGACCGAAAGCATATTCAATACCAAGAGTGAAAATGTCGCGGGAGAAGGCATTAGCGGTAAAAGAACCGGCAAGCGTAATTCTATGGGCGGCATCGTCGCGGGTGAGGAGTTCATCCTGACGCTCTTCCTTGGTCATATCCTTATATTCCTTACCCCAGATGAGGAAGTCATAAGAGAGACCTATCACGAACATGGTCGGGAGCTCATATTGGGCGGAACGGCTTTCAAGGGTCTGTTCCCAGTCCAGATCGTTTGCGACGCCACGGACGGCAAGACCGTCACCTTTATAATGCATCGGAGTACCAATATTCTTCAAGGTCAGACCGATTTTGAAGTTCTTGTACGGACCTGTGAGGTACTGGACACCGGCATCAATGGCCCAACCAGTGGCTTTGGCATCGTCGGAACCTGTTTCCGTGATGATCTTCAAAGAAACACCGCCATAGATGTAGTCGTTGAATCTTTTAGCATAATGAATTCCCAAATAGTTGAGTTTTGGGGAGAAGGTACCCATATTTCCTTCGGGCTGTGCTTCACTGGTCATAATGATGTCACCAAATCCCATTGTGAAGAACGAGACACCCAACACACCGAAATCGCGAACACGGTCAGTTTCCTTGTTTTTGAATTTCAGAGCTTGTGCAAGGGCAAATGTGTTAATACTTATACCTGCTCCTGAACCCACAAGATATTGTGTACGAGAAAAGGCTAATTCTGTCTTGTTTACAAAAGACATACCGCCGATATTGGAATACATGGCTTCCAAGCCACGGATTTCAGCCACACCGGCAGTTCCCCAACCAGTGGAACGGGCCCACGGGTCAATGAGGAGATGTTGCGCACCAGACTGACCGGAACGGTCGCGGTTACCTGCATATACGTTAACTGACAATGCTGCAAACATGCCAATTAAAGCGCAAATTATTAATGTTCTGTATGTTTTATTCATAATCGTGATTTTTAGCAAATTAATAATTTCGTTAGAATGCATTTAAGTCAGTCGGACGCATAGCAGCGAAGAACTTGAGGGTTCTCTCACCGATGCCCGGAGCGTTCACATAAATAATATAGATACCACTGGAGACGGGGATGTTAGCGGAGTTCTTCAAATCCCAGTCCACATACGTGCTGGCATCACCCTTGGTAAGTTTTCTTACAAGGATACCGCCAACTGTGTAGATGGAAATGGTCACTTGCGTTGCACCGTCCTCATAGCTCGGGAGGTTCACAATCTTGACGTAAGTTTCAAGAGCGCCACCTTCGTAAGTTGAATAGCCGTAGTAAGGATTCGGGACAATGTTGATCTTGTCAAGAAGTTCTTTGGACATATCTGTTTCCATTGCCATACCTGTCTGTGCAGCGATATTCTTTGTGGTGAAACTGTACATCGGGTAGTTGTCATTTTCGGTGACATCAGGACCCATGCCCATACCTGAAGAGTAACGCATATACGGACGGGTGACACGAATCTTAATGGTAGCATCGTTTGACAACCAGTTGTCTTCCTGCATGAATGCCGGCATCGGGATGCTGGTCCACATGACATTGTTGAACAACTGGGACTTCTTGTTCTTACGAGCCTGCTGGTCATAATTGGAAACGCCGACAAAGCTGTTGAACTTGTTCATGAGCCATTGGCATTCATCGTAAGCGCCACAGTCGAATTCAGTCTGGAAGTTACGTTTCTGTGAATTGTTACGATAATAAACAGAACAGGTGTTACCGGAACTACCTACGACATAGACGAAATGTCTACCACCCCAGCAAGGAGCACCGAAAAGATCGCCGTACAACTGGGGATAGTTAGAGAAGTAATAATTGTATTCGGCTTCGGTCAGCGGATTGCCGTCCCTATCCATAGCATAGACATTGGTCGGGTTGAAGAGCATGTCATTACCATTGTTGGCAGTATCGGAAGAGTTTTCTGCAAACATGATATTCAGACGTTCACCCGTTTCCACGTTGATGGCATATCCGGGGAACCAACCCATACCTTCACCTGTTCCGTCAGGATTTCCGTTCTTGTCAACGGAAGCATGCTTACGCGGCTCGTATGGAAGAGCATTGCCTTCTGACTTTGTATAGTCGTCGCAAGACTCAAGAACAATACAGCGGGTCCATTTGCTCTTATCGGGAGTAAGGATAATATCGACAGAATAGAGGTTGGTCATTGTCTGGTTATAACCGGGAGACCATGCTGTTTTTGCCATATCCTGGAATGCCCAATAGTATGGCGTCGGGCAACCATCCTTATTGTCAGGAGCTGTCTGGACGGGTCCGATCCAGTCGGGAGAGATATATTTTGCTTGAGGACCACCATAATAAGGAGAACTCAATACGTACGGGGCCCATGTGCCACCCACAACTTTTTCAAATTGTGAGTTGGGGTCTTTCCATGCACGGGAAGTCCAGGAGGCATTCAATGTACCGCCTCTCATCAGCTGGAAGAAGTCTTCCGTTTTCCATTTGGAATATTCATCTTCCACACCATCCTGTGTGCCACTGGCTTCATCCCAAGGACCAGCTTCCTGAACACCACTACGGATCCAGTTGCTCGGGAAGTCACCATCCATATCCACTACGCCGCTTAACCATTGTTTGGATTCATCAGCATATTCGATGGAGGAGCCGATAAGGTCAACCTGCGAATAGGAAGAGATGTTCTTATAAGTGTTGCCACCGTTTTTAGATACCCATTCAGCAAGATTTTCCTGATGGATCTGGAAAGGATAATCCAAAATGGTGATGGACAAGCCATGGTCAATGATCAACTTGGTCTGCGGATCCTCATAGTTGATCAACTGTTCATTGACCACTGAGATAGCCACATCGGAGGCAATTTCTTCCTCAACATTACCATTTTCATCCAAAACCTGAAGAACCCAACCGGTATTCGGAGTAACCACAGTATCTTCTGGTTCAACGAATTTAATCACATAGTCCTTAGCTTGGACTTTCAGCGGGTTCACCACCTTCACGTTGATGGGACCATAATTGTTCTTGTAGGTGACTTTGTCAACCTTACCGTTCTTCAGAATCTGGTCACGGGTCTCATCCGTCAGATCGAGGAAGTAGCCGCCATTGCCCTGACCTTCCACACGGGTGATCATCGGCTGTGTGCCATATTCGCAGTTGACGATTGTACCACCATTTTCCTGTCCAGCGTCATGCGGGATACCAACGTAGGGCTTGCCTGCATTTTCGGGGTCACCAATATTGCGACGACCTGCAAGGAATGTGGTCTTCTGTCCTTCCAGACCATGTTCGGAATCAGGATCTGTGGTATAGGTCAAGAAGTTATTGTAACCGTATGCCAAAACGAGGAAGTAGTATTTTTTATGGTTAATCAGCTGTGTGGCTGTTGTTGCGAAAGCATCTTCAGTAACTACGAACGAGTGGCGGATACCCTGGTCTTCACCATTCACTTTGAGAACCGGTGCGGAGGTACCGATAGCGTCATCGTAAACCCAGTTCACAAGCTGGCTCACACCGTTCTGAATGTCACACTGGGCAATCAGACGGATTTTGTCAAGGTCACCGATATCAGTGGCGCTCACATATTCATTGGCGCACTGGTAAATCATATAACCTTCAAATCTGTACTTTCTGTCATATTCAATTTCTTCAAAAGCGGAACTGTCGCGGGGCTGCATAAGGAAAGTATCAACACCATTGATTGTGCACCACACCGTATCATAAAGGGTGTAGATGACCTCATCCAAACGGGATTCGGAAATGGCGGGGTCTTCCTCTTCGTAACCTTCATGATAGTTGTTGCTGCTTTCAGCGTTGGAAAGATAGATAATCAACTGGTTGTTCATTTCTTCGATGGTGACATCCGGTGCATCCGGGCCATCAAGTACTTTGAAGCAGTTTTCAAAGAGGGACTGGCACTTGTCGTCAGCCACTTTCAGAGCGTCAACAGATGCAGCTGCACCACCACTGGTGGCACGTGCCCACGGAATACCAACGGTAATGTAGTTCACAGCACCGGCACGGAGGGTGAAAGGACCAGCTGACTGCATGAAACGGCGGTCAGCGGGAGCATTGCCCACTGCAGATTCTGTCCAACCGTTAGGACCATATTGGGAAACATTCGGATCCACACCCATCGTACCCCAGTTACACGGGTCAGTAAGACCGGGGAACATGAAGTCGCAATCCGGACCGGTAGCACCGTTCTGCGGGTGAGCGTTTGCACCATATTTCATTTTCAAGTTATCCTTCCAAAGACCACGTAACATATTGTAGTACTCGAAAGCGATGTCCGGGTCACCAACAACAGAGTTGTCATTGTTGTGATAAACGAATCTTCTCATACCGAAACGTTCATTATCCACAATACCATCACCGAAGTTCACACCATTGATGGCTTCTGCACGGACAAGAACCATTGAATCCTCAATCATAGCATGTTCGTCGTCATTATCCGGATCCGGATCCCAAGAGAAAGCTTTCATCGTTCCATCTAATGAAACGATTTCGCAATTGCCACCCATTGTGGGACCGAATTCAGCAGAACCGTTGAAGGAGGGGTTGTCGTAACCATCCGGATCAAGGTAGGGACCTTGGAAGAAGTCAACACCGACCGCAGGCGGCTGGGCACCGTAGTGCTGGACCAAACCCTGACCGTCAATGTTTCTACCATTGTAGCAATAACCCAAACCACGGGCGACATCGCAACCCACATAGTCATCGTCGGCATAACCCAGATCGGGGTCAACCCACTGGGAGAAATAGGTCTGCATTACGTCGTAAGTAGAACGGTTGATGATCTCATAACTGTAGAACGTCATATTGTTCAACTCGTCGTTTGTAGCAAAACCGAAAGCCTGTGCACGAATTTCCAAACCAATGGGTTCACCCTTTGATTCGGTATGCGGACCGCCTTTATCGTTGAAAATCCAATAGAGGGTCTGGTCGCCTTTCAAAACGTGGTCGGCATAAACCATACCAGAGGAGATGCCCATTCTCTCTTCAGGAGTCTTGGGAAGCTGGCCGGCAGCGGCGAGGGCACGGTTTGCGGAAGTCCACGGACAAAGGTCATTGTTGATGTCATAGTACGGATAGTCACCGTTGGCCGGATTGTACTCACCATCTTCGTCATAGTCAAAGAAGGGAGCAAGATAGAATGATTGTCCGGCAGAAAGATCATACGGGTGGGCCGGCCAGTCACGGATGCTGTTCGGCATTGTGTAGTCGGAATTGCTCCAGTTGGCGATATGATCTTCGACTTCGGCGCGGGTGATCTTATAGAACTTATCGTAATCCGCACATGTCTGCTGGGTGATGGAGGCACCGTTCAATGTAAGAGGGCCTGTCCAGAAGTCATCACCAATCTGGCGGAAACGGACGGCGGCCAGCTTCAGCTGGTCATTGACGTCCTTACCACCAATCCACAGGGCGGCAGCGAACATAGAGGTTTTTCCTGAGCCATAAGGAACCTCGTATTGTGCGATCTCTTCAAACCACATCGTACCATTTGTCTCAAGATATGCACGCACATTGTTAACAATCAACTCATTGGAGCTAACTGCA
>Ga0310696_10007531_pt1 | contig 12771 bp, 9 predicted proteins | sample AusTroGonzalo_MG_4_FD_203885 | JGI IMG/M metagenome (GOLD analysis project Ga0310696, IMG submission 203885) | Bovine rumen microbial communities from tropical cattle in Woodstock, Queensland, Australia - Gonzalo_02 (v2) (version 2) | ecosystem: Host-associated > Mammals > Digestive system >... | reverse complement strand
CCGCCGGAAAGAGCCGTGTGGAACCGGAGTCCCGCGTACACGCCGTTGACTGCGATGAAAAGCAGGAAGAGGATCGCGATGTAGTACTTGAACAGGACGTGGCACCGGGAGATTTTCAAGACCTCTCCGGTCGTCACGAAAAACTGCCGGTCGGAGAGATACCGTTTCATGATCAGTTCCCGGAAGTCATGGACCTTGCCGCAGAGAAGGAGAAGTTCGTCGAACATCCTCTTCTCAAGCTGTTTGAATTGCTCGGAAGACGCGGTTTTCTTACGTTGATCGTCCTGGGTCAGCTGCTTGAGCAAGTGCTCGTAATGGGACTTGGTCGCATTGAGCTCGGCCATGTTCTCCCTGAACTGAAGCGCGTCGGCCGCGTATTTCTCACGCAGTCCGATACTCTGCGAACCGCGGATCAGCGCCGCCAGAGAGGCGAAGAAACTGCCGTCGAGATTGTTCAGAGCAAGAGACGGTTCCTGTTCGGCCTTGGCCGCCGCCTTCGAGACGGGGGCGGGATTCCTGGCCTGCAGGATGTTGATGCCTTCCGCGGCGCCCTCATACCTTTCCTTCAGAACTTCGATCCTGCGCTCGAGGTCAAGGATGGTGGAACGGAGGAACGCGTCGTCAACGGCGCTTCTCTTGTAACCGGGATTTTCAAAGACAAGCATGAGAAGGGGCCGGATGCGGTGGAGTTCCAGATCCTGCAAGCGGCACAGGATGTCCTCAAGGGATTCGCCGGAAGCGAGGGAAACGTTTTGCCCCATGACCAGCGCCTGAAGATCCCCGCATGTTCTCTTCAGATCCTGACAGACCAGTCTTGCGCGGTCCAGTGTGATCAGCAAGCCGTCCGCGGCGACGCCGTCGCGCAGGGCCCGGACCCGGGCGATGGACTCTGGTCTGGGCATGACCTTCGCCTCGAGTTTGGAATAGACGTCGAACCAGGTCGCCGGCACCTGCCGGAGGATGCGGCAGCTCTCCTGCGGCGAAAGCTTCCAGAAGGAGGACATGGCGATCTGCACGGAGGAGTGATCCAGTTTCTGGAGCTCCTCGGCATATTCGTTCTCAAGAGACTTGAGTTCGACGAGCGAGATAGTCTTGCTGCGATACGCAAGCTTGCTCTGGAAAGATGCGGCAAGGACACTTTTCTCCACGTCGATCCCGCTGATGTAAAAAAGCTTGCAGAAGTCACCAAAAGGCATTTTTCTTGCGAGATCGTTGTTCTCGTAGATCTGCCGTAAAACGGCCGTCGAAATGATGTCGTTCGCGCTGAAGGGCCTGTTACTGGGATAGACGATCGTCCGGCCGTTCCGCTGCAGCTGAACGGAGATCGGGCAGACGTAAGCCGATTCGCAGGGGCAGAGAAGAAAACCGGCGAGCGCGAAGAACAGAAGGACGGCCAGACTCGTCACGGCGAACAAAATCATCTTTTTCCAGTACCTGCGCACGAAACGGATGATCTCGCCGAAACCGATCTCCCGCGAGGATTCTTCCAACTGAACTGAGTCGGACATACTGTGCATCTCCTAAAATACTCCCGAATGTTCTGCCGCAAAAGTATAAACACGGCGATAATTTAGCACAAAACGGAGAAATGTCAAATGCTCTCGAAGCGAAAGAGGAAATTTTCTGCGGCATGTCACGGGACCGGCAGTCCCGGGCCGAAGCCGCGCGAGGAGGATCTCCGGCGGTTCGCTCTCAGTACAGGACGACGCGGCCCGTGGGGGGCAGTTCCGCCCGCAGTGCCGGATACTTGACGCGCATGTAATCGAGGAACTTCTGCGGATCCTCGGTGTTGACGGCGAACATGTCGAAGTGCGCCGGCATCACCAGATCCGGACGGATGACGCCGGCGAGGTCCGCCGCCTCCTGAAAGGTCATGCAGCCGATGACGTCGTGGGTGAAACGCCAGGCATCCCGGCCGTTGATCGGCAGCAGGGCGAGGGAAAAATGCCATTTTCTGAGCCATGCGGCGATCCCCTCGTAGAGACAGCAGTCTCCGGCATGGTAGACGGTCACGCCGGGGCCCTCGATGACATATCCGAGATAGGGATACAGTCCGGTCTTTTCGTCCCGGTCCAGCAGTTCGTGGGCCGCGGGAACGGCGTGGATGCGGATGTCCCCGATCGCGACCGTCTCACCGGCGTTCATGCCGACGAGACGGTCCGCGGGAACCTCCGAAACGGACCTGCGGACTGCTTCGGGAACGATGAAACGGGCATCGGGCGAAGCCTGGGCGATGAGGGGCCACGAGGGACGGTCGATATGATCGCCGTGGTCGTGGGTGCCGCAGACGATCCACGCGTCCGCCGCCTCCTCCGCCCGGATCATCGGCGGGATCAGCCGGTTGGATCCCGGGGAAAGATAGGGGTCGAGGTACAGGAGATCGCTTCCGATCTTCAGCAGAAAACTGTGCTGTCCCAGGTGACAGAGGGCAAAATGCCCCGGTTCCGGCGTCAGAACGGCCATTTTTTCGAGAAGGGGATTTTTCATCGGATCACTCCATGCGTTTGCCGCCGTCGACGATGAGATTCTGCCCGGTGATCCCCCGCGCGCCCTCCGAAAGCAGAAAGAGCAGCGGCGGAACGACCTCTTCCGCCGTCAGCAGAAAGGGCAGCGCCTGATCGCGGAGCAGGTCTTTTTTGTCCTGTTCGGTCACGTAAAGTTTCAGCTGTTTTTCGGTCATGATCCAGCCGGGGGAGATCATGTTGACGCGGATCATTTCGCGGCCCAGCTCCCGGGCCAGGGCACGGGTGAAGCCCAGCAGGCCGGATTTGGCGGCGCCGTAGAGCGTGAAGGGGGCCAGACCGATCATCCAGTTGGTCGTGCCGAAGTTGACGATGCTTTTGCCCTCGCCGCGCCGGAGGAGTTCCAGAGCGGCGCGGGTCACCAGCACCGCCGGACGCAGATCGCTGTCGACGAAGGAAGCGAAAGACTCGGCGTCCACATCGCCGAAGCCCAGACGGCTGTCGGTGGCGGCGGCGTTGACGAGATAATCGACCGCGCCGCCCAGAAACGCCCCGGCCTCATCGACGAAGCGGGCGATCTCCGCCGGAACGGTCAGGTCGCAGCGGATGAACAGGCCCCGGCCCTGACAGCGGGCTTCGACACGGGCCCCGGCTTCGGCGTTCCTGCCGCAGAAGGCGACGCGCATGCCCAGAGACGCCGCCTGCACCGCGATCTCCTCGCCGATGCCGGAGCTGCCGCCCGTGAGCAGCAGACTTTTCCCGGCAAAGGCCCTGTCGCTGAAAATTTCCATTCGGGCCTCCTCTCCTCACGGAACGTAGACGATGACTTTGTTGCGCTCCTTTTCCCCCATGGCGGCCACGGCGTCGTGGATCTTTTCGAGGGGGAAGCGGTGGGAGACGATCAGGGAGGGATCGACGAGATTCCGCTCCATGAGCTTGATCGCATTCTGCATCGCCAGCGGAGTCGTGCCGAAAGAGGCGTCCATCCGGCCCTCGAGGAAGTGGGTGTGTCCGCCGTCCAGTTCGAACTTCTCGTGGGTGGTGATGCCGAAGACGTTCCACTTCGTCCCCCGGCGGCGCAGATCGACCATCTGCTTCACGGCCGCGATGGGACCGGCCGCCTCGATCACGAGATCGGGACCGTCGGGAATGATGTCGTAGACCTGCCGGGTGACGTCGCCGGAAAGCGCGTCGATGACATGGGTCGCGCCGCCGATGGTCCGGGCGTTGTTCCGGGCGTAGGCGCTGGCGTCGACGGCGATGAGCCGGCCCGCTCCGGCGGCTTTTGCCACCATGAGGCAGAGCAGACCGATGCCGCCCGTGCCGATGACCACCACGTCGTCGCCGACGCGGATCTCGCTCTTCTGGACGACGCCCTTCCACGCGCCGGAGAGGGGTTCCGTCAGGGCCGCCGCGTCGAAGGAGATGTTGGCGGGCTTGTGGAAGAGGCACTCCTCTCCGGTCACCATGTATTCGGCGAAGGCTCCGGGCCGTACGTCCTCCGGACCGTCGCCGCCGGTGGTGTAGGCGTGTTCGCAGTAGTGGGTGTTCCCCTCCCGGCAGTACCGGCAGACGCCGCAGTAGCCGGAGGGCTGGCAGATCACCTCGTCGCCCTCCTTGAAGTGCCGCACGCCCCGGCCGACGGCGGCGACCACGCCGGATGGCTCGTGGCCGGGGATGAGCGGAAAGGTCACGTTCCGGCGGATCCCCTTGATCGCCTTGTAGTCCGTGGCGCAGAACCCGCAGGACCTGATGCGGACCAGCACCTCCCCGTCTCCCGGTTCCGGCGTCGGGACCTCCTCCAGAACAAGATCGTTGAAATCGTGCAGTACGGCGGCCAGCATGAGCGGCTCCTTTCTCCCGGATCCCCGGGCAGATCTGAAACTTTTTTCTTATGCGTATAAGCTGCCTTTAAGATAACCCCGGTTTCCGCAAAAGTCAAGGCGGAAAAAAGCTCAAAGCATCGCGAGATTTTCGAAACGCGTTTTGACGGCGGAGGCGACGAAGGGGCCCGTGATGTCCTCTTTCGGAAGCTTCAACAGCCGCACCCAATCGCTTTCGAGGGAGACCGTCACCAGTTCCGCCCGGCACAGCAGCGTGTCGAAATAACCGCCGTCCCGGGGAGAAAGCGCCCGGCGGGTGAGGAAATAATCGCAGTCGATGTCCAGAATGAAAGCCCCGTATCGGCCGATGTCGCCGAATTGACGGAAAAGATAATCGCCCTCCAGCACGGAATCCGCCAGAGCACGACAACGCTCCGGCTCCCGGAGGAATTCGTTTTCCTCCGGCCAGCGCGGATCGCAGAGCACGTGCAGACGGCGATCCGCGGGCACCGTGGCGCAGGTGTGGGAGGCGATGAACACCTCTTCGACGAGCCCGGACTTCACCGCCCAGTCGAAGTGTTCGTCGTGCCGGAGACGGGCAACGGCGCTTTCCACGGTCTCCGGACTGCGCCAGGCCCCCTCGCCGATCTCGGCGGCGTCGTCCCGGAAGGCCCGGACCACGTCGGTGTGGTGATCGAGAGAGAGGACGCGGACGGGAGTCGTCTCATGGGCCCGTCTCCATGCCGCCCAGAAGGTCAGCACCCCGTGGTGGAACGGTGTGACGTGGAATCTCTTCACTTCAACCGGCCGTCGGCCAGCTCCACGGTCTTGTCCGCGAAGGCGGCCAGATCGCGGTTGTGGGTGATCATGAGGATCGTGAGGTCCGGATCGGCCTTGCGAAGTTCTCCGAAAAGGCGGATGACCTCGTCTCCGGTCTTCGAGTCGAGGTTGCCGGTGGGCTCGTCGGCCAGAAGCAGTCCGGGAGAATTCACCAGCGCCCGGGCGATGGCGGCCCGCTGCTGCTCGCCGCCGGAGAGTTCGCCGGGGCGGTGCCGGAGACGTCCGGCGAGGCCCACCGAGGAAAGCAGTTCCGCCGCCCGGCTTCTGGCCCGCGCGGAAGAGGCCCCGCCCAGACGGGCCGCCAGCGTGACGTTCTCCCAGATGGAGAGCTCGGGGAGCAGCTGGTAGTTCTGAAAGACGAATCCGATCCTTTTGGCCCGGAATCTTGCGGCGGCGCGCCGTCCCATGCGGGAGATGTCCTCCCCCGCGATGCGGATCGTTCCCCCATCGGGCCGCTCCAGCGCGCCCACCAGATTGAGCAAGGTGGTCTTGCCGCTGCCGGAAGCGCCGAAGACACAGCACCACTCCCCCGTCCTGAGGACGAGATCCACTCCCTTCAAAACCTCGAGGACGTTGTTCCCCAGCCGGTAGGAGCGGCGGAGACCCGAAACTTCGAGCATGTTTTCCACAGGTGTCTTCATCACTCGTACCTCAGAGCCCGGGCCGGATCGAGACTTGCGGCCCTCAGGGCGGGCAGGAGCGCCCCGAAGGTGCACAGCACGATGCTGGAGACGACGATGAAGACCACGTCGGTCGCGACGATGTGGGCCGGCAGCTCGTTGAAATAATAGAATTCCTTGGGAAACAGCTCCATGTGGGTCCACCGGGAGACCAGCCTCAATATGTCGTTCCGGAAAAAGATCACCAGCCAGCCGAGAAGGGACCCCGCACCGCTGCCGATCACGCCGATCAGAAAACCCTGGAAAATGAAGACCCGCGTCACCATTCCGTCGGTGGCGCCGATGGCTTTGAGCAGACCGATCTCGCGGGTCTTCTGGTAGACGGAGGTGATGAGCGTGTTGGCGATGCTGAAGGCCGCGACGAGCACGATGAAGATCAGCAGAAAGAACATCATGCGTTTTTCCACGGCGAGGACGCCCAGAAGTCTGCGGTTGCTTTCCTCCCAGGTGGTGACGATGTAATCCCGGGGGAGCGCCTTGCGGATCCGGCTGACCAGCTCCGTCTGCCGGAAGGCATCCGGTCCCCAGCCGAAGACGGCGGTGGCGGCGCCCCAGGGCAGATCCACCAGTTCGGCCGCATCGTCGGCCCCCGCGAAGAGGACGGTGCTGTCGAAATCGTACTTGCCCATGGAGTAGATCCCCGAAACGACGAACTCCGTGGGCAGATAGGCCGATCCCTTGCGGCTGAGGGCGATGCCGCCGTCGGGCTTGAACTCCACGAGATCGGTGAGCTTCTGCGCCGAGTGGAAGAGCAGCCTGTCTCCGACGGAAACGCCCCAGCGGGCAGCCATGGCGCTGCTGATGACGACGTGACGTTTCTCGAGATCGACCTTGCCGGAGACGAGTTTTTTGCTCAAATCGAGATGGCGGTCCAGATCCTTCGCCGCGGCGCCGAACATGATGACACGGGTGTCCAGCCGGTTGCTTCCGTACTGGACGAGGATGCTGGACTGGATGACGGGCGCCGCCGTCCCGCCCGCCGTCCCGACCGCCTCGACGATCCATGCGGGATCGTTGACGGCGTAACGGTAATGGCGGATCTGAAAATGGGCCTGAGTCTCCACCAGTTTGCTTTTCATGAGATCGGTGAAGCCGGTCATGACGGCCAGCACGACCATGAGCACCGTCACGCCCAGCATCACCCCGACGATGCTTGTCACGGTGATGAGCGAAACGGCGCTGCGACGCGGCACGAGATAACGGCCCGCAAGAAACAATTCCGTCAGCATATTCCTTTTTCCCGGCTCCTCTGTTACTTGATAGAATATATCCCCGCTTCGCCGATTTCTCAAATATGATTTCGCGTCTTTTCTTGAAGACGGGCTCGGCAGAGAGTATATTAAATCCCGGAAAAAGACCAAGAGGAACGACTGGAGGAAAATCATGTCAGCCTTTTTCAGAACGGCCGCGGCGGTCCCCCGGCTCGAAGTGGCGGCCCCGGACTTCAACATCGGCAGGATCATCGGACTTTACCGGAAAGCCGCATCGGAAAACGCTTCGGCGGTGCTCTTCCCCGAACTGGCCCTCACCGGCAGCACCTGCGGGGACCTCTTCCGTCACGAACGGCTCCTCGCGAGCGCCCGCAAGGCCCTGCTCCGCGCGGCGGAAGCCACGGCGGACTCCCCCGCGATCCTCATCGCAGGTCTCCCGTGGCGAGAGGGCAGACACCTCTTCAACGCCGTCGCCGTCTGTCAGAACGGCCGGGTCTCCGGACTGGCCGTTACCGGAAGGACTCCCGGCGAGGACCGGCTTCCCTCCCCCGATGACCTGCCCGAGACCGTGACGCTCGACGGGACGCCCGTCCCCTTCGGCAGGGATCTGCTCTTCGAAACGCCGGACTTCACCTTCGCCGTGGAGTGCGGAGAAGCATTTTTCTCCGCTTCTTCCCGGTCCGCCGTTCTGACGGCCGCCGGAGCGCAGCTTCTCTTCATCCCCGACGCCTCCTGCGAGACGGCGGGCGCATCGCTCCGGCGCAAGGCGGCGCTGGAGAGCGAAAGTGCGAGACTTGCCGCCGGGCTCGTCTTCTCGGGCGCGGGCGTGGAGGAGTCCACGGGGAACGGCGTCTGCGCGGGGCACGCCCTCATCGCCTTCGACGGACAGATCGCCGCGGAAAACAAGCGTTTCGACCGGGAGGAAAGCCTCATCTTTGCCGACATCAGTCCCGCGGCGCTGGACTACCGGCGCATGGTCTCAGGCACCTTCGACGGAATGACGGCCCCCGCCATGCGCCGGATCCGCCTCGAAAAAACGGAAAAAGCCCCCGATCTGCGCTTTTCTCCCGTCGAAAAAAGCCCCTTCATCCCGGAGGATCCCGAAATGCGCCGCGACTGCTGCCGGGAGATATTTTCCATCCAGACCGCGGCGCTGGCCAAACGCTTCACCTCAAGCGGCGCAAAACGTCTGGTGGTGGGCCTCTCCGGCGGGCTGGACTCCACATTGGCCCTCCTCGCCTCGGTCAAGTGCTGCGACCTGCTGGCCCTCCCCCGAAAAATAATCTGCGCCGTCACCATGCCCGGCTTCGGCACCTCCCAGCGGACCAAAGGCAACGCCGAAACCATCGCCGAACGCTCCGGAGCGGAGCTGCGGGTCATCCCCATCCACGCCGCCGTGGAACAGCACTTCCGCGACATCGGCCACGATCCGGAAGACCATGACGTGGTCTACGAAAACAGTCAGGCCCGGGAACGCACCCAGATCCTCATGGACATCGCCAACGCCGAAAAAGCCCTCTTCGTCGGCACCGGCGACCTCTCCGAGATCGCCCTCGGCTGGTGCACCTTCAACGGCGACCACATGTCCATGTACGGCGTCAACTGCGGCATCCCCAAGACCCTGATGCGCAGCATGGTGGAGTTCGCCGCCTCCGAGTCCGAACCGGAACTGGCCGCCGCCCTGCGCGACATCTGCGCCACCCCAGTCTCCCCCGAACTCCTCCCCGGCGGCAACCAGGAGACCGAAAACATCGTCGGCAGTTACGAACTCCACGACTTTTTCCTGTACTATTTCCTCCGGTACGGCGAAGACCCCGAAGCCCTCGCCCGCCTCGCGGAAAAAGCCTTTGCCGGCGGTTATACCCGGCAGGAGATCGACCGCACACTGGAGATCTTCGTAAAACGCTTCTTCACTCAGCAGTTCAAGCGCAACGCCGCCCCCGAAGGTCCCCGCGCCTGCGCCGTCTCCCTCGACGCCCGGTACGGCTGGCGCATGCCCTCCGACAGCTCCCCCGCCCTCTGGAAGCGGTGAGCGATCGGAGCCCGTGGGAGTCATGCGGGGGCGCTTGCGCCGCCCCCCGCCCCCCCGGCGCCCGGTGCGACCGGGAGCGGGATGGGCCGGAGGCACGCGGGCCGCGGGCAGAAAGACGTGTTGCAAAATAAATGCCCGGTCTTCCCGCTTTTCTGCGGAAAGACCGGGCACATATTTTGCAACGGTTTGCCGCCGGGGGGACGAAAAGTCGCTCACGCGATTTTCTTCCCCCCGGACCCCCTTGCTTGTACCGTTACTCCTCCGAAGCCCGTATGGTGACAACTATGCCGCAGCGGTTTTAGTTAACACAGGGCCGTGAGGCTGTCCGACCCGCCTCCGCCAAGGCTATGGCGGGCAAGCAGGTCCGACACCTCATCTCTCATCTCTGTTTTTTATCCTACCTTGAAAAAATATTTTCTTGAAATCGGAAAAAAGGGCTGTATATTTGTGGCGGTACATGATCATCTTTGCGGGAGCGGAAGATGTTTCCATCGAAAGCGCCGTTCATCACGGCGGAGATCGAACGGCGGATACGGCTGGGGTTTTATCAGGAGAAACTCCCGGCCAACGACAAGCTGCGGAACGAGTTTCTGGTGGCCCGGCAGACCCTGACGGATGCGCTGAAGCCGCTTTTCGCGAGGGGGCTGCTCTCGTGCGCCTCGCCCCGGGACGGGGTCAGGATCCATCCGGAGAACCTGACGCGGGGCATCATCGCCGTCGTTTCCGGATACAATTACACTTCGGACGAAAAAAATCTTCTCCTCGACATACGTCAGGACGGATTCACGGCCCTGAAAATCAGAAAGACCGGGAGCGCCCCCTGTCCGCACTGGCTCCCGGAGAATTCCGACGGGGTCATGTTCATCAACAGTTCCCTCGACAGGGAAACCGCCCAATTTCTCAAGGAGAAGGGGATCCCCTTCATCTCCTGCAACCTGATACCGTTTCTGCCGGGGATCCCGTACATCGATTTTGACAATCCGGCCCTGTACGATCTGCTGCTGACCATGCTCGAAAGAAAAGGATACAAAAAGATCGCCTTTTTTACGAACAGCCGCCTCGAGGGATACAACGCTCAGGCGGCCAGACAGATCAGGAAACTCAAGAAACTGCACGGTCTGCCGGTCGAACATTATGACCGCATCGTCATTCCTCCGGGCGACTCGGCGACGGAGGCGCTGAAAAAGTATATCGCCGCCTGCCGTGCCAGGGAGTCCCTCCCCGAAGTTCTGATCTCCGATTTTGACATCTCGCGGCAGCTCTCTCAGATCTGCGCGGAGACGGGCGCTGCGTGCCCGGGGCGGCTTCTTCTGTACCGCCGCAGCCGTTCCGACTCCCCGCCGGAGTCCGAAAACGTCTGCACCTACTATTCTCTCGAAATGACGTGGCGTCTCTGGGTGCAGGGCTACCGGCTTCTCCGGGAGATCATTTTCGGAAGGGACCCAAAAAGTGTGCATCAACAGCTTTTGCGCCGGGTCGCCTTCGACCGGGAGATACCCGAAAATACAACGTGATTTTATATCCTATCTTGAACTCTTGCCGCCCTTCTTTTCCGGCTTGAACCGGGCCGAAAACCGGGCTACCGTATGGAAGGAAATTTTTCCGCGACGGAAACCGGCAACAGAAAAGGAGAGCCTCATGAACAACAAGACAATGAACGGACAAAAGAAATTCACCCTCATCGAGCTGCTGGTCGTGATAGCGATCATCGCGATCCTCGCCGCCATGCTCATGCCCGCCCTGCAACAGGCGCGGGAGCGGGGCAAAACGGTCAGTTGCATGAATAACCTCAAACAGCTCGGTATTCAGGTCAACACCTATTACTCCTCGTTCGACGACTTTCTCATGCCGTTCCAGTACATGTCCCGCTATGACAACGGCGGCGGTGTCGATTGGCATGTGGGAACCAGCTGGTTCTGCAACACCATGAAAAAATCCATTGCGACTTCCGCCGCAGAGATTGCGAACGTGCCCAAGGCGATGATCTGCCCCTCCGTTCCGCCGGAAGCCAAGCGCTGTTTCGGCGCTTATCCGACGAATCTCTGGAAGGACAGAAGTTATTCACTGTCTCAAGGATCGTCGTGGCCAGGCAATTATCCGGAGCAAGCCTACAAGTATCTGAAGATGCGCACTCCCGGCAAGGTCGTTCACATGACCGACGGCATCGGCCACGCTTCCTATGCCCAGGATTCGCCGTCCCAGTACGAGATCGAATACGCCTTCAACGGTAAGGACGGGCGGCGGGTCGATTATCGTCACGGCGGGTCGACCAACGTGCTTACCCTCGGCGGAAATGTCGTATCGGCCAGCAAGCTCAAGCAGACCGTCCATAACGACCGGAACCAGCAGCAGGGGCTTTTCTGAAATAATATCCGAGGGAGTTTTCATGAACAAAGTTTTTTTGGCAAACGCGATCGTTGTCGCGTTCTTATGTGCGCCGACGCTTTTCTGTGCGGGTGTTCTCGTCGAGCTGGACGGGCGGAACATGAAGATCAAGCTGAACGAGCCGACGGGACTCGCCTTCCGCCATCCGGCGGGCGGCGTTCCGGACGGGGAGTTTCTCACCGAACTTTACTCCAAGGAAGAGGCCGGGCCCGAATGGAAGCCGTATGAAGTTTCTTTCATACCCGAAAAGTCCGGTTCCTGCGTCCTCGGGCTGAGCGCGACCGAAAGTCGCGAGCGCGGCAAGGCCGAGTGGATCGAGTACGACAAACTCGAACTGGTCAACTCGAGCGCGGCCAACCTCTCCTTTGAAGAGATGAGCGTAAAGAATGAATTTTTCCGCTGGCGCTACTATACGAAAGAAACCGAGAGGATCGGGCAGAAGGATGCTCCCCACGGCAGAAACTACGCCCGCGTCTGCAATGCCAAACCCATCCGTCAGGGGCTCCGCGTGACCGCCGGGAAACGGGTCACGCTGAGATTTCTGGCCCGGAGCGGCGGGACGACGGAAATGCCGAAGGAAAAGTTCTTTTCCGACCAGACGGCCCCCCGCAAGACTGCCGTAAAGAGCGCCGCCGCCGGAAACGGTCCGCCGCGGGTGCGTCTGTTTCTGCGGGCGCAGTATCCCTCCAACGTTCGCATGACCGCCCTTTCGGCCGAAGGCGGCCTCGATTTCGACCATCTCTCGTCCGACGGGGAAAAAGATCTCCGTCAGGCCTCCGCCTGCGGCAGAGCGCCGCTGACCGGGAAATGGCGGAAATATACGGTCAAGTTCACGCCGGACATCAACGGCCGGATCAACATGTATGTCGAGTCTTCCGGCGGACGCGGCAGGAACACGCCGTGGATATACTTCGACAAATTCGAGGCCGAGGGCACGAAGATCCTCAACCCCTCCTTCGAAAAGGTGCAGGCCGAAATGTTCGCCCGCTGGGGAAGTCTCCCCGTGAACGTCCGGTGCGCCCCCGACGCCCCGGACGGCGAAAAAGTCGCGGCGGTCACCCGCGGACGCGCCGTCCAGCAGACGCTTTTCGTGGTGAAAAACCGTCCCGTGACCATCAGTTTCTACGCCCGGCTGGGCGACGCCATGCAGGACACGACCACCGACCGCCCCAACGACCCCGTGCCCAACAAGTTCCCGCCGGAGTATTACCGTTACAACAGCAAACAGGTCCGCTATCTGCCCCTCGAAAACAAGGGCGTCCCCGGCAGTTCCATCCACCGGGCGCGGCTTTCGTGGATCGAATTGCCTCCGCCCCCGCCGCTCACCATCAAGTATCC
>Ga0310696_10007530_pt1 | contig 12771 bp, 30 predicted proteins | sample AusTroGonzalo_MG_4_FD_203885 | JGI IMG/M metagenome (GOLD analysis project Ga0310696, IMG submission 203885) | Bovine rumen microbial communities from tropical cattle in Woodstock, Queensland, Australia - Gonzalo_02 (v2) (version 2) | ecosystem: Host-associated > Mammals > Digestive system >... | reverse complement strand
CTTTTTCTTCAAACAATCACTTGCCCGCATATCATCCTTTGCTTCAGGGATGTATCGTTCATACTTGGTGGCAAATGCCATAATAAAATCTTTCTGTTCAATAGTTCCAGTTGCCATAGTTTACCTCTCTTGTTAATTATTTGTTTAAAAGTTCTTGTTCCCAAAGAAATTCAATCATAACATATACAATATTCCAATTAATAAACCCATATTCAAAATTAATTATTCTTGTATCTGGACCATAAACATTTACAAAACCTTTTTCACCAACACGAAAATTCCACTTGTACTTCTTACCATTGGTAATGATATACATTTCTTTAATGTTGGTGTTTTCTACCCGGTCATAAGCCTTGGCAACAAAACCATTTGTAAGTGTAATAGTTACACCAAAGTCTTCATTACCAGAATCAACAATATCAACACCACCTAGCGGTGCCATGTGCTTTCTTCCATTCATTTCAGTAATTTGTACTATCATAGTTATACCTCTTTAAGTTGTTGTTACCTTAACATAGAAAAAGCTATTGAACATGTCAATAGCTAAACTTTATTTTTATGTAAAAATTTCTTTACTAAAAGTCTTTTTCTATTTCGGCAACTTTAGATAAGACTAGCTTTTTCTTCAAGGCTAAAATAATTGCCTTATCAAACCTGTCAAATTCTTCAATGATTTTTCCTAGTTGCTTGTTACTTAAATGTTTCCAATTCCCTTTACGAATTGTCGGGCAATATTTTTTGTGTAATTCTCGTAGCTTACGAATACCAGCATAAGTAATGGAATCTGGTTGTAAGTTAAAAGGACTTTGTGGTTTATCATATCTTCTATATGAAATTTCAACATCTCGCATTTTGAAAAAAACACAATCCTTGTAGTACCTATATGACTCGTTGTATTTCCTAGTTTCACCCTTGGTTCTCATTTTATAGTAAGTTCTATTTTCATCAAATCTATGGTCAAGTTGTGGAATTAAATAGAAACTAATTTCAAAGCTAGTGTATTTTCTACTATAACATTGATTATAACATTTATAGCTGTAACCATTTCCACAGTAACGAACACCATCATCACGATTTTCCAAAATGAATCCATTTTGTTCAAGAAATTCTTTAGTTGAGTTCTTCAAAATCTTTCTCCAAATCTTTCTTTTTGTTTCTTACTTTATCTTCTTTGTCTTGTTTTTCTAATGCCCCAATATATTTTTGTATAACATTTACAATAACATCTATATCAAATGTATTATTATTAAAATAATGTAATTGATAATTATTGCTAGTAATACCATCAGTCAAAATGCTTGCAGGGCTTGATTGAATCAAGCTATAACCATTCATTCCACTACGATATTCAAACAAACAACGGTTATTCTTGTAAAGAATACATATGCTGTTCATAACATGGTTATGGTATGTTGTACAATCTGTGAATGATGAACAACCTAGTGGATTTAGTCTATCCAATAATTCATTTATTTGTTTGTCTTTTAAAATCATTCTTCAAAATCCGTATCTATTTCAAATTTCTTTTTCTTTACATTAAGAACTTTGTATTGCTTAATTAGCAATCTCAGCCAATCCATACATTTCTTGTATTCTTTATCGTCGGCAATATTTCTTTGTAATTGTCTTTCCCATTCAATCTTACATTTGTTAGAAACCTTTGTTTTGGAAAACGATGTAGTGGTATGCATTTTAAGGATTGAATGAAACATCAATCGTACTTCTATTACAATGTTTTCTTCTGTTGATTTATTGTAATCCATGCAAAGGTAAATTTGACCAAAGTATTCACCTTGTAAATAAAAATTAAAATGTCCTGTTGTAGGATAGTTTAAATTGTCGGTAGTATAATTACAACTTAATCCAGTTTCACCACAAATGTTGTCGGCAATCGGTTCAAGATATGCTTTAACCTTATCTATGGTATCAAACATTTTATGATATTTCTTATCAATTATATTATAATTAGCCATTTTTAAAATCCTTATTTAAGTCTAATTTCTTCCATTCAACTTTTAATTCTTTTATTGCCTTTGTTAATTGATTTTCATACTTAGTTTCATCAAGAATTTTACAAATTGCCCTTAACACTTCAAATGGAACATTTGACAAACTTTGAAATTGATTCAGTAAGTTTAAAAATTCATTATCCAAACAAATGAAGCGAACACTTGTAAATATTAAATTAACGGTTGGTTTTTGTTTACAACATCTAAATTCTATTACCACCTTAGCGGTGCAATTCAAACCCTTTTCTATTGTGTAACCACTAACTTGACAGACTGGATTTACACTAAGTTTACCATTCAAATTAACATTAAATTTCCAATTAGGATAATTCGTATCGGTAAACTCTTGTTCAATTTGACTCAAACAAGATTGAACAATTTCAACATTCTTTATAGTATTTTCAATTTCTTGATATACTCTGACATCATCAACCATTTTTGTAACTCTTGTAAATTGTTTTCAAGTATGCTTCATTTTCTTCAATAGACAAATCCTTCATAAAGTTCACTTTCTTCATATAGCGGATAAAATCTACTTCTTTCATAGATGTAAACTTACGAACGGCCGAAGAGGACAAATACTTCATATTGGGGTCGGTAGAAAAATACATCGTTTCCAACCAAGGATTGATTGTCTTATTGTAATATTCCTGGGTCATTTCGCTTTCCAAATCATCACCATTACGAAGCCCCTTGATAATGGTCTTACATTCGTTATTTACTGCATAGTCTGCAATAAATTCATCCTTACCAAGAATATCAACAATGGGGGTGGAATTTCGCCACTTCAGCTTGCTAATAATGCTTTCAATTTGCTTCTTTCGTTCAATAGCACTTACCACATAATTCTTGTGTGGGTTTACAGCAATAAGAATGGTGATTCTATCAAAGTATTTTTCAGCCCTTTGAATAATGTTAAGGTGTCCAGCATGAAAAGGATTGAAAGAACCTGCATAAAGTGCGTTGCCACAAGCCATAAGTTACCTCTTGGTTAAAGTTTTCAATAAAAATAAAAACATCCATTGATTTTGTCAATGAATGTATTGTAAAAAATTAATTACAAAAATCTGTTTCCAATTCTCTTTTCTTTATTTCAATCTGGCATGCTTTCATATTTCTAAAAAAAATTTCTACTATCTCTTCAAGTTTGTTCATTGAAAGATACTTATTTGTGTTCTTGTTCTTATAGTACATTTCATACTTGTTATCATAACCAAATTTCCTTGAAATTTCAAACGAATAAACATAATTCAAGAATCCACAACCGTCAAGAAAGTAAACCCTATTTATCCAAATTATCGGGTGTCCTTTGTAACAAATAGAATCAAATTCACCGAGTCTTTGCCACAAATCTCTTGTTTCCCATTCAAGCCCATACTTATCTACCAATGCTTGTAATTTGGGCATATAATAGGCTTTCAGCTTTTTTACTTTGTAGTTGTGGTACTTATCCTTAATATCATTTATAATCGTTTCTGGCACGGTTAAGGCGTCAATATTCAAGAGTTCACTAATGTAGTTTAAAATTTCTTTTATCATTGGAAATCCTTCAATAAGTCTTGTTTCTTTTTGTCAATATAATATTGCTTTATTCCATTATTGATTTTTTTAAGTTCATCAATAAGTTCCCTTGCCGAATGCCACATTATAAAATCGGTAGTATCAAACAATTTAGTGTAGAAACTTACTTTATCCATAAATTCGTGAGCATCACCAGCTATATAACATTCATCATCAAGCTCTACCTTGAAATGAAAATCCTGGGAATCGTCATTGAACCAGAAATTAACACAAGAATTGCTAAACTTTTGTGTAAGTTTAGCATATTCAATTTCATTTGCTGGACTGTATATCATTCCAGTGTGCGAAGAAACCAACTTGAACCATTTATCAATCTCTTCATTATTGGATAAATCCAAATCACTATTAAGACTTAAAATGTTATCAAAGTTGAACTTTTTCTTAGGTTTATTATGTATCTTCGGTAGTTTTATCATTATTATTATTTTCATCACAATAAACAAATACACCAGGAAGATTGTATTCGTCTTGTAGAATGATTCCGGTAAAGCCATCGTATTCGTAAATGGTTCGCTCAATGGCATCCTTTACAAGAGCCATTTCACTGTCATTTAGTCCATTTGGGCTTTCAACCTAAAATTCCAGAGTAATCTTTTGTATAGCCATTTTTATCTCCTTTAGGTTTCAATGTAACCCATTTGTTCTGCAGCTAATTTTGAACTCATACCAGCATTATACCATTCGTATAAATGCCCTACTAAATCGTCATCTTGTGGATTTGTGTAAACCTTTGGTGGAAAATAAATCGGTTTGTCCGCCATATCAACTGCACCACCTTCGCATTTTACAAATTCTACCCACACATCATCAAGCCATTGTGACCAATTCATTTTATTTCTCCTTTAGAACAAATTAAAAATATGCTGGATTAGTGGATTTTTTGGAACATGCCAAAGCATTTTACAATCAAACATTTCTACTCCAACATTGTAAATGTTGTTTGTATCAAATTCAAAGTGGATAAAGAACAACGGCATTTCACAAAGAATCTTATCCTCATATCCTAAGTAGAAAGCACAATACTTATGACTGTTGTTTTGTTCACAAGCACCATTTTTGTTCTTCCAAATTACATTACCAGTGCCCGCCAATGGCATAGAATTATAACCACCAGGGTTATAGGTATTAGCTACGGGATGGAACTTCTTACTACGATATACCTGCCAAATACTAGCTTGTGAAGGTGCTGAACAAGCACCCTTTGACTTTAGTGTTTGCTTGATATAATCCTTAAAATCTTTTGCAGTATTAAACATATTGACTCCTTAAAATTCGTAACCCTTGGCATACTTGCCAGTATCAATATCCTTAACAATCTTAGGAATAATCATACCACAGCGGCAAATGAGAACCTTATGACCAATTTCAATACCCATATCTTCCAAGCAAGCAACATTACAAAGACTTGCCTTAGAAATCGTAGCACCCTGAAGGTCAACAGGCTTGAGAATGGCAACCGGAGTAAGCGTCCCGTTACGAACCTGCCATTCAATGTTTTCAAGGGTTGTTTCCTTGTAAACCTTAGCCGGCTTCAAAGCAATATTGGTCTTGGGGCGTTCATTCTTCATATCCTTCATATCAATCACATTCTGCTTCCACACAATGCCATCAATATCATATTCAAGGTTATCAAAATCATCAAAGATAGTATTGAGGTAATCAATAGCCATCTTGCCCGTAAGGTTCTTAAAGAAACGATATTCTGCAACCTTGAAACCATTCTGTTCAAGGAAATTAATGAGGTTTTCCTGAGTTCCAAATTCTTCATTTTCGGAAAGGTATTGGGCATCGTAGCAAACCACATCAAGGTGTTCACAACCAGCACCATCAAGGTGTTTCATAACACCACTAGCACCATTTCGGCAATTCTTAAATTCCGGGAAATACTTTTCTTTGTTCTTACGAGAAAGAAGAACTTCACCACGAACATCACCGGTGTAATTGGGTGTTGCCTTCAACTTAAAAGGAACAAAATTCATTTTTTTAACATTTTCGGTAATATCATCGCCCCAATCACCATCACCACGGCTAGCTGCCTGAACAAGTTCACCATTCTTATAGGTAAGACGAACACTATTACCATCCATCTTGAAACCACCAAGAACAAGTGAATTGTCAATCGTAGAAATCCAACCATTCATTTCGGGTTCTGTATTAGCCTTGTTTTGGCTACCCATCTTAATGTTATGCTTTACCTTGGTGAAACCTTCCGTGTGGTCAGCACCAATCTTGGTAGTAAGCAATTCATTGTCCGGGTCAAGCATCGTAAGTTCATCTACGAGGGCATCAAATTCACCATCACTAATAACCGGCTGGTGGTTGTAGTAAAGTTCCTGGTGCTTGCGAATTTCGGTTTCAAGAATTTCAATACGAGTCATTGTTTACCTCATTGGTTAATTGTCTTACAAGATTAAATATAGAAAAATGGTTGAACATTGTCAACCATTATCTTAATAATTTTTGTAAATTTTAGTCAATATTTCGCACACCCTGCAACTTCATAAATTTCTTAATCAAGTCATTCCTACGATATGTAGCACGGCCAGCACAAGAATCACTTTCTCCACCATAATCAAAGGTGAAAGATTCATTGTGAATGTCAATGGACTTTACATACTGCTTATCGTAAGTGGACTTTCGCTTGGTTACGCAATAAAGATTTTCGGTTCCATTGAAGCATCCAATAGCAAGGAGCTTGATTCTATCTTCTTCCGTTTCATTATGGAACTTAACGATAGCCACATTTTCATTGTCTACGATAAGTTCACACACATCCTTGATAGCGGGAACGGTCTTGATTACTTTGGAATTGGTTTCGGATTTCTTTCTCATATTGTTACCTCTTTTGTTATTGTTGTACCTATAATATAGAAAAACTCTTGGCTGTTGTCAAGAGTTTAAACTTAAAAATATGTAAAATTTTGTTTACTTAAAGTCTTGTTCCAAGTCAGCCTTTTTAATATCTACATAGTAATCCATAACATCTTTGTAAGTTTTCTTATACAATGCTGGTATATCCTTTTCAATAATTTTATCTAATAATTCTGGTGTAAGTATATTCTTCTTATACACCTTTTTATGGGTCTTACAAAAATCCACATCGGAATTACGATTACCACAACCACTAGAAATTACAAATTCATCTTCGTGTCCCCTTGCATTATCACAATACAGACAAACAATTGTGTTAATACCATCTTCCTTTTCCCAAGTCAAATCTGTATGGCAATAAATGTCAGCCATAAAATGTTTAATTTTTGGCTTCTTGCTTACATAATCCATAATTTCTGAATCAGTCATTTTTAAAGTCCTTTTCTAAATCGTTTAGTTTGGTTTCAACCTTTACTTCTTTTTGGATTTGTGTTACTACAACTTTTAATTTGTTATAAGTCGGTACCAAATATTGTATAGATTTTAAAAACTCTTTTTCATTTCGCATTGAATGTTTATCACCGAATCCTATTATTGGCTTATCAGTAATATACCAATCTACAGTAACTTGTGTACAAACTTGTACCCAACCTTCCCTAAAGGTGGAATAGTAACAAATATCTTTACCATCTAAAAACACAGTGTAGCTAGAGTTAGTTCTACTTTTGTGTTCACACTTTACTAACAAATCATATTTTTTAGCTACAGCTTTTATTAAGTTCTCGTCAATCATTTAAAATCCTCATCAATTTCTTCCTTTTTCAACTTAATCTTAATGTCCTTATAATTCTTTAACACCTTTTGAATCTGTTTCTTGGCATCATTTACATTTACATACTTATTATGACCTTGATATTCAAGTTGTGAAAACATTTTTTTGTGTGTTCTATTATTTTGAATCTTAATTACTACAATACCATTAGATACAGTCATAGCCTTAAATTGTGTATTGTAGGTAGCCATAGAACCGAACAATTCACCAAAGCCTATGTTCTTGGGTCGCATTACCAAATCTTCACCAAGGGCATAATATTCTAAGTTAAATTCTTCACAAACATTACATAAATCATCTATTGTAATATTTCCAGTCATACAAAGTCCTTATTAATTTCTTCTTTCTTTAAATCTATAAGCAATTGTTTGTAATTTTTTATATACAATTGCAGTTTCTTTTCAAAATATCTCTTATCCTTTGTCTTGTAATATGGGTTTAATGCTGAAACAATATCTTTACCTTCAAAATAACAATGTGGGTAAACTTCACCGAAACCATCACCACTATCATCAAAGCCAAAGTTTGTAATTTGGAAATCAGCATCAATTTCCGTTCTTTCACCACGATTAATGTAATAACATTGGTTAGTAGGATTATAAACAAGGTATTCAGAATACTTGTTACAAACTTCTATATATTCTTTTTCAGTCATTTTTAAAGTCCTCATCAATAGAACGCAACTTCTGTTCAACCAATGCTTCTTTGTAACTTTTTTGAAACATTTTGATAGAATCTTCAAATTCAGATGGTTCATAAACTTCAATATATTTCATACCGGTAACTATATCACCATCTTCAACATTGATTTTACAATTATAAAAGATACGAGCATACCCCAACTGAGGTTTAAACTCAGCTACTTGGTATGCTCCATTAAACCACCTAGCCTTGCCAGGTATGTAAAAACATTCGTTATATTGGCAATAGTCTAAATACTTCTTTCCAATACTAATATATTCTTCTTTTGTCAAGTGTGTACGTCCATTATCTTGTTAAATGCATCTTCTACAGTGTATTCCCTAAACAAGTGCTGGCGTTCTTCTTCATCAACATTTTTAAGGTAATCTTCCTTTGTTACACCAACCCCTTCAAGTCGGGCAGTAAGATTAAATTCCCACTTCTCAAAGTCGGTCAATTCATTAGGAGAATCCCAAGGAAGAAAAGGCTTTCTGGTTGTGAATCTTTGTTTTAACATAGTTACCTCACTTGTTAAAGGTTGTTCTTTTCCCAATAACAATATAGGAAATTTTACACCGTCAGTCAAGCACTTTTTTGTAAAATTAAGTTTACACAAAGTCCTTTTCTAATTCTTTCATACGAGCAATAATCTTTCTTTGTTTTTCAAAATATGAAAAATTATTCTTGTAATCTTTTATAAATTCGTGTAATTCAAAATAATTCTTCAATACTGTCCTTTTGTACATTAGTGAATAAATGAATCCACGATAGTTAGTTACACCACTAATATCACTATAACACGAAACCTTGTAAACCTTTAACCTAAAATGGGCATCGGTATAAAATTCCATTACATACTTTTCATCACTATCCTTATATAAAGGCATATGATGTAAAGCATAGCTTGGTGTTAATCTGAATCCAGTTTCATAAGCTCGTAAAATTTTGGTAACATATTCCCGTTGATGTTGTTGTATTTCTGGATTAAATGGTGGTTCTTTTTCTTCTACAGTTTCTTTGAACATTTTAAATCCAAACCAAGCTATTACACCCATTGTAGCTACAATGAAAACACCCATTATTCCAATTATTCCTATTGCTACGGTATTCATTTAAAATCTCCTTCTAGTTCAGCTATTTTGGATTCAACTTTAGCTTTCTTAACTTTTTCAAGCAGTTTCATTACATCCAACCGAATGGCATCGTATGAACCATAGTATTGATGAACATCAGTAAATGACCACCTTTGTTCGGTACCACTCAAATTGTGTTCAAATTTAACATCAGTAGCCATATAAAACTCATCACCCTTTTCATACCATTTCATCAATGAACCAGCTATGTCAGGATATACAACTCGCTTACCAAAGAACATAGCCGTTGGTCTTACTTCTAAATTAAATTCCTTTGCCAATTTGTGAAATATCTTTTTATAAGTCATTATTCAAAATCCTTTTCCAAGTCTTTTATTTTACAAGTGATATTATATTTCTTTATTTCTAAAGCCAAGTCATTCATCAAATTTTCTTTAAGTTCATCAAAGTTCTTGTATTCTTTGAATGGTGATTTTAATGTGAATGTATAGTTATTCACACTAAAGTATTCACCTGTCTTTTTGTAAATCTTACGATAATACCACCAATCTTTAAAGGTGGTTGCTTTCCTTCTATGTGTTGTCAAAAGGAATTGGACAGCATCACTTCCAAAGTCAGCAGAAATCAAATACAAATCATCATTGTTAAATGCTGACCCAACACATTTATATCTTATGCCTTCAATAAGTTTATCAATTTCAACCGACAAACTTAGTTGTTCCATTGAACTTCTTTTGTTGATAACCTTGAAATCTTCGTTTATGATTCCATAGGTAAATGTTCCTACAATTATTGCAGAAACCATCAAACCCATAATTATGTAAGCTATTATCATACAAAGTCCCTTTCTAGTTTTCTTTTCTTTATGTTTACAGTTTCATTCTTGACAAAATCAACTAATTGAATAATCAATTTTTCTATAAATTCAAAATCATCATAGTAATCAAAAACAAGGTGATATTTGGCATTTTCATCATAACATTCATCTCCATACTTTGTAAAAGTACCAATACCAATACCATTTAACTTAGTCCAAACAGCTACATACTGATTACCCAAATAATTATCATAGGCTGGTGTCTTGTAACAATTGGTCAAGCCATCACGAACTAAGTATTTTGAACAAATTCTATGAAATTCTTTTAGTTCATTATTCATCTTCATTTACAAAGTCCTTATTAATTGTTCTTTTTCTTAAATGTACTGTCAATTTCTTACTTCTTTCAATGGCAGATGTTAATTTATTCTTAAATGCTTTTAATGACTTTACTTGTATAGCATTGGTTGTGCAGACTTGTTCAGCATTGTCGGCAATATAAACATCATTTACAACTCTTATATTATTAAAATCCCAAATCATAACGAACCATTCATCTTTACCAAGCAAGGGGCTATAATAATTGATATTGTTGTCTGTAACTAGACCAACTTCACGCATAAAAGCCTTACAATCATTAATGAATTTTTCATTCTTACTTGTCATTGTCAAAGTCCTTTTCCAAATTGTTTATCTTTTCATCAACCAAAGTTTGTTTAACAATCTTCACCATCTTATTGTACATTTCTTTTTGACTGTTGATAACATTAATTAATTTTTCTTCGTCCAATAGATGTAGTTCTTTTTTAACTGGGCAAACATACATATGTTTCTTCAACACAAACTCTTTATTGTCAAAATCGTAAATTTCTGTACAATCTTCTAGGCAATTATTTTCTTTATTCAAAAACAAAGCACAATAAACTCTAAATCTATTATCTATTAAAGGTGATGAAGATTCAGGATAATTCCATACACACAATTCAGGATTTTGCTGGGATTGTTCAAACCCATTTTCCAATATTATCTTTTCAACTTCTTTCTTGTTCATTGAAAATCCTTTTCAATTTCTTGTTTCATCTTTTCAACAACATATTCTTTAACATACTTTACATTAGAACAAAGAATTTCCTTGATTCCATTCAAGTTAGCATCTTCAAAGGGAATTTCAAGTTCCTTTTTGGAATAGTTTATCATAGAACCCTTTGGAGTATCATAGGCTTTACCCAAATTGGCAGTCTTGATAAGGCAATCAATTCTAATTAAGAACTTACCTTGTCTTGTAAATTCAATGGAAAATTTGCAAGAATCATAAAACCAACTAACACGATTACAATCGGATTTATGCATAAAGTTATCAAAGTCATTATCATACATTGTCTTGTAACCAATGCCTGCCAAGAAATCATTCAAGTGCTGTAATTCTTCAGGTCGTCCATGTAACATCTTCAAAGTCCTTTTCTAGTTCATATTTCTTTGCATACACCAAAAATTCTTTATATTGTCTTTCAGCTTCTTTTTTCAAGTCACTTTCAATCCAATTATAACCCTTAAACTTAAACAAATATTTGTTACGATTTTTCACATAACAAGGTTTGCCATAATCATACACACCACTGTCTAATAAAACCCATTTACCCGATTGATATATTAACTTTACATATATTCCATCAACATCGGGTCTATGTTTTTCACTATCCCACCACCTACCATTTTCAACACAATTTCTCCTTAGATTATCTAGCCACTCAAAAGATTCAGCTATTATGTTATCTAAAGACATTTCTTCGCCGATAGCACACATTATTCAAAGTCCTTATTAATTTCCCTTATCTTGTTCTCAACTCTTATTGTCTTTAAGAACTTCACATATTCATTTACAATTTCGTCTACTTTGTCATTAAATTCTGACTTCCATTCAAAGCCACGGCCAGCATTTGGTTCATAGCTATTGCTATATTCTATGAAACACATCCATTCTTCACCCTCACCACTTTGGCTATAAACATTAACATATTTGTCACCATAGTTAAGGACAGTCATATCAAAGTACATACCCTTGATACAAGCAACACCGGATTTGTAGAGGTTACAACCCCTTTCACATAATGACTTAATTACTTTTTGAACAACGCTCATAGCCATTAAAAATCTCCTTCTATACATTCTTTTTTGTGTTTGATGTAACCATCTTTTAATTGTTTGATAATGTTGTCAATTAACTTGTGTGCTTCCTCTTCACTACTAACATCTTCTGCTGTATTAGTCCAACCAGTAAAACTTTTACAAGTTTTTAGTGGAATAAACTTTGTGAACACACATATTGGTTCTCCAATATCATCATGCATACGGAATCGTAGAATTTCAAAGTCCCAACCACCAACATTCAAACGAGCATTTTTAATACGCCAGCCTTCATCAAACCAATCTTCTTTCATTCCATATTGTCTTAAAAGTTTCTTATACAAAACATTAGCTCTTTTAATCGTCATTGGCATTGTTAAAATCCTCATCAAGTTCAAGTTTCTTAGTTTCAATTACAATCTCTTTCTTGAATTTCAGTGCAGCATTTTCAAATGCCTTGTATCGTTTCATCAATTTTTTAAATTCTTCCCACGAATTTATATTACAATTACTACAAAATTCCATATAAACTTTTTCATCTGTAGCATCGTAAACCAAATGAAAATCGGTGAACATTGAAAGTGTACCCCTTAATGGGTTGTAATCAAACAAACAATCAGCATCCAAACACTTGATTTTCTTTGGGTAACATTCCCACATCATATTTTTTTCACCAAAATTAAAGAAATCAAATTCTTTCTTATGGTGTTTCTTGTATTCAAGCATTAATTCATCGGTTATGTTCATACGAAATCCCATTCA
>Ga0310696_10007528_pt1 | contig 12773 bp, 11 predicted proteins | sample AusTroGonzalo_MG_4_FD_203885 | JGI IMG/M metagenome (GOLD analysis project Ga0310696, IMG submission 203885) | Bovine rumen microbial communities from tropical cattle in Woodstock, Queensland, Australia - Gonzalo_02 (v2) (version 2) | ecosystem: Host-associated > Mammals > Digestive system >... | reverse complement strand
TTATGGTATAATATTCGTCACTCTATGAAAGGAGAAGGGTAAATGGCAGATACAGAGGAACTGGTAAAGGAACTGAGCGAATGTGCGGAGGGGCTTGACTTCGAGAGAGCCTTTCGGCTCGTCCGCGACAATCGCGTTGCGCTGGACAAGACGATGAAGGCGGAGGGTATCCGTGACGAGCTGAAGAAGACGACAAAGGATCGCCTTCTTCTTTCGTTTCTGGACGGCGTCGAATTCGGCGCGCGCCCGCTGGACGAGTCGCTCCTCAGGCTCGAGAAGCTTTTGTACTTCAGCACCAAGGCGCCGGGCGAGGCGGGCGCGCTCGTGCTCAGCAAGGCGTGGGGACTCGGGGTCGTCAAGCGCATCGACTACTTCTACCGCCGCGTCACGGTTGACTTCAAGACGCGGACGGGGCACCAGTTCACGTACGCGGCGGCCTGCGACATGCTCGAGCCGGCGCCGGACGACCATATCCTCGTCATCCGCAAGATCGATCCGCCCGCGTTCGAGAAGATGCTCAAGGAGGCGAAGGGCGACCTCGTGAAGGCGGTGCTCAGGAGCTACGGCGATTTGCCTATCACGAGGCTCGAGGACGTGTGCGTTCAGAACGGCTTCGTCAAGGCGCAGGAGTGGAAGAGGTTCTGGGAGGAGGCCCGCGCCGCGCTCAGGCAGGACAAGCTCGTCGAGATCCCAGTGAAGCGCACCGACCCGATCAGGCTCAAGAAGTCCGTCGAGGACTACGGCGACGGATGGCTCACTGCGTTCTCCAGCGAGACGGACCCCAAGCGCATCCTCGCGGCGGTCCGCGAGTACGAGTCGCAGGGCAGGCTCAAGACGGCGGACGCGGACACCAAGGCGAAGATATCCTCGCGCCTCGCGTTCGCGGTCACTGCGGCGCGCAAGGTGGACGACGCGCTCTACGCGCGCCTCGCGTGCCTCGTGCGCGAGCTCGGCTTCGACGAGCCGCCTGCGGCCGAGATGCGCGAGTACCTCTGGGAGCGCAAGCGCTACGTCAAGGCCGCCGCCGCGCTTCCCGCGCGCGAGGTCGGCGCGATGCTCGCGTTCCTCGCCGACGGCGATGCGGCGAAGGAGAAGCTGTACGCCTCGGTGCCGGAGATGAGCTTCACCGCAGTGTCGGAGATCGTCTCGCGCTTCGGCTCAGAGCCGGCCTGCCGCAGGGCGCTCGGCGCGTACATGAAGGAGACGCAGGCGCCCGCGACGCTCACTACGCTGATAGTCGGCAAGATAGAGCAGTTCGGCGAGTTCACATACGAGGACGTGGACGTCGGTGGCAAGATGATAAGGACGCTCAAGTCCTATGCGCTTTGGCCGGAGCTTCCGGCGATGGCGACGCTCCTCACGCACGCGATCGCGCTCGGCGAGGGGCGCAGGGGCGGCGAGACGCTCAGGATGCAGAACATGGTGCGCAGGCTCTTCGGCGACAAGACGTGGCTCGAGAAGATGTTCTCGCTGCTGACGCCGTCCGACCAGGTGCTGTTCTTCGAGAGGTTCCAGGCGTCGATCGCGTGGGATCCTTCGACGCACCACACGACTGTCGTGAGGATGACGCACATCGTCCCCGCGCTCGAACGCCACCTCGTCAAGGTCGAGAAGAAGAAGGAGTACGCGCGCGTCACGTCGTACCGCAGCTTTGCGCTCCGCAAGCAGGAGTACCTCAAGCTCATCAACGAGGACATGCCGGCGAACGTCAAGCGCATCGAGTTCGCGAAGAGCTACGGCGACCTCTCGGAGAACGCGGAATACCAGTACGCGAAAGACGAGCAGCGCGCGCTCATGCAGAAGCAGTCCGTAATGCAGTCGGAACTCGAGACCGTCAAGCCCGGCGACTTCTCCGACGCGACGACGGACGAGGTCATGCCCGGCGTCGCGGTGGTCATCGACGGGCCGGACGGCGAGAAGACGTACAGCATCCTCGGCGAATGGGACAATGACCTCGAGAAGGGCGTCATCTCGTCCAAGACGCAGCTTGCGCTCAACATGCTCGGCAAGAAGGCCGGCGACCAGTTCGAGCTGCCCGGCGCCGAGGGCGAGGTAAGGTTCGCGAGGATCAGGGAGATCAAGCCGCTCTCCGACGAGATCCGCGAGTGGATGAAGCTCCCCGAGGGGATGCAGATATAGTGGTTCCCCCAGGGGAAAGAGAAGAGGAGGACAGAAGATGTCATCAGCAAAGAAGAAGCCCGCGCCCGCCAAGAAGCCGGCCACGGCGAAGAAGCCCGCGCCCGCGAAGAAGAAGCCGACGCCTGCGAAGAAGCCTGCGTCAGCCAAGAAGAAGCCTGCACCCGCGAAGAAGCCCGCGCCTGCAAAGAAGAAGCCGACGCCCGCGAAGAAGCCGGTCAAGAAGCCCGAGCCCGCGAAGAAGCCGGTGAAGAAGCCGACGCCCGCGAAGAAGCCGGTCAAGGAGCCCGTGCCCGCCGAGAAGCCAGTCTCCGCGCCGGAGCAGAATGTGGAGTCGAGGCGCGTCCCGCCGCGCATAGTGCCGCGTCCAGCGCCGCCGCCGGAACCGGACGAAGCCGCCGAGGCGGAGGCTACGGCGAGGGCCGTGGCGTTCGCGATGTCGATTGCGGAGGAGATGAAGCGCTCTGCGGCTCGCGCGGAGCAGGAACAGGTCGATGACGGCATCAAGCTGTCGCGCCGTCCGACGACGCGTACGCAGGGTAAGGAGACCGCGAAGTTCCCGGCGGCCGACCTCAAGGACTTCCGCCGCCGCCTTCTCGAGGCGCGCGCGGCCGCGATGAACGGCGCAAGCGCGATGAAGGCCACAGGCTTCAACGAGGCCGACGACCACGAGTCCGACGGCGGCGACGGCACGAACCAGACGCTCCGGCTCCAGGCTCTTGGGCAGATGGGCAACATCAACCGCACGATCCAGCAGATCGAGGAGGCCCTGCACCGCATAGAGGACGGCACGTACGGCGTCTGCGCCGTGTGCGGGCAGCTCATCCGCAAGCCCCGTCTCCTCAACCAGCCCTTCGTCCTGACGTGCATGGAGTGCCAGAGCGAGATGGAGCGCGCGCGCACCTGATGAAGCGCGCGCTCGTCCTGTTCGCCGCCGTGGCGAACCTTGTGCTCGCAGACGCGGTGACGAAGGAACTCGCGCACGGCTGTCTGCGGGGGCGCGAGCCGGTTCCGGTGGTGCCGGGGTTCTTCGATCTCGCGTACGTCGAAAACCGTGGCTGCGCGTGGGGGATGCTGCAGGGCCAGGTCTGGCCGCTCGCCGCGTTCGCCGCGGTTGTGCTCGCGCTCCTCGTCTGGAAGCGGCGCAGCGTCTTCGGCGAAGGCCGCGTCGCCATGGTAGCGGAGGCGCTCCTGTATGCCGGCATCGTCGGCAACCTCGTTGACAGGCTCTTCAGGGGGTTCGTCATAGACTTCCTCGACTTCCACTGGAAGGCCGCGTACCACTTCCCGTGCTTCAACCTCGCCGACACCTACATAAGCGTGGCGGCCGGAATCATCATCCTATGCTCGTTCGGGAAGCGTACATCCTAGCAGGCCCGACCGCGAGCGGGAAGAGCGCGATAGCCTCCGCGCTCGCGCGCGAGATGGGCGCGTGGATACTGAGCGCGGACTCCATGCTTGTTTACCGTGGCATGGACATAGGCACCGCGAAGCCCTCTGCGGAGGAGCGCGCGGAGTTCCACATGGGCGGCGTGGACGTCGTCACCCCGGCCGAGGAGTTCTCGTCCGGAGCGTGGCTCAGGGCCGCGTCCGCGTGGGCGGCGGAGGTTCCGCGCGACGTACCAATCGTAATCGTCGGCGGTACGGGCCTGTACTTCTCCGCGCTGCTGCGCGGGCTCGACCGCCGATGGGAGCCGCCGCCGCCGGAGTATCCCGTGGTGCGCATCGACCGTGCCGTGGTGCGCGCGCGCATTGCCGCGCGGCTGGACGCGATGTTCATGGCCGGGCTCGAGGAGGAGAAGCGGCGTCTGCGCGCGCAGTACCCTGTGTGGTCTCGCACGGCGTCGCTCGCCATCGGATACCGCGAGGGCGACGACCGCGCGAAGATCCTAACGCGTACGTGCCAGCTCGCGAAGAGGCAGGACACGTGGTTCCGGCACCAGGCGACGCCAATCTACGTGGAGCCGTCCGTAGATGCAGTCCGCGAGTGCTGGCGTGGACGGGGTCCGTGGAAGGTGAATTTCCCCACTTGATTTTTTCGCCGAAATTCGGTATTATATATGGAAACAAAAAAGGAGAAATAGGAATGAAGATTTCCACTATGATGGCGGTCATCGCGATTGCGGTTGCGTTTGCGGCTTCCGGCTGCAAGTACAGCTCGATCAACAACGGGAAGAACGGTTCCGGCGCGGGCGGGCTCGCAGGCGCGCAGGGGTCGGACATCAGCTCGTCCGTCGGCGACGACGGAATGGAGGGTTCCATCGCGAACGCCGGCGAGCGTCCGTTCGAGGAGTACTGCACGCGCTGCACCGACGTTGACTTCGCGCCCGTGTACTTCGGCTTCGACTCTACGGTTGTCCCGCAGGGCGAGGTCGGCAAGATCGACGCGGTCATCCAGCACCTCTCGTCCAAGCCCGAGCGCGTGGTCGTCATAGAGGGCAACTGCGACGAGCGCGGCTCGAACGAGTACAACATGGCGCTTGGCGAGAACCGTTCCGGTATCATCCGCAACTACCTCGTCCAGGGCGGAATCGACGCCTCGCGCATCCAGACGCGCAGCTTCGGCGAAGAGAAGCCCGCCGTTGACGGCCACGACGAGAGTGCGTGGGCGCGCAACCGCCGCGGCGAGTTTGCTATCTACCAGAAGTGACGTCCGTTAGGTGACGCTGGCGGTCATATTCGACAGCATAGGCTTCGGCGAGTGGTTCGTTCTGCTCGCCGTAGTCCTTATTGTCGTCGGACCTAAGAGGCTTCCGTCCGCTGCTCGCACTGTCGGGCAGTACTACGCGAGGTTCCGGCGGGCCGCCGAGAACTTCAAGCGCCAGCTGCTCGACATGGACACCGAGATGGGGCGCGTCGCGGACAGCGTCGAGAAGACCGCGTCGGACGCGTTCACTTCCGAAGGAGACCAGCAGTCCGACGAATCTTCGGGCGACTACCCAGACGGATCGCCCGACCATGACGAGTACGACGATACGCACTACGGCGACGACTACTATGGGATGCACGACGGCGGGCCGGACGAGACTGGCGCGTACGACAGAGCGTCCACGGACGACGGGTCGGACGTCCCGCCTGACGTCGAGGCAGTGTCTTCGGACCGTCAGGACGCGCAGGCGGATTCGTCGTCCGACGCGCAGACCACGGCGAACGACGACCAGGCTTCGGCATCCCTGCCGGAGGACGAGGTCAAGTCTCCCGGCGACAGACCGGAGGCGGAGGTTCCGTAATGGCGATCTCTTTTCTAAAGGATCCAGACGCGCGGAACGATCCGCCGCGTCCGCTGCTCGAGCACCTTGTCGCGTTGCGCGACATGCTCGTGTACGGCGCGACCGCGTGGGCGATATGCGCCGTCGTCGCTGGCGCCGCGACGCCGTGGGTGCTTGAATGGCTGAAGAGCCCGGCGGGCGACAGCGGCGAGCTGCTCCAGGGCCTCGACCTCACGACCGGCGTCTCGACAATAATCTCCATCGCCGGCTGGGGCGGGACGGCGCTTGCGTTCCCGTTCATCGCGTACGCGATCCTCAGGTTCGTGTTCCCCGCGCTCACCAACAGGGAGAAGGCGGTGCTCCTCTCCATACTCATCGCGGGCACCGGGTTCTTCCTCGTTGGCATCGCAGTGGCGTACGCGAAGACCCTGCCGATGGTCGTCGTCGCGTTCCAGAAGATCAACGAATGGTGCGGCATACCGTCCACGATCATCCGGCTCGAGGGCTACATCTCCATCGTCCTCAAGACGATCATCGCGTTCGGGCTCGTGTTCCAGCTTCCGCTCATAATATTCGTGCTTGGCTGGTTCGGCGTCATAACTTCCCGCGCTCTCCGCGACAAGCGCCGCATAGCGATCGTTATGTCGTTCATCCTCTCGATGTTCCTGACGCCGCCGGATCCGATGAGCCAGATATTCATGGCCGTGCCGCTCTGCCTCCTGTACGAGCTCTCCATCTGGGCCGTATGGCTCAAGGAGAAGGGAACCTTCAGGAAATGAGGAGCCGCACATCCTTCGCCCTCGGCTTCCTCGCGCTGATAGTCGTCGGCGCGATCCTGCTCGCGTGCCCGTTCGCCCGTTCGGACGGACGCCTCGGCGACTTCGGCGTTTCGTTCTTCACCGCGTGCTCTGCGGTCTGCGTGACGGGCCTTAGCGTCGTGGACATCGGGACCGAGTACTCCGTCGCTGGGCAGGTCATCCTCCTCTCGCTCGTCGAGCTCGGATGCCTCGGCCTCATGACTTGCGGCACGTTCTTCCTCATAGCGATAGGGCGCCGCATCTCGCTCGCCCGCGAGTTCTCGTTGATGAATGCCTACGGCGTCGCCCAGATCCAGGGACTGAGGGGCCTTATCTGCTGGGTCGTTGGCTCCATGCTCGTCATCGAGGCCGTCTTCGCCGTCGCGCTGTATCCGCACTTCGGCGGATGGTACGAGGCCGTTTTCTACTCCGTCATGGGCTTCTGCAACGCTGGCTTCTCCCTCAAGGCAGACTCGCTCGCGTCGCTTCCGCGCGGATGGCCGGTCGTCGTCATGGGCGTCGAGACCATCCTCGGCGGAATAGGCTTCCTCGTCATCTACAACCTCTGCACGTTCAAGTTCCTCCACCGCATCTCCGGTGCGCGGGGGCGCCTGTCCCTCCACACGCGGGTGGTGCTGCGCTTCACGTTCTACCTGCTCACGCTCACGTTCATCGCGTTCCTTGCGGTGGAGTGGAACAATACGCTCGCCGGCCTGGGCACCTCCGAGCGGCTCGTCACCGCGTTCTACCAGGCGGTGACTCCGAGGACGTGCGGATTCTCCGTTGTCGCGACGGAGACGCTGCATCCGCTCACCCGGCTCATATACGAGTCGCTGATGTTCATCGGCGGCGCGCCTGGATCGGCGGCGGCGGGCATGAAGGTGACGACGCTCGCTGTCATACTCTACACGACGACGGCGATGTGCCGCGGCGAGACTGAGACCGTGATTTCGGGTCGGACCATCCCCACGGAGATCGTGCGCGAGGCCCTCGTGATCCTCATGGCGATAGTGATGTTCGCCGTCCTCGTCACGGGTGCGCTCTTCGTGACCGAGGCCGGACGTGGTATCACGTCCGACGCGCTGTTCTTCGAGGCGGTGTCCGCCGTCACGACGACGGGGCTCGCCGTAGGCGACACGACGGCGCAGCTTTCGTCCGCAGGGCGCGTGGTCGTGATGGTCGCGATGTTCATCGGACGACTCGGGGCACTGACGGTCGTGCTCATGATCGGCGACCGCGAATCGAAGAAGCACGTCCGCTTCCCGGTCGAGGAACTCGTCGTGGGCTGATGGGGAGTCGGGGTCGATGGTCGCGGCACTGATGCTTGCCGCCGCGCTTGCGCAGGCGGATTGGGAATCGAAGGCGATAGGTATCGCGCCCGTCGCGGAGGGCACGGAGACAGTAGGACGCCGCACCGTCACGTGGTACGAGCACGACGCAGACCCCGCGTGGGGCGGGCGCGCGTTTCGCGACAGGTTCTCCATCGCCGCGCCCGTCGCCGGCGACAGGAAGGGTGCGCCGCTGCTCGTCGTCCTGCATTGGCGCGGCGCGGGATTCCCCGGAAAGGGCGTGGACCTCCAGACCACGTGCGTGGACGAGAAGGGCCGCGTCTATTCCGCGCCGGACGACTTCTACATCCTGACTCTCGACGACATGCGCGACTACAACGTAGCGCTTAGCCGGACGCACGACGAGTACTGGTGGGGCGCGACGCCGTCGTACGCGGGGCCGACCGTTGCGGACGTCCCGCGCCTCCTTAAGGGCGAGACCTCCTGCGAGCGGCGCATCCTCGACACGGTCGAATGGACCGTCCGCAGGTTAGGCACGGATCGCGCGCGCGTGTACCTCTGCGGAAACTCCATGGGCGGCCAGGCGGCGGAGGCGATAGGCCTTGCGCACGGGGAGGTGTTCGCCGCAGTCAACGCGAACGTTCCTGCGACCGTGTGGTTTGCCGCCGCGCGGCTCGGATTCGTAACGGCGGACGGCGGCGACGACGAGGCGTGGTCCGTCGAACGGTTCGCCGATCCTCCGCCGCTCGTGGACTGGAGCGGCGTCGATGACGTGTGGAGCCGGGGACGCGAGGTCATGTACCGCAATGTCGCGAAGCGCAGGTGGCACGTGCTTGGGCTCTGGGGGGACTACGGACACTGCGGCGACGTGGCGGAGGCGAGGAAGAAAAACGACCTCGTCGAGAGGTTCGACTGGCTCGCGATCCGCAAGGACATGGCGTATCCGGCCTTCACGAACGCGGGCAGCGACGACGTGATCCCGTGGCCGTACAGCGTATGGAAGCCGGAGGTCGCCTGGTTCGGCGGATGGAAGGGCGACATAACCGGGGCCGAGATGGAGCTCGCTGATAGGTCGAAGAGGTGCGGACAGGTCAACGCATTCTTCCGCTGGCGGAACATCCGCGACGACGACGGCGGCTTCGCGATGGAACTTCGCGTTGCATCGGCGCGCGAGCTCGCGACGCGGCACTTCACGCCGCCGACAAGGGTCCCGGCCGACGTCACCGTCCGGCGCATCCAGTCCCCGCGCCTCCGCGCGGCGCAGCGCGTCCGCTGGAAGTTCGGCGGAGCCTCCGGCGTCGCCGTCCGCGACAGCCACGGCGCGCTGACCGTCCCCGCGCTCTGCATTTCCCAGACGCCCGCCGTCCTCGAGCTCTCTCCATAAATTGCGGCGGTTCCGTTTTGGGGGTTGCGGAACGGCGGATAAAGTGGTAAAATATACCCCACCATGGAAAAGAAGTCACAACAGTTCAAAGCTGAAATCGCCGAGATGCTCGATCTCGTCGTAAACTCGCTTTACTCGAAGAAGGAGATATTCCTCCGCGAGCTGATATCCAACGCATCCGACGCAATCGACCGCGCCAAGTTCATCGGCCTCACAGACAAGGCCATCGTCGCCGACAACCCGGAATGGAAGATTCAGATCGCGGCGGACAAGGGCGCTAAGACGCTGATGGTGTCCGACAACGGCATCGGCATGGACGCCGACGACCTCGAGAGGAGCCTCGGCACGATCGCGAGCTCGGGGACGAAGAAATTCCGCGAGATGCTCAAGGAGAAGGGCGGCGACGCGCTCCCCGAGCTGATCGGGCAGTTTGGCGTCGGCTTCTACGCGGCGTTCATGGTGGCGGACAGGGTGGTCGTCGAGACGATGAAGCGCGGCACCGACAAGTCATACAGGTGGGAGTCCGACATGTCCGGCGGCTACACCATTGGCGACGGCGAGCGCGACTTCCCAGGGACGTCCGTCATCCTGCACCTGCGCGACGACCAGTCCGATTACCTTGAGTCGTGGCGCATCGACGAGCTGGTGCGCAAGTACTCCGACTTCATCGCTTACCCCGTCACGTACCGCAGGCTCGATCCCCCGAAGGACGAGAAGGACGAGGACAGGAAGTCCCGCGAGGAGCGCGAGGCCAAGCCGCTCAACACGATGGTCGCGCTCTGGAAGCGTCCGAAGAAGGACGTCAAGCAGGAGGAGTACGACGAGTTCTACAGGCACACGACGCGCGACTGGGAGGCGCCGTTCGAGACGATTCCGTTCGGTGCGGAGGGCCAGGTCGAGTTCAAGGCGCTGCTGTTCCTGCCGAAGCGGGCGACGATGGAGCTCTTCATGCCGAACCAGAAGAGGGGGCTTTCGCTCTACGTCAGGAACGTGTTCATCGGCGACGACATCGAGATGCTGCTCCCGTCGTGGCTAAGGTTCGTGAAGGGCGTGGTGGATTCCAGCGACCTTCCGCTGAACGTGTCGCGCGAGATGCTTCAGGACGACGCGGTGGTGAAGAAGATCAAGTCCGCCGTGACGGCGAAGGTGCTCTCGACGCTCGAGGACATCAAGAAGAAGGACGCGAAGCGCTACGACGAGTTCTATTCGTCCTTCGGCACAGTCCTCAAGGAGGGCGTCCACACAGACTGGGAGAACGCCGACCGCATCAAGAAGCTCCTGAAGTATCCGACGGCCCGCTCCGACGCCGGGAAGCGCGTGTTCCTCGAGGACTACGTCAAGGACATGCCCTCGACGCAGAAGGACATCTACTACCTGATCGCGGAGCGCGAGGAGGACGCGCGGCGCGCGCCGCAGCTCGAGGCCGCGCGCAGGCACGGATGCGACGTTCTGCTGTTCTGCGACCCCGTGGACGAATACCTCTCCGAGTCGCTGCGGGAATTCGACGGCAAGAAGCTTGTGGACGTCTCGAGGGGCGACGTGTCCTTCGGCAGCGAGGAAGAGCAGAAGTCCGAGAAGGAGGCCAGCGAGAAGGCGGCGGGCGAGCTGAAGCCTTTCCTTGACGCGGTGAAGAAGGAGCTGGAGGCGCACGTCTCCGACGTACGCGTCTCGACGCGCCTCACGGACTCCCCGTGCTGCCTCGTCCAGCAGGAGAACGCGATGCCCCCGGCGATGGCGCGGATGATGCGCGCGATGCACCAGGACGTCCCGGAGGAGAAGCGCGTCCTCGAGGTGAACCCGTCGCATCCGCTCATCGCGAAGGTGAAGGGGCTCAAGGGCGACGCCCTCAAAGACGCGGTCACGCTGCTGTACGATTCGGCGCTCCTCGCGGAAGGTTCGCCCGTCCCGGACGGCGCGGAGTTCGCGAGGCTCGTAGGCGAGCTGATGATGAAGTAGGGTTTGGAACAGTAACACAACAAAGGAGAAACCGGAAATGGCAGAGAACGACAGGAAGGATGGTGGCAGCACGGTCGGCGCGATAATCGGGTCGATTGTCCTTGCGGCGGTATGCTTCGCGGGCGGCTTCATAGCCAAGGGCATGTGGCCGGAGAGGAAGGGGCCTCCGCCAATGAACCCTGCCGCCGCGATGGCGGCGATGGCGCAGACCGTCGCCGTGACCAACGCGGAGCTGAGGGCGTACAACCTGCCCGAACGCTTCGTCGCGCACGCGGAGGCGGTGCAGGAGGTTGACCTCCTCCCGCAGGTGGACGGATACGTCAAGGAGATCCGCTTCAAGGAGGGCGACATCGTCAAGGCCGGGCAGCTCCTCTACGTGATAGACGACGAGCGCTACCAGGCGGTCGCGAACCAGCGCAAGGCGGACCTCGCGGCGGCCGAGGCCGAGGCGAGGCGCGCTGATCGGTACTACGAGCGAATGCAGAAGGCCGACGAGCGCGGCATCACGCAGCTCGAGCGCGACAACGCCGAGGCGGCGGCGGAGAAGGCGAAGGCCTCGGTCCTGCAGGCAAAGGCCAACCTCGTCGTCGCGGAGTACGACCTCAAGAAGACTACTGTCGTCGCGCCCATCGCGGGGCAGATCGGAAAATCCTCCGCGCACCTCGGCGACTACGTCGCGCCTTCCAAGGGCGCGCTTGCGAAGATCGTGCAGATCGACCCGATCCGCGTGAGCTTCCCGCTCACCGACCGCGCGTACATCGCGTGGCGCCAGTCGCAGAGGAAGGGAACCGGCAAGCCGTTCCGCATGAGGCTGATCCTCCCGGACGGGAGCGAGTACGACCGCGAGGGCAAGTGGGACTTCGACGACAACCAGATGTCGCGCGAGACCGCGTCCATCATGATGCGCCTCAAGTTCCCGAACCCTGAGCGTCTCCTCATACCAAACAGCTACGTGACGCTTCTCACCGACTACCAGGAGCCGCCGAGCTATCCGTCCGTGCCGCAGCAGTCCATCTTCGATCTCCCTGGCGGGAACCAGGGCATATGGGTGCTGAAGGAAGACATGACGGTCGAGCAGCGCCCCGTCGAGACTCGCGAGGCGTTCGCCGGCTGGACGCCGATCGTGAAGGGCCTCGCCGCCGGCGAGTGCGTCGTCATATCTGGCATATCCAAGCTTGGGCCCGGCGTGAAGGTCGCGCTCGCGCAGCCCACGTCGAACGACGACATCAACCCGAACCACAAGTCCCCCATCGAGGAGTGAGGCCGTCCAGGCGGCATAGGCATGAAGATAACATTCTACGGAGCGGCGCAGACCACGACCGGGTCGATGCACCTCGTCGAGGCGAACGGTAAGAGGATACTCCTCGACTGCGGACTCTACCAGGGGCACCGCAAGGAGGCGTTCGAGAAGAACCGCAACCTGCCGGTCGATCCGGCGAAGATCGACTACGTGATACTCTCGCACGCGCACATCGACCATTCCGGCAACCTGCCGCAGCTCGTGCGACAGGGGTTCCGCGGGCGAGTGTTCGCGCGGCAGTCCACGACGGACCTCTGCGACGTCATGCTGCGCGATTCGTGCTTCCTGCAGAAGCGCGACCTCGAGTACGTGAACAAGCGGCGCCGCAGGGAGGGCAAGAAGCTCTTCGAGCCGCTGTACGACGAGCGCGACGTCGATGCGCTCATGCAGCTGTTCGTCCCGACGCACATGCACGAGCCCCGCGAGATAGCGCGGGGGATCACGCTCGAGTTCTTCAACGCCGGGCACATCCTCGGCTCCGCGCTCGTGCAGCTCGACATCCGTTCCGACCACGGCCACAGCCACAGGCTCCTCTTCTCCGGCGACCTCGGGCAGCCGAACCAGCCGATCCTGAGGCACTACGAGTACCCGGCGGGGGCGGACATACTGATCGTGGAGTCCACGTACGCGGACAGGCTGCATCCGTCGGCGGACGACGTCGAGCAGCGGCTCGAGGGCTTCCTCAAGCACATCGACCGCCAC
>Ga0310696_10007527_pt1 | contig 12773 bp, 2 predicted proteins | sample AusTroGonzalo_MG_4_FD_203885 | JGI IMG/M metagenome (GOLD analysis project Ga0310696, IMG submission 203885) | Bovine rumen microbial communities from tropical cattle in Woodstock, Queensland, Australia - Gonzalo_02 (v2) (version 2) | ecosystem: Host-associated > Mammals > Digestive system >... | reverse complement strand
GGCTATCCTATTGAAGGACTGGAGATTTACGGCATCCATCGCGATTTTTCACCCAGTGGCATTATGTGCAATTTGCGTCTGCCAGTGGTGATGATGAAGGCCATGAGCAAGGCCAAGAAAATCATGCGCGAGTTCAAGCCCAACCTCGCCATCGGGGTTGGCGGATTCGCCAGCGGTCCCGCGCTAAAAGCCGCCTCTCAACTCGGAATCCCGACACTTTTGCAGGAACAGAACTCCTATCCTGGGGTCACCAACAAGATGTTGGCCAAGAAAGCCAAGACCATTTGTGTGGCCTACGATGGTCTCGACCGCTTCTTCCCGCCCGAGAAAATCATCAAGACGGGCAACCCCATCCGCAAGGAAATCCTGCAGTTGGAGCGCAAATCGCCCGCAGCGTACGACTATTTCAACTTCTCACCCGATAAGAAAACCGTGTTGGTGGTGGGCGGAAGTCTCGGCGCACGCACCTTCAACCAGACGATGGCCGCCAACTTGGACGCTTTCCGCAAAGCCGACCTGCAATTGCTGTGGCAGACGGGCGAGCAATTCTACAAGAACATCGACCCCGAACTGTTGAAGCAGCAGGACGAGCACATCCATATCGTGCCGTTTATCAAGAACATGAACGACGCTTACAGCATGGCCGATGTCATCATCTCCCGTGCGGGCGCGTTGGCATTAGCGGAGCTGACCATCGTGGGAGCACCCACCATCCTCGTGCCATTCCCCTACGCCGCCGAAGACCACCAGACCTTCAACGCCAAGGCCCTCTCCACCAAAGATGCCGCCCTGCTCATTTCCGACAAAGAAGCCCCAGAGAAGCTGATACCCACGCTGTTACAGTTAGTCAACGACCCGCACCGAATGGAAACCCTCGGCACGAACATCAAGACCTTCGCCCTGCCGAATGCGATTGATTTAATTTATGATGAGATTGTGAAGTTGGCGTGACGTGTGACGTGTGACTATGACGTGTGATAGTTGCTATAATCAAAAGTCATAAATCATAAGTCAAACGTCAAACAATAAACCTAAACCCCCAAAAAAATGAACGGAGACCCGAAATTATATAAACTTCTTGACGAATTGCATATTCCTTACGAATATCTGGAGCATCCACCGGCACCGACCATCGAAATTGCGAAGCAATACTGGGCGGGGCACGATGCCAAACATTGCAAAAACCTCTTCTTCCGCAACCACAAAGGCAACCAGCACTATCTGGTCTGCTTGGATTGCGACCAAGACATGAACATCCACGACATCGAAAAACAGCTGCACCAGGGCAAGCTGAGCTTCGCCTCCGAGAAGCGATTGATGAAGTATTTGGGCGTGATGCCCGGTTCTGTGACGCCGTTCGGACTCATCAATGACACGGATCATCACGTGCATCTTTTCTTGGACAAGCAGTTGCAGAATGTCGAGCGCGTGAGCTTCCATCCGTGCGAGAACACTGCCTCGCTCATTGTGAAGCGCGAGGATTTCGAGCGTTTTTTGCAATATATGGGCAATCCGTACGAGTGGATAGACCTGTACTGATATACAAACGAGTTATTGTTTGTATCTATCTGATATATTGAATGTTTTAAATAAAAACTATTCAAAAAAGAAAAAAAAGTTTCAACAAACTGCAACCTTTTCACTTTTCTGCATCTTAGATGTAGAGATTCTAAATTGTTGAAAATATTTTGCAACAACGAGGTTTCATATTTCGTTAAAAGATTGATAATTTTAAATATCATGTTTAGAAGAATTACTATCGCCGTTTTGGCCGTTTTGGTAACTTTGTGGTCGGGATTGACCGCGCAAACCCTCACCGTGGCAGATGGCAACAACGCCACTGACCGGTACATCCCCATCTATGGTTACTACATGGATGCACCGCAAAAGTCTCATGTGCTGTACCCCGCCGGGATGCTCTCCAGCATTTCAGGGACATATATCACCGGACTGACCTACTACTTCTCCACCGCGCCTTCCGGGGCGTGGGGAGGCACGCAGATGGTCCGCATGGGTATTACCACCTCTTCCGACTTGCAGAACGGCTATGACAGTGCCGCCGTCACCACAGTGTGGACCGGCACTCTTTCCAGCTACATTACTGGAAACACCCTGTCCATCACATTGGACGAACCGTTTTCCTATTCCGGCGGAAATCTGTTGATCGAGATTGAAAACCCGACGGGAGTGGCGTGGAAAGACGCCTATTTCGCTGGAGAAAGCCAGAACGACCAGCTCTCTTACATGACCTACACGTATGGGGGTGCGGCAAGTCCCCATGGCGCTGCATTTCTACCCCAGACCACCTTTGCCTACGAGGTCGGCTGCCTTACACCGAGACATGCTACCGTCAGTGACGTGACTGACGAATCCGCCCTGCTGTCCTGGTCGGCTCCGCAGTTTACGCCCGTTGCTTCCTACACGGTGGCCTATAAGAAGATCTACGACACCGTTTTTACCGAAGTTACGGTCACCGACACCTTTCTGACCCTGACGGGGTTGCAACTCGCCACCGCCTACGAATGGCGCGTGCGTGCGAACTGCGGCAGCGATGGATCAAGCAACTGGAACAACGGCAGTACATTCACTACCGATATTGCAGTTGCCCAAATCCCCTACTACTGCGGCTTCGAGGAAGAGTCAGAACGCAACTGTTGGCAGTTCATCAATGGAACAGGTGTGAACAAATGGTGCTTTGGCACTGCAGTGCACACCGAAGGGAATGCAGCACTGTACATTTCAAACGACAATGGTGAACATAACCACATGTCTATAGGAGGCTTCTCGGTATGGGCGTATCGCGACATTTACATCGACTCAACGTTGAACGATGTAATCCTCTCTTTTGACTATCGTAACGCGAATGTTTCCGCCAATTCTGCCAAGGTTTTTATCGGACAGCCTACAATTCCATCTGGGAGTGCTGTTCCACAAAATGCTGTACAGCTCGGCGGCTCGTTGTCCACCAGCGTAATGGAGTGGAAGACGGCCAATTTGCTGATAGACTCCACACAGCGTGGTTTGTTGCGGCTCTATTTTCTCTTCAACCATAGCAGCAGCTCATACAATAGCGACAATCGGCCTTTCGCCATCGACAATCTGTCAATAGTGTCGAATCATTGTGCCAGCCCATATGCTTTGAAGGAGGCTTCTTTAGAAAACACCTCCGCGTTACTGACTTGGAGACAGCCTCTGGCCGGAAACCCGGGGAGCTTCACGGTGGCTTATAAGCAAGAAAACGCACAGGATTTCACGATGGTCTCCGTGACCGACACCTTTTTGTTACTCAACGGATTACAATATTCCACCCCATACATATGGAAAGTTCGTGGTCATTGCAGTCCATCGGAGCAGAGCGATTGGAGTGCTGAAAAGAGCTTCCTCTCGGCTCCGATCATTCCTCAGCTGCCCTACTGCTGCAATTTTGAGGATGCCATCGAAAATGCCCAATGGCGGTTTATCTCTATCGACAGTGGCTCACAATGGGCTGTAGGACAAGCTATTAACAACGGCGGTACATCTTCCTTGTATATCTCGGGAGACAATGGGCAGACGAACACTTCTTCGCACCCCAACTATTATTTAGCATACGCTTTGGCCTATCGCGATGTCTATTTCCCTCCGTCTGCTTCTGAGTATATGATATCTATGGATGTCAAGATGAGTGACTGCGACTACACTAGTCTGACGCTATGGGCCGGCGAACCCACCACCGACATGTCCATTATCAATTACGACGGTCGTCCCACAGGAGCGAAAGCCGTACGCTATTTCAACAATTATCCGACGGACACCCTTTGGCAGCACTATGACCTTATCGTTGACTCCACATTTGCAGGCTTACAACGGTTATATTTCCACTGGTATGAGTATGGAATATCCTATTCTTGCATGGGAACTGCGGCGATTGACAACTTCTGCGTGTCAGCGAACAGCTGCGGGCGACCCAGCGCGTTGAATTTACTAACGGTTACGGACACTTTGGCCGAGCTTATTTGGCAACCTTTCAACAATCAGACGGCTGATTCCTATACTGTTGCGTACCGCAAAGAGTCAGATGCCGTTTTCACGGAGGTGGTCGTTACAGACACGCCATGTATTATTTCCGGACTGCAACCCAACACCTCTTACGTATGGAAAGTTCGCGCCAACTGCTCTGGTTCAGAGTCCAGCTACTGGAGCAATGAGGGGTATTTCTATACGGAACAGCTTCATGTAGAACTGCCGTACTTCTGTGATTTTGAGGACAGTGTGGAAAACAGCAACTGGCAGCTTGGATACGAGTGGAATCTCAATCAGGCTCACATAGGCAATGCCGTTGCGTACAGCGGTGAAAAGTCCCTTTACATCACCGACGACGGAGGCCTCTCCAACAGTTACACTCCGCACCAAGGCGAACCGGTTGTCTCCCGGGACATTTACTTCACTCCTGGATTCTCCAAGTATCAGATTGATTTTGACTGCAAAGGCGGCGGTGACATGCAAGGCTATATGAGAGTACTACTTGGTAGTAATGCCGTAAGCGGTTATTTGAGCGAGGCACCGTTCTGGACACACCACAGCATCACAGTGGACTCTACGTTTGCCGGACTCCAGCAGTTGCGCATCGAATTTACATTCTACACCTCTTTGAATCCCGCTGGTGCTATCGACAACATCTCCATAAAGGGCATCAACCATACTATTCCCGGACAATTGTCCACAACGGACATCACCTCCCACTCGGCACGCTTGACATGGCAATCCGACACCATAGAGATGCCTCAGGCATATCTGTTAGCCTATCGTGCCGAAGAGGATTCAACATATACGGAAACACTCTTGTCGGCATCCGATACAGGCTTCCAACTCTCCAACTTGGCAGCATCCAGCTGGTATGTCTGGAAACTGAAAGCTCAATTTGCCAACAACGAATGGAGCGAATGGAGCGGCGAAAAGGCCTTCAAAACCTTGGCCTCGATCCCCTATTTCTGTGATTTTGAAGATTCTACGGAAAATAAAAATTGGACTATCCGAAACGGTGAAAACTGTGAAATTAACAACTATGGAGGGGGTTCTTTTAACTACGATTACCAAAACCGCTGGTTTATAGGCACTCCGACAGATATTACTGATAACACGCTGTTGTATATTTCCGGCGATGACGGTACCTCCAACACGTACAATTTCCAACGCACCTCGTTTGTCTGGGCGTACAGGGACATCTATCTTGAACCGGGTTATGCTCAATATCAGCTTTCCCTGGACTTCAAAGGCGTAGGACAAGATGGGCAGGACTATGTTAAGCTTTTCCTCGACACCCCTGCCACGCCTCCTGTCGATTATTATAATGTTACTATCCCCTTCACCCAAATCGGGGAGGAATTGAACCTGACCGACCAATGGGTACACAAAAGTTTCACCGTGGATTCCACCCATGCGGGCGCGCAACGGCTATACATCTTGTGGAACAACAACAGTAATTCCGGCACCAACCCGCCTGCCGCCATCGACAATATCTCCATTAATGTGGCAACTTGCGGAGTGCCCGACAATCTAATTGCTGACGTACAAGACACCACGGCTATTCTTACCTGGTCACCCGTCAACATTGGCACGCCGTCATCATACACATTGGTCTACAGAAAGTTAACAGACAGTGCCTTTGTGGAATTATTAGTTCAAGACACCGTACAGGCACTTTCTGGTCTTGCACCGAAAACAACCTATATTTGGAAAGTGCGTTCCAACTGCTCCGAAAATGAACAGAGCGAATGGAGTAGTGATATGCTCTTCACCACCACCCAGATGTTGGGACGGTTGCCTTACGTTTGCGCCTTTGACTCACTTGCTGAAAACGATCAGTGGACGTTGGTGAATAGCGAGACAGAGAACCAGTGGGTTATAGGCAACGCCATCGGTTTCGGGGACAATCATGCTCTCTATATCTCTAACGACGGCGGCACGACCAATGTTTATACCATCACGGAGACCGCTTCCGTGTGGGCATACCGAGATGTCTTCTTCGATAACGGCTATACCGAGTACCAGCTGTCTTTCGATTACAAGGGCGTGGGACAAGACAACAACGATTACATGAAAGTGTTTGTGGGAAGCCCCGCTGTTCCGTCCGGCAGTGCAACACCCGCAGGTGCCGTCCAACTGGGTACTACTTTGTCCTCTGTCAACGACTGGGCGCATTACTCTTTCACCCTAGATTCCTCCTACACAGGCATACAACGCATCTATTTCCTGTGGGTCAACAACAACACGGCTGGAGTGCAACCGCCCGCTGCCATCGACAATCTCTCCGTGGTCGGAACCAACTGCTCCATTCCTTCAGGGTTGTCTATAGCGGACATAACTGGTCAGACTGTCACATTGACATGGGAACCCGTTTCGGGCAATCCTGCTTCCTACACCGTAAGTGTGCGACAGATAGGATATACGGCAACCACGGAGTACACAACTACGGACACCTTCCTGACGGTCGCGGGGCTGACCCCCTCCGTCGCCTACTTCTGTAAGGTGCGCGCCAACTGTTCTGATAACGACCATAGTGGATGGTCCAGCGACCTCAGCGTCCAGATGCCTGCGGCTTTGCCCTACGTCTGTGACTTTGAAGATGCCAACGAGCGCAATGCCTGGCAGTTCGTGAATGGGACCTATAACAACCAATGGTATATTGGCAACGCGGTCAGCTTAAGCGGGGACTATTCCTTGTATATATCGAACAATGGAGGTGTAACTTACGCATACTCTTTCCCTTATAACAGTTCTTACGTATGGGCATACCGGGATATCTATTTCGACCCGTCCGATTCCGTCTATACTCTTTCCTTTGACATGCGAGGGGTGGGAGGAACCAGTTACCAAATTTCAGCTTACACCAATGTTTACATCGGAAGTCCTGCCACACCTAACGGCACCGCCACGCCTGCCGGGGCCACCGAACTGGGAAACGGCCTTTGCGAGATGTCGGCGTGGACAACCAAAACCTACACGTTGAACCACTCCTACGCCGGTCTGCAACGACTCTATTTCTTGTGGCGCAACACCGGCTGGACAGTCTCCAATCCGCCGGCCGCCATCGACAACCTCACCATCGACGGCACCCCGTGTACCGATGTCCCTTACGAACTGACGGCGCAGGCGATGGACACGCTCGCCAATCTGTTGTGGTCTATGCACAACGGCAGTGCCGAATCCTACACTGTTGCCTACAAACTGCAATATGACACCGCCTTCACCTACATCAACGTTCCTGACGAACATCTCACCATTGGCAATCTCACCCCGCTGACCAGCTACGTTTGGAAAGTGCGGGCCAACTGTACTGCCACCGACCACAGCCAATGGTCTGCGGAATCCACCTTCCAGACCCCGGCGAACACCGCCCGTCTGCCATACGTATGTGATTTCGAAGATGCGGATGAGAACAGCCGATGGACATTCGTGAACGGGAATTACGCCAACAAATGGCATATCGGAAATGCTGTGAACAACGGAGGCACCTCATCGTTGTATGTCTCCAATGACAATGGTGCCACCAACACCTACACGACCAACTATTCCATGATATGGGCTTACCGCGATGTCTATCTGGATCCCAGCTATACCGATTATGTGATTTCATTCGACTGCAGAGCCTTTGGCGAATTGTATAACAACAATCCTGTTGACTACGCAAAGGTGTTTTTGGGTCCGCCTGTCACGCCACCTGTTTCAAGCAGCACAAACGTTGTTATTCCACAAGGTGCCACCCAGATGGGCGATGTCATTTACCTGGATTCCACCTGGCACAACGTTAGTGTCAATTTGGACAGTACCTTTGCCGGAATTCAACGCCTCTACATTTTGTGGCGCAGCGATGTGAGCATGGGCACCAACCCGCCAGCGGCATTCGACAACATATCCATCACTCCAGTGGGATGCGGTATTCCCCGTCATCTGACCACCAATCAGGTATCAGAAAATTCCGCAGAACTTTCATGGTCGGCGGTTTACCAGGCCGACTCCTACACGGTGGCCTACCGCAGACAATCCGACAGCACCTACAGCTATGTAACGACCCCTGATAACCACACTTTGCTGACCAATTTGTTGCCCAAGACCAACTATTTGGCAAAAGTCAAAACCAATTGTGACACTTCACAGGGCGTATGGAGCGACGAGTTCCAGTTCAGTACAACTACTTTGCCCTATTTCTGCGGCTTTGAGGAAGCGGAAGAGAACGCTTGTTGGATTTTGGATGACGGCATGAACAACCACAAGTGGTACATCGGCCATGCGGTGCACTATGAAGGTGATACAGCTCTGTACGTCTCCAATAACAACGGTGTTTCCAATACCTTTTCTGATAATGTGAACGCCCAAACTTGGGCTTACCGCGACATCTACTTCGACCCACAATATTCCGAATATCTGATGGAGTTCGACATCCGCTCATACGGTTATCTTGGAGCGTCAGTAGACTATGTGAGAGTATTTCTCGGACCGCCGGCAACTCCTTCTGGCAATTACACCCCCGCCAACGCAGAAGTTATCGGTGAATACTATGGAATGCCTAACTGGAACCATTACCGCTTCGTAATCAACGGTTCGCATGCGGGCATGCAACGTCTGTATTTCCTTTGGACACAGCAGATTGTCGGGACAAACAACAACCTTCCGGGTGCTGTTGACAACATCTCCATCGTCGGTTCGCCGTGCAGCATCCCGACGGAGTTGACCGTTTCCGACCTTGCAGACAACACGGCGGTGGTCTCTTGGAGCCCCGGATTGTGCGGCATCACCAACGACTACACGGTCGGCTATCGGATGAGCAGTGACACGGGATGGTACGAACTTTCCACCATCGATACATTCCTCCTGCTGGTGAATTTGCAGTCCTCCACGCAATACACATGGCGGGTACGTAAGAGTTGCGTGCCGTCATACGCCAGCCAATGGAGCGAAGAAAGCACCTTCTTCACGGAGGCCACCGAGGCGCAGCTGCCCTATTTCTGCGGCTTCGAAGAGAGTGACGAGAATCGTGACTGGCGTCTGTTGGGTGTGAGCGATAACCGCTGGTATATCGGGCAGGCTGCGCAACAAGCTGGTCAATACGCCCTCTATGTCTCCAACGACAACGGTGCCACCAATGCCTACAATGTTTACGGCTCTATGACTAATTCCTGGGCGTACCGCGACATCTATTTCACCCCTGGTTACTCAGAATACCAGATAGCTTTTGATTTCCGAGGGCTTGGACAGAGCGGTGATGACCGTACTCGTATCTTCCTCGGACCTCCGGTCCAGGTAGAGCCTAACGCGACCTATTCCATCACCATCCCTTCCGGATTGGAAGAACTTGGCAATGGATTGAACTCGGATGCTACATGGACCAGCCATTCGTTCACGGTTGATTCCACGCACGCAGGGCACCAGCGCCTCTACTTCCTCTGGAGCAACGGCTTCTATGAAGGGACGAACCCGCCGGGTGCTGTCGATAACATCATGATTTACGGCGGAACCTGTGCGGCACCGCATAGTCTGACGGTGACCGCAACCTCCACGACCAGCATCAGCATCCAATTCACCCCCGCCAACAACGGCGACCAGAATTGGGAGGCAGTCATCGTGGAAGACGGCCAACCTATAGATACTACGCAGATTGTTGCGCTGACAGGTACCGCCTATACTTTCAATAACCTGCACAAAGACAGGCTTTACGTCATCTATGTGCGCACCAACTGCGGGAACAGCCAAAGTGCTTGGAGCTCCACTTCCCAGAGAACGGATTGCGGCACCATTACCGATATTCCTTATCAAGAATCCTTTGACACCTACGGCACTGGCTCCAACTTGGACGGTTATTCAGCCTTCCCGAGATGCTGGAGCCGCCTCTACAGCTCGTACATTGTCGCGCCTTACCCGTTTATTTTCCAAAACGGATATTTCAGCGCACCCGGTTCTCTCTATTTTCAAGCCTCTAACGGCTACAACGTTGCTATAACCCCTGAATTTGACCCGAGCATTTCGTTGAATACCTTGCAGGCATCGTTCAAGTTCAAAGCCAACACAACGGCACCCAACTCCATCTTGATTGTGGGTGTGATGACGGATCCTAACGATTACGCTACTTTCACGGCTGTCGATACGGTCTTCCCGAATGTCATTGCCCCGATGTCTTGGATTGACAGGACTGTCAGCTTGGCCTCTTATAACGGCAACGGACACTATCTTGCTTTCGCGCAGGAGAACTCCTCCAATCCGCTTACTCCGGTCAGTATGGACGATCTGATAGTAGAGTATCTCTCCGACTGTCCGCTGCCCACGAACGTGACCGCCCAACCTATCACTTCCGACAGTGTGTTGGTGGATTGGCAGCCCGGCGGGTCGGAGACGGCTTGGCGTGTGGTGGTCGTTCCTACAGGCGATGCACCCGCTACGGGCACGCCTGTACAGACTGGAACCCATCCGATCGTCATCGGCGGATTGAATAACAACACGATGTACGATGTCTTCGTGCAATCCGATTGCGGCACCCAAACCAGCGCGTGGGGAACTCCCGCCACCTTCCTGTCCAATTGCGCTCCCGTTGTGGATCTGCCTTATTCGGAGAACTTCGACGACTACGCTTGGCTGAACACTTGGATCGTGCGTCCCGACTGCTGGACCTTCCCCGTGACCTATGTCGATTGTCCCAGAATCGAATGGAACACCTACGGCTATTACGGCATGGAGAGCAAGGCGTTACTGTTCCACTCTGACACATCTAGATCAGCCACTGCCGTTACCCAATCGTTCGGTGTGGATGTCCATTCGTTGCGGGCACAGTTCCGCCTTTCCGCCGACCATGAGTACATCGCCGGCTGCATGGAGGTGGGCGTGATGAGCGACCCGTACGATCTGAGCACTTTCGAATCCGTGCAGGTGTTTTCCATCGCCCAACACGATACCTGGCAGGATGTCACGGTGGATTTCCGCAACACCGCGATGACTGGAACCGGAAAGTATATCGCCTTCCGTCAGGTCGGCTGCCACTCCCCCAACATGTCAATGTGGATCGACAACTTGATTGTCTATCAAGCAGATGAGTGTGACGCACCTGCTAACCTGACTGCTTACGATCTCACACCCACTTCTGCCACCATCTCTTTTGAACCCTCAGAAAGCGCATCTTCTCAGTGGGAATATGCTGTTTGTGAGCAAGGTGCTTTGCCTGATGTTCAAACACCGACGACGACCGAAAATACAGCATTTGTACTCAACAATCTGACCTCTGGACAAACGTACAACGTTTATGTGAGAACCGTCTGCGGCACTAACAGCCATTCGGACTGGTCGCAACCGTTGACTATCACCACGGACTGCGGAATCATCGATCAACTGCCTTATACAGAGCATTTCGACACTTACGGCACCGATAATGAAACCGCTTTCCCCGACTGTTGGCGTCGCATTCTGACTCCCGCATCGTACTCCTACTATCCAATCGTGTCATCGGAGGAATCCGCTAGCGGTATCGGATCCATGCTCTTCTTTGCCAACTCCTTCAGCGACGACTGGGCAATATCCCCCGTACTCGCTCAGGAAATAGATCTTGACAGCATCCAGCTGGATTTCAGCTATTTCCAAAGTGTTGATGCTGTTCTGGGATGGGATACGATGTTCATAGGCGTGATGAGCAGTCCCTACGACGAGGCTACTTTCGTGCCGGTGGATACCATCACCCTCCAAAACTGGGGCGTGTGGGAACCACACACTGTACTTTTCGACAGCTATCACGGTGATGGAAGATACGTGGCATTCCGCTATCACTGTCCTGCATATTTAGGAAAGGTGAACATCGACGACGTGGTCTTCTCCGTAAGAACTGATGTCGGAATTGATGATCACGACTTGAGCCAACTGTTGCACCTCTATCCCAACCCCACGACGGGTAAGTGCACTATCCGCAACGATCAGTATGTGATGGAACGCATCGAAGTGTACGATGTATTTGGAAAACGATTAGAAGTATTGCAAATAAATGATTATCAAATAGATATTGATTTATCTTCCCGTGCTTCTGGCATCTACTTCGTGCGTGTCACCACCGAACAAGGAATGGTTACCAAACGGGTAGTGAAACGATAGCCCTATATTGGATTTGTTGCGAACTCCATTTTGTAGAGACGTGTCATGGCGCGTCTCTACTTTTCGTTTAAAAATGTACTTTTGCAACCCGATTTTATCATGCAAAAGGATGGACAGTAAGACCTTAATATCCCAATTAGAAGAAACCCAAACCCTTAGCAAACAGGAGTTTGCAGAACTCATTGCCCACCACACCGAAGAGGATGCACAGTTCCTGTTCGAGCGGGCGCGAGTGGTGCGCGAACGCTATTTCGGGAAGTCTGTCTATTTGCGCGGGCTCATCGAAATTTCCAACTACTGCGCCAACGATTGCTATTACTGCGGCATCCGTCGGAGCAACGAAACGGCTGACCGCTACCGCCTTACCGAAGAGGACATCCTCGCTTGTTGCGAGGAGGGCTACCAATTGGGATTCAGGACGTTTGTAATGCAGGGTGGGGAAGATGCCCATTTCACCGATGAGGTGCTGGTGCAACTGATCCGCAACATCAAATCGCGCTTTCCAGACTGCGCCATCACGCTTTCGTTGGGCGAGCGCGCGAAAGAGCGTTACCAGAAGCTCTTTGATGCCGGCGCTGACCGATATCTGCTGCGTCACGAAACGGCAAATGCACAGCATTACGCGCAGTTGCATCCCGCATGGATGTCGCACGCACGCCGCATACAGTGCT
>Ga0310696_10007526_pt1 | contig 12778 bp, 11 predicted proteins | sample AusTroGonzalo_MG_4_FD_203885 | JGI IMG/M metagenome (GOLD analysis project Ga0310696, IMG submission 203885) | Bovine rumen microbial communities from tropical cattle in Woodstock, Queensland, Australia - Gonzalo_02 (v2) (version 2) | ecosystem: Host-associated > Mammals > Digestive system >... | reverse complement strand
TCAAGTATCGTAATGCTTCTTTGCCGTTGGAACATGTGGCTGCGATCTCAAATCCGCCGCCTTCCCAATCGATAAGGACCTGAAGACCCTGAAGGATATAAGGTTCGTCATCTACAAGCATTACTTTAAGCATATTCCACCTCACTCAGATTTAGTGATGAGCTCAGCCGGGATCGTAATGATGACACTCATTCCGATGCCCTTCTCGCTCTCGATCGCAAACTTAGCCTGATCCTTGAACATCATCTTTATTCTGAGGCAGGCATTAAGGATTCCAACGTGTTTAGCTTTCTTAATAGTATCAATAGTGACTTCATTCATGTTGGTCTGCAGCAAGTTAACATCTGCTTCGTCCATTCCGTCACCTGTATCTTCAACTTCGATTACCAGGTTCTTATCCTTCATGTAAACGCGGACAAATATCCAGCCCTGTGCAGATTTGGACTCGATGCCGTGAACACACGCATTCTCAACGAAGGTAACCAATGTGAGCTTCGGAATAAGGATATGCTTGCACTCTTCCGCGATATCGATATCGAAAGATATCCTCTCACCGAACCTGTAACTCTGGAGCTGAAGATAGGCATCAATGAAGTCTTCTTCCTCTTCTATCGTAACGGCATCTTCATGCCACTCAACGTTCTGCCGCTCCATGACCGCAAGTCTCTGGACCATCTCGGCAGTCTCATTCTCGCCTTTGAGGATACTGTGCATACGGATACTCTCAAGGGCATTGAACAGGAAGTGAGGATTGATCTGACTCTGCAATGCGAGGAGCTCGGCATTCTTTCTGGCGATATCGTTCTCCTGCTCACGGAGCTTGTCCTTATAGATAGTGTTGGTAAGTTCGCTGTTGATACCTACGATCCTGTTGTAGTTATGCATCAGGGCGGAAATCTCATCCGAACCTTTGATCTCTTTGATTGGCTGGAAGATATCATTGTCACCTTCACCGAATGCCTTGCCCAAAATACCGATTCGCTCGGTAATGGAACGCTCGAGAAGCTTCATCAGAAGGATCGGGATAATGAGCGTCATGATGATGAGCAGGAAGGTAATCGGAAGGTTATTACTTAGAACAGTTTTTAACGTCAGATTCTCGGTAAAGGCGTAGATCGTCAGTGTATTACCGTACATAGGAAACTCTTTTACGGTGACATATGTTGCGTTTGCTGCCTTATCCTGAAGTGTCTTAAAATCGATATTCTGGTATTTGTTGGAATAGATTATGTATTCTCCGCAGCAAACGACCATCGCACATTCGGAATGAATCTCTGCGAGGTCTTCACTGATCCTCCAATTCTTATGCTCGATCGTTACGATCTTGTCGATGGCCGTAATCTTGTTTGTCATCCTTCTGACGTAGATAAATCTCTTCTGGTCAAATGATCTCATTACCGGCTCGTAATCGTAGTAAGCATAGAATGCCTCCTTGGCACCGCTCTCCATGTATTGCTGGTACCACACTTCGTCTTCCGCTTCTGTCAGAGGATGGAAATAGTTACCATTGAGCATCGTCTTGTTATTCGAATAGATAACGATCCTGTCTCGGTTATAGTCAGCTAATGTGGTAAAGAATGAATTCTCGATAGTGGCCGTATAGGCGTCGTAGTAATTGTACGGGGTCTCGTATGCAGTATTGATAAATGAATTGAGAGTCTTATTGAGGTCGAAGGCTGAAGCCATTGCTGAATCGTTTTTCAGCAGGTTCTCAAAATAACTCGAATAAGAGTCAATGGCATTCTCTCTGTCGTAATACTGGTTCCTGACTTCAGTCTCGTATATTGATCTTAAAAGGAATGCATCTGTAATGACGAGCGGTAATATGACGCCGAAAATGTACATCAAAAGGAACTTTTTGCTAAGCTTCAGTCTTCCTAATAGATTGCCCCCGATGTGCTTATCCATATCCGCCCCGGCCCTCGTAGAGTTCTGCTCCTCAATAATCTTTGTTTATCACGTAACCATAATAAAGAAATCGACTGGGCTTTGCAAACGAGCAGAAATTTAAACTGTTGAAATTATTCGGGTTTTATCTGTAATTTATCCCGTTGAATTAAACGGTTTGATTATCTAACATTTAACTATATATAAATGCTTTTTGAGGTATCCCCTATGCTTAAGATCGTAAAGACCGAGAACGGGCTTGTCAGAGGTTTGCCGGGTAACAACACCCGAATTACTGCTTTTAAAGGTATTCCGTTTGCTGAACCTCCAATAGGAGAGAACCGTTGGAAGGCACCTCAGCCCTGCAAGGACTGGGACGGTATCAGGGACTGCTATAAGTTCGCACCCATCCCCTACCAGGATCAGCCCGCCATCGGCACTGATATCTACTGCAAGGAGTGGCACGTTGATCCCGATATCGAGCGCGAAGAAGACTGCCTCTACTTAAATATCTGGACTAATGCAAAGAGCGCTGACGATAAGCTCCCCGTACTCTTCTGGATCTACGGCGGCGGTTTCCAGTGGGGATACTCCGCAGAGATGGAATTTAACGGAGAGAACCTTGCCAAGAAAGGCATCGTTGTCGTAACAGTCAACTACAGACTCGGCGCGTTCGGTTTTCTCGCTCATAGAGATCTGTTCAATGAATCTCCCGATGCTCCTGCAAACTTCGGCCTTTTGGACCAGCAGGCTGCTCTTAAATGGGTAGTAAGAAACATCGCCGCATTTGGCGGTGATCCCGAAAACATCACGATCGCAGGACAGTCTGCAGGCGGCGGAAGCGTTCTTAACCACCTTACCGCCAAATCAAGCATCGGACTTTATCAGAAGGCAATCATCCTGTCGGGTCTTATCCAGTTCCCTTACATCAAGGACTTCGTCATGACTCCGAGAACAACAGAAGACGCTTGCCAATATGGTGATAAGTTCTTCGCCAAGCTCGGTGTTAAGACAGTCGAAGAAGCAAGAAAACTCGATCAGGAATTCATCCGTGAAACTTATGGAAAGTTTAGAGAATCAGAGAACTTCTTCTTTACTCCCATGATCGACAACGTCTTCATGGACGATGAACCGTATAAGCTCTTCCTCGAAGGTAAGCACGCTCACGTTCCTGTCATGTCGGGAAACACATTCGATGAATTCCCGAGCTTTATTTTCGCGAACTCAAAAGAAGAATTCGAAGCAACGGCAAGAGAGATTTTCGGCGATAAGGCTGACGAATTCTTATCATTCCCTGAAGCACAGGCTAAAAACGGCAACATGTATGCATCAGTCCGTGCGATCGAATGTGCGGTCAAGGCAGCATTTGCCCACAACGACAAGCCCGGTTACTACTACAGCTTCGAACCCGACATTCCGGGCGAAGATAACCCCGGCACATTCCATTCCGTCGATCTCTGGTTCTTCTTCGATAACCTTGATAAGTGCTGGAGACCCATGGTCGGCCGTCACTACGACATCGCAAGACAGATGAGTACTTACTTTGCAAACTTCGTAAAGAACGGTGATCCGAACGGCAACGACGTCGACGGCAGCTCACTCCCTCTGTGGAAGCCTTATACTCCTGAATCCAAGAACGAGATGCACTTCACACCTGAAGGTGCCAAGACATGCGTTCAGGAAGATTCACCTGAATCTGATTTCTACACTTTCATGACAAAGCATATCGAGAGCTCCGCAACTGGAGTCATCGATGAGAGCAAGGGCGAATCGAAGCCCAGGGTTGACCTCTACACAGTTCCGAAGAAGCAGGCAATTAACCCCTATCTTCCTAACTGGGAGTTCATTCCCGACGGTGAGCCTTATGTATTCGGCGACAGAGTCTATATATACGGTTCACACGATTTCTTCAACGGCTATGCTTTCTGCCCCGGCGACTATGTCACATGGTCAGCACCCGTTAACGATCTCGGCAACTGGCAGTATGAAGGCGTCATCTTCAAGAGATCTGACGATCCTGCCAATGCTGACGACCGCGGATGCCTCTATGCACCTGACGTTACGATCGGACCTGACGGAAGATACTATCTGTACTATGCGTTGGACAATGACTGTGTCATCTCGGTAGCAGTATCAGATTCACCTTCAGGCAAGTTCGAGTTCATCGGAAATGTTCACCACGAAGACGGCACACTCCTTGGCAAGAAGGAAGGCGAAGAGCAGCAGTTCGATCCCGGTGTAATTACCATCGGCGATACGACATACCTGTACACAGGATTCTGCGGCCAGGGTGACAAATCCCGTCACGGCTGCATGCTTACTGTTCTTGATAAGGACATGCTCACAGTAAAGCGCGCTCCTGAATTCGTAATTCCTTCAACACAGTACAGCGAGGGCACCGAATTCGAAGGCCACGCATTCTTCGAAGCTCCTTCCATCAGGGAGAGGAACGGCATCTTCTACCTCATCTATTCTTCACAGGTAATGCACGAACTCTGCTATGCAACTGCTGATAATCCGTTGGGACCCTTCAGCTACGGCGGAGTCATCGTAAGCAACTGCGATATCGGCATCGACACATATAAGCCTGCTGATAAGCCCGCATGCTTCGGTGCTAACAATCACGGAAGCATAGTTGAGATAAATGGCGAGTGGTACATCTTCTATCACAGACAGACAAATAACAACTGGTATTCACGTCAGGGCTGCGCAGAGAAGATCAAGTTCAATGAAGACGGTTCCATCCCTCAGGTCGAGATCACATCCTGCGGCCTTAACGGCGGACCTCTCACTGATATCGGAGAATATCCCGCTCATATCGCATGCAATCTCTTCAACGACAAGAACCAGATGTACGTCGGCGAACTTCAGGCAGCTAACGTATCGAAGGACCATGAAGACGGCGTAAAGGATCCTTCCTATGTAAGAGATATCTACGACAACACAACTGTCGGATTCAAATACTTCGACCTCAAGGGTGTAAAGGGCATTAGGATCACTACAAGAGGTTACGGCAAGGGCGAGTTTGAGATCAAGACCGCAATTGACGCCGAGCCTCTGGCAAAGATCAGCGTGGACTTCTGCACTGCCTGGACAGTAGGCACGGCAGATTTCACCGTTGCTGACGGCGTATATCCTCTCTACTTTACATTCAAGGGTATGGGAAACAAAACTCTTCTGAATTTTGAGTTACTCCACTGAGCAAGAAATATTCATAAGGAATAGACCTCCTTCTTAATTAATGTCCCGGCTCTCCTCGCACTTCAGGGCCGGGACATTAATTTGGGAGTTTTTTGCCTCATCTTCTGCCTGATTCTTTTCAGGTTCATTTTAGGTAGCCCCAATATCATTAAGCCAACGATAGAAGAGAGGGCGCAAAAATGGCTTACCAGGATATTTTCGAGAGATACGAACTTAAATACTTCCTGACTGCATCTCAGAAGAAGCTTCTTTTAAACGAGATAGAGGGCAGATTAAGTCTTGACCAGTACGGCAGGACTACGATCCGCAACATCTATTACGACACAGAAAGCTACAGACTCATCAGGGATTCATTAGATCATCCGGTCTATAAGGAAAAACTCAGAGTCAGATCCTATCAGAGAGCAGACATCGGCGATATGGTCTTCGTCGAGATAAAAAAGAAGTTCGAAGACGTCGTTTACAAAAGACGCGTGGCAATGCCAAGGCTCGCGGCAGAACATTGGATAGACAGCAAAGGATCACTGCCGTTCAGATCGCAGATCACCTCCGAGATCGATTATTTCCTCGAATTCTACGAAGGGATCGAAGCAAAGGTCTTCTTAAGTTACGAACGCGAAGCCTATGTGGGGATCAAGGATCCGGACTTCAGGCTGACACTAGACGAGAACATTTTGGCAAGAGATTCGGAATTAAATCTTGGAAGCGACATCTGGGGGACGCCCCTGCTTCCTCCCGGAACGACACTTATGGAAGTTAAGATCGCAGGCTCGATGCCTCTGTGGATGGCAAAGTTCTTAAGCGAGAACAGCATATCCAAGGTTACCTATTCCAAATACGGAACCTACTACAAAGAGTATCTTGCCGGCAACCGGAAAACAGAAAGGAGTTACTGCTATGCTTAATATATTTAATTCGATCATTCCGGACACAGGGGTAACACCTGCAGTATTTATAATCATTGTCCTGGTCTCACTGGTATTAGGCGGACTGCTTGCCCTGGTACATACATATAAGAATGACTACACCAAGAGCTTTGTCATGACGCTGGCGCTCCTCCCTGCCGTAGTAAGCGTGGTTATCCTGATGGTAAACGGCAATATCGGAGCGGGCGTTGCTGTAGCAGGAGCATTCAGTCTCGTAAGATTCAGATCGGCACCCGGAACTGCAAGAGAAATCGGTGCGATATTTGCAGCGATGGGCATGGGCCTTATTACGGGAATGGGATACATAGGTTATGCCGCCTTGTTCACATTGCTTATCGGCATTGCCATGATCGTCTATTCAAACTTTGCAATGGACGGCAAGAAGAATCTTCGTAAAATCCTTAAGATCACAATCCCTGAGAACCTTAACTACTCTGAAGTCTTCGACGAGATCTTAAAAGCTTACACCAGTTCTTACAAGCTTAAACAGGTCAAGACCAGCAACATGGGATCCCTGTTCAAGCTCAGCTACGAGATAGTGCTAAACGATCCTTCAATCGAGAAGGAATTCATCGACAAGCTCCGCACGAGAAACGGTAATCTCGAGATCTCCGTCTCCGAATACCAGTCGCAGAGCAACGACCAACTTTAAGAAAGGAGTTACGGCAATGAAAATTTTTTCCACTGAACATAAAATGCTGGCAGTAATACTGTTCTGCTCTCTGGCAGCTTCCCTGTTTGCCGCCTGCACATTACCTGCCGGTAATACCCCTGCGACAACTTCGGCTGCAACAACTTCGGCTGCAACAACTTCTTCAGAGTCTTCTGTTGCAGAAACAATATCAACCATTGAGATAAGCATTGACTACGACGAGGAAGACGCTGAGATAATCAGCCTTAACGGTGATTCGGCAAGCTCGGATTCAGATTCGGTCACAATTGACGGTTCTGTCATAACAATAAAGTCCAAAGGCACATACAAGATCTCCGGAACTCTTAATGACGGGTATATCGTAGTTGATGCCGGCGATTCTGATGACGTAACCCTAGTATTTGACGGGGCAAGCATCACGTCTTCTGACTACGCGGCTCTCTACTGCCTTAATGCAGATAACGTGTACATCATATTGGAAGACGGCACCGAGAACCTTCTTGCCAACAAGGGTTCATTCGATTCTAAGGACGATAACAGTGTCGATGGCGCCATTTTCGCGAAAACCGATATCACGATCAACGGCACGGGCTCGCTTAAGGTCGAATCTGAAGATCACGGCATCGTCGGAAAAGATGATGTGGCCATCGCCGGCGGCACTATCGAGATCAACGCGGCAAGTGACGGCATCCAGGCCAATGATTCCGTAGTTATCCAGGAAGCTGTAATTTACATTTACTGCGGCAAAGACGGGATCCAGTCTGATAACGAAGATGATTCTTCAAAAGGATATGTCTTTATTTCTTCTGGTGAGATCACGATAGAGGCAGGAGACGACGGCATCACCGCATCTTCTTCCCTGCAGATAGACGGCGGAATTGTCGATATCGTCGATTCTTATGAAGGACTCGAAGGCCAGAATATCGTTTTGAACGGCGGAACCATAACGGTATCTTCATCAGACGATGCCATAAATGCGGTATCCGCATCTTCTTCAGGCGAGATGTTCGGTGATGACGGAAGCACACTGGTCATCAATGGCGGTGAGATATATCTCATGACAGGAGGCGACGGTGTCGATTCCAACGGAACATTTGACATGACTGGCGGATATCTTGTAGTCATGGGACCTGAGATAGGTGCAAACGGCTCTCTCGATGTCAACGGCAGTGCAACGATCACTGGCGGAACGGTCATAATGGCAGGCGCTTCAGGTATGGCAACAAACTTTACGAGCGCGACACAGGGCGCAATCCTGTTATCAGTAGGCAATCAGTCTGAAGGTTCTGAGATAAAGGTTACGGACAGTTCCGGTAATGTGATATTAAGCGCAGATTCTGTCAGCTCATACCAGACAATACTTGTGAGCAGCCCTGACATGACAAAGGGCAGCAGTTATACCATTACAGCCGGAAATTACGAAGAAACAATAACACTTGAAGAATATATTTACGGCTCAGGAATGGGGTCTGGAGGCCCCGGAGGAGGCGGTGGACCCGGATTCTGATTCCCAGGTTAACGCCAAAGCATTGAAGTCATGGTTATTTTGATAATAAAACCTTTAACATTATCTTCAAATTACGTTAAAACAACATTTAAGTTATGTCGTTGAAATCTAACAAAGAATAAACTATACTTCAATTATCAACAAAGACATTTTTCTATTCCTATTATCCCCATATTTGCGGCCACCCTTCCCGGGGTGGTCGCTCCATTTATGAGCATATTACAGGAGCTTAATTAATTTGCAGTTTTCAATGCCTTCTTCCCAGAATTTCTCGAGGGGTTTATTCCTTATCCGGCCGACAATTGCTGAGTTCATGGCACCGTGTCCAACGATCAGGACATCCTTGCCTTCATTGACCTGAGGAAGGGCAACTTCGTTTAAGAATTCACCTGTTCTCTTGATTAATTCTTCGAGGCTCTCGGCGCCGCCCACAGCCTTATAACCTGCGGGATTGAAGAACAGTTCTCTAACGGGGCACTCAGGCTTCTCAAAAACGTCCTGTTCGCCCTCGTAGATGCCGAATCCCATCTCTTCTAGTCTGTTATCTATAACGATCGGCACGTTCCTTCCTTCAAGAAGAAGATCTGCTGTCTGTCTGGCTCTTATGAGCGGTGAACAATAGCAGACGTCAAAGTGGACGTCCTTATAACGATCGTGAGCTTCTTTTGCCATCACTATTCCCGACTCATTTAAGGGAATATCCGTCTTGCCTTGAAGTTTATGTATTACGTTCCAATCTGTTTTTCCGTGTCTGATTATGTAAAGCATTTATTTTTCCGTCTTATTCTTTATATTTGCTACGAGTCCCAATACCTTGTTGTTCTCTTCGAGCTTTTCCTTGGCAACATTTCCGCTAAGCACATTGAAGTTAATGAAGAACATCTTAACAAGTGTCTTAACCTTTGCGCCTGAGTCGTTCCTGATCTGGCGCATGCGCTCGATCATGGCTTTGCTGCCCTTAAGTCCTACCTTGGTCATGGCTGTAAGTGTCTCGCATCCTGAAGCTTCGAAAACCGAGAACAGTTCGTCCACGAATGCTTTCCGAGCTTCAAAATCCATCTCATCGAGCCACGTGGTCATGGTATCGTCAAACAGATCACTTATCTTATCAGTAAAGTCGCAAGTCTCAAACTCTTTGCCCTCGAGCTGCCAGGAAAGAGGCAGGTGCTGCATTATTCCGAGCTCGTTACTCTTAACAACAATAGGTTCTGTCGTGTTGCAGAGAAGCCTTCCTACGATGGAACTCTCCGGGATGACTTTGGTTATCTTCGGCTGGAGGCTCATGAAGTGCTCATTCTCCATCGCTTCGTGATTAAATCCCGGTCCGTCGAAGTTATAAATGTCCAGCGCTCTGTCAGATAAGGCATAAGGAGCCGCCATTACTGCATATATCGCGAGGTGCCCGCCCTTGGAGTGACCGCCGATACGGTACTTATCTATTCTGGCAGTCATGGTTGCCGTCAGATAAGCCGCAGCTTCAGTCTCGGCAGGCACTGTCATGAAGCTTAAGTTGAAGTCTTCTTTCCATCCGATTATGGTATCGTCCGTTCCTCTGAATGAGATGAACGGGATGCCGTCAGATGTGTCTATCTCAACTGCCGCGAACTGGATCCCTCTGGATATGTCGGTATCGTCTACATAGTTCAGAAGATATGCGTCCTTGAATCTGTCAGATGCTGCAAGTGCCTTAAGAAGGGTCGGTCCGAAGTTGATAAATGACTTGTCATTAGCTATCTCTTCTTCAGAATGCATCTCGAAGAATCTGAATGAAGCTTCTTCGATAGTTATCCTGCCACCGCCGATCCCCGGTACGATGCCTTCAAAATCGACATAAGAAAGACTCGACAGCAATAATGCGTCGATTGTATTAAAAGGATCTCTTGTAAGAGGCAGGTCGCCTCTCCAGGCCAGATAGTCAAGCATGTTACTCATAGCAGTAATTATAATACAAAAGAGGTTGCCTCATGTGAGACAACCTCTTGAAATAACATTTGCAGTTATTGGATTACCTTCTGCCTGTCTTAAGCGTAAGGTCTTCCAAGAATCCCTTAGGACTTCTGATCTCAAGTTCACCTTCAACCTGAACGATGAGGTCATTAGCAACACCTGTAAGGATCAGTACTGAAGTACCTGCGAACCAAACGTTCTGGAAGCCTGTAAGTGTTCCGATAACTGTCGGAATGATGCAGACGAGAACGAGGAAGATTGCTTCCATCCAGTTGAGTCTGAATGCTGTTGCCTTGATGAAGTCTGTTGTAGGCTTACCTGATCTGATACCGTTGATCATACCGCCGTTCTTATTGATGTTATTTGCAATCTCAACGGGATGGAAATTGATCGCCGTATAGAAGAATGTAAATCCGATGATAAGAAGGAAGTAGATTACATAGTACCAAGCGCTGCCTGTAAATGTGTTCTTGATCCACAATACAGCCTTGTTTGTGCTGTTGCTCAAGAACAAATTAACAATGATGTTAGGGATAGCGAGGAGCGACATAGCAAAGATAACAGGCATAACACCTGACATGTTGACCTTGAGAGGAATGTAATCTCTGTTTCCGCCGCGCTGCTGTCTGCCGATAACCTTCTTTGAATACTGCACGGGAATTCTTCTCTCTGCATTCTGGATGTAGAGAACGAATACGATGATAGCAACTGAAACAAGTGCTACACCTACGAATACAAGAATTCCGACTAATGTTCCTGCAACAGGATTCTCGATCTTGGTGCTGATATCAACGCTCTTAGCATAAAGTGTCTTAACCATCTCAGGGAGACGGGTAACGATACCTGCAAAGATTATCAATGAGACACCGTTGCCGATACCCTTATCATTGATCTTCTCACCTAAGAAGACAACGATAGCGGCACCTGCTGTGAATGAAACAATAACAACTCCGGCATTGAGCCAAGTAGGAAGGCTTCCGTTGAGTGCCGTACGAGTTGAGTAGCAGAAAAGGCAGGACTGAACCAATGCCAGACCGATTGCCGAATAACGCGTGATCTTGTCCATCTTCTTTCTGCCGGACTCACCTTCCTTGGACATATCTTCCAAAGCAGGGATAACGACAGTAAGGAGCTGGATGATGATGGATGCGTTAATGTAAGGGGATACACCCATGGACAGGATCGAAGCGTGGGCAAGACCACCACCTGAAATAATGTCCATGATGCTTCCGAGCTGGCCCCACTGACGGATAAGTTCGGTGAACTTCTCACCGTCCATACCCGGTACAGGAACGAGACCGCCGATCATAAAGATCCCCAGGATCATGAAGGTATAGAGCAGTCTTTTACGTATAGACTCTACACGAAAAGCGTTTACTGCAGTATCAAAAATACCGTTCATGCCTATTAACCCTCCGTAGCCGTGCCTCCGGCCTTCTCGATCTTCTCCTTAGCAGAAGCTGTGAACTTAGCTGCTGTTACATCGAGCTTCTTTGTGAGCTCGCCGTTGCCGAGGATCTTGACGCCGTCGTTGTTCTTAGGAAGAGTGATGACGCCCTTCTCTGCAAGAGCCTTAGCGTCTACTGCTGTTCCGTTATCGAAAACCTCAAGATCTCCAATGTTTACTTCAATGTAAGCAGGAGCAAATCTCTTGTTGTTGAAGCCTCTCTTAGGGAGACGTCTGTAAAGGGGCATCTGACCACCTTCGAAACCAGGTCTTACACCGCCGCCTGAACGAGCGTTCTGACCCTTGTGTCCACGACCTGCTGTCTTACCGTTGCCGGATCCGGGACCTCTACCCTTGCGATATGCTTTTGCGTTGCCTGCGGAAGTCATTTCATTGAGCTTCATGTGGCACCTCCATTAATTCTCTTCAACGGCTACGTAGTTAACAGCCTTTTTGATCATGCCGCGTGTAGCCTCATTGTCAGCCTTCTCAACAGTCTGACCGATCTTCTTTAAGCCCAGAGCTCTGATAGTAGCTTTCTCGGACTCTCTTGCCTTATTTGTGCTTTTGACAAGCTTAATCTTGATATTAGCCATTTGAGTTCGGGCCTCCTTACTTAATCTCGTCAACTGACTTACCGCGAAGTCTTGCAACTTCTTCTACGGACTTCAAGGTCTTGAGACCCTCAAGTGTAGCGTTGACCATATTGTTGGGATTGTTGGATCCGATAGATTTTGTACGGATATCTGTGATACCTGCGAGCTCGCATACTGAACGAACAGGACCGCCAGCGATGACACCGGTACCGGCTGCAGCAGGCTTCATTACGATGTGAGCAGCAGCGAATTCACCAACTGTCTCGTGAGGGATAGTACCGTTAACGATAGAAACATCAATGATGTTCTTCTTAGCTTCTTCGATACCCTTTCTGATAGCGTCCGGAACCTCGGTAGACTTACCGATACCCTTACCTACACGACCCTTTCTGTCACCGATAACTACGAGAGCAGCAAATCTCATGTTCTTACCGCCCTTAACAGTCTTGGAAACACGGCCGATGTGGATAACGCGCTCTTCGAACTCCTTATCCTTCTTTTCTTCTCTTGAAATGTTCTTAGACTCTAAAGCCATCTAATTTGCTCCTCCCGATTAGAATGAGAGACCGGCTTCTCTTGCCGCCTCTGCCAAAGCCTGTACTCTTCCGTGATAGA
>Ga0310696_10007524_pt1 | contig 12779 bp, 4 predicted proteins | sample AusTroGonzalo_MG_4_FD_203885 | JGI IMG/M metagenome (GOLD analysis project Ga0310696, IMG submission 203885) | Bovine rumen microbial communities from tropical cattle in Woodstock, Queensland, Australia - Gonzalo_02 (v2) (version 2) | ecosystem: Host-associated > Mammals > Digestive system >... | reverse complement strand
GGGAATACTGCGGCGAGGTAAAGGAGATATTCGCCTTTGTGGCGCCACGGGTGGCAGGCGCCAGGTGGGAGGAAACCAAGGAAGAAGAGCTTTCTGTGTCGCTGGCAGGGCCGCTCTCACGGTTCACTGAGGCAGAACGGGAAAAAATAATGACCGCCGCCAGGGAGCAGGAAATCCTTAACATCATCAAAGAGGCGGGCTTTTTCCCCGCGAAGGCAGATAAATGATATAGTATGTTCCCTAATATGAGAGACTGCCGGGCAATGATAATTTATAAAAAATCTCCGTCTGATATATCAGGCGGAGATTTTTCTTTGTTTTTTGGGCGGGTCATTTCCGAACAATCGGTGCGTTTTGTTAAAGAATATGATATAATAAAATAACATATAAAATTAGGTAAGAAGATAATGTTGCCAAATAAGGGAAGCACGGTGTTTTAAGAATGAAGAAAACTAGGAGGAGCGGACATGAAAAAGTATCTTTTGAGCTTGGTGTTAACATTCTTGGTGGCAGTGAGCGTGTTGCTGGGCGGGACAGCTCCGGCTGAGGCCGGAGATTTTGTGCAGGTGGCCGATACAGGAGTGCTGCAGCTGAAATCTAATGAAAAATGGGAAAAAGAATATCGTACCAAAATGGGTGATGTCAAAATTCGTTTCCGTAACTTGGCGAATGCCAAGGATGACAAACGCTACCACCTTATTATCTGGTGGCGCGACCCGGGTGGTCGTAAATATGTACGGGTAGCGAACGGTTACAGCCCAAAGAACAAGTTTGGGTATGCGTTTAAAGTTTTCCACGATAACAGTACCGGCCGCGTGTACTTTGCCATGGACGCGCATGGGCGTCTGGTGCTGTATGGGTATGATACCTTTGCCGGAAAGCTGGAAATGTATGTGGACAGCATAAATTACTATAGTCCGTTGCCTCTGCCCGAGATGTTTGTGCGCGAGGATGGCGATTTAGAGCTGAGTTTTAATAACGTGGAACGCACAGCGAACCCTACCCGGTACCGTCTGTTCTGGGATAAGGAGCGCAACTGGTTTGGGTACCAGGATCTGAATGTTCCCGTGTATTATGATGTACCGGCCACGTATGACGATACCGTATACGATACGTCCGTACATGAGGCAAAGACCATTTACGAAGGCGTGGATTAATTTGAAGGCAGGAGGATCGTATGCATTGCCGGAATTGTGGACAGGAAATAATAGAAGGCTCGGAGTTCTGCGGCAACTGTGGCGCGCGTATAGAGCGCCATCCGGTAGGGCAGACTTGCGCTCAGTCTGGCAGCCTGAATCTGCCTGAAGCGGATTTTTGTTCGGAGTGCGGTGCCAGACTGGGCGGTGAAACAGTTCCGACGCAATCTTTTTGTCCCGAATGCGGTGCAGCGGTGAAGCAAACTGCCAAATTTTGCAAAGAGTGCGGCGCCAGACTGGGCGGTGAAACAGTCCCGATGCAATCTTTTTGTCCCGAATGCGGGGGACCTCTGAATCCCGGTGCGGCATTCTGTCGTAATTGCGGGCGGGTGCTGCAGCAGAGGGCGGAGTATGCTCCTGCTGCGCCGGATACGGGGTCAGCAACGGAATACAGGCCGACTTATCAGCAGCAAGCACAGGCACAGCCACAAGGACAGGATTATTCCCAACAACAAGACTGGGTGCAGTCGCAAGAATGGGAACCGGCACAGGCTCAACAGCAGTGGCAAGCGTCACAAAAACCACAAAAATCCGGTCAGCACAAAATGCTGATGGCGGCTGCCGCTGCCGTGGTTTTATTAGTGATTGGCATTACCGGGTTCTGGAAGCCCGGCTTTTTACTGGACCTGTTCCGCTCCACGGCCAAACTGGAAAACGGCACGCTGGCGCTGCATGATATTTCGTTGAACTTTAAGCAGACGAACCTGGCTAACGGTAAAGCCACGCTGACTACCGTTAAGGATAAGGAAGTAGAAGTACATAACGGGCTGATTGGCGACCTGTATGTCATGAAGATTGACAAGAGCTGCCAGGGTAAAGTCACGGTATCCGTGCCGGTGCCGAAAGACTTTAAGCCGACCACCGGCAACGGCCTTTACATAAAACTCGGTGTAGGGCAGGATTACACTTTGGCTGACGGGAAAAAAGAACGGTATTATGATTACTTCGATGCAACGGTGAAGGATGGAAAGGCCGTGGCTGTCATTGATCCGGCTGCCTTGGGGCGAAGCGTACGTAAGAGTAAGGCATCGCCCGCAACATCAGCGGAGAAAAAGAAACCAGATTTAGGCGAGTTTACAGAATATGTGGGATTCTTTTTTAAGCAAGGTATTTTAATGTACGGTGAAGGTTATGAGAACTCCAAAGGTCATTTTCGCCTGTGGTACAACTACAATGTGTCTAAATCTAAAAACGTTTATATGGGGGGAGACGAAGCCAAAAGGATTCTTAGCGATTTAGAAGAGGCCTACAATTACTATAAGACTCATGGATATGCTGAACATGTGGATACCTTCACACCCATCGATGTTTATATCACCCGTTGCGCAGATGAAGGCGGTTGGAATCCGATAACCGGCAACATAGAACTCAAGGAATCCAGTATGTTTGGAGTAGATTATAATAAGCACTATGAGGGAGACCAAAGAACCCATACTAGGACCACTATCTACCATGAGTTCTTTCATGCAGTGCAGCAGAGCATGATTGGTTCGATTGCTAATGCTTTAGGATTATTGAAAAGCAACTGGTTTGGTGAAGCGACGGCGACGCATTTTGAAAGATTGGTTGTCCCCAATGACGCAAGTGAAAATGGAAAAGACCACTTCTCGCTACTTTGGCAGGGGGTAATTCCTGAAGGAAACAGTGCTGCCGACGGCTATGCACGGGGACTTCTGATTGATTATATGAGCAGCAAACTGGGCGGCGACGACTGGATTAAAGATTGCTATAGACTCTGGCTCGGAAACAATACGCTGAAGGATTTCATGAAAAAGATAGCCCCTTCAGAGGCAGATTTTGCCGCAAAATTTTATATGGAAGTGATTAGAAATAGAAAACTGATTCCATTATATGATCCTTCTTCTTATTTCAATAAAAGCCGTAACCCCGATAAAGCCGCGGGAGAAGATCGATATATAAGCTCGATAAAGTTAGCGATGGATGATACGGCCAAAGAAAAAGTAAAAAAGAGCGAAGAAGATGCTTTTCCTGTTGTATTTGCCAGCCCAGCCTTTGAACTAGCGGGTTACGGAGGACGTGTAGTCAGTCTGATAACGAAAGAAATTATAAATAAGAAGCCGGTCGACCTGACTGAGAGCTTCCCGGATAAATGTCAGTTGAAGTTAGAGGCCGAAGGCGGGTGCCGGATACAGATTATTGAATTTACTGGGGAAAAAAATAGTATTGTAAAGGGTACCATTATTAAAAATTTCAAGGAGCAGTTAAACAAAGGTTATAAATATATAGTGTTGGTAACCTCCACCCAGCCCAAAAAGCAAAAAGTCGTGCTGAAGGCCACGCTGGAAAAGGAAGAACTGAAAGAAGGTATTTATAACGGCAAGGCGACCATGATACTGGGAGAGTATAGTGAGACAATTAATAATCGCTTAGGGTTCCGGCTTTCCAGGGAAAAGGATGGCCGGTGGGGCCTGAACGTATGTCTTGCAAATGGGGATAATTTTGGATCGGCCCCCAATGTCCCCATCACCTATAATGCAAAGCAAAAGATATGGACAGGTCACAGAAAATTTAAGGAAAATTTTTCAAGTAATCCTAACAAACCGAAAGAAGACTTGAACGATATCAATTGTACATTGCGAGTCAAACTGGAGGGAGAGAAGCCTGTTTTGTTTGTAAATTATAAGATTGATACTACCAAAAACTATGGATCTTTTACAAAAGAAAGTATGGAAATACGTTTTGAGGGTAAGTGGGACAGTGAGTTAAAGGGAAAAATAATAGGGCTAGGCAAGATAACCATACTGGAATAATGTTAAGAAGGGTGAAACACTTTAGGGGGTAGTATGATGGTAAGCAATGTATATGCGAGACAGACAAAGAAATTTTACGTGCCACAGATTAGATTGATTGGTATGGCCATCCTGACTGTGCTGTGGGTCGTACTGTCCCTTTTTGCGTTTTCCTGCACGGGGGTTGAGGCTGCGGTGCCGAAACCGGAGGAAATCAGCGGTGAGTATCAATATTATGCAAAAAGTAGTAATGGCAGCGGGTCTGCTAGTGGTACCAGAATACTTATTTTTAAAGGAAATAGACTGTATTATGTTGAAGGAGGGGGTTCGGCGCCATTAGTTTATAATGCGCAGGCTGGTACTGCGAGTGGAACTTTTCGCGATGAGGATGAATCTACTAGTTTAAGTTTAAGATTCAATAAAGGCGCCGATGGGAAGGTGCACGCTTCGGGAACTTATACTTCTACCGGTTCAAGTTACAGAAGTGTGTATTCTGTTACCGCAACAAAAGTCCGTTCCCTCCCAAGTGATTTTGGCGCTCCGGCTGCACCAGCCAATAAATCGCAGCCGAAAAATCCTGCTCCGCAGAAAAAAACGAATCCTGTAAAACCGGGTGCGAATCAGCAGAAACAGAAGAATCCTGCAGTGCAATCAAGACGTGAGCCGGGCAATCGTGAGATGCCGGGTTACATGGAACGTGCGCGCCAGCGTTATAACGAATATATGGAGCGCATGCGTCAGCGATACAATGAAAGAAATGAAAGATACAGTCGTGACAACCTGCCGGAATCTGACGCCGGTAAAGCGGCTGCTGCCGGGGGAACCGCCATGTTGGGTGGAATGCTGGGTGCTGCCGGGGCAATCGGTGCCGCGGCTGGGGCAGCAGGCGGTGCTGCAGGCGGTGCAGCAGGCGGTGCTGCAGGTGGTGCAGCGGGCAGTGCAGGCGGCGGTTATGGCGGCTACGGTCCGAGTGAAGGCGGCTACGGTCCGAGTGAAGGCGGTTACGGTCCGAGTGAAGGCGGTTACGGTCCGAGTGAAGGCGGCTACGGTCCGAGTGAAGGCGGCTACGGTCCGAGTGAAGGCGGTTATGGTCCAAATGAAGGAGGCTACGGTCCTAACGAAGGAGGCTACGGACCAAACGAAGGAGGCTATGGACCAAGCGAAGGCTATGGCTCTGGTGATGACTATGAGGATGAGTACACCAAGGCCTTCAAAAATTACGATGAAAACGCTGAATATTACGAAGATCCCAATGCACGTCGGAGATATAGACCTGCTAAGGACGATGAATCCGGCGACAATCGTGACAGGTCTGACAATGATCGTAATGATTCCGACTATGACCGTGACGACTCTGGCGGAGATTATGATGACTCCGACTATGACCGTGACGACTCTGGCGGAGATTATGATGACTCCGACTATGACCGTGACGACTCTGGCGGAGATTATGATGACTCCGATTATGAACGCAATGAGTCCGATGAAGATTATGATGACTTCGACGATGAACGCAATGAGTCTGATGAAGATTATGATGACTCCGACGATGATCGCAATGAGTCCGATGAAGATTATGATGACTCCGACGATGAACGCAATGAGTCTGATGAGGATTATGATGACGACGACTATAATCGCGAGGAGTCGGATGAAGATTACGATGACGACTATAATCGTGACGAGTCGGATGAAGATTACGACGAGTCCGAAGAGAATTACAATGATTCCGAGCAAAACTACGACGAGTCTGAAGAGAATTACAATGAATCTGAACAAAATTACAAAGAGTCTGAAGGGAATTACAATGAATCTGAACAAAATTACGATGAGTCCGAAGAGAATTACAATGATTCCGAACAAAATTATAATGACTCTGAAGAGAATTACGATGACTCTGGTTATGAGCGCAATGATTCCGGTGAAGAGCATGAGGATACCGGGGAAACATTTGGCAGTCATAGAAATGGGTACGAAGAAAATCGTGACGACTCCGGAACAGAAGAGAGCAGCTATCGCGACAACTCTGATGAACATTATGATGAGTCTGCCCCTGGAACCGATGAGAACAATTATCGCGATGAGCCGGGTGCAGGCGCTGAGGATATGAGCGGAGACGGAGAGCAGCCGGAATCACAGGATAATACACAGGAAGAGTCTGCAGCGAACGATTTGCCTGCAGATACGCTCCCGGATAACTTGTACGTTGATGAAAATGGCAATATGTTTTTAACAACGCCTGAAGGTGAAACACTTCGCTACACTAAAAATGAAGACGGCACATACGATTGCCCGACCGAATCGCAAAGCGGGGCAAGAGTGAACTATAATGATGGTTATGACGATAATGTAAGGAGAATAACAAAAGAGGAGGATATTAAGGAGGCTTCCCGGGTGTACAAAGGAGAAGAGCAGCGGCGTCTTGATGAACAATATGCTGCTGCAGAAGCACGCCAGAAGGCCTGGGATGAGGAGGAAACAAAAAAGGATAGAGAATGGCAGGCAAAAGCCGACAAGGACAAGCGTGAAGTATCACAGCTCACCAAGGAAACACAAGAAGCATTACGGAAGCAGAAGCAGCAGGACAAAAAAGATGAATATATGTATGAGATGCGTTGGAAACACGGTCATGGAGACGAGTCTCTCAGCAAAGAAGATTTGATAAAAAATGCGAAAAGGGAACAAATCAAAAACAACATCGAAGGCGGTCACCATGAACAGGATGCAGCTACATGGGATGAACGGGTAGTGTACGCACAGGGGACAAAATTGGCGGTGGACACGGCGGTCATGACCTATGGCATGCTCACGCATGATCAGGTGTTGCCCAATGCATATAACGCTGCCACCAATTACGCGGGAACCACAATGGAAGCAATCGTGAATAAGAAATCCATAGGTAAAGCGCTTAAGAAAGCGACGGTAGACACCGCAGCGGATATGTATTCTAATGTGTTAGAATCGAAAGGGTATCACGTTATCGGTAACGCCTTTGCCGGTGCTGTTAAAAAAGCAAATGAAAATAATTATAACGGCCGTGATATCTGGGAAGGCACCGATGAAGCGGCAGCACAAGGTGGGGCCGTTGGCTTGGTTACTAAAGGAATAGGAAAAACAATTGAGAAGAGCAAAGGAACGGTTTTAGACACGAAAATTGCCGATATCGGACCGAATACGCGTTTGGACTTTTGGAACAATCCGAAGGTTGGTGCGGAGACGGATGGAATCGGAAAGACGAACTTGGCACAAGAGCCCGACATTTACAAACCGAAAGTGGGTCAGGAACCTGAAATTAACAAACCGAAACCGAATCTGGGTCAGGAGCCTGAAATTAACAAACCGAAACCGAATCTGGGTCAGGAGCCTGAAGTTAACAAACCGAAACCGAATTTGGGTCAGGAGCCTGAAATTAACAAACCGAAACCGAATCTGGGTCAGGAGCCTGAAGTTAACAAACCGAATGCAGAACCGAAGCCGGCAAGTACTTCGAAGCCGGACGCAGAACAAAAGCCGGCAAGTACATCAAAGCCGGACGCAGAACAAAAGCCGGCAAGTACATCGAAGCCGGATGCAGAACAAAAGCCGGCAAGTACTTCGAAGCCGGATGCAGAACAAAAGCCGGCAAGTACTTCGAAGCCGGAGGCAGAAAAGCCGGCAAGTACTTCGAAGCCGGATGCAGAACAAAAGCCAGCAAGTACTTCAAAGCCGGACGCAGAACAAAAGCCGGCAAGTACTTCGAAGCCGGATGCAGAACAAAAGCCGGCAAGTACTTCAAAGCCGGACGCAGAAAAGCCAACAAGTACTTCAAAGCCGGATGCAGAACAAAAGCCGGCAAGTACATCGAAGCCGGACGCAGAACAAAAGCCGGCAAGTACATCGAAGCCGGACGCAGAAAAGCCGGCAAGTACATCGAAGCCGGATGCAGAACAAAAGCCGGCAAGTACATCGAAGCCGGACGCAGAACAAAAGCCGGCAAGTACTTCGAAGCCGGATGCAGAACAAAAGCCAGCAAGTACTTCAAAGCCGGAGGCAGAAAAGCCAACAAGTACTTCAAAGCCGGATGCAGAACAAAAGCCAGCAAGTACTTCAAAGCCGGAGGCAGAAAAGCCAACAAGTACTTCAAAGCCGGATGCAGAACAAAAGCCGGCAAGTACATCGAAGCCGGACGCAGAACAACAACCTGCAAGTACATCGAAGCCGGACGCAGAACAAAAGCCGGCAAGTACTCCCGACAAATCGAAAACAGGCGACAGAAAAACCAATGATTTCAGCTTATCGAACGTGCCTGAGGTACCGAAACCGGATGACGAGGAACCAAAGAAAACAAGTATCGCCGAACAGCGGACTAGCCAAGACGGGTACAGAAATAATAATACCGATGCCGATACTAAGATGCAGGTTAACGAAGACGTACAGACTATGCGGTCTATGAATACGGTGCGTAATCTGAATGATTTGCAGCAAGGCTATAACAAGGCGGAGATGGAATACGAGAATAAGGTGTTCCAATACCGTGATGAATCCACCTATGTGGGGAGCGTCAAGGGAGAAGTAAACAGGGTATTGGAGCCGGAGGAGTTTGGAACGCCTGAGATAGGCACGGGCGTATTCAACGAGCAGACGGCTATCCATAAACAGTGGATGCCGATGGAACGGCATCATCAGCAGTATGCCGAGGCACAGGATCTTCGGAATCAATTAATGACGGATAAAACCCTGAGTGCAGCCGAAAAAACAGAGATTGGAAAGAAAATCAGTGACTTGGAGTGGCAGGCGGCCAGCAACCATTACGAAAGCGTTCGTACCACTGCGAAAGAGTTTAACGTAATCAAGCGCATAAACGATGTCAACATAAAGAATGGACTGGGAGACGGCCTGAGCAAAGAAGCCAAACAAATCGGCGAGTGGGCCAACCAGGTGGCAAAAGGTAAAATGGACGTTGACACGTATAAGAAACTGGTAACGGGACAGTTCGGTTCAGAAGAAAACGCAATGAAGATCGTGGCGAAAGGGTTCAGGATTACCAACAGGTAACTGGAGGGAACGAAAATGACAGGATACGATAACAACGCTGCGGGTACGTGGGTCTGTACCTGCGGAAAGGCCAACAGGGGTAAGTTTTGCGCAACGTGTGGCGCACCGCGTCCTGCAGCGCCCGTTCCTTCACCTGCCCGGCAGGCGGGATGGTTGTGTAGCTGTGGAGCAGTTAATAAGGGTAAGTTCTGCGCAACATGTGGCGCACCACGCCCGGCGGCAAATACGCAACAGGTATATGCGCAGCCGGCGCAGCCCTATCCGCAACAACAGGGATATCCGCAGCAGGGGTATGCGCAACAAGGGTACGGGCAACAGCAGCAACCCTATCCGCAGCAAGGCTATCCCCAACAAGGCTACGCGCAGCCGCAGCAGGCGAATCCTCCCCGGGAAGGCGAGGCGCCAAAGAAGGCTCCATCCATTATAGCGCAGGTAAAGGCGGGCGTGATGGACATCATCCGCCACCCGGCCAAATTACTGCCGACCATTATTTTGTCTGTGATATGGATGGTGATTTCGTATCTGATGGCCATGGGCAAGGACCTGGCCGTGGTCAAGTGGCTGAACACACTGACCTATGCCAGCGGCGGTATGTACGGCGGATCGTTGGGCGCAGCGGGCGGTATTTTCGGCAAGGCTGTGTTTGCGGCTGTTCTCAATACGATCGTTCTGTCCCTGTGGGCGGGGAAGAACCCGTTTGCCCCAGATGAAAAAGGGCAGAGCCTGATGAGCAAGGCTACCAACAAAGGAATGGCGCGTGTCGCCCCGTTCATCATCGGGCTGGGTGTCAGCCTTGTGCTGTATTATTTCTTTAACGTGACGAGCAGCACGAAGAACGTGATGGTAGGTGTGATGGCGGCCATCGGTACCATTCAGGCGGCGCAGAGCAGTCATGGCATCATCTTTTCCACCGTATTATTTATCATTGAGAAAGTCTCTGGCGGACGTTCGCCGTCCAGCAGTGCGGTGCGCAACAGCCTGATGGGCGCTACTGCCGGGTTTGCGATTTGCGTGCCGCTGACCTATCTGCGTCAGCCGCTGATGATTGTGGCGGCTGGCATCGCCGTATTCCTGCTGGGTATTTTACTGGCGGTACTGGGCCAGCAGAAAAAGCCGGCGCAGGCGTAAAACCTTTATAGATGGGAAGCTTGTAACGAAAAGAATACCATCAGAGGAGAATTTGTACGATGAAAAGATTTTTTTCTGTTTTGCTGGCAGTATTTGTGCTTGTGATTGGGTTGACAGGCTCAAAAACTGTATTTGCAGCGTCTCCTTTTACGCCGGGAAAACTTGCCGGAACGTATAATTTGATTTCAGCGCCTGTTGTAAAAGAAAAAGGCGCTACCTTGAAATATCGACCCTTCATGACCGTATCAGAGGGTGGCAAAGGTACAGTTGTCATAACTACCAGTTCTGAACAGAAATGGCAAGGGATTATTGATCCAAAAACAGGAAAAGGTTCGTGCAAAATGCCAATTACTAATAAATCCGGAAAAGTAGTTGGCACAGCCGATGTAGAAGTGAGGTTTAAACATCTGGGCGGCGGGGATTATTCTTTGGTCGTAATGGGCGGCGCAACTTATCAAAAGAAAGGTACTGGCGCAGCCGGCCCCACAGGTCCTTCTGCAACGCAAAAAGAAAAAACACAAAAGACAGATAAAAACAAACAGAATAACACAGCCAAGCAGAATGATACGGACAAACAGAATACAAACGATAAAGCCGATGGCAAACAAACTGCCGATAAAGATTTATCAGATATCGACGAAGAGGAACACGACGACCTGCCGGAATCGGATGCCGGTAAAGTAGGCGTGGCAGTGGGAACTGCTCTGGGAGGCGGGCTGCTTGGGTTAGCTGGTAGTGCAGTCGGAGGTGCGACGGGCGGCGGCGCCGGTGGTGCAGCGGGCAGTACTGGCGGCGGTTATGGTGGTTACGGTGGTAGTGACAATGGGTCGGGCAAGAATGATTACGAAGACGAGTATGGTGAAGAGTACGAAGACGAGCCCGATGAAGATTATAACGACGAGTCTGACGAAGATTACGAAGACGAACCAGACGAAGACTACGAAGGCGAGCCCGGTGAAGAAAACGAAGACGAGTCTGGCGAAGATTACGAAGACGAACCAGACGAAGACTACGAAGGCGAGCCCGGTGAAGAAAACGAAGACGAGTCTGGCGAAGATTACGAAGACGAGCCCGGTGAAGAAAACGAAGACGAGTCTGGCGAAGATTACGAAGACGAGTCTGGCGAAGATTACGAAGACGAGTCTAGTGAAGAAAACGAAGACGAGTATGGTGAAGATTACGAAGACGAGTCTGGCGAAGAAAACGAAGACGAGTCTGGCGAAGAAAACGAAGACGATCGTGATGATTACAACGACGATGATCGCGACGATCGTGAAGAAGAGAGAGAGGATTACGAGGACGCTGTTGCAGACGACAGCTCTGAGAGTGAGCAGGACGATGCGACCGAAGCGGAGGACAAACCGGAGCCATCGGATGACGTACAGAACGAGCCCGTGGCAGATGATGTGCCTTCAAAAGAGAATCTGGATAATGTGAGCGTTGATGACGATGGCAGTCTGCGCGTAACAACGCCCACGGGTGAAGAAATAGTCTATACGCGCAATGAAGACGGAACTTATAACATGCCGACCCAGACGGAAACCGGGGAAAATTTAGTTGATGAGAACGGGAATGCGATGGAGCCAGGGATGGTGACGACGCAGGAGGAGATTCTGAAAGGCGCCCAATGGTATAAGGATAATGAGCAGGCAATGCTTGCGGAACGGGCTGAGGAGGACGCGCGCCAACAGGCTGAACGGGATCGCCTGGCGGCGGAGAATGCCAAATGGCTGGAAAATGAACGGTCGAAGTACGGTCAGTTGTCGCAAACCAGCATCGATCTGATGAATGAAGAACGGCAAAGGAAAATTGATTTTGAACATGAAGTTCTTTTAGATAAGATTGGCCTGAAGCATGGTACTGTTGAAGACTATGTGACGAAGAATAAAGAGAACATCATGAATGCATTGAAACGCGATACTATAAAAGAGTACATCAAAGGTGGCGAATATGAAGGTGAAGCAGCTAAGTGGGATGACCGTATCGTAACGGCTCAGGAAACAAAATTTGTAGTGGATCAGACGGTCAACGCCTATGGTATGCTGACGCATGATCCGGTGTTACCCAAAGCCTATAACGCCGCATCAAACTACACAGAAACCATGACAGACGCATATGTAAATGGTAAAGACATGAAGAAAGCGTTCGTCAAAGCAACGGCAGACACCACTATCGATCTGGTAGTGGATAAAGGGGAAAATTACGGTTTCACGGCTGCCGTCCTCAGTAACACTCTTGGCAGTGGGGCTAAACAGATGAATGATAATCTTTATAATGGCCGAGAAATCACGGACGGCGTCTATGACTCGATGAAAGGCGGCGCGGTTACGGGTCTTGTTTCTGGAGGTGCAGGTAAACTGATCCAAGTGTCCAAGGGAACGGTTTTGGACACAAAAATTGCTGACATCGGACCGAATACGCGTTTGGACTTTTGGAACAATCCGAAGGTTGGCAACGTGGATGCGAATATACCAACCGGAAAAGTGCATACGGATGTAGAGACCGACGGAATGCGGCAGACGTCTATCGCCGAACGGCGGATGGGTGAAGGCTTGTTCAAATCGAACACACCGGACGTACAAACGGGAAAGCCAAACGTTTCTGACATGCAAACGAGCAAAACGAACCTGGGTGACGGCAACACCGGAAGTACCAACAAAACGAACCTGGG
>Ga0310696_10007523_pt1 | contig 12780 bp, 7 predicted proteins | sample AusTroGonzalo_MG_4_FD_203885 | JGI IMG/M metagenome (GOLD analysis project Ga0310696, IMG submission 203885) | Bovine rumen microbial communities from tropical cattle in Woodstock, Queensland, Australia - Gonzalo_02 (v2) (version 2) | ecosystem: Host-associated > Mammals > Digestive system >... | reverse complement strand
AGAAGAAGAGGCAGACGACGAAACCATCACCAAAACCAAGAAGACCGTCTTGGTTGTCGATGATGATGAAGGTCTCTGCAAATATGTCGCAGCACAGATTTCCGATAAGTATAATGTCATCATAGCACATAGCGGCAACACCGCTTGGCAAAAGATTCTGACGGCACGTCCTGATGCAATCGTGACAGATATCCGTATGCCCGACGGCAATGGTATCGAGTTGTGTAAACGTATCAAGGCCAATCCAGAGACCGATAACTTGCCGATTGTGATGCTGACCAGCGAGAACAGCGATCTGGCAGAAATCACGAGTCTGAATCTGCAGGTCGACCACTTCATCAGCAAGCCGTTCAACATACTGAAACTGAAGGGAGCGATTGCCCAAGGTCTCAAGGTAAGAGAAAAGATGATGGGAAAATTGCGCCGCAATGAAGTCGACTTTGATTACACCGAACAGACCATCGAAAGTGCCGACGATAAGTTGTTTGTACGTATCAATGAGAGTCTGAAGAAGAATCTCGACGACTCTTCGTTTGGCGTGAACGAATTAGCTTCGCTTGTCGGCATCAGTCGTGTACACCTCAATCGCAAGATGAAAGACCGTTATGGCATGTCGCCTAACAACTTCATCCGTTCTTATCGACTGAAGCAAGCAGCCTATCTGCTGATAAACAATAATGTGAACGTTTCTGAGGTCGCCTACCGAGTAGGTTTCTCATCACATTCACATTTCAGTAACACGTTCCGCGAGTACTTCGGAATGACTCCGAAAGAGTTTATCACCTACTACACAGAGCATCCTGACGATGAAACCCTATTGAAACTGTTGGAATAAGTGATGCAGGCAAGCTACTTCTTCTTGAAGCTTCTGTAGATTGTCACACTAAACCAGATAATCGCTAATACAAATACGGCAGCATACAGATAGAGCGATGAATCGTTTAATACTGATGCTGCCCATATTGTTGCACCCAGACAGATAATGAGGAACACCAACGAGGTGAACATCAATATCTTCTGGGTTCTTTGCATAAATTCCTGAAATTTACTCATCATCTATTCAATTTCCAAGTGAAACCGTCTTTCGTATCCTTTACTTCGAAGCCCAATGCAGCCAACTGGTCGCGAATCATGTCGCTCGTAGCCCAGTCTTTGTTAGCCTTGGCTTTCATTCGCTGTTCCAACAGCATATCCACCACTTTTCCGAATGCTTCCTCACGTGCCTCACTACCTCCATTTCCGCTTGCGGCCTTCAGTCCTAAGAGGTCGAAGGCAAAGAGTTCGAATGTCTGCGTCAGCGCTGCGAGTACTTCGGCTGTGATGGTTGCTTTCTTGTCGACAATCTGGTTGATGATGCGTGTCGCATCAAACAGATGACTGATGACGATAGGCGTATTGAAGTCGTCGTTGAGGGCATCGTAGCACTGCTGACGCAGGTTATCCACGAAATCCATGCCGACAGTTCCGTCTGCTGTAGGCTGTATCGACTTCAGTGCCTTGTGGGCATCGATCAATCGCTCCAGACCCTTTTCGGCAGCGATGAGGGCATCGTTGCTGAAATCCACCGTACTGCGATAGTGCGCCTGAAGGATAAAGAAACGGATGGTCATCGGCGCGTAGGCCTGTGTCAGCATCTCATTGCCGTCCTTATCCTTATGACTACCATCGAAGAACTCCTGCAGGGTGATGAAATTACCTAAGCTCTTACCCATCTTCTGACCGTTGATGGTAATCATGTTGTTGTGAATCCAGTAGTGAACCATCTCGTCACCCTGACTGGCTACAGCCTGGGCAATCTCACATTCGTGGTGAGGGAAGATGAGGTCCATACCTCCTCCGTGAATATCGAAGTGGCTGCCCAAATACTTACGACCCATTGCCGTACATTCACAATGCCATCCAGGGAATCCATCGCTCCACTTTGAAGGCCAGCGCATGATATGTTCCGGCTGTGCTTTCTTCCACAGGGCAAAGTCCGCCTGGTTCTTCTTCTCCCCTACTCCAGCCAACTCACGCGAGTTGTTGATGATATCATCGAGGTTACGACCCGACAGCACTCCATACTTGTGTTTCTTGTTGTAAGCCTCCACATCGAAGTAGACCGAACCATTCGATTCGTAAGCAAATCCATTGTCCAGAATCTCCTGTACCAGTTGTTCCTGCTCGATGATATGACCTGTGGCATGAGGCTCGATCGATGGAGGCAACACATTAAGTGCCGCCATCGCATCGTGGAAACGATTGGTATAGTACTGAGCCACTTCCATCGGCTCCAGCTGCTCCAGCCGTGCCTTCTTCGCAATCTTGTCCTCACCTTCGTCAGCATCGTGCTCCAGATGGCCCACATCAGTGATGTTGCGCACATAGCGCACCTTGTAGCCCAAGTGTTGCAGGTAGCGGAAAACGATGTCGAACGTGATGGCTGGGCGAGCATGACCCAGATGGGCATCACCATATACTGTAGGTCCGCACACATACATACCCACATGAGGGGCACGCAATGGGCGGAACAACTCTTTCTGACGAGTCAGGGTATTGTAAACCAATAAGTTCTGTTCCATATTCTCATTTACCATTTAACCTAAATTCAATAACCAATAACCTATAACCAATAACCATTAATTTCGTTGCAAAGGTACGAAAAGTTTAGCGGTTAGCGATTAGCGGTTAGCGTTTTTTTCATTTTTACATTTTATAATTATTTCATTTTTACATTTTTTACTCATTTCTTCCGCAAATCTCTCATTTCTCCCCATAGAGGGGGAGTTAGAGGGGGCCCAAAAAAAGAGACCGATGCAAATTTGCATCGGCCACTTCGAGTGAATCTATAATACTTATTGAGCTATTCTCATTGATGGCAATTACTGCTGCTGCTGTGGACGCTGACCGCCACCGAAACCACCTTGGCCACCCATGCCCTGTGGACGCTGACCCTGTGGACGCTGTCCCTGAGGACCGCCTTGACCGCCGCCCATGCCTTGGAACTGACGACGACGCTCAGCCTGTGCAGTCTCATACTTCTTGAACTGATCCTCTGTGAGCACGCCCTTCAAGAACTTGTTCTGTGCTTCCTGGCGCTCTTGCATCTGCTTCTGCATAGCCTGCATGTCCATCTGACCGCCACCTTGGCCGCCCTGCATCATCTTCTGCATTTGCTCCATCTGAGCCTTTGACTGCTCTACATAGTAGTCCTTAACCTTCTTATACTGCTCGTCGTTGAGTTCACAAGTAGTCTTCAACTGGTCTGCCTGGCGCTTTGCCATGTCTTCTGGATTGAACTGTCCCATTCCACCGCCGAAGCCACCCTGAGGGCCCTGAGCGTAACTGCATGCAGCAATCATCATTGCTACGAATGCGAAAACTAATTTCTTCATAACGTAATGTAATTTTTTAATTTGTTTGTTAATAATGAATTTCCTCTTTAATTAAATAATTCCTCCACACATTTCACCCGTCACTTTTCATTGCTTTTGACCACCGAAAAAACAAAAGGTTTAAAACAAAAGAAAAAAAACTTCATATTTAACTTTCTGAAGTTTCAGAAATAACTCCCTGCCTGCTCTGAGCTTGTCTGCCCTGAACCTGTCGAAGGTGTCGAAGTGGTCTGCTTGCAGGCTTTACTCCCTATTCTACTTCCAATTTTACTTCTTTTTCTCAACTTGCAAAAGTTGAGTTATATATATAAATAAGGTGTAGTCAAGAACCTCCAATATCCACCGTTTACATCCAGATGTGGGGCAAAAGGTATCGATTCGGACAAAAATGCATTGTCTGGGATAATAAATCGAATTATATTTTGTCGATTCGGATAGTTTCACTATCTTTGCGGCAGAAAACAAAAAGTGAAAGTATGAATAAGCAAACAGTAACAAAAAGACTCAATGTCATAAAACACCAGCTGTTGCAGTATGGTGTGAAGCGTCTTGGGCTTTTCGGCTCAACTGTTCGTGGCGAAAACACGAAGGACAGCGATATAGATATCCTTCTAGATTTTGAAGACCATCAAGAAACATACATCAACTTCATCACAGTATGTGATATTCTTCAAAGGCAGTTCAAACGCAGCAAATTGGACATTGTGACTTATAAAGGTCTAAGTCCTTATATCGGAAAAGCCATTTTAAACGAAGTGGAGTATGTGTAAGTCCTATATACCATATCTTCAGCACATTCTTGATGAGTGCCATTATATCCAGTCTGTGATTACAGATGATGTGGTGTTGTATCAGTTTCTTTCAGACGAAACCCTGAAACGAGCTGTTACACGTAGTTTATCCATCATTGGAGAAGCTACGAAGAAAATTCCTGCCAACGTCAAACTTGAGTGGAAGGATGTTTCCTGGAAAGAGATGGCTGGAATGCGTGATCGGTTGGTGCATGATTATATGGGTGTCAACTATTTCATTGTCTGGGACGTAGCGAAGAACATTATCCCCCAACTCACTGTTCAGATAGAATCGGTCATTAATATAGCGAATTCTGAGAACCAATAAAAGGGAACGATAACCTTAACCCTAACACTAACGAAAGCAAACTCATAGTACGTAAATCTTTACGCAAGGTGCGTACTCGGAGTACGACTAGTGCGTACGCAGAGTACGTAAGGTTCGTACTGTCAGTACGACGGGTACGTACTCAGAGTACGTAACTGTCGCACAACTTTACGTACACTTTTTTTCAATAAATATTTGGTGGTTTCGAGAACAATGTGTAACTTTGTCAACGAAAACGTGAGACAAAGAAAGAAAAGGCGGTGGAAAAGACCGCCAAATGTGAAACATTTAATTATTATTTACAATGTACGCACAAATGAAAACAGGTATCAACATTCAGCTCTCGCCACAACAGCTCGAGACGCTCCGGCGTGGCGAGGAAATCAGCTTCAGCATCAGTCTGGAGCATGATGATGTCCAGCTTCAGAAGATGGACATCTTTAGGAGCGGCAACCCTCCACCCGAGGCTGGTAAGGACAGGATGATGTTTCTGGAATTCTTCAGGCAGCAGATTGAACGGCTCCAATCGAACGGCAACCTCCGAACGAGTGAGACATACCAAGCTGCACACAACAAATTCCTGGCTTTCCGCCAAGGAAAAGACATCGCGGCCGACGAGATTGACGGCGCGATGATGGAGGCACTACAGGCATTCCTACGCCTACAAGGCCTCTCGATGAACTCAATCTCATTCTATATGCGAATCGTCCGAGCGGTGTACCACAGGGCTGTGGAACAAGGGTTGTGCATCGACTGCCACCCTTTCACACATGTCTTCACGGGGTCACAGACCACAGCGAAGCGTGCCTTGAGCCTCGAGGAACTGAGACGCATCAAAAACCTCGTACTGACCAATCCTGACGAACAATTTGCACAGGACCTGTTCCTGTTCAGTTTCTACACACGCGGAATGTCGTTCGTCGATCTGGCTTATCTGAAGAAAGAAAACGTACATGATGGCATGATGGTGTACACTCGCCGTAAGACGGGGCACATGTTGGCCGTGAGATGGGAGAAGGTGATGCAACGCATCGTAGACCGACATCCGTCGCCCACCCCCTATCTGCTACCAATCATCCACGCACCTGGCTACAACGAGCGCAATCAGTATCGAGTGGTACAAGACCATGTGAACCGATTGCTGAAGACCATCGCCATGAAAGCTAACATCCGTCAGAATCTTACCATGTACTGTGCCCGCCACTCTTGGGCAACTATTGCACGCGAACACAAGATTCCCGTCAGCGTCATCAGCCACGCAATGGGACACACCAACGAACTCACCACCGAGGTCTATCTCAAGGCCATTGACAGTTCTGTTATCGATCAATGCAACTACGAAATGATCGGCCTGCTGGAAGACGGTTCGTAACCTTAAAGAAGACATTATCGTCATAAGCTAAAGTTTACAGGTAATACTAACCAAACACAACCTTAAAAACCTATAAAAAACTAACTGTCACTCATAACATTACGATCCTGTCGCTGTAACTCCCGCGCAGGAGATCGTGGTTATGGGCCGACTGCGCTATGTTTGTAATTGATTGCTTCTTGAATTGGCAAAAACGTGTATACAATTTTAAATAACGAACAAATTTTTAATTAACATTTTTATTAATCTAAATTTTAAGCTTATGAAGAAAAGTTTTCTTTTATTGCTTTTGATGACCCTCTTGCCATTGGCAGGTTGGGCTCAAAGTGCGAGCTGGGTAAGCGGTAGTGCTCCGGATGATTTGGTATACGGAGATGCAGTGCCTAGTATCCCAACTCTTATTTCAGTCACAAGCAGTTGGGGCGGTTCTAACTGTGCCAGTCTAGGAGAAGGAACATCTTATCCAACTGGTAACAATAACCAATACCGTTGGAAACTGTCAAAAGGTGGTTCAAATGTCGATGGTACTGCTCCATTGCAAGTCGGTGATTATACACTGACACTGTATATCAGACATCAGACTGGCTGGACAAGTTATGCCAATGCTACCAGAACTTTGACCTTCTCTGTTGCAAAGAAGGAAGTGACGGTATCTCTTTACCAGGTTATTAGAGAATGGAGAAACCCATGGGTTAATCCTACAGCTGCTTCACTTGATGCTTCTTCTTACTCTGTATCAGGTGCTACTTGGGGCGATGTTCAGGATTACCTGATTTGGAATCAGCTTCAACCTGTAGAGAATGTTGGTTCTTACAAGTACACATTAGACGGACAAACGCATCCTAACTACGTTATCCACGTTGATGGAAGTGCTGCTGACCTGAAGGTAGAGAAGAACACTACTGGTTACTGGGAAGTATCTGCTACTGATGGAGCTACTCTTACTTACAGTGGTGAAGAGCAGGTTCTTGAACCTACAGATGCTCCTGTATTGTGGGATACAGATAATAATGTAGCTGGTACTATTGAGTATTCTCTCAATGGTGTTGATTGGTCTACTGACTATCCAAAGGCAACTGACGCAGGTTCTTACGTTATTGAGTATAGAGCTGTTGATGACACCAACCACGATAATAGTGGTGTAGCAAATAATACTTATAATGTAACAATTGATCCTTACGAACTCGTAGAAGGTACAGACTTCACTGCTCCTGACGCAGTAATCGGTACTGAATACGATGAAGCTGCTCATGAGATTGCTACAGCTGGCGCATTCACTGGTAAGTTCGCTGCCGAGCTTGAAGCAGCTGGTGCAAAGTTCTTGTATGATGGTGCTGATCCTCTCCCAACAGAAACTGAAGTTAATACATACAGCTTCGATTGGGATATTGATCTTGGCACATCAACTAACTTCACTTACTCTGTTGGTGCTACAACTGTAAGTGGTGCTACAATTGTTGAGACTGACATCGTTGCTGCAGACGTAACTGCTCCTGTAGGCGCAACTGGTCTGGAGTATATTCTTGATACTAAGCAGCAACTGCTTGCAAGTGCTGCTGTTGTTGCAGATGATAGTTATACTCTTGCACCTAAGGGTACTGTTTGGTACAGCGTAGACGGCGGTACTTGGACAGATGATCCAACAAAGGTTGTTGCTGAGCACGTTAAGGCTAATAATGAGAGCTATGTAGTTTCTTGGTATATCGAAGGTGATGCAAACCACAACGACTATGGTTCAACAACAACTCCTGCAGGTACTGTAGAAGTAGCAATTGCTCCTGTACAGTTCGTTCTGACTGCTGATGCAGTAGGTGCAACAGGTCTTGTATTTAACAATGCTGACCAGAAACTGTTGACTAAGAGTGTAACTGGTGGTGCTGCTAACATGCCTCAGGGTTCTACTACTTGGTCTCTCAATGGTACTGCACTCGCTGCTGGTAGCACTTATGAAGACCTTAAGGGCAAGAACGCTGGTACTTATCACATTTCTTATACTGTAGTTCCTAAGGACGCTAAGTATGAGAACGACTATCTGCCTTACACTAAGGAAGATATTCCTGTATTCATTGGTCAGTACACTCTGTACATCGGTGCTAAGACGCTGACAGGTACTGTTGAAGACTTCGTTGACCTGGAGGCTATGACTCCAAAGTTCAAGATGTCTGACTTCCTGAAGGACGGTGCATTCATCGGTGGCGAAACAGATGATGAGAAGGAAGATATCCTGAACCAGCTGATTGCTCCAGTTCAGACTCCAGCAGAGATCATTGCCGCTTCAAAGGCCGGTAGTGCTACTGTTGTTGGTCTTCAGGTTGTAGATGTTGATCCTGATGTGACTCCAATGAACTACAGGGTTGACCCAACTACTCTGCTTTCAGACAACGCTTCACTGAATATTACTGCTATCGAGGCAGCTATCCAGGCTGACCCAGTCGGTGCAACTCTTACTTACAACGGTGACGACCAGGAATTGGTAGGTACTCCTGCTGTAGGCTACAAGGCTAACGGTGGTGCAGGTACAGTTGCTATCGGTAAGGTTGTTTACAGCCTTGAAGAGGCAGGTACTTACACTGACGACCTGACTGCAATCGTTGGTAAGGACGCTGATACTTACAAAGTATATTATAAGGTAGAACTCAGCAAAGAGGCTACAAGCCTTGACAGATTCTATGAGTACAAAGCTGCTGTTAAGTCTATCGACGTAACAATCGATCAGAAGGAACTTGACATTGCAATGTTCGAATTCGATCCTGCAACTCAAAAGGCAGTATATAACGGTCAGAACCAGCTGCCAGTTATCACGACTGTTGCAAGTGAGCCTATCACTACAGACGACTGGTACTTCGAATATGCTGACGGTGCCGGCAACCCAATCGCTAATCCTAACGAAGGTGTTAAGGACGTTGACGTTTACACCATCACATTCAAGGCAGAGGCAGACGGTAACTACAAGGAAGCAGCTACTCCAACAACTGCTACTTGGGAAATCACTGCTAAGGAACTTGCTGACGAGATGTTCATCCTCTCTGCGAACGTAACTTACAATGGTGAAGCACAGAAGCCAACTATCACTACTAAGGAAGGTGAGCCAATCGTTGATGCTGACTACACAATCGAGGTTAAGGACAGTGAGGGTAATCTCGCTGATATCGACAACCTGGTTGCAGCAGACACTTACACATTCAACTTCATTGCAGCTGCTGGTGGTAACTACCAGGGTTCTGCTTCTCAGGAATGGACAATCGGTCAGAAGGCTCTTGATATTGCTATGTTCACACTCTCTTCTTACGAGGAGACTTACGATGGCTCTAACCTGATGCCTACATTCGAATTCGCAGACGGTGATCCTAGCGCACTCGTTGCTGCTGACTTCACAGTTGCTACAACTAACAGCGAAGATGCCGACGTAACTGAAATGGTTGACGCTGACACTTATACCTTCACATTCACAGCTGCTGCTGATGGTAACTACACAGGTGAGGTATCTGCTGACTTCGTAATCAACCAGGATGAGGCAGAGTTCGTTCTCGCTGAGGCTGCAAACCTTACTTACAACGGTGCTGACCAGGCTCTCTTGAAGAACGCAGCAGAGACTGACGCTGTTGACGGTGTTGTAGAATATCAGGTTGTATTCGGCGGTGAGACAATCGTTGAGTGGACTACCGACTTTACTGAAATCGTTGGTAAGAACGCAGGTGTTTACACAGTTAACACTAAGTTCACTGCAAGTGAAATCAACTACAGCAATCCTGAAGTAGATGAAACTGTAGACGTTACTATCGATAAGGCAGTCATCGGCTACATGCTCGGCGGTATGACCAAGGTATGGGACGGTGAGCCTATCACAGAGGAAGCTAACGGTGAGCAGCTCGAGAAGGTATTCACCCTCTATGCAGGCGGTGACGGCGGCAAGTTGTTCGACGGCGACCAGTATGACGTTCCATTCACTCTCTCACTCCCAGAGGACTACAGAGATGCTGACAGCTACTCATTCACTCAGGCTAAGGTTGAGTTCAAGGAAGGCTATCCTGTAAACTACAAGATCAACTTCGCAGGTACAGGTAACGTTGTTATCGAAAAGGCTGACATCGCAGCAGCAGACTTCACAGCTCCTGCAGCTGTTGCAGAGGATCTGACTTACAACGGTGAGGAACAGGATCTCGTAGTAGCAGGTGAGGTAACAGCTAAGACTGCTGCAGACTATCCTAACACTGAACTGGCAGACCAGCCATTCGGAACCATCATGTATGCTACTGCTGAAGACGGTGAGTACAGCGAGACAGCTCCTAAGGGCAAAGACGCTGACGACTATGAGGTTTGGTATTATGTAAAGGGTGACAAGAACCACAACGATACTGATCCTGTTAAGATCGAGAAGAGCATTGCTCCTAAGGCTATCGAGTTCACATTGAAGTTCGAAGACGCTGAGATTCCATTCGACGGCACTGACAAGATGCCAGCTGACCTCGTTGCTTACGACGGCGAGAAGGCTCTGACAGAAGCAGACTATGATCTGGAAATCACAGACGATGCTGAAAAACTGATCAACGCAGGTGCTTACACATTCACTTACACAGGTAAGGGCAACTACGACGGTTCTGCTGCTGAGGCTACCATCACTATCACGAAGGTTGCTCTGACTGAGGATATGATTGAAGACTTCGTTGCTGAGAAGCCTTACTCAGGTAAGGATCAGATCTTCGACCTCGCTCTTGAAGCTGACGGTATTACTGAAGCTGACTACACAGTTGCTAAGTCTGCAGAAGAGTTCATCAACGCAGGTGAGTACACATTCACATTCACTGCTGCTGCTGACGGAAACTTCACAGGTGAGGTAGAGGCTACCTTCACAATCACTCCTCTCGAGGTAATCGCTGAGGCTGCTGCTGCAACCAAGGTTTACGACGGTGAGGAAGGCTTCGGTGAGGATCCAGTTATGACTTATAGCGGTGTTCTCCCAGGTGACGAAGTAGAGTTCGACGCTTCTGCTGCATTCACTATCGAGGAATCAAGCGCTAACGTAGGTACATACACATTCACTGTTGATCCGGAGGCAATCGTTGCCGATCCTGCAAACTACACAGTATCTGCTGCTAACGGCAATAAGTTCGAAATCACTCCTGCTCCTCTGATGGTAAGCTGGAACGACGAGGCTGATCCATTCTCTAAGGCTTACGGTGCTGAGGATCCTGAGCTGACAGCTACAGCTGCTAACCTGGATATCGCAGGTGCAATTGCCGGTGAGGAAGAGGCTATCATCGCACAGACCGTCATCACACGCGCTGAGGGCGAGGCTGTAGGCAAGTACGCTGTTACTCTGGCTGCTAAGGATGTTAAGCCATCTGTATTCGCTAACTATGCAGTAGAGTTCAACGGTTATGCTGAGGCATTCGTTATCGATCCTGCTACAATCAAGATCTCTATCGCTGCTCTCGAGAAGACTTACGACGGCAAGGCTGCAACCATCGAGGTTAAGGCTGAGGATCTCGTTGTAACAGGTCTCCAGAACGGTGACAAGAAGGAAGACATCTTCACTACTCTGCCAACTGCAACCGTAGGTAACGGTGAAGAAGTAAATGCAGGTACATATCAGGTTACTCTTGAAGGCGGTGAGGCTGCTGACTATGAGTTCGAGTTCATCCCAGCAACATTCACTGTTAAGCCAGCTAAGGTTACTGCTACTCTGACCGCTCAGAAGGTACAGCAGGGTAAGGCTCTCAACGAGACTGCATTCACTGCTGAGGGTATTGCAGAAGGTGACGAGGATCTCTTCTATGTAGACGCTCCGGGTCTTGTTGACATGGACGGTATCGTAACAGGTGCCGCAGGTGTATACGCTGAAGGTCTTACACTCGCAGCTGACGAGTCTGTTGCCGACAACTACACAATCGAGGCTACTCCTGCAGAGCTCGAGATCATCGCAGCTGACGCAATCGTTCTCGCTGACAATGCAGACTTCGTAACTGAGGCTAAGAACGGTGTTGACGTAACATTCGCCGACCGTTCAATCAACGCAGGTACATGGAACGTATTGGCTCTGCCATTCGCTACAACTGTTAAGCAGGTGAGCGACGCATTCGGCTATGCAGCTGTTGACATCCTCAACGAGGACGGCAACACTCCAGGCGAAGTACACTTCAAGGTGATCTCTTCTGGTACAATCCCAGCTTACACTCCGTTCATCATCAAGACAACTGAGGACGACAATCTCAAGAAGGACAACTTCAACCAGGTTGTATTCCACAATGTAAACATTGAGGCTTGTGACGGTACGAACAATTCAGTTGAAGACGCTGCACAGAACAAGTTCTGGGGTACATTCCAGGCTGTAACCACATTCTACGGCGCACAGTACTGGTACATGTCTAAGGGTGTTTGGAAGGATGCAAGCAAGTACACTGCATCTAAGCCTGTATCTCTGAAGGCATTCCGTGCATACGTTGAGTTCAAGGATGTTCCTGCTGAGGGTGCTCGCATCTTCGTAGAAGAGCCAGACGGTACTATCACAGCAATCAACGGACTCGAGTTCAACAAGGCAATGGATGCTGAAGGCTGGTTCACAGTCAACGGTATGAAGCTTGACGAAGCTCCTGCTCAGAAGGGTACTTACATCAAGGACGGTAAGAAAGTTATCGTTAAGTAATTCCCTTAATTAAATATGAAGAGTCCGCTCACCTGAGTCTTGATCGTAACAAATGAACTCAAGTGACATATCGAGATTAGTGAGCGGCTCTTCACTTTAATAACCAGTTTTAGTATTAACGCATTAAACACAAATTTAAGGAAATGAAAAAGATTGAATACATCGTACCTGAGATGGAGGTACTCGAACTGAAATACAGCCCGATTCTCTGCGCAAGCGGTGATGAGCCACCATATGATGGCCCAGGTGATCCAGACACAGATGAGCCGGAT